>Ga0114946_10000650_pt1 | contig 23298 bp, 17 predicted proteins | sample WalLakDeSediment_FD_88676 | JGI IMG/M metagenome (GOLD analysis project Ga0114946, IMG submission 88676) | Lake sediment microbial communities from Walker lake, Nevada to study Microbial Dark Matter (Phase II) - Walker Lake 11/02/13 Deep Sediment | ecosystem: Environmental > Aquatic >...
AGGTGCAGGCTCTGTTCTCGCGCCTCCAGGCGGAGATCAGCCGACTGCAGGAGTCGTATGGCGACGACGGCCGGTTCTCCGATCCGGCGACCTGGCCCCCGGGAAACGTGCACGGCGACTTCGCGGGGAAGGTGCCGCTGGGGACGAAGACCGTCGCCGAGGCGTTGGCCAGCGCATCACACCCGCTTGTCGCTTCCCCGTGAAATGTCCAGCCGTAGGAAGTGCGTCGCGCAGCTGATGCAGGGATCATAGTTGCGGATGAGCCGCTCGCATTCGTGCGTGGCCGCGGCGTCGTCGAGGGCCAGCCAGTCGGGCAGCATGCGGTGTAGCTCTCGTTCGATCTGGCCCTGATTCTGCGAGGTCGGCGGAATGATCGTGGCCGCGGCGATGAGCCCGTCGGCGCCGATCTCGTAGCGATGGTAGAGCAGGCCGCGGGGCGCCTCGGTCGCATGGCAGCCGACGCCCGCCCGGGGCGTGAACTCGATCCGGCAGGGGGCGATGTCGGCCCGGCAGTCGCGGACGATCGCGATCGCCTCGGAGAACGCGGCCACGAGCTCCACGCAGCGGGCGACGATGCTGCGGAATGAATTGCGGACGGGCATCTCCAGGCCGCAGGCATCGGCGGCGCGGCGGGCCGCGTCGGGGAGCCGGTCGCGACAGAGATTCATCCGTGCGGTCGGCCCCGTCAGATACGGCGTGCCGCCGGGGAGCCTCACGGCATGTAGCGCCGTGCTCCAGGCGACCTGCCGCTCCTCGAAGTGCGCGGAAAAATCCTCCACGGGAATGTCGAGCCCGCCCGACGACACGACCCGGCCGTCGTTCATCGGATACTCGTGCACGTGCCGCAGTGATACGCTCTCGTAGTCGTCGTGAACATCCGGAAACTCGAACCGGCTCACCTCCGCGACGAGCTCGAGCGAGCGGCCGAGCCCCCATTCGAGGTCAGGCAGAAGATCCTGAACCGCGGCGCTGCTCGGGGCCCTGTAAAAGCCGCCGACGGCGATGTTGATCGGGTGAACGGCGCGGCCGCCGATGACCTCCATGATCCGGTTGCCAATTGCTTTGAGCCGGAGGCCGCTCTCGACGAGCGCGGGATGGTCGACCGCCATCGTGAATCCGCTCTCGAACCCCAGGAAATCGGGAGCATGGAGCAGGGGCACGTGGAGGGCGTGGCTCTGAATCCACTCGCCGCAGTAGAGGAGGCGGCGGAGCGTCTCGATCGCGGGCGTCGTGCGGATGCCGAGGGCCTTCTCGAGGGCATGGCAGGCGCTCATCTGGTAGGCGACCGGACAGATGCCGCAGATGCGTGCCACGAGGTCGGGCACCTCGCGGATCTCGCGGCCGCGGAGAAACCGCTCGAAGAACCGCGGCGGCTCGTAGATGTTGAACTCGGCGATCTCGACCTGGCCATCCTGCACCCGCACGCGGAGGGCGCCCTCGCCTTCCACGCGGGAGAGCGCGGCGACGGTGAACCGGCGGGTGTCACTCATGATGTGGCTCCGTCAGGGGATTCAGCGTCACGGGAGCCTGCGAGCCGGTCGCTCTCGGCCCGAAACGCCGGCGCCCACGCGTTGAAATTCCGCACGAGCCGCGTGAGGCTGTCGCGGGGCGTGCCCCGCCGCTCGTAGAAGCCGGTGAGGCTCACGAGGTTCGCGGCTTCGGCGGGGCCGTAGCAGCCGAAGCACTCGCGGTCGTGGGCCGGGCAGATCGCATTGCAGCCGGCCTGTGTCACCGGCCCCAGGCAGGGGATGCCCTTGGCGACGGCCACGCACACCGTGCCCCGCGCCTTGCACTCCACGCACACGGAATACTGCGGCACCCGCGGCCGGCGGCCGAGCACCACCGCCGTGATCAGCTCCACGAGCTGCCCCGTGTCGATCGGGCAGCCACGGAGTTCGAAATCGACTGTCACATGGTCGGAGATCGGCGTGCTCGTGGCGAGCGCGGAAATAGTGGCGGGCGTCGCGTAGACCGCCCCCAGAAACTCGTCGATCTGGCCCCAGTTCCGCAGGGCCTGGATGCCACCGGCGGTCGCGCAGGCGCCGATCGTGACGAGAAACCGGCACTGGGCCCGGATCTCGCGGATCCGCTCGGCATCCTCGGCCGTCGTGATCGAGCCCTCGACGAGGCCGAGGTCGTAGGGGCCGGGCACCGACCGCGAGCGGGCCTCCAGGAAGTGATCGATCTCCACGCGGTCGGCGATCTCGAGGAGCCGGTTCTGCGCGTCGAGCAGTTGGAGCTGGCAGCCGTCGCACGAGGCGAACTTGAACACCGCCAGCCGGGGCTTTTGTTTTTGTTGATGTGTCGTCATCCAGGCCCTCGGTTCATGTCAGAGGTGACGCACGGCGAGGAACGGGGCGATCGCGTCGTGGCGGAACACCGGGCCGTCCTTGCAGACGAACGACGGGCCGAATTGGCAGAGGCCGCAGAAGCCAGCGGCGCAGGCCATGTTGCGTTCGAGCGAGAGCCAGGTGTCGGGCGGGCCGATCCCGGCCGCTACCCCCCGCGTGACGACCGCCCGCATCATCGGCTCGGGACCGCAGCCGAGCAGGCTCGTGAGTCCGGGCCTGATCTCGCACTCGTCGAAGAGCGCCGGCACGAGGCCGACCCTGCCCGACCAGCCGGGAGCCGTCGCGATGCCGTCGGCTGCATCGACGATCGTGTGCACGTTGACGCCGGCCTCCTGCCAGGCGGCGTATTCGCTCGTGAAAAGCAGGCCGGCGGGTGTCTTCGCCCCGTGGAGCACCGCCACGGAGCCGTAGTCGCCGCGGTGGGCCGCGAGGTGGAGGATCGCCGCCCGCATCGAGGCCAGGCCGAGACCGCCGGCGACGATCACGACGTCGCGAGCGCGGAGGGCATCGAGGGGCCAGACCGTGCCGAAGGGGCCGCGGAGGATCACCTCGTCGCCCGCGCGGAGCCCGGCAAGGACGTTCGTGACGGTGCCCACTGCGCGAAAGGTGTGGCCGATCGGCTCGGGTACGCGTGGATCGGAGGCGATCGAGATCGCGCACTCGCCGATGCCGGGTAGGCAGAGCATGTTGAACTGTCCGGGCCGGAAGGGGGTGGCCGCCGCCCGGTCGGCGGCGTTGCGGAACACGAGGTCGAGCGTCTGCACGCCCTCGATCTCAGGGCGAAACCCGGCGACCCGCATCACGGCGCTCCGCCACGGCGACGGGCCACGAGTGGCGGAGCCGGGGACGGGAGCGGCCGGGAGTCCGGGAGGAGCCATCATGGCGCTGCCTCCTTGCTTGCCATGTTCGTGCCGCCAGTGTTCGTGCTGCCGGGAGTCGCGCGGATCGCGGCCACCTCCTCGGTGATGTCGATGCCGACCGGGCACCACGTGATGCAGCGGCCGCAGCCGGTGCAGCCGGAGGTGCCGAACTGGTCGATCCAGCCGGCGAGCTTGTGCGTGAGCCACTGCCGGTAGCGCGAGGCCGTCGTCGGCCGGGCGTTGCCGCCGTGAACGCGGCCGTGGTCGAGCGCGAAGCAGCTGGCCCAGTGTCGCTCGCGATCGACGTGATCGCCCGAGAGGTCGGCCACCTCGGTGACGGAATGGCAGAAGCAGGTCGGACAGACGAGCGTGCAGTTGGTGCAGGAGAGGCAGCGGTCGGCGACCTCCTGCCAGCGCGGATGCTCGAGGTTTCCGAACAGCAGATCGCGGATGCCCTCCGTGTCGAGCGACCGCGGCCGCGGTGCGCCGGGCTGGGCCGCGCGGGCGTGCATCCGGGCCTCGAGGTCATGGGGCACCTGCCGGGCCGCCTCGATATCCGCGGGGGGGCAGGGAACGAGCAGGGCTGATGCCGACGCCGCAGCGAGGATCGCCCCGCCATGCTCCGAACCGACCTCCACGGCGAACCGATCACCGATCTCGGTGAGGGCGAGGTCGTAGCCGCCGTGGACCGCCGGACCGCAGCCCATCGAGTGGCAGAAGCAGGTGGCGACGGCGCGGCGGCAGTTGACGGCCACGATGAAGAGGCGATCGCGACGGGCGGCGTAGGCCGGATCGGTATAGTCGGGGCGGATGAAGACGGCGTCTTGCACGGCGAGGGCCGCGAGGTCGCAGCCCCGCACGCCGAGCACGGCGAGCGGCCGCGGATCTTCAGGGAGAGGCTCCTCCCGCCAGGCACCGTCTTCACGGCTATAGCGCTGGATCGTCTCCCGCGGCGGAAATAGAAAATTCTTGAGCGAGTGGGGGCCGACGACGTGGTCGAACGTGCCGGCCGCAGGGTCGTGCCGTAAGCGGTAGTACCCTCCGTCCTGCTCGTCGAGCCAGCCGTGCGGCAGATCGGCAGCGCGGGCGAGATCTCGGAGCACGACGGCCCCGTCGGCGACCTGCGGCCCGATCACGCGATGGCCTGCGGCGGCGAGGGCGTCGATCACGGCCTGCAGATCGTCGCGCTCGAGCCAGTGCCACGAGCCGGGCGGGCAGGATGAGGTGGTCTCTCCGGTGGTCATGACGCTCTTCTCACGGGGACCTGCTCACGGCGACCGGCACACGCTGGAGCATTGTAGACGAGCCCACTGCCTGGCGGCGCCCCGGCTGGTATCCTGCCGCCATGAACATCACGAAGAACACCGGTCAGAGCATTGTCCTTCTCGATGGACTCACGACGAATCCTGGCGATGTCTCCTGGGCGCCGCTCGAGGCTCTCGGGCGGCTCACGGTGCACGACCGCACCGAGCCGGGTGAGATCGTCTCGCGGGCGGCGGCCGCCGACATTCTGCTGACCAACAAGACGGCCCTCGACCGCGACACGATCGCGGCGCTGCCGCAGGTGAAATACATCGGCGTTCTCGCCACCGGTTACAACGTCGTCGATGCCGCCGCCGCACGGGACCGCGGCATCCCCGTCTGCAACGTGCCCGAGTATTCCACCCCGAATGTCGTGCAGGCCACGTTCGCGCTGTTGCTCGAGCTCACCAACCGCACGGGCCACCATGCCGAGACGGTGCGGGCCGGCCGCTGGGCGGCCTGCCCCGATTTCTGCTACTGGGACGGCGACTTGGTCGAGCTCGCGGGCCTGACGCTCGGGATCGTCGGCGCCGGCCGGATCGGACAGGCCGTCGCGTCGGTGGGGCGGGCCTTCGGCATGAAGATCCTCGCGCACCGGCGACGACCGGCGGCAGACGCCGGGGCCGGCTCCGACGTCGAATACGTCGATCTCGACCGGCTCTTTCGCGAGAGCGACGTGGTGAGCCTGCATTGCCCGCTCACGCCCGAGACGCAGGGGATGGTGAACGCCGCGCGGATCGCGACGATGAAGCCGACGGCGTTTCTGATCAATACCGCGAGGGGAGCGCTCGTGAACGAGCCCGACCTCGCGGCGGCGCTCAACGCCGGACGGATCGCCGGGGCGGGGCTCGACGTGCTCACGGTCGAGCCGCCGCCGGCCACGAATCCGCTCTTCACCGCGCGAAACTGCGTGATCACGCCGCACATCGCCTGGGCCACGCGGAACGCGCGCGAGCGACTCATCGCGATCACCGCGGCGAACGTCGCGGCGTTTCTCACGGGCACGCCACGGAATGTGGTGAACGCGTAGGTGCGGGGTTACCCGGGCCCGCGTCTCACATGTGGCCCCGTGTCTTACATGTGGCCCCGTGTCTCCGACACGGGAAATCCGCCTCGGCATCCATGGATCGGCCGAGCGTTCCAGTTTGTCAGCCCGCACTGTCGGTGTCGGAGACACCGATCTACACATGGGTCATGCAGAAGGAATGTTGAAGCGAAGGCTACGGAGCCTCGGCCGCATCCGCGCTTGTGCGGCCGCGGCGGGTGCACCGCACCGTGAACCCGCCGTCCACCGGCACCTCCTGCTGGCCCGCGATGATCGTCGCCGTGGCGGTGAGCGATGTCTGCGCCCCGTCCTCCGCGAGGCCGCCGCGGGCGAGAACTGTGTCGAGCCAGGGCTTTACGGCGCCGCGGAGCGTCTTGTCGGTGGCGGGCCGCGAGGTGTCGCCGACGAAATTGCGGAGATCGCCCGCCGTGATCACGTAGCGGGACTGCCGCGCGTCGAAGAACGGATTCGGAAAGGCGAGCACCGCGGCCGTCTCACCGGTCCGCGCATCCCGCAGCGTGAGCCCGAGCTCCGCCTTCGCCGGCGGAATGAACGACTCGGGCACCCGGATGGCAATTACCTCGCAGTCGGCCGTGAAAAACTCGTCCACCCGCGCCTGCACTGCCGGGGAGCCGGTCACGCGACCGATCGTGAACGTGAGGTCGATCGTGCAGGCCGCGGCGAAGGCCGGCCGACAGTGGCCACCGGGACCCACGCGCCGGGCCACCGGCACGAAGAGCCGGCTGCTCACACCGTAGGGCGTGGCGAGGTGAACTTCCACGCTCTCGCGGCGATTGCAGTCGAGTCCGCAACCGGGCCCGTATTCGAGCCGGCAGTCGCAGGTCGCCGGAGCCGGAGGCCACGCCCCGGCGGCCGCGCGGGCGACGGGGGCCGCTGGCGGCGGTAGCGGCTCGGCGGCGGTCACGAGTGCGAGAGTCCTCGGCACGGGCCGCGCGTGTGCCGTCTCGGGATCACAGGCGGTCGGCCCCATCCCCCGGTGCGTCTGCGCGCCCGGCGGGATCTCGACTTGTAGCACGTCGCGGCTCACGAGCCGGAACGTCGCCGGGCGGCCCCCCGCGATCACGCTCGTGTCGTGGACGCTGAAGCCCTTGCCGATCAGGAACAGCGTCGTCGTGCCGGCCGGGTCAACGCCCGGCCCGCCATACCAGCCGACCAGCTCCGGCGCGAGATCGCTCACGCCCGTGTTGAAGAGCTCAAATCCGCCAGCGGTGTTTTCATAGGGAATCCGCGCCTCGAGCGTCTGCAGGGGAAGACGGCGGTCGAGCTGGTCCACCGACCGCTGCAGCCGGGCGAAGTCGCCGGGACGATAGAGATGGGCAGAGCGGCTGCAGTGCAGGTGAGCCTGCCGCATCGCCTGCACCGACCGGGAGAGTTCGAGCGTCTGCCGCATCGTCGGGTCGGCGTGCCGCGGGTGGACGAGCGCGAAGAAGTGGGTGCGGACGTCGAACGTGACCGCCGGCACGAACGACGGCATGACGATGATCGCCGTGCACTCCCGCAGGCCGGGCTCGAGCTGCCGCTGCCTGAGGTCGCCGTCGGTCGTGGGGCCGCCCCGGATCGAGTCGCCGAGCGTGGCGAGCGTGCCCCGCGTCGGCGGCGACTGCACGCGGGGATAGAACCGCCAGCCGAACGTGTCGGACCCGTGCGCGAAGCCGACGGCCGTCTGGTTGAGCGCGACGGTGGCGAGGTCGGTCTCGAGCCGGCGGGTGTAGCGGGCGAGAGCCTGGGCGTTGAGCGGGCCGCTCGCCGTGGCGAGGGCCATGGCGATCTGCAGCTCCCGCCGCCGGGAATATGAGTCGTCGACGTTCTGTTCCTCGCGGACCGGGTCGAGCGCGAAGATGCGGATCGGCCAGCGGCGGCGGACGTAGTCGTTGAAGGCCTGCCTGGCCTCGGGGGCGGGGTCGGGCCCATAGAAGGGCGGGGCGTGCGCGGCGCCCGGATCGCAGACGCCGCCGGCCGCCGCGGCCTGCCGCATGTCTTCCCGCAGTCGCTCGTCGAGGAGCGTTGACTCGAGCAGGATGCCCCAGGCGAGGACGGCCGTCGTCGTCGCGCAGACGGGCGTCGCCGGCGGCTCGTCGCCGCAGCAGCGGGGATCGACGAGCGGCAGCGGCCCATCGTGCGGCAGCGGTTCCGCCGGCCAGTCGCCTCCGAGCCGCGAGAAGAACCGGCAGCGGAGCGCCGCGAGGTCGGCCACGCGACGGCCGCGGACGAGTGCGGCGAGCTGCCAGCCGGGCAGTTCGTCCCAGATTGACCGCAGGGCGTCCTGCGCGAGGAAGTCGGCGGCCGCCTCCAGTTCCTCGGCCAGGTGGCTGCGAACCTCGGTGTACGGAATGCAGGGTTCGCCGGCAGCATGCCCGGCGAGCGCCGCGTGGGTGTGGCGGATGAGGATCGCCACCTGCCGGGTGCCACTCACCTCGGCGAGCTGGGAAAACGGGATCGGCATCCGGGCCCGGCGGGTGCGGACGACCGGCGGCGGCACCGGGGCGGCGGCCGGCAGTTTCGCCGACAGGGCCTCGAGCGCGGCCATCACCCCCTGGCGGGCCGGTTCGTCTGCCACCGCCGGCGCCGTGATCGTCGCGGCCCAGGCGATGCACTCCGGATCGTTGACGCACCACGTGAGCGCCGGGGCGATCACGTCCACGAGGTCATTGATGACGAGATTGCGAAACGTCGTCGGGAGGAGGTCGGGGCCGAGGCAGGAGTCGGCCGTGATCGTGATCTCCGCCCCATGCCCCTTGCGGGTGTGCTCACCGGGCGTGATCGAGACGGGGATCCGCACGAGATTGAGCGCGTAGCCCGGGGCGTCGGCCGAGTCGTCTCCCTCGTTGATCCGCCGGAGAGCGTGGAGGTGGTTCAAGTAGCGGGAGAGCTGATCGACGTGCGTCGTGGGCTCGAGCGCGAGCGGCTCGCCGTCGAAGCGAAAGCCGGGGGGCGACTGTGGGAAGGCCAGCGGTGCCGTGCGGGCGATGACCGCCGCGTCGGCCCGGCCGGCCTGCTCGTTCGTCGTCGGCAGGAGCCCCTGGATCGAAGTTACGACGTTGTTGCTCGAGGTCACCTCCGGCACGAGCACGTCGGGGGGCACCCGCCGCCGCCCTGAGGCCGACTGGAGCGCCAGCGCCATCCCCAGGAACGACTGGTCGCTGCGGCGGAGGGCGGCGCTCGTGCGTTCGCTGAACTGCGTGAGCTGGAGCCGCATCTGCTCCTCGTATTCGACGCGGTGCCGCATGAGCCGGTTCTGCCCCCAGACATCCGGTTCCTTGGCGACGATCGAGCCATAGGTGTCGAGGTGGTGTTCGAGCCAGTCGATACGGTCGGCCAGTTCCTGAAACGCATCGGGGCAGGGGGGCGGAGGCGGCTCGCGGTGCACGGCCCGCAGGGGCGTGCCGAGCCCATGAAAGAGGCGGCCGAATTCGCCTGCGGCCGCCGTGGTGGCGGCCAGGCAGGCGCAGCCGAGCGCAACCGCCCGGGACGGGTGCCAAAACATGATCGTGTTCCCAGTGAAGCAGATACCCAGGAGGAGGCGTCCTCCCCCCTGAACGTCGGCATGGTATAACCGGCTGATTGACGACGACCGGGTGAACCGCTGCGGTTCCGCCCGCTTGCCTACCTTCTCCTCGCAGGCTCGGCGCTGCATGTCTTGCATGTAGCGCGGTGTCTCATATGTGGCCCCGTGTCTCCGACACGGGAAATCCGCGCCCGATCAACCGATCGGCCGAGTGTTCCAGTCGGCCAACCCGCACTGTCGGTGTCGGAGACACCGACCTCCACATCTCACACCCGAAATACCTTCATCACCTCGTCGCCCAGGTGATTGATCACCTTGACCGCGATCGGCCCCCGGCCGGCCTGGCAAACGGCCGCGAGGTGTCGCTCCGGAGGCTCTCCCAGGACTCCGGGTCAATCTCGGCCTTGAGCGTGGTCTTGATCGCGGCGTAAGGATCGCCCGCGCCGAGAAAATACGCATGCCGCACGAGGAAGCTCTGCTCGTCGTAGTCGGTCGCGAAACCAGCAGGCGATGCCGTCGGTGTTGTGGCCCGGTCACTCCCCGTGGGATACGTCAAATACGAGTGAATCCCGTCCCGCCACGTGTCGCGGAACGCCTTGACCTGCTCGGCGAGGCTCGCCATCACCTGGAGCGAGTCGCCCAGGATCATCCGGTTCGACCAGTTCTGCTCGTGCCGGTAAAAGTCGGTCTTGTCGGCCCCCTCCGGCAGCCGGTCGAACACGTCGAACAGGTTTTGTTGGCGGAGTGAGCCGTCGCCCCGCACTCGCCGCCGCCTTCTGCCCCGCCACGACGGCCTGCAGCTCGGCCGTGGGGATGTTCCGCCGCGTGTCGGCCCGGGCGTTCCTGCCCGCTGCTCATGCGTCCGCAGCGTGGCCAGCATCCCCCCGGTCGGGTATGATCGTGAAGAGCCGAGGAATCATCCATGAACACCATTCGAGTCATCGGGCGGATCGATGCGGACCATCGTCTCACCGCAGAAGTCCCAACGGCTGTCCCCGCGGGCACGGTCGAGGTGGTCGTGATCGTTCCCGATGTGGTCGGCGATCCGGCCGAAGCCGCCTGGCAGACCGGCGTGGCCCGCGAGTGGGCTGAGGATCTTGCCGACGAGCGGCAAGACATCTACGACCTCTCCGACGGGCAGCCGGTCGATGAAGCCGGGTGAATTGTATCTCGGCCAATTTCCCTTCGGCGACACTGCCGGAATGAAACTCCGGCCGGTCCTCGTGCTCTCCGTGGTCACGGGACCGGCAGACGAAGTGCTCGTGGCGTACGTGTCGTCGGTCATTCCGACGATCCCGCTCGCCACTGATCTCCTCCTCGACCCCGCTTCGGCCGAGGACCGCGACACCCGGCTCAAGACGGTGTCGGTCGTGCGCATGCACAAGCTCGCCACGATCCATCGCACGAGCTTGTCGCGGTTCCTGGGAGTCTTGTCGCCCCAGAAACAGGCGGCCGCTATGCAGCGATTGCGATCCTGGCTCGGTCTCTGACCCCGTCTCCTGCAAACAGACGGGATCGCCGCTGGCCGCGGCCAGCATCTTTTCGACGGCCTCCGCGATCGCGGCGGCGGCTCTCCAGCACCCGCTGCGTGGGCTGGCCGTTATCCAGCTCCCAGTGCCGCCCCGGGCACTCGTACGGGGAGTTGGAGTTGATGACGGGACGGGCGAAGAAGGCGTCGGACATCGCTCTCGGCTCACTGCAAAGAAGGGGTAGCCTAGCAGATTCCCGTTATGTCGGTGTCGGAGACACCGACCTACACATGGAAATCCGCGTTTGATCAACCGATCGGCTGGGTACACTCGCAGGAGGTAGCTCCCCCCTCGGAACGGATCTCCATGCACTGGATCGTGCCTCCCTACATCGTCGAGCACATGTGCCACGCGGAGGACCCGCGGGTCCGCGAGCGGGCGCTCGCCGCGCTCGAGCATGCGGCGGCCGTGCGGGCGGTGCGGGCCTTCTCCCAGCGGCTGCCCGCCCTCATGGCCCAGCCGTCGCCCACCGGCCGCAAGCACCGGCTCGTCTACGACGCCCGCCGTCGCGATCGGCTGCCGGGCCGGCTCGCGCGGAGTGAGGGAGAGCCGAAGGTGGCTGACGTGGCCGTCAACGAGGCCTACGATCACTCCGGCGACACGTACGATTTCTTCCACGACGTCTTCGGCCGCAACTCGCTCGACGACGCCGGGATGACGCTCGTCTCGAGCGTGCGCGTCGGCGAGGTCGATGCCCGCGGCCGCTACCAGGCGATGAACAACGCCTTCTGGGACGGGGCTCAGATGGCCTACGGCGACGGCGACGACGTCGTCTTCACGCGGTTCACGAAGGCCCTCGATGTCGTGGCCCATGAATTGACCCATGGCGTCCAGGCGTTCGCGAGCAACCTTGTCTACCGCGGACAGTCGGGGGCGCTCAACGAGCATTTTGCCGACGTGTTCGGCGTGCTCGTGCGGCAGTGGAAGGAGGGCGCGGCGGCCGACGCAGCGAGCTGGCTCGTGGGGGCCGACGTGCTCGTGCCCGCGGCGACGCGGCGGGCGATCCGCGACATGGAGCACCCGGGCACGGCGTTCACCGACGACCCGGCCCTGGGAAGCGACCCGCAGCCCGACCATATGAAGCGGATCTACGCCGGGCCGGCCGACTCCGGTGGCGTGCATATCAACTCGGGGATACCGAATCGGGCGTTCGTGCTCGTCGCGAAGAGCCTCGGTGGCCCCGCCTGGGAGACGCCCGGCACGATCTGGTACGAGTCGATGCTGCAGCTCTCGCGGACGAGCCAGTTCGCCGATCTCGCCAAGATGACGGTCCAGATCGCGGGCGACCGGTTCGGGGCGGCGGTTCGCAAGGCGGTGCGGGCGGCGTGGAAGAAGGTCGGGCTCTGATCGGAGCGACGAGCGTTGTGCGGCCGATGGGTGACGCCGATTCGGCTTTCACTCGGCCGCCGCCGCGGGGTACCATCGTGATCGTCAAGAGGTCATTCCGAGTCGTCGCACGATTCATAGCAAGAGGACCGTCCTGTGGCTGTCGAGCTGCGTGGGTTTTCCTGGGACAGGATGATCGAGGCCGTGCAAGCCGTTCGTGACCGGGCGCTGCGGGCGACCGCGGCGCTCCACAAAGCCGGAATCCCCTACGCCATGGCCGGGGGAAACGCCGTGGCCGCCTGGGTGGCCCGCGTCGATCGCGCTGCCGTGCGGAACACACAGGACGTAGATATCCTCGTCCGCCGCAGCGACCTGCCGGCCATCACGGCCGCCCTCGAAGGGGCCGGCTTCGTCCGTGCCACGGTGATGGACGTCGTCTGCTTTATCGACGGCCCGAACGGCAGCCCCCGAGACGCCATCCATCTGCTCTTCGCCGCCGAAAAGGTGCGGGAGTCGTATCCACTGCCCACGGCCGATGTGACCGAGAGCGTGCCGGCCGACGATTACACGGTCGTGACACTCGAAGCCCTCGTGCGCATGAAGCTCAATTCGTTCCGCGACAAAGACCGCACGCACCTCCGCGACTTCATCTCCCTCGGTCTCGTCGACGCCTCTTGGCTGCCCCGGCTCGTGCCCGAGCATGCCGCCCGCCTCCAGCAGCTCATCGACGATCCCGAAGGCTGACGCCCCGCCTCGCTGGATCACACCTTTCGTCGGAGTATGCATGGCTATTCTGTCGCGGCGAACTGGTGTGTTGGTCGCGGTGGCATGCTCGCTCGCCGCGCCCGCCCGAGCCGAGCCGCGTTCGGTCGAGGAGATCGCCAAGGTGGCGAAGGCGTCGGTCGTCACCATCCGCTTCAGCGGCCGCGGTGGCGGAGACGAGGGGCTTGGCACCGGCTTCGTCATCGGTGAGGGGCTCGTCGCCACCAACCTGCACGTGATCGGGGAGGCCCGGCCGATCACGGTGGAGCTCGCCGACGGCACCACATACGCCGCCACCCATGTGCACGCCACCGACCGCGACGCCGATCTGGCCATCCTCCGGATCGCCGCCGCCGGGCTCACGTCGCTGCCTCTCGGCATCGCCGCCCCGCTCGCCGACGGCCAGGAGATCGTGGCCATCGGCAATCCACATGGTCTTGAGCGGAGCATCGTCGCGGGCCGCGTGTCGGGCCTCCGGGAGATGGAGGGCATCGACATGATTCAGCTCGCACTGCCCGTCGAGCCGGGCAACAGCGGCGGACCGCTCCTCGATCTCGAGGGCCGCGTGCAGGGCGTCGTGTCGATGAAGTCGCTGCTCACGCCGAATCTCGGATTCGCCGTCGCCGTCGCCCGCCTCCGCGACCTGCTCGACCGCCCCAACCCCGTCGCGATGGACCGCTGGCTCACGATCGGGGCCCTCGATCCCGGGGAGTGGACGCCGCTCGGCGGAGCCCGCTGGCGGCAGCGGGCCGGGCGGATCGCCGTGAGCGGCGCGGGGAACGGCTTCGGTGGCCGGTCGCTCTGCCTCGCAGTGGAACAGCCGCCGGAGTTTCCCTACGAGGTCGCCGTGTGGGTGAAGCTCAACGATGAGGCTGGCGCCGCCGGCCTCGTCGTCGCGGCCGACGGCGGTGATCGTCATTACGGTTTCTATCCGTCGGCGGGCCGGCTGCGGCTCACGCGGTTCGACGGCCCCGACGTGCTCTCGTGGAAGATCCTCGATGAGAAACCGAGCCCGCGGTATCGGTCGGGCCGCTGGAATCACCTGCGGGTGCGGGTCGAAGCCGACAGGATCTCGTGCGCTGTCAACGACGAAACCATCTTCGAGACGACGGACCGCAGCCTTGCGGCCGGTCGCGTCGGGCTGGCGAAGTTTCGCGACACGGAGGCCGAGTTTCGCGGCTTCGCCGTGGGCCGCGAGCTGCCGCGGGTGACGCCCCCCGCCGACGTGCTCGCCCGCATCGAGTCGCTCACGGCGGCCTTGCTACCGGAAGGCCCGCCGTCCGCCGAGCTCGTCGCGCAGCTCCTGCCCGACGCCGTCGCGGCCCGCACGGCGCTTGCCCGCCGCGCGGCCGATCTCGAGCAGCAGGCCGCCCAGCTCGAGACCCTCGCCGCCGAGGTGCATCTGAGGCAAACGCTCGCCGAGCTTGCCGCCTGCACCCAGGGCGACGACGCGGCCATCGACCTGTTCCGGGCCGCACTCGTGATCGCGACGCTCGACAATCCCGATCTCGATATAGACGCCTCCCGTCGTGAGCTCGATCGGCTGGCGGCCGACATTACCAAGCAGATGCCGGCCGACGCTGACCCAGCCGTGAAGCTCGCCACGCTCAACCGCGTGCTCTTCAACGAGCTCGGGTTTCACGGCAGTCGCGGCGACTACTACAACCGCTCCAACAGCTACGTGAACGAGGTGCTCGACGACCGCGAGGGGATTCCGATCACGCTCGCGGTGGTCTACATGGAGATCGCCCGCCGGCTCGGCCTCAGGGTGGATGGGGTGGGCTTTCCGGGCCACTTCCTGGTGCGGCACGCGGCTGCCGGCGGCGAGCCGCACTGGCTCGACGTGTTCGACCGCGGGGCCGTCCGCACCCGCGCCGATCTGGCGAAAGAGCGGCAGAGTGTCGGGGAGGAACTCACCGATGAGGATCTCGCCGTCTTTGGCCCGCGGGCGATCCTCGCGCGGATGATCAACAACCTGCTCGGGATCGCCGTCCGCGAGGGCAAGCAGGCCGATGTGCTCCGCTACCTCGACGCGATCCTCGTCGTCGCTCCCGACTCGGCCCGCGACCGCGTGCTGCGGATGGTGACGGCCGCCCGTCTCGGCCGCCGCGATGCCGCCCTTGCCGACGCCCGCTGGCTCCTGGACAACCAGCCGGCCGGCATCGATCTCGACCAGGTCCGCAGCCTCATCGCCCGGCTCGAGCAGGAACCGTGACGATCGTGCTCCACCAGATTCGGACGGTCGATCAATCATGAGTCCAACGATGATGCTCACTCCTGCGCCGCCGCGATCGCGCCGCTCGCGAGCAGCACCGACCCGCAGGTGCAGGAGTTCCTGCCCGACGTGCTCATCCATGCCGAGGCGGTGCGGACGGCACTGGAGTTCGACGAGTTCTTCAACCCGTAGGAATTCGCCGCAACGCGGGAACTGCTCGGCCCGGTGGTGGCCTACAGCGGTGAGACCGACCGGCAGAAGCAGGCCTGCGACATCATGGCGGCGGCGCTCGCCCGCGAGGGCATCGAACTGACGCACCTAGTCGGCCCCGGCTGCCCGTTCGTTCGACGCGGCCAGTCATGCGCCGATCATGATCTATCCGAATCCGCTCCCCCCCGACCGCTACGTCGTGACCAACAGCTCGTTCACGTTTCGCGAGTATGCCTATCTCAACAACGCCCGGCAGGTGCCTATGCTTCCCGATTGGGCGATCACCGACGTGCGACAGAAGCCCGACGCGGTGCGACCGGGCCGGATCGCCGCCGCTGACTTCTTCGGGGAACGCTGGGAGGTGCGGCCGGCGCACGAGGATTGACCAGGCGTATCGAACCCGTCCACCGTCTGCAGAGCCATAAAAAATATGACTTGCCGCAGCGGGGGCCTGGTGGTGAAATTACGGGATCAAGAGGAACGGGCGGCCTGCCCGAATGCGTCATGCGCTTGCTCGCCTTTTTCACCAGCCGCTGTGCGTCGAGCCGCACCGTGAATCCGGTCGTGAATCGCGCTGTGAACCGCGTCGGCTGGGCCATGCTCGCTGTGGCAGTGGTGGCAGCTCCCGCAGCCGCCGACGTGCCCAAGGAGGTGAACTTCACGAAGCACGTGGCGCCGATCCTGGCGGAGCACTGCACCCACTGCCACGGCCGCGACTCCGAGACCCGCCAGGGGGGGCTGCGGCTCGACCTGCGGGATCCCGCGATCGCGGGCGGCGACTCGGGCGAGCCGGCGATCTTCGTCGGCAAGCCAGACGAGAGCGAGATGGTGCGGCGGATCCGCTCGACCGACCACGACGAGATCATGCCGCCCCCGCATGAGAACAAGCCGCTCACGCCCGAGAAGATGGCGATTCTCGAAGCCTGGATCACCCAGGGAGCCGAGTACGCCGGCCACTGGGCGTTCGAGCAGCCCAAGAAGCCCGTGCCGCCACAGGTCGAGGGTGTCACCCAGACCATCGATGCGTTCGTGCAGGCGAACCTCGCTACCGAAGACCTCGCCCCGGCCCCGCGGGCCGACGACGCCACGCTCTGTCGCCGGCTCTATCTCGACATCATCGGCCTGCCCCCGTCCCCCGCCGATCTCGAAGCCTTCACCCGGGACGGCTACGAGAAGACGGTCGATCGGCTGCTCGCCATCGAACGCTACGGCGAGAAGTGGGCCCGGCCCTGGCTCGACCTCGCCCGCTACTCCGACACCAACGGCTACGAGAAGGATCTGAAGCGCGACATGTGGGCCTGGCGGGACTGGGTGATCACGGCCCTGAACCGCGATATGCCCTACGACCAGTTCGTGGTCGAGCAGCTCGCGGGCGACCTGCTCCCGAATCCCACACAGGAGCAGATCATCGCCACGGGGTTCTTGCGGAACAGCATGCTCAACGAGGAAGGGGCGATCATTCCCGAGGAGTTCCGCATGGTCGAGATGTTCGACCGCGTGGACTGCATCGGCAAGGCGGTGATGGGCCTGACGACGGGCTGCGCCCAGTGCCACAACCACAAGTTCGACCCGCTCTCCCAGGAGGAATACTTCGGGATCTTCGCCTTCTTCAACGACACCCACGAGGCCCAGTCGCCTGTCTACACGCCGTCCGACCAGCAGAAGCTCGCCGACATCCAGAGGCGGATCGGCGAGGCCGAAGAGCGAATCCGGATCGAGCGGCCGCGATGGCAGGATGAATTGGCCGCCTGGGAGCAGCAGGTCGCCGCGGGGCTCGTGCCGTGGACGCCGGTCGAGATGGAGGAGATGTCGTCGGGCGGCCTGCTTTGCCATCCGACGCAGCGGGCCGACGGCACGATCCTCATGATCGGCCACCGCGACAACACGATCATCTTCGAGGCCGAACCCGATCTTCATGGGGCGACCGGCCTGCGGCTCGAGGCTCTCACCGACGGTGACCTGCCGATGGGTGGCCCCGGCCGCGACGGCTCGTGGGGCCTCTCCACGCTTGACGTGCAGGTGAAGAAGCCCGACGCCGAAAAGTGGGAGAAACTCACGCTCACGAACGCCACGGCCGACTTCTCGCAGCCCGAGCAGAAGGTGCAGCTGCCGGATCAGGGCAAGAAAGACGCCGCCAAGAAGGACGCCGCCACAAAAGATGGCAGCGACGCGAAGCAGGACGAGCCGCCGAAGATGGCCTCGATCGGCCCCGTGGCCAACCTCATCGACGGCGATTCGCATTCATCGTGGCGGGCCGATCGCGGGCCGCTGCTCCGCAACCAACCCTCGAGTGCGGTCGTGCAATTCGAGAATCCGCTCGAGTTGCCGGCCGGCACGAAGCTGAAGGTCACGATGACGATGGCCGGCACGAAGCCCCACGGTGGCGACGGCACGATGCTCGGCTGCTGCCGCGTGAGCCTGACGAAGAGCCCGGCGCCGGCCGCCCCGCCGATCGACCATGCGGCGCTGCTCGCGATCGCCACGCCGGCCGAGAGGCGGACCGCCGCCGACACGGCCGCCATCTTCGCCGCCTGGCGGACGACCGTGCCGGAACTCAAGCCGATCAACGACGAGATCACCGGCCTGTGGAACTCCGTGCCTGCGCCGCAGACGAGCGTGCTCCACCTCGCCACCCGCTCGGCCGACGAGCGGCGGCTGACGTACCTTCTCGATCGTGGCGTCTGGAACGCACCCAAGGAACTCGTCGAGCCGCACGTGCCCGCCACGCTCAATCCGTTCCCGGCCGACGCCCCGAAAAACCGGCTCGGCTTCGCCAGGTGGCTCGTCGATCCGCGGTCGCCGCTCACGGCCCGAGTCGCCGTGAATCGGATCTGGCAGGGGCTCTTTGGCCAAGGGCTCGTCGAAACACCCGACGACTTCGGCGCCCGGGCCCCCGTGCCAGAATACATCGACCTGCTCGACTGGCTGGCCGTGGACTTCATGGAGCGGGGCTGGAGCCAGAAGCAGGCGATCCGCCAGATCGTGATGAGCGAGACCTATCGGCAGTCGTCGCGGGCCACGCCCGAGGCGCTCGCCCGCGATCCGCAGAATCGGCTGCTTGCACGGGGGCCGCGGTTTCGGGTGGATGCCGAGGTGGTCCGCGACGTGGCCCTCGCCGCGTCGGGCCTGATCACGCACCAGCTCGGCGGGCCGGGTGTGATCCCGCCGGTGCCGCAGAACGTGCTCGACTACAACTACACGTATCCCGGGTAATGGACGGCCGCCACCGGGCCGCAGCGGTACCGCCGCGGGGTCTACGTGTTCCGCAAGCGGTCGATGCCCGATCCGGTGCTGGCAAATTTCGATGCCCCGAACGGCGACGTCTCGTGCGCCCGCCGCGTGCGGTCGAACACGCCGCTGGCCGCGCTCACGGGATTGAACGAGCCCGTGTTCGTCGAGGCCGCGCAGGCCCTCGCCCTCCGGACGCTGAAGGAGGGTGGCCCCGACGACGCCAGCCGCGTTGACCACGCCTTCCTGCTCTGTACGTCGCGGCGGCCGTCGGAGATGGAAAAGCGGGAGCTGCTCTCGTTCCTGGAGAGCCAACGCCTAAAATTCGCCGACGGCTGGCTCAATCCCCGCGAGGTGGCCACCGGGTCTGTGGAGAAACTGCCCGCGTTGCCCCCCGGCACGACGCCGCAGGATGCGGGGGCGTGGACGCTCATGGCCCGCGTGCTCCTGAACCTCGACGAAACCGTGACGAAAAACTGACCGCGACACGAGAGGCTGCGATGACCCACGATCATTTGATCCATGACGCCCGCGCCCGACTGTTGTCGCGGCGGTGGTTCTTCAACGACTGCGGCGTGGGCCTCGCCGGCATCGCGGCCGGATCGCTTCTGACAGCCGAGGGCCGGGCCGCCGTCGTGGCCGCCGCCCCGGGGCCCCTGGCGGCCAAGCCCCCGCACTTCGCCCCCAAGGCCAAGCGGGTGATCTATCTCTTTCAGGCCGGTGCCCCGAGCCAGCTCGAGCTCTTCGACCACAAGCCGGAGCTGGCCGCCCGCGACGGCAAGCTGCCCCCGGCCGACCTGCTCAAGGGGTATCGCGCCGCCTTTATCAATCCCAACTCGGCCCTCCTCGGGCCGAAATACAAGTTCCAGCAGTACGGTCAGGCGGGCATCGAACTGGGCGAACTTCTGCCGCACACCGGCGCGATTGCCGATGAGCTCTGCTTCATCCGCTCGATGCAGACCGACGCGGTCAATCACGCCCCGGCCCAGATCCTGATGAACACGGGTTCGCAGCAGTTCGGCCGGCCGAGTTTCGGTTCCTGGACGCTCTATGGCCTCGGCAGCGAGTCGGCCGATCTCCCCGGCTTCGTCGTGCTCACGAGCGCCAAGGGTACGAGCGGCGGCGCGAGCAACTATGGGCCGGGATTCCTGCCCACCGTTTACGGCGGCATCCCGCTGCGGAGCGGCGGCGATCCGGTGCTGTATCTTTCCAACCCCAAGGGCATCGACGGCGCCACGCAGCGGGCCTCGCTCGACACGCTCAACCGGCTCAACGATCTTGCGCTCGCGAACATGGGCGATCCCGAGATCACGGCCCGAATCCAGGCCTACGAGATGGCCTACCGGCTGCAGTCGAGTGCGCCGGAGTTGTTGAACCTTGCCGGCGAGTCGAAGGAGACGCTCGCCCGCTACGGGATCACCGATCCTGGCCAGGCCGGCTTCGCCCGCAACTGCCTGCTCGCCCGCCGGCTGTTGGAGCGGGGCGTGCGGTTCGTGCAGCTGTTTCACGAGGCGTGGGACCAGCACGGCGATCTGACGAAGGCGATCAAGAAGAATTCTCTGGACACCGACCAGGCGAGCGCCGCCCTCGTGATGGATCTCAAGGACCGCGGCCTCCTCGACGACACGATCGTGATCTGGGGGGGCGAGTTCGGCCGCACGCCGATGGTGCAGGGAGGCAACGACGGCCGCGACCACCACAACCGGGCGTTCACGATGTGGCTGGCCGGTGGGGGCCTGAAGAAGGGACATGTCCACGGGAAGACCGACGACTTCGGGTTCAACGTCGTCGAGGACGCCGTGCACGTGCACGATCTCAACGCCACGCTCCTGCACCTGCTCGGCTTCGACCACTTGAAGCTCACGTTCCGCAGCCAGGGCCGCGACTACCGGCTCACCGACGTGCATGGGAATCTCGTGAAGGGGATCCTCGCGTAGCGGCGGCATTCGGAACGACACCCTGCGTGCGACGCAGGGCGACGTTGACTCCGCGTGACTGTCCCGCCAGGGCGGATGTCGGCTGCCGATATTCAATTGGCCTCCGCTTTTGACCGGGCCTGTCGCCCGCGCGTACGAATTGAGCAGCGGCAGGAAGCGCCGCGCTGGTTCGCCCGGAAGCGAGTTCCCCCTCGGGATCCGGAGCAACCGTCCATGAAACGCGCCGCCACGCTGGGAGGTTTCGAGCCGCTCGAAGGCCGGGCACTGCTCGCCGGCATCGACATCATGCGGACCACGGAAAATCGGTACTTCACGATCGACATCGCCACGGGGAAGGAGACCTACGGGGAATACCATTCGTTCAAGGTCACCAACGACACGGGGGCGACGCTCAACGACCTGTGGGTGAAGGCGACCGACTTTCCGGCTGGCCAGAACATTCAGCTCGGCCCCGGAGAAGACGGGCTGTTCTTTCTCGGGACGCTCCCCGACCAAGGATCCGCGACGGCCTTCTTCTATCTCACGGCTCAGGCCATCACCACGGTCCAGCAGGACTACGTGATCGAGGTCTGGAGCGGCCCGCCGCCGGCGGTACCCGGGCCGGGCGACACGCCGCTCGAGAGCGAAGCGTTCTTTTTCGAGGGTATCGTCAAGGCCGAGCAGGACGACTCCGGCAGCATCACTGACACGGTGAGTGTGGCCTACACGTTCGGCAGTGAAACCCCGAGCGGGCCGGTGGTCGGCGGTGAGATCGTGATGACCGTGACGGGCACGCTCAAGAACGCCAACCGCGTACTCTTCTCACCAGCCTCGACGCTCGACTGGCCGGCGGCGGCCTTCGAACTCCGCTCGGCCGAGATCACGATCGACGGCACGCCGCTGGGCACCGATCTGCTCTGGTATCTGAAGACGACCCAGCCACAGGAGGACTTCACGGCGGTCTACACGTTTGCCGTGACCGCGCCGACCTCGGCGCCCGCGGCCGTCACGCCCCGGCAGTACACGGCCAAGGGAGATGATCCCCAACGCAACTACGACCAGTCACGGCTCGCCCCGGCCGCCGACATCCCGCCGGCCGAGTTCGCCACCGACCTCGAGATCACGAAGACGGGGCCGGCCAAGGCCGTCGCCGGCTCGAGCACCGTCTACTCCCATGTCGTCACGGTCACGAGCACCGGGGCGTTCGCAGCCGAGGGCGTGACGGTGGTCGACACCTGGCCAGCCGCATTTCCGATCTCGTCGATCGAGCCGAGCACCGGCACGTTCACGGTCGTGGGCGACGTGATCACCTGGACGATCGGCACGCTCGCTCCCGATGCGGTGGCCACGCTGACGGTGAACTTCACCGTCCCCAAGGCCACGCCGCTCGGCGACTACACGAACTCGGCCACGGTGACCAGCACGACGCCCGATCCGGGGCCCGACACGGCGACGTTCACCACCGAGGTGGTCGCCGTGCCGCTCCGGATCACGAAGGTCGCCGACAAGGACACGATCGTGGCCGGCACGACGGGGCATTTTTTCACGATCACGGTGGAGAACCTGAGTGCCGAGTTCCCCGCTGAAAGCGTCGTCGTCACCGACGCCTGGCCGGAGTCGTTCGTGCGGGAGCAATTTCAGTTCCTCGGTGTGCCGGCGGGCTCGATCACGTTCGAGGATGCCACGAGTTTCGTGTGGACGATCGGCACGATCGCCGCGGGGGGCACGGCGATCCTCGAGGTGGACTACAACACGCCGCTCACAGAACCGCCAGGCCCGTACACCAACACTGCCACAGTCACGAGCAACACGCAGAATCCCGGAGAGCCGACCGCGAGCGCCACGGTCACTGTGGAGGCTGCGATGCAGCCGTTTGGGCTGCTCTTGGGCACCGACGACGGCTGCAACGAGGCGATCGTGCGGGTGATCGATCCGCTCGAGGGCACGGAGCTCTTCGCGTTCACGCCCTATCCCGGCTTCCAGGGGAGCGTGCGGGTCGCCGCCGGCGACGTGAACGGCGACGGCACCTGGGAGATCATCGTCGCCCCGGGGCGGGCCCTCGTGGGCGAGGTGAAGATCTACTCGTTCGACGGCTCGAGCGTGACGCTGCTTTCGAGTTTCCGCCCGTTCGGCAACCGGTATCGCGGTGGCGTCGAGATCGCCGTGGCCGACTTCAACAACGACGGCAACGCCGACATCGCCACCGCCCAGTCGATCGGCAAGGGGCAGGTGAACGTCTTTCTGTCGATCGGCGACGGAAGCGTCTCGCCCACGCCGTTCCGCAGTTTTCGCGGTTCGCCCAAGCGCTATGGCGGCGGCGTCATGATCACGGCGGGCGACTTCGGCACCTATGCCAACGGGCAGCTCATGAGCTCTGACCGAGACGGCATCGCCGAGGTCGTCGTCGGTCCGAATGCCGGCACGGCCGCGGTCGTGCGGGTGTTCGACATCTCGCCCGTGAAGCCCAAGGTCGTGACGAGCTTTGCCCCCTTCGGCACGAAGTATCGCGGCGGTGTGACCCTCTCCACCGGCACGTTCATCGCCGGCACGACGCTCCAGAACACCGTGCCGCAGATCGTGGTGGGCACGGGCACGCGGGGCGGGTCGCTCGTGCAGGTCCGCGACGGCCGCACGGGGGCGCAGGTGGGAAGCACGATCACCGCCTTCTCCACGTTCGCCAAGCCCGCTGCCGCCGTGTTCGCGGCGGCGCTCGATCTCACGGGCGACGGCCTTGTGGACGACGTCTACGGCGTGCAGGGACGCGGTGGCGGCGGCGGCACCCGCGGCGTCCGTCGCTACGACATTCCTGACGATCTCGTGTTCACGCTGCAGAACTATGCACCGCCGCTGCGGACCGCCCCGATCCAGCTCTCGGTCGTGCCGCCGCCAGTCTGATGCCGGGGATTACCAGCGGGCTTCGAGGCCGAGGTTCGCACCATGCAGGAAAATCCCGCCATTGCGGGCGAGCCGGCCGCCGGCATCCTCGTCGAGCGAGAAGTCGAACTGGTCAGGGGCGAGGGCGACACCG
>Ga0114946_10000651_pt1 | contig 23249 bp, 20 predicted proteins | sample WalLakDeSediment_FD_88676 | JGI IMG/M metagenome (GOLD analysis project Ga0114946, IMG submission 88676) | Lake sediment microbial communities from Walker lake, Nevada to study Microbial Dark Matter (Phase II) - Walker Lake 11/02/13 Deep Sediment | ecosystem: Environmental > Aquatic >...
GTCCAGTGCTCCCGCTCCCGGCTCAGCCAGGCCTCAAACTCCGGGCTGTCGGGCAGAGAGAAGCCGTCCAGGAACGGCCCGCGGCACAGGTCTGCAGCGCGGCGCAGGTCGGTAAGGCTCCCTTGTGTGCGCCACGCGGCGTGCAGGTCGGCCAAAGCTTTTGTGTCGGTCCACAGGCGTTGACGGCGCAGATCGATCTGGTCATCGCGCACGATCACCAGGTCTGGGTCGGGCAGAGCCGTGTGCAGAATCGTGAGAAGCCGGCTCAGGTTGTGGCGGGCTGTGGCGTCCGTGGCGTCGGGCCAAAAGAGAAAACACAATCTGTCGCGCGTGACGGGGTGGGTATCTGCGGCCAGGCGATAGAGCAGGGCGCGCACCTGGCGACGCGGCATGGCCAGAAGCTCACCCTGCCATCTGGCTTCCGGGGGACCCAAGAGGTAAATGTTCAGTTCTGCTGATAGCAGCTGGCGATCTTGCTCCGTCAAAATAGGGCCATGAACAGACATGATCTAACTAAAGAGCAATAGGCGGTAATAAAACCGCTGATTCCAATGAAACAACGTAGACGTGGCCGACCACGCATTGACGAGTGCTATATTGCTTTCGTTTTCTCGTCACTTGATAACTCTCACGCCGTCAAGCGAAGATGAACCGTCTGGGCATTTTTTGGTAGCTCATCTGCTCCAGACGGTCGTATAGTTCCCAGATATGGTAACTATGACAGAGACGCCGCCGAATACATGTCAGGCGCGCTCACCGTGAGCGAGTTTCGAGTGTACATAGACGATGCCGATCAAGCAAGTCGAGGGTCGACATCACTTATGACGCGAAGGACCGTCCACAGACTTGTTCAGGTATTGCCCCTGCTGCAGGGCGGAGTTGCTGGTGAATGCTTTTCTGATGGCCGCAAGAGTAAGAACTGGTCGCAGTTGTGGGTTCCGCCATCGTTCTAGGCAATGGCACGCATGAAGCCACCGCCATTAAAGCGGCCACAACGTTAATCAAGCGCGAATGGGCGCCCAAATGCGAAGCCGGCTAAGAGGAAAAGGCCCACCAGCGCCCCCAGGCTGACAAAACGGCCGATCTCAAACCACCGCGACCGATACCAAAACACAACCTCATGCTCACCCGCGGGTACAAAAACGCCGCGGAAGAGGCCGTTGGCCTGGTAGAGCGGCTGCGGCCGGCCGTCCAGCGTCGCCGTCCAGCCTGGATAGTTAGCGTCGCTGAGCACGAGCAGGGCGTCCACCGCGCTGCGCGTGCGCACGACGACCTCCTCCGGCGCGTAGGCCACGATGTCGGCCGTCATGCCCACATCCGGTTGCGGGGTCTGCGGCGGCTCGCCGGCGCCGATGAGCACGGCCGTTTTCCGCGGATCAAAGTCGGGCGCGCGCATGGCGGCCACGCTGCCGGCGACGTCCGGCCGCCACTGCCAGTCGCTCACCAAAAAGGCGCGCGGCTGCACGTCCAGTTTGGCGTAAATCTTCACGTCCCCGGAGTAAATCAGGCGGTAATTCCCCAGCGCCAGCGGCTGGAAGGCGCCATCGCGCCCGTCGACGAGCGTGAGCGCCTGGAGCGTGCAGTCGCCGGCGGACACCGGGGCGCAGGGGGCGACCGTAATGGCTCGCAGCCGCGCCGGCTCAGGGAAACGCACGGCGTACAGCTCCGCGCCGCGGGGCGTGGGGGTCAGCCGCCAGCTACGGCCGTCTACCGTCTCCACCGCAACCCCGCCCGGCGCGGCCGTGGCCAGCAGCCGCAGCTCCGTCGCCTCAAAATCGGGCAGATAGCCCACCCACCCCGGCGCGGTAGCCAAATCGAGCGGGTGCTGGCGGTCGAAAAAGACGCCGTCGCGCCAGGCGTCGCCCACCTTGTCGGTGATCACGTAGCCGGCGTTGAAGAGGTTGAGCCAGCGCGCTTCGGGCACGGCCGTTAGCTGCTCGCGTAAACGGCCGTCGGTCGTCGTCACGCCGGGCGGCAGCGCCAACTGCACTAGCTGACTATACGAACTAAGCGGCAGAATCCCGCCGTCAAAGCCGTCCACCGCCGCCAGCCCGTAGATCAGCGGCAAATTGGGGGCGATGATCTCCTTCTGCTTGATGGCGATGGTGTAGTCGTAGCGCGCCGCGGCGTCCAGTTGATCAGCATAGATGCTGTCCATTTCGGCCTGGTCGCCGGGGTCAAAAAAGATGCCCGACAGGCTCAGAAAGCGCGCAGGCGGCTCTGTCGCCAGGGCCTGCAGGCGGGCGATGGGCGGGCGCAGGTCGAAATAGGCTTCGGGCGTGGTCAGATTGTTGTAAGGGTGCGTGCGCGTGGCGAGGAAGAGGACCAGCAGCGCCGCGCCGGCCAGCAGCAGCCGCGGACCGCGCGCCGCGCGGCGCCGCGCAGCTTGCGTGGCCGCCAGCAGCAGCGCGCCCACTTCCACCAGCCAGCCCAACACCGTCAGCGGCCCCGGTAGCTCAAAGGGCGCCTCAGGACCGGTCGGAATCCAGCGCACGAGAAAGGCCCCCACGAGGCCCCAGACCATCAGCAGCAAGGCCGCCAGCAGAAAAGCGCGCAGCGACCGGCGCCAATCGGCGGGGCGCGCCGCCAGCGTCTGCCAGCCGGCGCCGGCCAGCAGCGCCGCGCCCAGCGCGTAAAGCGCCAGCCAGCGCGCGGGCGCGCGGAAGAGGTCAAAGCCCGGCAGGCGCGCCAGCAGCCAGTAGAGCGGGTTGAAAGCGCCCAGCGCCAGGAAGAGCCCCACGCCGGCCAGGACGAGCGCCGGGCGCACCTCCGGCCGGCCCCGCCACTGCCAGCCGCCGAACCAGGCCAGCGCCAGAACGGTCAGGGGGAGAACGGCCGTATACTCGCTAAACAACCCCTGCCCATAAGCCGGCAGCAGGGCGCGCGCCAGCAGCAGCGGGTGGAGCGAAAAGGAGAGCGCCTCGTTGGGCGGCAGCCCGCCCTGGCGGCTCGACAGCCCCGCCAGCTCCAGCGTGGGCAGCAACTGCATCGCCGCCAGCAGCAGCGCCAGCCCCCCGCCCACCACCAGCGGCCCGACTCGGCCCACCAACCACGCCCCCACACGCCTCGCTCCTCGCCCCCTCGCCCACTCCCCCCTCGCTCCTCGCCACTCGCTCCTCGCCACTCGCCACTCGCCACTCAAAATCCACACCCCCACCCCCACGCCCGTGATAAAAGTCGTCTGCGTGTGGCCGGCCAGCAGTTGCAGCGCCAAGAGCGCCGCCACGCCGAGCGCGCGGCGCAGCAGCGCACGCCCATTCTGGGACGCGGAACGGCCGTCCAACACCACCATAAACCAGGGCAGCCAGGCCAGCCCCTGGAGCTGGTTGACGTGCTCGACCTGGGCGCTCAGGTAGCCGCCGAGCGCGAAGGCAACGGCCGTGACCAATCCCGCCATCCGCCCCAGCCCCAGCGCGCGCCGCCCGGCCAGGTAGGCGCCCAGTCCCGCAATCGCCAGGTGCAGCACAATGGCGGCGCTGACGGCGTAGGGCGTGGGCAGCAGCAGCCAGAGCGGCCAGTTGAGCGGGTAGAAAAAGCCCACCTGGCTGTTGGCGAGCAGCGGCACCCCCATAAACAGGTCAGGGTTCCACAAGGGGACGCGCCCGGCGCGCAGCGCATCCGCCGCGGCGCTCCAGTACGGGTAAAAATAGAGGAACACGTCGCCGCGCGCTAAAATCAGGTTGCTGAAGACCATCTTGTGGAAGAAGAGGGCGATCAGGGCCAGAAGGGCCAGGGGAGCGAGGAGGCGGGTGGCGCGTGGCGGGTAGCGCGCGGCGGGTGGCGCGTAGCGGGTGGAATTGGTCATGGGACAATGGTGTAGAGGGTGAGGTGGGTGGTTTGGACGGTGGGCAGGAGTTCAAAGCCGGCACCGTGCAAGGCGCGGATGACGGGTTGGGCCGCGGGCGCGTCCGGCAAAACCAGGTAGCGCGCGCCGCCCTGCCCGGCAAAGACGCGCAGATCGTCAACCAGCGCCGCCGGGTGGGGGAACCAGCTCACGTAGACGCCGCGATCAAAGAAGTGGTAGCGCCACTGCCAACTGGCCCAATGGTCATAGAGCACCGTGCCGTAGGGCGCGTCGTGGAGGTAGGCGGCAATTTGCCAGGCGCCGCCGTCGGCGCCGGCGCGACCGCCGACCGGGTAACCGCCGGCGCGCGCCGCGAGCGCGCCCGGCAGTTGGAGGCCCAGCAGCAGCGCCAGCGCCGCCAGCGTCCAGGCGCACCGCCGCAGTTGGGGCAAGACGGCCGTTATCCATCGCCCCCCCTCCGCCAGCCCGCGCGCCAGCAGCAGCGCCAGCAGCGGCAGCAGCGGCAGCAGGTAGCGATCCCACACGGAAATGGCCAGCAGCCAGTGCAGCAGCGCGTAGCCCGCTGCCCACAGCAAAAACAGGGCGTCGAGGTGGGCCAAACGGCCGCTGCGCCTCAGCAGCCCGACCAGCCCCACGAGCAAGATCGGCGCGGCCAGCAGCGTCGACCCCAGCGCCGTCCAGGCGGCCAGGCGCGGCGGTAGCTCCCAAGACCAGATCGGCCGTAGCCCGCCGTAATTTTGCATCTGTGCCGCGAAGAGCGCGGGCGACCCGCTGCGCGCCAGCTCCCACAGCAGCAGCAAGGCCACGACAGGCGCGAAGCCGCGCAAAAACCCGCGCCACGCAGCCCAATCCCAGCCGCGCAGCCAGCCCAAACCCAGCAGCAGCGGCGCGACGAGCCAGGCCTGGTGCTTGGTGGCCACCGCCAGCCCCAGGCATACGCCTGCCAATGCCAGACTGCGCCTGGAGGAACCGGTCGCCAACAGCAGCGCCGCAAACATCCAGGCGACCCAGGGCGGGTCCAGGAAGGCCGTGGCGCTGAACTGGATGGCCAGGGGGGACATGGCAATAAGGGCGGCGGCGAGCACGGCCGTGGCCTCATCCCCATACAGCCGCCAGGCCAGCATCCCCACCAGCGGAATCAGCAGCAGCGCGGCGACGAAGCCCGGCAGGCGCGAAGCCAGCTCCAACACGCCGTCAGACGTCACGCCGGGAAAGAGGCGATAGGCCAGGGCTTGCAGGTAAAAGAGGAGCGGGGGCTTGTCGACGGGCTGGGTTTGCAGCAGGGGGTCGCGCCAGACGGCAATCAGCCGCGCCCAGGCGGCGTACAGCGCCTCGTCGGCGTGGAAGCGGTTGACGAACAGGCCACGCCAGCGCAGCAGCGCGCCCAGCCAAAAAAGGACGAGCAGCGCGCGGCGGCCGCCGGCAGGCAAAGGCGAGAGCGGCGCGTAGCGGGCGAAAGTTTGCGTCCACATCCCTGCCAGCCGTCCAGCCTAGTCCACAAAACGATACTTCAGCAGGTAGTAGAGCGCTTTGGGACCTTCCTTCCAGGGGTTGAGCTTTTTGCCTTCATCAAATTCACGGCCGTTATACGAAATCGGCACTTCGTAAATGCGGTAACCGCGCTTCAATACCTTGGAGGTGATTTCCGGCTCAAATTCAAAACCCTTCGCGCGCAGAGGGATACTTCGAATCACGTCGGCGCGGAAAACCTTGTAGCAGGTCTCCATGTCGGACAGGATCGTATTGTAGACGATGTTGGTGACCAGCGTCAGAAACTTGTTGCCCACCATGTGCCAAAAAAACATCGCCTTGGTAGGCCCGCCGCGGAAGCGAGAGCCATAAACTACGGCCGCGCGCCCCTCAATAATCGGCCGGATCAAAGCCGGATAGTCACGCGGATCGTACTCCAGGTCGGCGTCCTGAATCAGCAAAATATCGCCCGCGGCGCGGTTAAAGCCGGTACGCACCGCGGCCCCTTTGCCCAGGTTGCGCTCGTGCAGATGCACCTGGATGGCGTCGTCCATGGCGGCGATCTGCGGATACAACTGGCGCGTACCATCGGTGGAGCCGTCGTCCACGATAATGATTTCGTCCGCGAGCCCTACCGCGAGCACGGCCGCTACAGCCGGCTGCAAAGTCTCCCGCTCGTTATAAACGGGTATAATGACAGAAAGTTTCACAATTCACGCTTCCCAAGTAATCACGAATGCTCTGGCCGCAGCCAGAGAGGCTTTGTAGCCTTCCCGATATATTTCGGAGGATTATAACACCCGCCCAAACAGCCTCCAACCCACCGCCAACCCGGCGCGCTACCGCATCCCTACGCTTAGGCTATAATGAGGGTATCAACGCGCCGGTGCAGGCGACGGGCGCGGAATTCAACTGGAGTAAAAGATAGATAATTGACCATGCTAAAATCGATTCGCAACCTGATTCTTGACATGGACGGCGTGCTGTGGCGCGGCGAGACGCCCATGCCGGGGCTCGTTGACTTTTTCACCACGCTGCGCCGGCTGGAAATAAACTTTGTGCTGGCGACGAATAATGCGACGAAAACGGCCGTTCTCTACACCCAAAAATTGGCGCGTTTTGGCGTTGATCTGCCGGCGCGCCAGATTTTGACCTCCGCTGAGGCCACGGCCGCCTACCTGCGCGACCAATACCCCAACGGCGCCGAGCTATACGTCGTAGGCGAGGTCGGCCTGCGCGACGCGCTGACGGCGCAAGGGTTTCACATCCTAACGGCGGACATGGTTGAAAAGGGCGCGGCGCCCCCGCTGGTGGTGCTGGGGTTCACGCGCCACGCGACCTACCGCGACCTGGCGCTGGGCGCGCTGCTGGTCCACAAGGGCGCCCGCTTCATCGGCACCAACCCCGACCCCTCTCTCCCCAGCGAGGTCGGGCCCCTGCCCGGCGCGGGCGCGCTGCTGGCGGTAATCAGCACCGCCACCGGCGTGCAGCCCACCGTCATCGGCAAGCCGGGGCCGCTTCTTTTCCAGGAAGGGCTGCAGCGGCTGGGGGGCGCGCCCCACAACACGGCCATGGTCGGCGACCGGCTGACGACCGACATCGTCGGGGGCCAGGCCGCCAACCTGTTCACCATCCTGCTGCTGTCGGGCGTGACGCGCCTTGAGGATATTGAGCGGCTGGACATTCACCCGGACCTGGTTCTGGCGGATATTAACGCGTTGGCGGCGCGGCTGGAAGCGGAACAGGGCAGATTGGGTCATGGATGGGATGGGATAGCATGAGAAGGAAAGAAGCGCAGATGATAGCAAAAAGACGCAATTTGTACGATTTGAGCTTTGAGGAAGTGCACGCGCTGCTGGCGGCGTGGGGCGAGCCGGCGTTCCGGGCGCGGCAGGTGTGGGAGTGGCTGTACCGGGGTTACGCGGCCGATTTTGAGGCGATGAGCAACCTGCCGCTGGCTTTGCGCAATAGATTGGCGGAAACGGCCGTGCTGCAAAGCGGCGAAGTCGTCTCCCAAATGCAGTCCGGCGACGGCGAAACCATCAAAGTGCTCTTCCGCCTGCCCGACGGCCAATTGATTGAGACGGTGCGCATGCTGTATGAAAAGCGGCGCACCCTGTGCATCAGCACCCAGGCCGGCTGCGCCATGGGCTGCGTCTTTTGCGCCACGGGCCAGATGGGCTTTTCCCGCAACCTCAGCGTCGGCGAAATCATCGCGCAGGTGCTCTATTTCGCGCGCATGCTGGCGGCGCAGGGCGAGCATGTCACCAACGTGGTGATGATGGGCATGGGTGAACCGCTGCACAACTATGCCAACACGCTGGCCGCGGTCGACCGGCTGACGGATCCGCAAGGCTTCAACCTCGGCGCGCGCAAAATCACCATCTCCACCGTGGGACTGGTTCCGGCCATTCGCCGCTACGCCGATGAGCAGCGCCAGACGCCGCTGGCCGTCTCGCTGCACGCCGCCACCGACGCGGAACGGGACAGGCTAATTCCGATCAACAAAAAGTGGCCGATTGCCGAACTAATGGCGGCCTGTCGCTACTACATCGAAAAAACCGGGCGGCGACTGACGTTTGAATGGGCGTTAATTCAGGAGGAGAATGACACGGTAGAGCAGGCGCGCGCGCTGGGCGTACTGCTGCAGGGCATGCTGTGTCACGTCAACCTGATCCCGCTCAACCCGACGGCGGGCTATGGCGGCGGGCCTTCAGACCGGGAGCGCGTGGCGGCGTTTCAGGCCAAGCTGGCGCAGCACGGGGTAAGCAGCACGGTACGCGTGCGCCGCGGAATTGATATTCAGGCCGGCTGCGGGCAGCTTCGCGACCGGCGCCTAAACAGCATCTCCCCCTAACATCCGATATACCAACAGGGGTCATCCTGGTTGCCGTTAAGGCGAATCTCAAAGTGGATGTGGGGGCCGGAGGAGTTGCCGGTGTTGCCGGTGGCGCCGATGACGTTCCCCTGGTACACAATCTGGCCAGGCCCCACGTTAATAGCGCTCAGATGGGCGTAAAAGGTCTCGAACCCATTGCCGTGGTTAACCACGATCAGGTTACCGTAGCCGTAAATGTTCCAGCCGGCAAAGGTGACGGTACCCGTGTCCGAGGCAAAAACGGCCGAACCCACCGCCAGCGCAATGTCTAACCCGCGGTGGCCATACCAATAGTATTGGGAATAACTGCGCGAGTTGACCGGGTAAACAAAAGTGCCCGTCCCCACAATCACCGGGCGCACGCCGCGCCCCTCGTACGAGGAGCCTGTGACCGAAGCCAGCGTGGGCGGCGTCCAGACAAAAACCTCACGCACCGCGCCCGGCACCATGATTTGCGTACCCGGATAAACGCGGTAGGGAAATTCGAGGTTGTTCGGCCCATAGGCGATCATTTCATCGGTCGATATGCCATAAAGCGCCGATAGGCTCTCCAGTGTATCGCCCGGCTGCACATCGTGCAGCACGCCGTCAATCGGAAGAATGATCAACTCCACGCCTGTCTGCAGCAGGCTGGATTCCTGGCTCAAGAGCGGATTACCACCCAGCAGGGTTTCCGGCTGGATGCCAAACTGCGTGGCAATCCCCCCAGGCGTATCGCCACGCTCGACAACGTAGCGTTGAAAGCTGTGCTCAGGCAGCTTGCCTTGATAGGTAAGGGGTACAGGCGCCGGGGCTAGACTGTCGTCGCTGATCACCGGGAGGGGATCATCCATGCCGCTGATAACCACGCCGTCCGCCGCGGCTATCTCCGCCGCCGGGGTATCGAGGAAAGGCACGGCCGTTGCGCCTGCTCCAGCCATCACGCCTGCCGTACGGCTGACGCGCCAGCCAATCACCAACATCGCCGCCAACAGAAGCAATACCAGATGGCCGGCGAAGCGCTGGAAGAGGTTCTCTATCTGCTTCATACGTTCAACCTTGCGCACGGCGGCGGCAAAACCGGGCCCGCCAGCGCAAACAGGATGCTATCACAATGGCCACCACAAGCAAAAGCGGACCGGGGAACACCGGCCCGCTTTCTCATATCAGGTTAAACCATCAGGCGTCCTGGACGCCACGCACAGCGGCTATTACCAAAAGCACCGCAAGCGGCTACATCATGTCCTTAGTTAAGGTTTCCAGGAATTCGTAATTCGTTTTGGTGCCACGTAGACGACTCAGGACCGCCTGCGTTGCGCTGGCAATGTCATAGCCGGGCGTGTCCATCAGGTGTCCAAGCATCTGGCGCATGGTATAAACGCGCGCCAGTTCGTCACCAGAAAGCAGCAGGTCTTCACGCCGGGTAGACGACCGCTCAATGTCAAAGGCCGGGAAGATGCGCCGCTCTTGCAAACGACGGCTGAGCAGCAGTTCCATATTGCCGGTACCCTTGAACTCTTCGTAAATCACGTCGTCCATGCGGCTGCCGGTATCCACCAGGCAGGTGCCGATAATCGTCAGACTACCGCCAAACTCAACGTTGCGCGCCGAACCAAAAAAGCGCTTGGGTGGATAGAGCGCACCTGGGTCAAGACCACCAGAGAGGGTACGGCCGCTGGGCGGTACCGTCAGGTTGTAGGCGCGCGCCAGACGCGTGATCGAGTCGAGCAAAATGACCACGTCCTGACCACTTTCCACCAGACGCTTGGCGCGTTCCAAAGCCATCTCGGCCACGCGGCAGTGCTGCTTAACCGGTTCGTCAAAGGTTGAACTGACAACCTCAGCCTCAGTGGAGCGCTCAATATCGGTCACTTCTTCAGGGCGCTCGCCAATGAGCACAATCATCAGGTGGATGTCCTGGTAATTTATGGCCAGACCATTGGCGATATCCTTCAGCACGGTCGTTTTACCGGCCTTGGGAGGCGAAACAATCAAACCACGCTGACCACGGCCGATGGGCGCAACCAGATCCATCAAGCGCGTAGACAGGATATTGGGGACTGTTTCCAGCTTAAGCTTCTGATCCGGGAAAATGGGCGTAAGCGTGGAGAAGCGCGCTCGTTTCTTAACCTCCTCCGGACTGGCGCCATTGACGGATTCCACACGCAAGAGGCTGTAATATTTTTCGTTGTCCTTGGGCACCCGCACCTGGCCATAGACCATGTCACCCGTACGCAAACCGATGCGACGAATCTGCGAGTGGGAGACGTAAATATCACCCCGTCCCGGCAAGAAATTTTGCGTCCGCAGGAAACCCATAGTTTGCTTGTCGTCTTCAACAATTTCCAGCAAGCCACCGCGAAAATGAAGTCCTTTTGCTTCCGCGTTGGCCTCAAGAATGCGATAGACCAGGTCCACCTTCTTCATCGTGCTGAAGCCGGGCAAATTAAGTTCACGCGCTAAGTCGCGTAACTCCGTCAACTTTTTTGCTTCTAATTCTCCAATGTCCATTGTTCAAAAACTCTCCGAATCAGTATCACCAGGACCCTAGAATGTATCCAGGCGCTCAGGTATATAATTTGCGCGCCGTTTGCATGCACGGCGAGTCATATCCTACTATTTATCCCCGTGCCACGATCATGCACACGTCGTACGCGGTTGATAGCGCGTAAGGGGACACATCATCACTCATCCTTAAGTTTGGAGATACCCGTATCGCAAATTAGCATGACCAATCTGAATGGATTGATGCTGTATTGTTGTGGTCAATTAACGTATGCGTCGTATGTGGGCATGCACCGCGTGTAGGTCGTGCGCCCACCATATTTATCATGCAACGTGATCTTTCATGGACCATAGCCTTGCATGCGCTCAACATCTAACCAAAACGCTCGGGCTGCAACCTGGGATTAAATGTAATCAAATCGTTGAGTCGTATTGTAACGAGTTAGCTGTTTTCACAGATGGAGGAAACTTGCTATGACTCCGCTTGACGGGTAAAACAAGTATAACATGCCCATATAGTGTAGTCAATTTCTGTAAAGAACTGATATATTGACGCCTCATGACAATTGATGGGGCGGGTCAAGCGCCTGAATAAAAGCTTCGGCCTGTGCCACCAGGGGGCGATTGCCAATAAACAAAGGCACCCGCTGATGGATATGCTGGGGCACAATATCTAAAATAGGCCGTCTGCCATCGGAGGCGTGGCCGCCAGCCTGCGTGATGATAAAAGCCAGGGGGGCTGCCTCGTAAAGCAGGCGAATTTTGCCTTCGGGCCGCCGGTCTTCGTGGGGATAACAAAATACACCGCCCCGCAGCAGGTTGCGATGAAAGTCGGCCACAAGAGAGCCAATGTAACGGGACGACAGCGGCGGCCGTTCCGGCGTCTCCAGGCGCCCCTGCAACCAGTCCAGATAGCGCTGCACGCCGGGCGACCAGCGGTCATAATAGGCGTCGTTCAGGCTGTAGTATGCGGGTAATTCCGGAAGGCGCAGCAACTCATGCGACAGCAGAAATTCACCAATGTCTGGATTGAGCGTGAACCCATGTACGCCTTGCCCCGTGGAGTAGACGAGCATGGTGCTGGCCCCATATAAGATATAGCCGGCCGCTACCAGGTCGCGGCCGGGTTGCAAAACGTCTTCCAGGCGTCCGCGCAGATTGTAATCCACACAGCGATAAATCCCAAAAATTGTGCCAATGCTGACGTTGGCGTCAATGTTGGAGGAACCGTCGAGCGGATCATAGACCAGCGCATAGTTGCCTTTTTCATAACGCGCGGGAATACGGATGAAATCCTCGCGCTCTTCGGAGGCCATTGCGCATAAACGGCCGGTGTGATCGTTAAGCTGCTGGATGATGGTATCGGCAAAAATATCCAGTTTTTGCTGGGTCTCGCCCTGTACATTCACCTGACTGGCTGTCCCCAGGATGTCGACGAGTCCGGCGCGGTTGGTCTTAAAGGCAATCATTTTGGCGGCCAGCGCTATATCATAGAGTAGGTAGGTGAAGTTTCCGCGCGCGTATTCGGGCTGATTGTCGAGAATGAAGCGTTCAATGGTATAAATAGTCTTAGACATTGCTTATGCTCCCTCTGAAAACCTGCATCATTGGGGCCATCAGGCCACCAAAACAATGAAATAATAGGCCATTGTGACAGACCATACCAATGAATCAATCCGATCCAGCGCCCCACCATGACCTGGAAAAAGGTGGCCAGAATCTTTGGCGCCGGCCTGGCGCTTGAGCAGCGAAATGCCCAGATCACCCAGCGGACTAACGACGGAGACGAACAGGCCAATGGCCAGGGCCATGATCAGCGGCAGTTGTAAGATGATGGCGAGCAGCACGGTCACGGCCGTTCCCAAGACAATCCCGCCGACGTAACCCTCGACCGTTTTATTGGGGCTGAGCCGCGGGACAAGCTGGTGACGGCCGAACAGGCGCCCGGTCAGAAATTTACCCACCAGGTAAGCCGCTGAATCGGTTATCCAGGTGCTCAACATCACTAACATGGTCCACTGCCAGGCCATTTCTTCCAGGCCGCGCAGGCGAAAGAAATGGCCGCCAATCCAGCCTAGCAGCACAAAGCCCGCTACCATCGCGCCCCAGTCGGCCAGAACCGTTGCGCTGCGGTTGCGCTCATAGAGCCAGAGCGCGTAGGCCATGATCCAGAGCAAGCTGATCGCCATGAGGGCGCCGGAAAGCTGCCAGTTCAGCCATTGCGCCGCTGCCCACAGCACAATAACGGCCGGGATCAAAATCGGCAGCGAGGTCTGCCAACCCACCTTACGCGTTAGCTGCACGTATTCGGCCGTTGCCAGACCCAGAATCACGGCGATGGGTAGAAAGTAAAACAGGCCACCCAGATAGATCAGGTAGAGCGCGAGCGGGCCGAGCGTCAGGGAAATGAGGGCGCGTTGGATAAACATCGTGTCGGGTAAAGCGGCCGCAGACCCAGAGAAGCGACCCGGCTAGAATTTATTGGCTCTTTGGCTAGTTACTCATCGTCAGGAACGCCCCCATAGCGGCGCTCGCGCTGATTAAAGGCCGCCACGGCTTCGTAAAGCTCTTCGCGGCCAAAATCGGGCCATAGGGCCGGCGTGGGATAATATTCCGCGTAAGCCGCCTGCCAGATCAGAAAGTTGCTAATCCGCAGTTCGCCGCTTGTGCGAATGACCAGGTCCGGATCCGGCAGCCCGCAGGTAAACAGGTACGAATTGAACAGTTCTTCCGTCAATTCTTCCGGCTTAACACCATCGGCCAGCATTTCCCGCACCGCGTGCAAAATCTCGGCGCGGCCCCCGTAGTTGAAGGCGACGTTAAGAATCAGGCGCTGATTGTCCTTGGTAAGTTCAATAGCGCGGCGCACTTTTTCCTGGAGCGTGGGGTGTACACCGGTGAGATCGCCCAGGTGGTGCAGACAAACGCCCTGGTGATGCAGTTCGTCCAGCTCCTGATCCAGTACGCGGGCAAAGATACGCATCAGGCCGCGCACTTCACTTTCGGGCCGTCCCCAGTTTTCGGTTGAAAAGGCGTAGATGGTGAGAATCTTGATGCCGAACTCGACACAGGCGCGCACAATACGGCGCAAATTCTCCGCGCCGGCTCGATGTCCAGCCTGGCGGGGCAACCCACGCCGCCGCGCCCAACGGCCGTTACCATCCATGATGATTGCAACGTGTTGGGGCACGATATAGGACGATAAGTCGAGCTCTTTCTCACGTTTGAGCATCATGCGCTAGATTTCCATTATTTCTTTTTCTTTCTGAACGCCGATCTCATTAATCTTGTCAATGTAATGTTCGGTGAGTCTATCCAGATCATCCTGGGACCGTTTCAACTGGTCTTCAGAGATCATTTTTTCCCGTTCCATCTCTTGCAGATCGTCACGCACGTCGCGCCGCACGTTGCGCACGGCCACACGGGCCTCTTCCACACGTTTACCTACCAGGCGCGACAAATCGCGACGGCGTTCTTCCGTCAGCCGGGGAATGTTCAGGCGGATGATTTTGCCGTCGTTATTGGGCATCAAGCCCAAATCGGACTTCATAATGGCGCGTTCAATGGCTCCTATAGCATTGCCGTCGTACGGCCGTATCGCAATCTGCTGCGGTTCCGGTACCGAAATAACCGCCATCTGTGGGAGGGGCATCTGGACGCCATACATCTCAACAATGACGCGGTCAACCAGGTGTGGGTTCGCGCGCCCGGTGCGAAAGGTAGCCAGGTCTTCCTCCAGCGATTTGATCGCCCCTTTCATACGGCCTTCGGCGTCTTGCAATAACTCACGCATCATCTCAAGCGTCATCAGAACCTCCCACTTAATTTTCTGCTTACCGACATTTCCGTCTACTTTGACATACCCTGTTTACCTATATGTTACCCCATTTAGGCCTTGAGCGGTACATCAGCAGGCGGATATTATACGCTTGCTACGGTAGACCGAATCGTTGTGCCAATTGGCTCACCCAGGAGCAGTCGCTTCACGCTATCCTTTTGCCAAAAGTTAAGGACAACGATAGGCATATTGTTTTCCATACAGAGGGAAACGGCCGTGCTATCCATCACCCGCAAGCGCATATTCAGAAAATCAATGTACGAAAGCTGCGTAAACCGGCGCGCGTTGGGATTATCTTGCGGATCCTGATCGTAGATCGCATCCACCTTCGTGGCCTTGATGAGCACCTGCGCGCCCAGTTCCATGGCGCGCAGCGCCCCGGCGGAATCTGTCGTGAAGTACGGATTACCGGTGCCGCCCGCAATAATCACCACGCGCCCCTTATCCAGGTGACGAATCGCGCGCAGGCGAATATAGGGCTCGGCAACAGTGCGCATTTCGATGGCCGTCTGTACACGCGTCACAATGCCGCTGCGCTCCAAAGCATCCTGCAGCGCCAGCGCATTCATGACGGTGGCAATCATGCCGATGTGATCGGCCGTGGAACGCTCCATACCCTGGCGCGTGCCAACGGATCCGCGCCACAAATTGCCGGCGCCAATCACAATCGCCACCTGCACCCCGAGATCATAAACGTCCTTAACAATCTGAGCCACTTCCGCCGCGCGTAGGGGATCAATGCCGAACCCCTCCGACCCAGTCAAGGATTCCCCACCCATCTTCAACAAAATGCGTCTGTAGCGAACGTCTGCCATGTAATTAATTCCCCGCAGCTAGCCGTCCAGGCCGTGCTACAGTCCCTCACCCAATTCGTAGCGCGCAAAGCGCCGCACTTTGATATTTTCACCGGTGGTGCGAATCGCTTCCAAAATAAGGTCCTTCACGCGCACGCTGTCATCTTTCACAAAAGGCTGCTCCATCAAGCAGACCTGCTCATAAAACTTGCTCAGCCGTCCGGCGATAATCTTTTCAACAATCGCTTCCGGTTTGCCTTCAGCCAGCGCTTGCTTCCGGAGAATCTGGCTCTCGTTCTCCAGTTCGGACGCATCCACGTCTTCTACCGTAATGTACTTAGGCGCCAATGCGGCAATGTGCAGCGCCAAATCATGCGCCAGTTCCCGAAACTTTGGCGTTTTAGCCACGAAATCGGTCTCACAGTTCAACTCGAGGATAACGCCCACGCGGCTCCCAGGATGCGCATACAGTTCGACGACACCCTCGGAAGCGTCGCGGTCGGCCCGTTTGGCGGCGCGGGCCGCGCCTTTCTCACGCAAAATGTTGGCTGCCTTGGCAAAATCGCCGTTGGCGGATTCGAGCGCTTTTTTCGCCTCCAGAACGCCTGCGCCGGTCTCCTCGCGCAATTCTTTTACCATTTGTGTTGTAATATTCATTGTGTTTTGAACTCTCTTTTGATTGCCGGATTCATTAAGAAGTTCAACTTCTTTAAAAAAGTTGAACTTCTTGATCAACGCTTATTTATACTTAACGGCGATGATGAACGGTCTACTCTTCTTCCTCTTGGTACGACGGTTCCACCCCACGCAGCTTGGCCAACGTCGAGGCGCCCAGCAGGACTTCATCGTCCACATTGCCCAGGCCGTCGAAATCCTCGTATTCATAGGCTTCAATATCAACTTCCTCGTCCTCAACCAGTGACTCTTTGCGCACCGCCAGCCCCTCCAACGCCGCATCGGCCATCTTGCCGCAAATCAGCTTGATGGCGCGGATGGCGTCGTCGTTGGAGGGGATGACGTAGTCGATCGGGTCCGGGTCGGCATTGGTGTCGACAATCGCAATTGTGGGAATGCGCAGGATACCGGCCTCGCGCACGGCCGTTTCTTCATTGAGCACGTCCACCAGGAAAAGCATGCTGGGCAGGCGGCGCATGCTGCGAATACCGCCCAGGCGTAACTTCAGCTTCTCAATCTCGCGCTCTATGCGCAGACGCTCCGTCTTTTTCAGCAGGTCAAACTCACCCGCGTCGCGCCGCGCTTCAAGCCGGTCCAGATAATCAATCCGCTGGCGAATTGTCTGCCAGTTGGTGAGGGTGCCACCCAACCAGCGCACGTTGACGTAGGGCTGGCTGGCGCGCGTCGCCTCGCGCGCAACCGTATCTTGCGCCTGGCGCTTCGTGCCCACAAAGAGCACGTGTCCACCTTGTGCAACCGTGTCACGCACGGCGTTGTAGGCTTCTTCAATCAGAACGATCGTTTGCTGTAAATCCAGGATATGAATGCCGTTGCGCTCCGTGAAGATGTAAGGTTTCATCTTCGGATTCCAACGGCGGGTACGATGACCAAAATGCACGCCTGTTTCTAACAGGGCTTTCATCGAAACAACGGCCATGGGGACTATTCTCCTTTCAATTTGTTTTATGCTTCCACGTCTTTCATTCCGCGCGAGAACTTGCCTGGCCATTGGCGCGGCCCAGGCGCTGTGGATAAAGCAACCAGCCGGCTGCAAGCCACCTGCACGTTGCCGGGCAAGCACACCTCTTGCGGTCCAGACGTGTGTAGGATGTTAACTTTTCCCAACGTATAGGGGTAAACTCCCCAAGGGGACAAGCGTCATGATTATAATAAATGTCACTTTTTTAGCAAACTGAAATTTTGCAAAAGCGCCAGATACTTACTTCACGGTTAGTTTGCCTTAAGATCCTCAAGCGCCTGGCACTTTTCAAATCCTCCAGCGCGTGAGAATATTTTCGCGCTCAAAGAGGCGCACCGTGAAAAAGAGCAGCAGCCCATCCACCAAGACCAGTACTCCGGCAATAATCAGAACCAGCTCACGGCTTAGCAAGATGAAGCCCACCGACTGTCCAATAAGGAGCAGAATCAGGGGCAGAATCACCACGGTCGAAATTTGCTCCGCCACGCGCGGATCCGTGACGCGCGAGGAGACCATGATGGCGAAGCTGACGGCCAGCAGCGTCAGCAGCGGGCCCACGACGAAGATAGCTATCAGCCACATCGGGTCGGCCAGCCGCGCGAAGATTTCAGCGGTGGTCATGAAGCGGGCGCTGAGCAGGTAAAGCCCAAAGGCCATCCAGGTGGCCAGGATGGCGGGTACGATAGCGGCCAGCGCCTTGCCCACCAGCAGCTCAATGGTGGTGATGGGCGTGGCCAGGAGCGGTTCCAGGCTGTGGGTGGTCTTCTCCCCGACGATGCTGTAGGCGGCAATCGTCACCGGAATGGCTACAGGCAGAATCATGAACATCAGGGTGAAGAGGTTCAGCGTATAGACCAGGGTGCAGTCATACTCGGAGAGGCCGCGGCACTGTTCGCCGAAGAAAGCCATGATTTCGGCGTTGTCGTCGACGACGCCCGCAGTGGCGCCCAGGGCGTCAGACCCCGCCACGCTGTTCATCGCTATCAGGGTGGCCAACGGCATGGCCACAAAGATCAGCGGCAGAAAGGCGACGGTAAACAACACCAGCCGGTTACGGAACACTTCCGCCCACTCTTTGGCAATGATCGTCTTGATTTTTTCCATCTAATGCGCCTCTTCCTGAATGAGCTGCAGGTAAACGTCTTCCAGCGTGTGGCGCAGCTCACCGACAAACTGGATGCCGGCGCCGGCGGTCACAAGCCGGCGAATGATGTCCGGGTTATCTACCTCAGGGGTCTCGATGGCAAGGAGCAGTTTGTTGTCAATGGCTTCGGCCGTTTGCACCTGCGCCAGGGTTTTGACGACCGGCAGGTAGGATTCGGCCGTTTCCGTAAGGTGAATAACCACTTGACGGCCGTATACCTGCCGCCGCAAACGGGCGGGCGTATCGACGACGCGCAGCCGCGTCTTGAACACCGCCACGCGGTCGCACAGGCGGTCGGCCTCGTCCAGGTTATGGGTGCAGATGAAAATCGTGCGCCCCTCTCCCTTCAGCTCGGCGATGAAATCACGCACCAGCCGCGACGCCTCCGGATCCAGCCCGGCCGTGGGCTCATCCAGAAAGAGCACGCGCGGCTCGTGCAGCAGCGCGCGCGCAATAGCGAGCTTCTGGCGCATGCCCTTGCTGAGTGACCCGGCCGGATCGTTGCGCCGCTCCCACAGGCCGAGCATGCGCAAATATTTTTCGACCTGGCGCTCAACTGCCGCCACCTCGTACAACTTGGCGTAAATCGTCAGGTTACGCCAGGCGGAGAGGCGGTCATACATCCCCGGCGTTTCGGTGAGGATGCCCACGTTGCGCCGGATTTGCTGATCGTCGCGCCCGACCTGGTAGCCCAACACCGACGCCTGGCCGGCGGTGGGCGCGATCAGGCTGGCGAGCATGCGCACGGTGGTCGTTTTGCCGGCGCCGTTCGGTCCCAAAAAGCCGAAGACTTCGCCCTGATCAATTTGCAGGGTGAGCCGGTCCACGGCCAGGTTGTCGCCAAATTTGCGGGTTAAATTTTCAGTTTTAATCATCGGTTTTCATCACAAATAACGACACCGCCCGGACTGGCGCGGTCGGAGACCGGCCAGAGCGTTTGCCACGGTTTTCGTCACAAATAACGACACCGCCCGGACTGGCGCGGTCGGAGACCGGCCAGAGCGTTTGCCGCGGTTTTCGTCACAAATAGCGCGAGCGATCAAGCATCTCGCCGGTTGTTTTGAGCGGCCGGGACGCAGGTTCGGCCACCGGCAGCGGTGCGGGGGCGGGCGGATCGGGCGTACGCAGCGCAACAATGAGGCCCACGCTCAGCAGCGCGGCCACGCCCAGCAGCCCCTCCGCAACGACCGCGCCCCAGCGCACGACGGCAAAAACGGCCACAAAATTAAAGGCGGCGTGCCACAAGACCGCCATTCCCACCCAGCGCAATTGCCCGCGCACAAAGCTCTGCATCACGAGCAGCGAAAGCGCCAGGTGAGCGCAGATGGCGAAGAGCCGCTCGGCGGCGGGGAAGAGCGCCATGTACCAGGGCGCATCGAAAACGGCCGTAAACGCCTGCTCCAACAGCGGGATCTGCTCGGCGGGAACCATCTCCAGCAGCAACCCACCGCGCATGAAGGCCAGCGCGCCCACGTTCAGCGCCGCCAGCAGCCCCAGTAGAATCGATTCGACGCTGCCATGCCCGGCGCCAAGCATCAGGCCGCGCCCCCAGGTACGCGCCTCTTTCGCCCACCAGCGGTAGGTCAGATAGCGCGCGCCCTCCTCGAAGACGCCCGCCGAGAGACCCAGGAAGGCGGCGAGGAGAACGAGGTTGAGGGTAACGGCCGTGTCGGTGGGCAGTAGCTGCCAGCGCTGCAGGATGAGCCAGTTAAAGGGAATGTGCAACACCTGTGAAGCCACGAAGGTCAGCGCGCCCATGCCAAACAGCGCCCAGCCCGCGCCGCGACGGCGAGCAACCCAGACGCCCAGGGCAATAGGCATTCCCAACATCAACAGGTAGCTGAGCGCATAGAGGCCAAGGATCATCACAGTACCAACTTATACGCAGTGATGTAAGGGCCGGTTGCACGCTGGTCTATTCAGCTCACCTCCGCCGCAGCGTCAGCAGCGTCGCCCAAAAAATCAGCCCCACCTCCAGCACGCCCACCTGTAGAAAAGCACGCGCCAGCTTGCGCCAAAACGACTCCCGCCTGCTCACAAAGGCATACGTCTTGAAGGGCGACAACCAGGGCACGTGCCCGCCGGCGTCGCAGACCAGGTGACCCAGATAGCCGAGCGCCCAGGCGCGGGCGCGCCCGCGACCGCCCAGCAGCCCCATCAGCAGCGTCGACATTGCCAGTCCCAGCAGCGTGTGCGCGGCGGAACGGCCGTTTTCCGCTAACCCACCCATATACAGCGCCTTGTCCAGCACGTCAGGAAAAAGGCTGCCGGCATAAACCGGGGCCGCCTCAACCGCCAGGTAATGTTTGAGCAAAATTGGAAGCGCCAAATGACCCAGTAACATAGCGCAATCTTAACCCACAAAAATGAAAAACGCATTACTATCTTCGACAAGGAATCTCTCTCGCGTGACTGCGCAGGCGCCAATGGCCGGCATCTGAGCAGTTACAATTTTCGGACATTTGGACAACTTCCGTTATAATGCTTCCTCGTGCTGACCTAGCGCCGGCAGCATTTCCAACAACAATCAATCCAACCCCAGGCCTTTGTAGACCCGGAGACCACACGTTGACGTGTTCACGCCAGGAGGCGTTTTTATGGAAGAGAGAACGACACGTGCTTTAAGCATCGAAGAAATCCAGATTCTGATTGAGCAAAACCGGCTCACCGAACTTCAGGAGCTGCTGCACGCGGTGCATCCGGCCGACATTGCCAGCATCCTGGATGACCTGTCGCCCGAAAGCGCCGTGACGGCTTTCCACCTGCTCGTGCTGGAAACGGCCAGCGAGGTACTGGACGAAACGGGCAGCCAGGTGCGCCAGGAGCTGGTTGAAAACGTAGACGACGAACGGCTGGCCGATCTGCTCGACGAACTGCCGATGGACGACGCGGCCGAATTCCTCGAGGATCTGCCGCAGCCCGTGGCCGAGCGCCTGCTGGACTTGATGGAGCCCACGGAAGCGCAAGAGGTGCGGGAACTGCTGAGCTATGAAGAAGAAACGGCCGGTCGCCTGATGACGCGCGACATAGTCGCCCTGCGCCGTAACTGGACCGTGACGGAGACGTTCGACTATCTACGCTCGCTGGAGGATGCGGAAACGCTGCAATATCTTTACGTCGTTGATCGGGATGACAAGCTGATTGGCGTGGTACCGCTGCGCAACCTGATCCTGGCCCAACCGGAGCTCACCATTGAAAAGATTATGCAGACGGACATCGTCTCGGCGCCGGTGACGATCGACCAGGAGCATCTAGCCGAAATGGTAGCGCGCTACGACTTCTCGGCGATTCCGGTGGTGGACAAAGACGGCCGTTTACTCGGCGTCGTCACCGTCGACGACGTGCTCGACATCTTCGCAGAAGAGGTCACGGAGGATATCCAGCGTATCGGCGGCTCCGAACCGCTGGACCAGCCTTATTTTGCCGTCTCTGTTTTCCAAATTGTGCGCAAACGCATCGGCTGGCTGCTGCTGCTCTTTCTGGCGGCCACACTTTCCGGCAACGTCATCAAACATTTTCAAAACGAGCTTGAACTGGTCGTAGCGTTGGGCTTTTTTATTACGCTGATTATCGGCACCGGCGGAAATGCCGGCGTCCAAACCGTCACCACCATCATCCGCGCTATTACGCTGGACGAAGTGCGGCTAGGCAACATGTGGGCGGCCTGGCGGCGTGAAGTCACCGTCGGCTTGCTGATGGGGCTGGTCATGGGCGCGGCCGGTTTCATCCGCGCCATCTTATGGAATACAGGCTTTGAGGTGGCGCTGGTGGTCACGCTGACCCTGCCTATTGTCGTCGTCTGGTCCGTAACAGTCGCCACCATCATTCCCATCGTCGCTGACCGTCTCAAAATCGATCCGGCGGTCATCAGCGGCCCGATGATTGCCACAATCGTCGACGCCACCGGCCTGGTAATTTATTTTATGCTGGCGCGCGCTTTTCTGGATATAATCTAACCCATCATGACCGCAACACCCCCCATTCCCCCTGACCTTGTCGAAATTATGCGCCGGGCGACGCATATCGCCGCGCTCACCGGTGCGGGCACGTCGGCCGAAAGCGGCGTGCCCACTTTCCGCGACGCCCAAACCGGCCTATGGGCCCAATACGATCCCCAGGAACTGGCGACCCCGCAGGCTTTCCGGCGCGATCCGCGCCTGGTGTGGGAGTGGTACGCCTGGCGACGCTCGCTTGTCGCGCAGGCCAGCCCCAATGCGGGTCACCTGGCGCTGGCGGCGCTGGAAAAGCGCGCCCCGCGCTTTACGTTAATTACCCAAAACGTGGACGGGTTGCACCAGCGCGCGGGGAGCACGGCCGTGATCGAGCTCCACGGCAACATTACGCGCACCAAATGCGCCGACTGCGCGCGCATCGTCAACGAATGGCCCCCGACGGACGAGGCTCCGCCGCGCTGCCCGCACTGTGGCGGGCTGCTGCGCCCGGACGTGGTCTGGTTTAACGAGATGCTGCCCTTTGACGCCCTGTCCGCCGCGCGCACGGCGGCGCGCGACTGCGACCTGTTCCTCTCCATCGGTACCTCGGCGATCGTGCAGCCGGCCGCTTCCATTCCGCTGGAGGCCGCCGAATACGGCGCGGTTACGGCCGAAATCAACCCCCACCCCACGCCGCTATCCCGTTTTGTCGACTACGTGTTGTCCGGCCCCTCCGGCCTCATCCTGCCCGCGCTCGTAGCTGCGGCCTGGCCCGACGCGTAAGACGCCGGCCATTTCCAACCCGAATTTTGGGCAACGCAAATTGGAGAAATTTGAGCGCGCTTTACGGCGTCAGCAGCAGCTTGCCCACGTTGCGGCGCGCGTGCAGGTAGTGGTGGGCGTCGGCCGCCTGCGCCAGGGGGAAAGTTTGATCGATCGTGGGGCGAAAGAGGGCCTCGTCGTACCACTGGACAATCTGCGCCATCCATTCGCGCACCATCTCCGGCTGCTCCCACAAGTGGCCCAGGTTTACCCCCGCAACGCCCTTGTTGGCGCGCATCAGGCGCAGCGGCGTGTAAAAGGGGGTGCTCAACAGCGCGCGCGCCACGTGCAGCAGCGAACGCCGCTTCCCCGGCAGCAGGCTGCTGACGCCAACGTGTACCAGGCGGCCCGTGGGCGCCAGCAGGCGATAATTTTTCTGCCAGTGCGCGCCCCCCAGCAGGTCCAGCACAACGTGGAAACCCGCGTCA
>Ga0114946_10000652_pt1 | contig 23239 bp, 20 predicted proteins | sample WalLakDeSediment_FD_88676 | JGI IMG/M metagenome (GOLD analysis project Ga0114946, IMG submission 88676) | Lake sediment microbial communities from Walker lake, Nevada to study Microbial Dark Matter (Phase II) - Walker Lake 11/02/13 Deep Sediment | ecosystem: Environmental > Aquatic >...
CTGATTAATGATTGGATGAAGCAGCGCTGCTCACCTAAAATTTCAGCCGGGAAGGATGATTAGAATGCGGGTTTTGATCGTTGGCAGTGGAGGCAGGGAGCATGCTCTGGCCTGGAAACTGGCCGGAAGCCCGATGCTTGATCAACTGTTTTGTGCTCCCGGAAATCCCGGTACTGCCAGGGTTGCTAAAAATATCGACCTTGAGGCGGAAGACGTTGAGAGCATCACCAGCTGGGCCGTACGGGAGCAAATTGATCTGGTTGTGGTCGGTCCCGAAACGCCGCTGGTTCTCGGATTGGCTGACAGCCTGAGGATGAAAGGAATTAAAGTATTTGGTCCGGGAAAAGATGGAGCGCTGCTTGAAGGCAGTAAAGTCTGGGCGAAAAGACAGATGAAGAAGTGGGGCATCCATTCGGCCGAGTTCGCCGTTTTTGATGATTTTGACGAGGCCCGGCATCACCTGTCCCGCTTTTATGGCGGTCCGGTAGTAATCAAGGCTGATGGCCTGGCGGCAGGTAAAGGGGTCATTGTCGCCTCCGGTCCGGCAGAAGCCGAACAGGCGCTCTATGATATCCTGATTGAAAAAGCTTTTGGTACTGCCGGCGACAGGGTCATTATTGAGCAGTGTCTGAGCGGTGAAGAGGTTTCTGTCCTGGCCTTATGCGACGGGAAAGAACTGATCATGCTGCCTTCCGCCCAGGATCACAAGGCAATCGGCGAGAAAGATAGTGGGCCGAATACTGGCGGCATGGGGGCTTACTCTCCGGCGCCGCTTTACACTGCAGAACTGGCCCGTAAAACCAGGGAAGAGGTTTTTTTACCACTTCTGGAAGGCTTCCGCAATGAGAAAATTGATTTTCGCGGTGTTATTTACGCCGGTTTGATGGTTTCCCACAATCAATTCAACGTGCTCGAATTTAATGTCCGCTTTGGCGATCCGGAAACACAGGCCATTTTACCGCGCCTCAAATCCGATTTATTACCGCTGCTGACCGCTGCTGCCGATGGTTGTTTCGGTGAAGCAAAAGCCGAGTGGCTTGCTGATCCGGCGGTCTGTGTGGTGATGGCTTCAAAAGGCTACCCCGGTCGTTATGAAAAAGGTTTTCCGGTAAGTGGTATCGATCAAGCCGAAGCTGCCGGTGACCGAAAAGTTGCAGTTTTTCAGGCCGGCACTGATCAAAAAGATGGCCAGTTAGTTACTTCCGGAGGACGGGTGCTCGGGGTAACGGCCTGGGATCAAGATCTGGCGGGCGCAGTACAAAAAGCTTACCAGGCAGTTGATGAAATTGATTTTAAAGGAGCCTACTACCGCCGTGACATTGCGCACAGAGCTTTGTAAATAGAGGCATGATTCGTATTATCCTGAACCAGGTGAGGTGATTTGAAGGTGAATAAAACTGTGATAGTCGGCTATGCCCGCACACCCTTCGGGCGTTTTATGGGTTCACTTAGTTCAATTCCGGCTGTTGAGCTGGGAGCTGTGGTGATCAAAGAAGCGCTCAGGCGCGCTGGCGTTTCAGCGGGCCTGGTTGAAAACGTGCTGATGGGCATGGTAGTCCAGGCTGGCGCCGGGCAGATCCCTTCACGCCAGGCTACAATTAAAGCCGGATTGCCGGCTGCAGTTCCTTCCGAAACGATAAATAAGGTTTGTGCCTCCGGCTTGCGGGCCGCCAACTTGGGAGAGCTGCTTATCCGCTGTGGCGACGCCGGAGTGGTTGTAGCCGGAGGGATGGAGAATATGAGCGCTGTGCCCTATTATTTACCAAAAGTGCGCGAAGGTTACCGGATGGGCGATGCTCCGCTGATTGACGGGATGGTGCATGATGGGCTCTGGTGCCCGTTTCACCAGGTGCATATGGGAGTGCACGGCAGTGCAGTGCCGGCAGAAGAGGGTATAACGCGAGAGCAGATGGATTATTTTGCCCTGCGCAGCCATCAGTTAGCTGTGAAAGCAGCAGAAAATGGTTTGCTGGATGAAGAGCTGGTTACCGTGGCTGTTCCGCAACGCAAAGGAGAGCCGCTTAAGTTTAAGCGCGATGAACTACCCCGCGCCGATACTACTTATGAAAAGCTGGCTAACTTACCACCTGCTTTTGAGAAAGAGGGTTTGATTACAGCCGGGAATGCACCGGCGATCAGCGATGGTGCAGCAGCGCTCGTATTGGCGTCGCATCAAAAGGCGGCTGAACTGCAATTAGAGCCACTGGCCGAAATTGTGGCTCAAAGCGCAGTTTCGCTTGAACCCCGCTACATTGCTACAGTGCCCTTCGCAGCTGCAGAGCTGGTCCTCAAGAAAGCGGGCCTTAAAACTGCCGATCTAAAATTGATTGAGGTCAACGAGGCTTTTGCCGCCGTAGCCCTGACCTGCATCAAGCTTGGTGGCTGGAACCCGGAGATTGTCAATGTAAATGGTGGCGCTGTTGCAATAGGACACCCGATCGGTGCCAGCGGTGCCCGGATCCTGATCACCCTGATTGCCGAACTGCGTCGGCGAGGAGGCGGTTACGGATTGGCGACAATCTGCAGCGGCGCAGCCCAGGGTGAAGCAATTATTGTTAAAGTTTAAATTATCAGAGGTGCACAGCCAGTGGAGCTAGTCTTATCTGAATATCATCAGCATCGTCAGGAAGAATTTAAGTGTTTTGCTGACGCGGAGCTGGATCAGGATCGTCATTTTCCCCATCAGAACTTAAAAAAAGCCGGAAAGCGCGGTTACATGGGGCTGCCGATTCCCAAAGAGTGGGGCGGAGCAGGCGACGATTTCCTCACCTATATCCTGATGCTCGAAGAGATATCCAGGGTTTGTGCCTCAACAGGTGTAATTCTATCAGTTCATACCTCGGTCGGCACTTTTCCCCTGCTCTACTATGGGTCGGATGAACAGAAAAAAAGATTTTTACCCAGTCTGGCAAGCGGCAAGCTGTTGGGAGCTTTCGCCCTGACCGAAACCGGTGCCGGTTCTGATGCCGCCGCACTTGTGACGACAGCAACTACTGTTGACGGCGGGTATTTGTTGAACGGCTGCAAGCTGTTCATTACCGGTGGAGGCGAAGCCGACTTGTTCACTGTATTCGCCACTGTTGATCGTTCCATGGGCCGTAAAGGAATCACTGCTTTTTTGGTTGAAAAAGGTCGTCCCGGACTCACCGCCGGACCACCGGAGGAAAAAATGGGTCTTAATCGTTCCCACACGGCGGAGATCAGGATGGAGGATCTTTTTATCCCGGCGTCGAACAGATTGGGGGAAGAAAAGGCCGGCTTTACGATCGCCATGTCCCTGCTTGACGGAGGCCGGATTGGAATCGCTGCCCAGGGACTCGGCTTGGCCAGGGCGGCGCTTGAATTTACCATCAATCATTTAAAGCAGAAGGAGCGTGCAGGATTAAAAACAGAGCAGTCGTCTGCATTTGTTATTGCCGACCTGGCTGTAAAAACAGCAGCTGCCCGTTTACTGATCTATAGGGCGGCAATGGCTAAGGGCAGTGGAAAACGCTGCACCAGGGAAGCATCGATGGCCAAATTGATGGCCACCGACCTGGCGATGGAAGCAGCTACGAAGTGTCTTGACCTTTGTCAGGGCGCCGGCTGCGGAGTAGATAACCCATTAACCCGCTACTTTTGCGATGCCAAAGCTCCGCAAATTTATGAAGGATCTAACCAGATCCAGCGGATTGTTATAGCCAGGGAACTCTTAAGTCAATAAAATTTAAGTTAACTATAGACACAAGGATAAGGAGGTTATTTAATGAATTTTATACTAACCGAAGAACAGGAAATGACCCGCAAGATGGTAAGAGATTTCGCCGAAAAGGAGCTGAAACCGGGCGCTGAAGAGCGCGACGACAAGGAGCAATTCTCCAGGGAAATTTTTGACAAGATGGGCCAGCTCGGCTTGACCGGTATACCCTGGCCGGAAGAGTACGGTGGCGGTGGCTGCGATTTTATCAGTTACGTTATTGCTGTTGAAGAGCTCTCCCGGGTTGATGCATCTTCCGGAACAACTTTGTCGGCCCACACTTCGCTGGCCGGATGGCCTGTCTACAAATACGGAAACGAAGAGCAAAAGAAAAAATACTTAGAACCGATGGCTTTGGGGGAGAAGCTCGGAGCCTATGCCCTGACCGAGGCAACTGCGGGAACCGATGCCGCCAACCAAAAGACCACGGCAAAACTTGAAGGCGACAGTTACGTGCTGAACGGAAACAAGATCTTTATCACCAACGGTGCGGAGGCTGAAGTATATATCGTTTTCGCCGTTACCGATAAAGAAAAAAAAGCAAAAGGAATCAGCGCTTTTATCGTTGAAAAGGATACGCCCGGTTTTAGCTTCGGTAAAAAGGAACGTAAAATGGGCCTGCGCTCATCGCCCACTTTGGAGCTGATCTTTGAAAACTGCCAGGTTCCGAAAGAAAACCTGCTTGGCTCAGAAGGAGAAGGATTCAAGATTGCCATGAGCACTTTAGACGGTGGTCGTAACGGAATTGCCGCCCAGGCCGTCGGGATTGCCCAGGGGGCGATGGAAGAAGCGATTAATTATGCCAAAAGCCGGGAACAGTTCGGTCAGCCGATCGCTAATTTCCAGGCCATATCGTTTATGCTGGCTGATATGGGCACAAAAATAGAAGCAGCCCGGCTTCTAACCTACCAGGCTGCTTACTTAGAAAGCGCCGGACTGCCCTATGGCAAGGCATCGGCGATGGCTAAGCTTTATGCTGCCGAGATGGCGATGGAAGTTACTACCAACGCAGTACAAATCTTCGGCGGTTATGGCTATACCCGCGATTATCCGGTGGAGAGGTTTATGCGTGATGCTAAGATTACCCAGCTTTACGAAGGCACCAGCGAAGTCCAGCGCCTGGTAATCTCACGTTACCTGCTGTCTTAATTTTAATGGCAACGACCGTGAATACAGCTATGAATTAGCGCACGGAGCACTTGACTGTGAGTTGATTAACGAAAGGGAGTTTTATAATGGCCTCTAAAAAGCCGGGTTTGATTATGGTCTTTACCGGAGATGGCAAAGGGAAAACCACTGCTGCTGTCGGTCAGGCCATCAGAGCCCTGGGGCAGGGTTATCGGGTTTACATGATTCATTTTATGAAAGCGCGCGATTACGGTGAATTTATCGCTACGGCAACTCTGCCAAACCTGACCCTGGTCAGGGCCGGACGCGACGACTTTGTAAATCGTGATCATCCGGAAAAGATCGATATTGAACTGGCCCTTGCTGGTTTTGCAAAAGCCAGGGAGGCGGTCTTAGGCGGCGAATACGACCTGGTTGTGCTTGATGAAATTAACGTTGCCGTGGATTACGGTTTAATTGCTGAAGCAGATCTGTTGCAACTTCTCGAGCAGAAACCGCCTGAAGTGACAGTTATTCTTACCGGACGAGGCGCTTCGGCAGAACTGGTAAAACGTGCCGACATGGTCAGTGAAATTCTGGCTATTAAGCATCACTACAACCAGGGCGCAGATTGTTGCCCCGGTATCGAATATTAGCAAGCATTGCCTCAATAGCAATGACCATTATGAGGTGACTGGATGCAGCAGTTAGTTGAAGAACTGCTCAAGGGTAACAGGCGGGCTGCAGCACGCCTGATTACCCTTGTTGAGAATGAAGACCGGCAAAAAACAGAACTCCTGCAGGCCATTTATCCGCACACCGGAAAGGCCTACGTGGTGGGCATTACCGGAGCACCCGGTGCAGGGAAAAGCTCGCTTGTTGACCGGCTGCTCCAGGAGATCAGGGCTGAAGGGTTAAGTGTGGGGATTATCGCGGTCGATCCAACCAGCCCATTTAGCGGTGGAGCGATCCTGGGCGACCGCATCCGGATGCAGGACCACGCCCTTGATCAGGAGGTCTTTATTCGCAGCATGGGCACCAGGGGCAGCCTGGGCGGGCTGTCAAGGTCAACGCGGGAAGCGATCCAGGTCTTGGACGCATTCGGTAAGGATCTGATTTTGGTCGAAACTGTCGGGGTCGGCCAATCGGAAGTAGATATTGTTAGAACTGCCGATACAACGATCGTGCTGCTAACCCCTGCCGGCGGAGACAGCGTCCAGACACTAAAGGCGGGAATTATGGAAATTGCCGATCTTTTTGTAATCAATAAGGCAGATTTACCAGGGATGGAAAGAACAGTAGCCGAGATTAACATGATGCTGGACATGAAAAACAGCGCGTCATGGAGACCGGCGGTGATCCCAACGGTTTCGATCAGAGGTGAGGGCATTGAAGAACTCTGGACTGCCTTAAAAGAACATCGCCGCTACCTTGAAACCAGCGGTCAGTTGGCAGAAGTGCGCCTACAGAGGGTGAGAAGAGAACTGACAGAGCAGGTTGAATACCTGGTGAAAAACCGCATCTGGGCAGAAGTAAAGGATAAGTTTGTGCTGGAAGAGCTGATTGAAAAGATTGCCCGTCGCGAAAAAGATCCTTACAGTTTAGCTTGTGAACTGCTGGATTCAATTGATTTCTTTGAGAGCAAGAGCTGAAGAAGGTGATCTAGTGTGTAATAGCGAGAAAATGAACACTTTAAAAAAAAGGCTGGAAGAGTGGCAGGATCAAGTTTCCACTATGGCTGAGCGACCGGAATCCTTCAATACCATATCAGGTGTGCCGGTAAAACAGCTTTATACGCCGCTTGATTTGGATAAGTTTGATTACGCAAAAGATCTGGGCTTGCCCGGCAGTTACCCCTACACCAGGGGAGTCCAGGAAAATATGTACCGGGGGCGTTATTGGACGATGCGCCAGTTTTCCGGGTTCGGCGATGCTTTTGATTCGAACCGCCGTTATCGTTACCTGCTTGGACAGGGCCAAACCGGTCTATCGGTCGCTTTCGACCTGCCGACAATCATGGGCTATGATTCAGATCACGAACGCTCACTGGGAGAAGTCGGGCGCTGTGGTGTGGCAATCGATTCCCTGGAGGATATGGAGACGCTCTTTGATCAGATTCCTTTAGATCGGGTAACTACTTCGATGACGATTAATGGGCCTGCGGCGATCCTTTGGTGCATGTATCTGGCCAATGCTGAAAACCAGGGAGTTAGCCTTCAGCAGGTTGGCGGGACAATCCAAAATGATATTTTGAAAGAATATATTGCCCAGAAATCATGGATCTTTCCGCCGGAACCCTCACTGCGCCTGATTACCGACATTTTTTCTTTTGCCACTGATCATGTACCGAAATGGAATACCATCAGCATTAGCGGTTACCATATCAGGGAAGCCGGCTCAACTGCTGTTCAGGAGCTTGCCTTTACCCTGGCCGATGGTTTCGCCTACATTGAAGCCGGCATTGCAGCCGGATTAAACGTTGACAACTTTGCGCCCCGTCTTTCTTTCTTTTTTAACGCTCATCTTGATTTTTTCGAAGAGATTTGCAAATACAGGGCTGCGCGCCGCATCTGGTCCCGCCACCTGAAAGAGCGCTACGGCGCCAAAGACCCCCGCTCTCTGAAGCTGCGTTTTCACACTCAGACTGCGGGCTGCAGCCTGACCGCCCAGGAACCGGAAAATAACATCGTGCGGACAGCACTTGAGGCTCTTTCGGCAGTCCTTGGTGGAACTCAGTCACTGCATACTAATTCTATGGATGAAGTATTGGCACTGCCAACTGAAAAAGCCGTAACCATTGCCTTGCGCACACAGCAGATTATTGCTCATGAAAGCGGTGTAGCTAATACCATAGATCCGCTGGCCGGATCTTACTACGTAGAGGCATTAACCACAAAGATGGAAGCGGAAGCGGAAGCATATTTTGACCGGATTGAGCAGCTTGGTGGTGTCTTAAAAGCAATCGACTGCGGCTTTTTCCAGCAGGAGATAGCCGATTCCGCGTATCTTTATCAACAGGCGGTTGACAAACAGGAACGCATAGTCGTCGGGGTTAACCGCTTTAATAGTGACGAAAAACCGCAGATCGAGCTTCTAAAAATTGATCCTGATGTTGAATTAAAGCAGGTTGAGAAGCTGAAAAAGCTGCGGAATAAAAGGGATAATGCTGCTGTAAGCAGCGCTTTGTCTGAGTTGAAAGCCACGGCAGCGACAAATGAAAATCTAATCCCTAAAATTCTTGCCGCGGTTAAATGTTATACCACCGAAGGAGAAATTGTCGCTGCGCTGAAGGAAGTTTTCGGAGTATACAAGGAGAAACCTTTATTTTAAAACGGAGGTGGGCGCATGAGCAGTAAAAAAATCCGGGTGCTGGTAGCCAAACCGGGACTTGATGGCCATGACCGCGGGGCCAGGGTAGTGGCCAGAGCCCTGCGCGATGCCGGGATGGAAGTTATTTACACTGGTTTACACCAAACCCCCGAGCAGGTGGCTGAAACGGCGCTCCAGGAAGATGTCGAGGTTGTCGGTTTGAGTATTCTTTCCGGTGCGCACATGACTCTGGTTCCAAAGATCAAAAGTCTGTTAACTGATAACTTAATGAAAGATGTTTTGCTGGTGGTGGGCGGGATTATTCCCGAAGAAGATGCCGCAGTCCTGATCAACGAAGGTTATGCTGACCAGGTTTTTACCCCCGGCGATGCGCTGGAAAAGATCTGTAACTATATCACCGGTCATTTTACTTAGCTTGAAGACACAGCGATTAGGCTGCTCCTTCACGCCTGTTGTCCTCTTTATTTCCTTTACCCTTAGCTTTCCCACGGTTAGTCCAGTTGATGAAGTCGGCAATGGCTTCTGTTAAAGGCCTGGCCTGGTAACCAAGCTCACGCCTGGCCTTCAGAGAGCTAAAAGCAGAACTTTCAAGCAAGGTTTGTAGAGAATAGACCGTGTACCGTGATTTAATTTTCAGCCAGCTGACCAGACCCTGAAAAAGGCCGATCATAAAGATAGCAAAGCGAATCGGCACTTTTATTTTTGGACTTTTTGTGCCGGTGGCTGCCTGGGCCATCAGGCAAAGGTTTTCAACCGATGCGCGGGCACCTGACAAAATGTAGATTTCGCCTGTCACACCCTTATCCCGGGCCAGGATCAGGCCCCTGACCACATCACGCACATCAACAAAATCGTAAGAACCGTTTACCAGAATGTCCGGTTTATTACTGGCAAAGGAGATCAAAGCCCTGCCCATTTCTGAACCGGTATAATCATGCAAACCGATGATGCCGCTCGGACAGGCAACTATCGCATTTAACCCCTGTTTGACCAGATCCAATACGATCTTTGTTCCCTCCGCCTTGGTTCGGTCGTACGATCCGAGGGGACCATCTAAGGCCAAAGGCGTGGATTCATCGATGACAACAGTAGGTGATTCACGCCTGAAAGCATGAACGGAGCTAACATGGATAAACCTTCTGATCCTGTTTTTAAGGGCTACTTCGGCTACAGTACGCGTGCCTTCAACATTGACCCGCTTCATCAGTTCCTCCATGCCCGGCCTGATCGCAATAATCCCGGCCAGATGAAAAACGGTATCCACCCCCTGCATGGCCCGGTTCATCAGTTCCCGGTCAAGCACATCGCCAACGATTACTTCGATCAGCATACCCTGTAGTGAATTTAAAGGTTCCCCGGGATAAACAAGGGCCCGTACTTTTTCTCCTTCAGCAATCAGTTCACGCACCAGGACATTGCCAAGATGGCCTGAAGCACCGGTGACCAGTATCATCTTAATTCCTCCGTTTCATGCCGTTCAGTAAAATTTCAATGCTCTCCTGCAACTTATTCCCCCAGTTGCCCTGTTCGGTTTCCAGCGAAGCCTGTAAGAAAAGGCCACTCGACAGTGAGAGCAGAAGTTGACCAGCAATTTCAGGTTCTATATTCTCAAGCGTTCCTTCTTCGATGCCGCGTTTAATCAGGCGGGTAAAGGTTTCTTCGAAACGGCGGTAAGGGGCAATGGTTGCCTGCCTGACCTTCTCGTTACGATTAGCATGAGTCCATAATTCGAGGAAAAGCCCCATAAAGAATTGATTGTTCTCAAATATCGGCTGCATCATACCGGCCATTTCAAGCAACCCATCAGGAACACTTTTTGCCTGGTAAGTAACATCATTTAGGGTTACCTCCAGGGTATTCAGCCAAGTGTCGATCAGGGCCAGAAAAACAGCTTCTTTACTCTCAAAGTGATAGTAAAAGGCGCCTTTGCTGACACCAGCCCTTTCACAGATCTCGGCAACACCCGTTGACTCGTAACCTTCCCGGGCAAATAATGATGTTGCCGCTTCCATAATTGATTTTTTTGTCTGGGCACTGCGCTGCAGATTATTCATAATCCTCCAAAAACCGACCGGTCGTTATGTTTTATGATCTAATTATAGCGCATGGTAGGGTAATGTCAAGGTGATTAGCATTGTCAGAATCTTCGTCTTATAAATAAGTAGAGATCGAAAATCTGCAATAATACAGGTCTTCAGTAAAGCTATTATGCAGCAATCGGCTATGCAAAAAGTTGCAGGGTTGGAAAGGAAAAACAGCTTAAAACAAGAATAGTAAAACAAACATTCTTTTTGATCGTCATTGATGAAAGCGATACTCTGATGAAAGCAGGCGTTTGTGGATGGCAGAAAACGAATTGAACCACTTGCAGAAAAGGGTTTACAGGCTGCACAATGAAATCGAACACCACAACTATCGTTATCATGTCCTTGATAATCCGGAAATAAGCGATGCCGAATTCGATCAGCTGATGCGTGAACTGGAGGAGCTGGAAAAGAACTACCCTGAGTTACAAGACCTCGGCTCACCAACTCGTCGGGTAGGCTCTAAACCGCTTACTGCTTTTACTACGGTGGAACATAAAATTCCGATGCTTGGCCTTGATAACGCTTTCAGTGAAGAGGAAATTGTCGAATTTGACCGGCGCATTCGCCGCCTGCTGCAGGTTGAGGTTATTGAATATTTTTGTGAGCTGAAAATAGACGGCCTGGCTGTATCTCTGCAGTATGAAAGGGGAGGCCTGATAAAAGGTTCGACCAGGGGAGACGGGTATACTGGTGAAGATGTGACGCTTAACTTGAGAACCATCAGGCAGATCCCTCTGAAACTGCCTGAACCCCTGACCCTCGAAGTGCGTGGCGAAGTTTTTATCAGCAGGGATGATTTTGAGGCTCTAAACCTTAAACGTGAGCTTGAAGCGCTATCTCTGTTCGCCAATCCCCGCAATGCAGCTGCCGGATCTTTGAAGCAGCTGCATCCTCAACTGACTGCCAGGCGTCCCTTAAAAATATTTATTTATGGACTTGGTGAAAATGATCTGCAGTTGGAGACGCAGGAAACCATTTTAAATTATCTGGAACGAAAGCGCTTTCCCGTAAACCGCATTCGTCAGCGGTGTAACGGCGTAGATGAGGTGTGGTCTTTTTGCTCAAGGATGCAGAAAGAAAGGTCGCTGCTGCCATACGATATTGACGGCGTCGTCATTAAAGTCAATGTCATCGAGCAGCAAAAAGAACTTGGCTATACGGCACGCAGCCCCCGTTGGGCGATTGCTTACAAGTATCCACCAGAAGAAAAAGAAACCAGGGTCCTGGACATTCAGGTTAATGTTGGACGCACCGGGACGATCACGCCGGTAGCAATCCTCGATCCCATTAATCTGAGCGGAACGAAAGTACAGCGGGCCAGCCTGCACAATGAAGATTTAGTCAGGGATAAGGGGATTATGATTGGCGATCTGGTTTTAATACGCAAAGCGGGAGAAATTATTCCAGAAGTGCTGCAAGTAATAGAAGCTAAGCGCAGTGGTCAGGAACGACCCTTTGAGATGCCGCGTAACTGTCCTTCCTGTGGTTCGGAAACTATGAGACTTTTCGATGAGGCCGCGCGGCGCTGCCTGAACCCTTCCTGTCCAGCACAGTTAGTTGAAAAAATAGCTCACTTTGCATCGCGTGGAGCAATGGATATTGAAGGTCTGGGACCGGCTGCCGCAGAGCTGCTTTTTCAAAATAAACTAGTCAACGATATCGGTGATCTATATTACCTTGAATCAGAGGCACTGACAGCTTTACCGCGAATGGCCGCTAAATCGGCTGCGAACCTGCTAGCGGCGATCGAAATAAGCAAAAATAATCCCCTGCGCAGACTCTTATTCGGCTTCGGGATCAGGCATGTTGGTGAAAAGGCTTCCCGCTTGCTGGCTGAACAGTACATCAGTCTGGATCTTTTAAGCAGAGCATCTGTAGAAGAGTTGCAGGAGATCGAAGATATTGGTCCGAAAATAGCAGAAACGGTAGTATTATTTTTTAATAAACCGGAAACTGATCAGCTGCTTGATAAGCTCAGAAAAGCCGGGGTTAATTTTACAGAACCCTTAAAAGAGAGCGCGGAAAGCGCTCCCCTGGAAGGAAAAACATTTGTCTTCAGCGGCGGACTTGAAAACTATACCCGTGAACAGGCCACGGCCTTGATTGAAGAACGGGGCGGCAAAATTGTCAACTCAGTGAGCCGCAAAACCGATTACCTGATCCTCGGATCAGAACCGGGCAGTAAGCTGGCCAAGGCACAAGAACTTGGCTTAGCGATTATTGACGAAAAAGAGCTGCAAAAGATGCTGGAAGAAAGTTAAACGGAGGGGCATACTATGATGACAGGCGGTTTTGAACAGCAGGATAAGATCCTGATTTTTGATATTGATAACTGGCTGCTGTTACAGGCAATCATCGATTCGCTATCTGATGCAGTATCAGTTGTTGATGAAACGGGAAAAGGCATTATCATCAACCAGGCCTATAAAAGAATCACCGGTATGACAGAAGATCAGGTGCTGCATCAGCCGGCCACTGTCGATATTGCCGAGGGGGAAAGCGTGCACCTGAAGGTGCTGAAAACCGGAAAAGCGGTTAAAGGTGTCCGCATGAAAGTAGGACCGCTGCGCCGTGAGGTTATAGTCAGCTGTGCCCCCCTGTACATCGAAGGTAAAATCAAGGGCAGCGTGGGAGTGATCCATGATATCTCAGAACTGCGGCTCGTGATGGAGGAACTGGAACGCACTCGCAGGCTTGTCCGCAAACTGGAGTCAAGGTATACATTCGAGGATATTATCGGCAACAGCCAGGAGCTGCGTGAAACAATCGAAAGGGCAAAGCAGGCGGCAGCAACACCAGTGTCGGTTTTATTGCGGGGTGAATGTGGTACGGGTAAGGAGCTTTTCGCCCACGCCATTCACCACGAAAGCGATCGCAAAGATCATCCTTTTATCCGGGTTAACTGCGCTTCGCTCACTGATACATTGCTGGAGAGCGAGCTTTTTGGGTACGGAGACGGGGCCTTTACAGGAGCCAAAAAAGGTGGGCGCAAAGGTTATTTTGAAGAAGCAACCGGCGGTACACTCTTCCTTGATGAAATCGGTGCCATGGGGCCCGATGCGCAGGCCAGGCTGCTCAGGGCGCTTCAGGAAGGCGAGATCATTAGGGTTGGTGAATCAAGAAGCCGGCAGATAGATGTGCGAATTATTGCTGCAACCAACGCTGATTTGGAAAAACAAGTCGAACACGGACTCTTTCGTAGCGATCTCTACTACCGTCTCAATGTTTTTCCAATCCAGATTCCCCAGCTAGCGGAAATAAAAAGTGACATACCGCTTCTGGCCAATTTTTTTGTGTCGCGTTATGCCCAGGAATACGGGCGCAACAAAGTCGAACTGGCCCCGGAAGTGTTTCGTAAACTGAAAGCCTACGAATGGCCCGGTAATATCCGGGAACTCCAGAATGTAATGGCCCGGGCAGTCATCAACTTAGATCGCCAGGAACAGCTAATCACAGAAGAATATTTAATTATGCCTGCTGCAGCGCTCGTAAAAGAGCCGGTTGAAATTAAGAAACCACTGGTTGGAAGCTTGAAAGAGCTCCACCTGGCCTGGGAAAAGAAAATTATGGAAACGGTCCTTAGTGAGGCAGGCGGGAATAAAGCTGAAGCGGCACGAACCCTCGATATATCAATTCGCAACCTCTACAATAAACTGCATCAACATAAAATGATCTAAAAATCCTTATTATGGTATGAAAATTGCAGTAATATATTTCCTGAAAGAGATACTCTGACAATCTGCAATATTTTGCAGGCAAACAATTGCTGTTTGCAAGATGCTGCAAGGAGGTGGGCAAAGATGGAAAGAGCAATCACTGAATTCAGATTACATGGCAGGGGTGGACAGGGCATTGTTATCGCAGCTTCGGTATTTGCTGAAGCGGTCTTTCGCGATGGCCACTACGCCCGTGCTTTTTCGCTTTTTGGCGCAGAGAGAAGGGGGGCACCGGTAACGGCTTTTATCCGGGCTGGTACGGAACGCCTGATGCCGCGCAGTCGAATCTATAATCCTGACTTTGTGGTGGTTTTTGATGCGACAATCAGCGGAAGCACTTTGTATGCCGGCCTCAAAGATGAAGGCAAACTGCTTCTAAATGCCGGGCCCGGCTGGCAGGAAACGGTTCCACCTGAGCTTTTTGAAAACCAAAGCTTCCAGATCTATCAGATTGACGCCCGCGAAATTGCCTGGAAACACAAACTGGCCATCGGCAGTTTTCCAATGGTCAATACAGTAATGTTGGGAGCCATGGCCAAAGTCAGCGGCCTAGTGACAATTGATACTTTAATTAAAGCAATTAAACAGCGGGTATCGGCCAGTATTGATGCCAATATTAAGGCAACCATCGATGGCTATGAAAATGTCGAGGAGGTGTCGGGCTTTGTTACAGGCACCATTTAAAGAAACAGCAGCCTATGCCTGCGGCACGGCGGCAAGCTCGGTTAACAAAACCGGCGAATGGCGCTTTTTAACTCCGGAAAGACAGTTCCGCCAATCACCCTGCCGCCAGGGATGCCTTCTGCAGGGCGAAGTTCCATCCTGGCTGGATGCAGTAAAAAGAGGCCAGTGGGAAGAGGCGTGGCAGATCATGAGCCGTAATAATCCTTTTCCAGCTTTAACCGGATACGTCTGTTTTAACCCTTGCCAGGAGAACTGTAACCGCGATCAGCTCGATCAGGGGATTGAGATCCGGGATGTGGAAAAAGCGATTGGTGAGTGGCGACTGAAAAACTACGAGCCATCAAAAGCGATTATTGAGAAGAAAAAAAAGATTGCCGTGATCGGTTCGGGTCCGGCGGGATTAAGCTGTGCCTATTATCTTACGCAGGCGGGGTATGTGGTAACTGTCTATGAGCGTTCCGCTCAACTCGGCGGGATGCTGGCCCTTGGTATCCCCGAGTACCGCTTGCCGCATAAAATCCTGAAACGGGAACTGGAGATCTTAAGCAGTGAAGGAGTTGTTTTTAAAACTAATACCAACCTGGGCAGTGATCTTGAGCTTAATGATCTTTATGAAGAATTTGACCAGGTTTTCCTGGCTACCGGCGCCTGGATTCCGCGGATGTCCGGCCTACCGGGGGAGGATAATAATCATGTATACAACGCGCTTGATTTTTTAAGTAACTATAACACTGGTGTGCCGCAAACACTGGGTAGTTCTGTTGTTGTTGTCGGCGGTGGTAACGCGGCCATTGACAGTGCCCGCAGTGCTCTACGCGTCAATGGAGTCCACCATGTAACTCTGCTTTACAGACGCAGCCGGTTAGAGATGCCGGCTGATCAGAGCGAAGTAGAGGCTGCTGAAAGAGAAGGGGTTGAACTGATCTTTAATGTTCTGCCGCGTAGCATCGATACGAAGGGCGGCCGGATTAAAGGAGTGACTGTCGATCACAGCCGGACCGATCGAAACGGCCTGCTGGTAGACAGTTCCAATAGTTTCTACAGGGAATGCGATTCGGTAATCATGGCCCTCGGACAACTCGCGGATTACAGCCTGTTCGGGACTCTAGACGGTGAGCAAACGCTATTCGCCGGTGGGGACCTGATCAGCGGCCCGGCCACTGTTCCGGAAGCGATCAGGGCTGGCCGGCTGGCGGCCATGGCGATCCGGTCTGACTACGAAAATATTCCGGTTTCCGAACAGGAAATACTTACCGGAGAAGTGGTCTCATTTGAAGAGTTGAACCTGGCAGCGAAGGTTAATCTAGAGCTGCAACAGAAAGAGGCTGATCCACAGCGGGAAGCAGAACGCTGCCTGGGTTGCGGAACCTGTAACTCCTGCGGAATCTGCTATCTATTCTGTCCTGATGTTGCTGTTGATCAGGTTGACGGTAAATTTGAATTTAACCTTGATTATTGCAAAGGATGCGGGATTTGTGTCAAAGAGTGCCCTTCACAAGCACTGGTAATGAAAGGAGGCGGTAGGTGATGGCTTTTCAAATGATCAGCGGCAGTCAGGCCGCAGCAACAGCAGTACAGAGAGTCGGGGTCGACCTCGTTGCTGCTTACCCGATTACACCACAGACAGCTATTGTAGAAACGCTTGCTGATTTTTCCGCTAAAGGAGAGCTGGGTGGTGAGTTTGTCAGCGTTGAATCAGAATATGCGGCCCTGGCTTGCTGTAACGGTGCAGCTGCAGCTGGCGCAAGGGTTTTCACCGCAACTGCATCGCACGGCCTGGCTTACATGCATGAGATGATCCATTGGTGCAGTGGAGCCCGGTTTCCGATTGTCATGGTTAACGTTAACCGCACTATCGGCGCACCCTGGTGCCTCGACCCGGACCAGGGTGACAGCCTGAGTCAACGGGATACCGGTTGGCTTCAGCTTTACTGTGCCAACGCCCAGGAGGTTTTTGACACGGTGATCCAGGCTTTTATCATCGCCGAAGAGCTGCTGCTGCCCTGCATGGTGGTTTTTGATGGTTTTTACATCTCCCATACCTACGAGGCTGTAGACGTTGCTGATGCGGATCAGGTACGTAAAATGGTCGGTCCGCCAGCTTTTGCTCCCCAGGTGATCCCTGGCCAGCCGGGCAACCTGCACGGTTTGTCAACCGGCGAAACACACTTAAAACTGGTCAAAGACCGGCATCAGACGATGTTAAAGCTTCCCGTTTTATTTAAAAAGATTAACATGGCATTCGAAAAGCAGTTTGGTAGAAGCTACAACATTCTGGAGACACAGATCCCGTCTGGAGCTAAAAGAGCGATCGTTGCCGTTGGAGCGACCGCAGAAACAGTCAAATGGGCACTGCCTGTTTTGGCTGATACCGGTTTAATACAACTGCGTATTTTCAGGCCGTTTCCGGCAGCCGAAATCCGTCAGGTGATTGAAGAAAATGAATTAACCGAACTGCTGGTTGTTGATCGCAACTGCTCAGTCGGAATGGGAGGGATCTTTGCCCAGGAACTGCGCAGCGCACTTTATGAATTGCAAAGGCCGCCCCTGGTTCGCAGCTTGATTCTGGCAGGCGGGGTTGATTTAACTGAAAATATGCTGCTTGACCTGCTTCAATCAACAGGGAACGAAGAAAACTTCGCCCTGCGGTGGGGGGATGAATTTTAATGAAAATCGCGGAAATAAACCGCCAGGATGAAATGATTTATCCGGGGCATAATGCCTGCCCCGGTTGTGGCGCTGCGCTTGCTGTCCGTTATCTGACAAAAGCGCTGGGTAAAAATATTGTTCTGGTGCTTACCGCTTCTTGCTGGAGTATCATCTCCGGAATGCCGCCATTAACAGCGCTTAAATGCCCGATTCTCCACTGTCCGTTCCCCAGCGCCGGCTCTGTTGGCAGCGGAGTGCGCAGGGGGCTAAATGCCAGGGGCCATCACGATACTACAGTGGTTGTGCTGGCCGGAGACGGAGGAACTTTTGACATCGGGTTGCAGGCTCTTTCCGGAGCCGCTCAACGCAACGAAGATTATATCTTTGTCTGTTACGACAATGAAGCGTACATGAACACGGGAATGCAGACCAGTTCTGCCACTCCTTTTGGAGCCCGCACCAATACAGCGCCCTATCCTCTCTACAAAGAGGGTGAAAAAAAAGATATTATGCAGATCATGGCTGCGCATACAGTGCCCTATGCGGCTACAGCTACGGTTGCTTTTCCGGCTGACCTGGAAGAGAAACTAAAAACCGCCCAGAAGGTCAAGGGCTTTCGCTTTATTCACATCCTGGCCCCTTGTCCGCCGGGATGGGGAACAGAATCTTCAGATACGATAGAAGTTTCCAGGTTGGCTGTGGCAACCGGTTTCTTTCCTCTCTATGAAGTTCGAAACGGCACCGACTGGACGCTGACTGTCCCCGCAGATATCAAAAGCGTTTCCCTCAGTGAATATTTAAATCGCCAACGCCGTTTTAAGGAGATGGATGATCGCCGGTTAAACGAACTACAACACGAGATAAACCGGGATTATAAAAGGTTACTGGAGAAGGTTGCTAAATTTTCTGCCGAAGATCAGAAATAAAATTTAGAATTATAATAAATTCTAAAATAATGGGCAGGATTTTTTCCGGAGAAGCAGAAAAAGAATTATTGTTACACAAAAGCAGAATTATTATAGGAGGTGTTTGGTTTGCGGGAAATTGACGCGTCTGTCATCAGTGATAATGTGGCCGAGATGTGCCAGAATGCAAACATCTATCTGGGCGAAGATGTATTTGATGCCTTGAAGAAATCTCTTGAAACTGAAGAATCACCGACCGGAAAAGAAGTTTTAAAACAGCTGATCGAGAATGTCGAGATTGCCAAAAATGAGCAAATCCCGATCTGCCAGGATACTGGATTTGCTGTTTTTTTTGTCGAGTGGGGTCAGGAAGTTCACCTGACCGGCGGGTCGCTGGAGGAGGCGATTCACGAAGGGGTGCGTCGGGGTTACACGGAGGGTTACTTGCGTAAGTCGATCGTTGACGATCCTCTCTACAAACGTAAAAACACCGGAGACAACACACCGGCTGTGATCTATACTGAGCTGGTTCCGGGCGATAAGGTTAAAATCGCCTTTGCCCCTAAGGGCGGTGGCAGTGAAAATATGAGCTCAGTTAAGATGCTGAAACCTTCCGACGGCGAAGCCGGGGTTATTGATTTTGTGGTCAACCACGTCAAAGCAGCCGGGCCCAACCCCTGTCCGCCAATCGTTGTCGGAGTAGGAATCGGCGGAACTTTTGATAAGGTTGCAGTACTGGCGAAAAAAGCCCTTTTCAGAAAAATAGGTTCAAAAAACCCTGTCGAAGCCTTTGCCGCCCTGGAGCAAAAGATTCTTGATAAAATTAACGATTTGGGCGTCGGCCCGCAGGGCTTTGGTGGACGCACCTTTGCCCTGGCTGTCCATATTGAAACATTTCCATCGCATATCGCCAGCATGGCGGCTTCAGTAAACATCAATTGTCATGCCTGCCGCCACCTGGAACGCGAGCTATAACATGAAGAAAAAGGAGGCTTAGAAAGATGGAACCGAAAAGGATTTCTGCTCCCCTCACCGACCAAGTTATTCTTGATTTAAAAGCGGGAGATAATGTTTTAATCAGCGGGGTTATTTTTACTGCCCGTGATGCCGCCCACAAAAAGCTGGTCGAACTGATGGATCAGGGCGAACCCCTGCCGATCGACCTGACGGGCCAGTTTATCTATTATGTCGGCCCTACACCGGCCAAGCCGGGGCAGGCTATCGGATCGGCTGGTCCGACTACCAGCGGCCGGATGGACGCTTATACACCGAAGATGCTTGAAAAGGGCATGAAGGCCTGCATCGGCAAAGGGCTACGCAGTCAAGCCGTTAAAGATGCTTTACAGAAACACAAAGGAATTTATCTTGCCGCTGTTGGCGGTGCCGGGGCCTTGCTGTCAAAAAGAATCAAGAAGTGCGATGTTGTGGCCTATCCAGAGCTGGGGGCGGAAGCGATCCACCGTCTGGAAGTAGAAGATTTTCCGGCTACTGTAATAAACGATGCTTATGGCAACGATCTTTATGCCGAAGGGGCAAAGCAATACGCTCGCTAAGTAGTTAAATGAAGATTTGAGTTCGGCAAAAAATATATTTTGAAAGCGGGGAAGATAAAATGAGTATAAATAAAGAAGAACTGCTGGCCAAAGCGAAAAAACCGGCTGCAGATGCAATGAAACTGCATCCTTTTTACAAGGGAAAAATTCAGGTTGATTTAAAATGTTGTGTCCGTGATATTAAAGATTTTGCAATCTGGTACACCCCGGGTGTGGCTGAGCCCTGCAAGGCCATTGCCCAGAACAAGGAAGATGTATACAAGTATACTAATAAAGCCAACCTTCTGGCAGTTGTCTCTGATGGCACCCGGGTTCTCGGGTTGGGTGATATTGGCCCGGAAGCCAGTATGCCGGTAATGGAAGGCAAAGCGTTACTTTTTAAATACCTGGGCGGTGTTGACGCCTTCCCGATTTGCGTGGATACGAAGGACCCGGAAGAATTTATTAAGTTTGTAAAGATGCTTCAACCTTGCTTTGGCGGTATAAACTTAGAAGATATCGAAAGCCCGAAGTGCTTTTATATTCTCGACCGCTTGCAGGAAGAATGTCACATACCGGTCTGGCACGACGATCAGCAGGGGACAGCTATGGTAACCGTGGCCGGCTTGATTAATGCCCTTAAAATTGTCGGCAAGAAGATGAGCGATGCGAAGATTTTGATGATTGGTGCCGGAGCGGCAAACATTTGCACCGTAAGGATGCTCAAGGCTGCAGGAGCAGACACCGGCAAGATTATCCTGGTTGACAGCAAGGGAACACTGCATAAAGGACGCACCGAACTTAAGGAACAGCACCCGGTTAAGTGGGAGCTCTGCCAAACTACAAATGCAGGTAATTTGGTGGGAACAGCAGCAGATGGGGCTGTTGGCGCTGATGTGATCATTGGCCTTTCAACTCCCGGCCCGGATACCATTAAGAAAGAGTGGATCTCAAGTATGGCCGAGGATGCTATCGTCTTTGCCTGTGCCAACCCGATTCCGGAAATCTGGCCCTGGGAAGCGCTTGAAGCGGGGGCGAAGATCGTATCTACCGGTCGTTCTGATTTTCCAAACCAGGTTAACAACTCGCTCGGTTTCCCAGCTATTTTCCGTGGCGTGCTCGATGTACAGGCGACCAAGATTACCGATTCGATGTGCATCGCCGCTGCCGAAGAGTTAGCAGCCTGTGCACCAGATGGCGGAATGAACCCGGAGATGATTCTCCCCACGATGGACATGTGGGAAGTATTTCCGCGGGTGGCAACGGCTACAGCGTTAAAAGCGATCGAAGAAGGAGTAGCCAGGCTTAAGCTGACTAAAGAAGAGATCTATAAACTGGCTGAAGAATCGATCGGTAAAGCCCAGAAACAGACTAAGATGCTGATGGATGAAGGATTTATCCCTGCACCACCGGCAGAATAAAAGCGCTTAGCCGAAGGAGGATACTATGAGCGACGAAATTAAAATGGTTGACATATACGTCATGGGCAAGCGCTATACTGTACCGGAGACGCTTACCATTATGGACGGCATGGAATATGCCGGCTACCAGCTGAAGCGAGGTTGCGGTTGCCGGGCCGGTTTCTGCGGCGCCTGTGCTACTGTTTACCGGATGGCCGGCGATTATGAGCTGAAAGTGGGGCTGGCCTGCCAGACCAAGGTGGAAGACGGCATGTATTTGGCCCAGATTCCTTTCTTTCCGGGTCGTAAAGCAACATATGATCTCGAAGAGATTAAACCATCAGTTGCCCATTTTGCCCAGCTCTATCCCGAAGTCTACCGCTGCCTCGGGTGCAGTTCATGTACCAAGGTCTGCCCCCAGGATATCGATGTTATGCAGTATATCGCTTACATCCAGCGCGGCGATTTTGAAAAAGCGGCAGATCTTTCTTTTGACTGCCTGATGTGCGGTCTGTGCGTTTCGCGCTGCCCGGCTAATATTGTCCACTATAATGCAGCTTTGACGGCCAGGCGCCTTTACAGTCGCTATGTTGCCAAGCCGGATCCTTATTTGGTGGAGCGAACCAGGGCAATTGAAGAGGGAAAATTGGATGTAGAGATCGATGAGCTGGTCGGATCTGAAGTTGACAAGCTAAAAGAGCTTTATGCCAATCGCGATATAGAGTAAAAGACCTGGAGAGGAGGATAAACCGAGTTGCCTTATGAAGGAAAGTTAGGAGAACTGGCTAAAAAGGTAGAAGCAAGCAGGGCCTCCCGGGTCGGCGTTGAATTTCCGCGCATGACAATGGATGAGCGGACCGACGTTTTAAGAAATTTTCATCCCGACTACAATGAGGATGGTTTTCGCGAGCTGAAAGTTGGTGTGAACAAAGGCTCGCGCCTGACCAACGAGATGGCTGATACTTTCGAATCCTGGAGTTTGCTCCGGGATGTCGATCTTGATCTTACAGCAAAACCTGATTACGATGTAGATGTTTTGATTATCGGCGGAGGTGGAGCAGGTGCTTCAGCGGCACTGGAAGCTCATGCTGCCGGATCGAAGGTAATGATCGCTACCAAACTGCGCTTTGGCGATGCCAATACAATGATGGCCCAGGGCGGTATTCAGGCTGCCGATAAAGAGAATGACACACCGGCTATCCACTATCTTGATGTGTTAGGCGGTGGCCGCTTCGAAAATATACCGGAGCTGGCCCGGGCCCTGGTCATGGATGCTCCCCTGGTGATTAAGTGGCTGGAAGAGATGGGCACCATGTTTGACAAGAAAGAAGACGGCACAATGATCACCATTCACGGTGGTGGAACATCAAGAAAAAGAATGCATGCTGCCAGGGATTATACCGGAGCAGAAATCATGCGTACTCTGCGCGATGAGGTCCTGAATAAGGGGATCGAGGTGGTTGAGTTCACTGCTGCGGTTGAGTTAATTCTTGACCAGCAGGGTCGTGCAGCCGGTGCTGTGTTACAAAACATGGAAACAGAGCAGTATATGTTTGCCCGGGCTAAAACAGTGATTATAACTACCGGGGGTTCGGGAAGGCTGCACTACCGTGGTTTTCCGACCAGCAATCACTATGGCGCCACTGCCGACGGGCTGGTGATCGGTTACCGGGCCGGGGCAAAGGCGATTTACGCTGATTCGATCCAGTACCACCCGACCGGAGGAGCATATCCGCCACAGCTCCTGGGGTTGTTGGTTACCGAAAAAACGAGGGGCTTAGGGGCTACTCCGCTGAATATCAATGCGGAACAGTTTGTTTATCACCTTGAGACTCGCGATGTGGCATCGTCGGCAATTATCCGCGAATGTGAAGAGCGCGGCCTGGGCGTGCCTCTGCCAACTGGGATAACAGCGGTCTGGCTGGATTCGCCGATTATCGATTTAATCCACGGCGAGGGGACTGTCGAACGCCAGCTTCCGGCGATGTTACGCCAGTTCCAGCGTTTTGGCGTTGATATCCGCAAAGAACCGATGTTGATCTATCCGACCCTGCACTACCAGAATGGTGGTCTATTGATTGATGAAAACGGTC
>Ga0114946_10000655_pt1 | contig 23124 bp, 20 predicted proteins | sample WalLakDeSediment_FD_88676 | JGI IMG/M metagenome (GOLD analysis project Ga0114946, IMG submission 88676) | Lake sediment microbial communities from Walker lake, Nevada to study Microbial Dark Matter (Phase II) - Walker Lake 11/02/13 Deep Sediment | ecosystem: Environmental > Aquatic >...
CGGACCCCGACCAGCACGCCCAGCAACGTCCCCAGCAGCGTCAGGTAGGCCAGGTTGTTGGGCCCGACCAGCCACCCTCGGTCCAGCAGCCAGCCGCCCGCGAGCGCCCCGAGCAGGCCGCCGCCCAGCGCCAGGGCCGCCCGCACGGCGAACGCGAACGGCGCCGCGTTCACGGGCGCCCCCACAGCGCGGCGAAGGCCGCGGCCAGGTCGCCGACGGCGCGCCAGGTGGGAGCGTCGCCGCCGCCGCGCGGTCCCACCACGTCGCGGTGGCCGGCGCGCACCGCCTCGGCCGTCCGGCGCACGCCCTGGGCGACGGAGCGCAGCTCGCCGGCCAGCCCCACCTCGCCGAACACCGCCGTCCCCGCCGCCAGCGGGCGGTTGGTCACGGCCGACGCGACGGCGGTCGCGACCGCCAGGTCGGCGCCCGTGTCGGTGAGCCGCAGGCCGCCCGCGACGTTGACGAACACGTCGAGCCCGGCGAGCGGCAGGTCCGCGCGGCGCTCGAGGACCGCCAGCAGCAGGTCGACCCGGCGAGGGTCGAGGCCCTGCACGACCCGGCGGGGGGTGGCGAACGGCGAGGCCGACGCGAGCGCCTGCACCTCGACCAGCAGGGGCCGTTGGCCCTCCAGCGCGGCCACCACCACGGAGCCGGGGACGCCCACGGGCCGCTCCGCCAGGAAGGCGTCGGAGGGGTTGGCCACCGGGCGCAGGCCGGCGTCGGTCATCTCGAAGACGCCGACCTCGCCGGCGGGCCCGAAGCGGTTCTTGATGCCGCGCAGCACCCGGAAGCCGGCGGCCGACTCCAGCGCCAGGGTGGCGTCGACGATGTGCTCGACCACCTTCGGTCCGGCGATCGCGCCCTGCTTGGTCACGTGACCGATGAGCACCAGCGTGCTGCCGGACGACTTGGCCGCCTGGCTCAGCAGCGCGGTGGCGTCGCGCACCTGCGTGAGCGAGCCGGGGGCGGCCCCGTCCTCGACCGTGAGGGTCTGGATGGAGTCGATGATCGCCAACGCCGGCGCCTCGGTCGCCAGGAAGTCGGCGATCGCGTACGCGTCGGTGCTCCGCAGCACTTCGACGGCGTCGGCTACGCCGAGTCGCACGGCGCGCAGCTTCACCTGCCCGGGCGACTCCTCGCCGCACACGACGACCGCGCGGCGACCCGCGCGGGCCGCAGCGTCGGCGAGCTGCAGCAGCAGCGTGGACTTGCCGATGCCGGGCTCGCCCGCCAGCAGCACCGCCGCGCCCGCCACCCAGCCGCCGCCGAGCACGCGGTCGACCTCGTCGAGGCCGCTGGGCAGGCGCGCCACGCCGAGGTCGGTGACGTCGCCGAGCCGCATCGCCGTCGCCGGCGCGGCCGCCGCCGGGCCCCGCGGTGCCGCCTCGGGTGCGGCGGCCGTGACCGTGCCCCACGCGCCGCAGCGCGGACAGCGGCCCAAGGGTCCAGGGCTGTGCGCGCCGCAGGCGCCGCAGACGTACGACGTCGTCACCCGCGCCACGCGGGCCTCCGACGCGGCGGTGGGACGGGGTCGCACCTCATGGTCCGCAGTCTAGTCCCGTCGGATGACGGGCGCATCACACCATCGGCACGGGCCGGGCGAACACCAGCAGGCCGCCCTCGACCGTGACCAGGATGGGGTCGGCGGCGCCCCGGTCGAGGAGCTCGATCGACAGCGGGTCCTCGACGTGCTCGCGCACCACGGCCCGCAGCGGCCTCGCGCTCTCGCCGGCGGGCAGCCGCTCCACCAGGAACGCCGCCACCTCCGGGCCGAAGCGCACCTCGACGTCGCGGCTCGCCAGTTCGCGCACGATGTCGTCGAGCATCTGGTTGGTGATGACGAACATGCCCTCGCGGTCGAAGGTCTGGAACGCGATGACCTCGTCCAGGCGGTCGAGGAACTCGGGCGAGAAGATGCGCTTCAGCGGGGCGTCCACGTCGACGCTCGGGTCGGCCTGGAAGCCGATGCCGGCACCGCGGTTGAACCCGGTGTTCGACGTCATGATGAGGATCACCCGCCGGAAGTCGACCTGCCGGCCGAGCCCGTCCGTCAGGCGGCCGTCGTCGAGCACCTGCAGGAAGGTGTTGTAGACGTCCGGGTGGGCCTTCTCGATCTCGTCGAGCAGCACCACCGCGAACGGCTGGCGGCGGACCGCCTCCGTGAGCCGACCGCCCTGTTCGTGGCCGACGTAGCCGGGCGGGGCACCGATCAGCTTGCTGATCGCGTGCGCCTCCTGGTACTCCGACATGTCGAGCCGCACCAGCGACCGCTCGCTGCCGAACAGCTCCAGCGCGAGCTGCTTGGCGAGGAACGTCTTGCCGACGCCCGAGGGGCCCACGAACAGGAACGAGGCCGACACCCGGGTGCGCCCGCCCAGGCCGACCCGCGCGCGCCGCAGCGCGGCCGCGAGGGCGGCGATCGCCTTGTCTTGCCCCACGACCGCCTTCTTGAGGCGCCGCTCCAGGCCCGCCAGGCGCTCGCCGTCGTGGTCGTCGACGTAGACGCCACCCCAGCTGTTGACGACGGCCTCCACGTCCTCGCGGCTGACGATCGGCGTGCCGTCCTCGCCCTCCAGGACCGGGAAGCCCAGCGACTTGTTCAGCCGTGTGCGGGCCGCGGCCTCGTCGATCAGGTCGATGGCCTTGTCGGGGAAGTTGCGCCCGGGCAGCGAGCGCTCGCCGAAGCGCACCGAGAGCTCCAGGATCGGGACCGGGATGACGACGCCGTGGTGCGCCTCGTACCTCTCGCGCAGGCCGTGGAGGATCTGCAGCGACTCCTCCGGCGTCGGCTCCAGCACGATCACCGGCTGGAAGCGCCGCTCGAGCGCGGCATCCTTCTCGATGTAGCGGTGGTACTCGCCCGTGGTGGTGGCGCCCACCACCTGCACCTCGCCGCGCGACAGGGGCGGCTTCAGGATGTTGGCGGCGTCCAGCGTCCCCTCCGCGCCGCCCGCGCCCACCAGGGTGTGCAACTCGTCGATGAACGCGACCACCTTGGCGCTCTTGAGCTCCTCGATGATCTGCCGCAGGCGCTCCTCGAACTCGCCCCGGTACTTGGTGCCGGCGACGACGTTCGACAGGTCGATGGCCAGGACCCGCACCTCGGCGAGGTTCGGTGGTACGCGGCCGTCGACGATCGCCTGCGCCAGACCCTCGACGATGGCGGTCTTGCCGACGCCGGGTTCGCCGATCAGCACGGGGTTGTTCTTGGTCCGGCGCGAGAGGATCTGGATGACCCGCCGGATCTCCTCGGTGCGGCCGATGACGGGGTCGAGCTTGCCGTCGCGGGCCTCCTTGGTGAGGTCGCGCGCGTACTCGTCGAGGAAGGGCGTCGCCACCGACTCCGGCGTCTTCTTGGGATCGGCCGCCGCCAGCAGCCGCCAGCGCACCGTGTCGACGTCGCGCGTGAGCTGCTGCAGGATGCGGTAGGCCACGCCGTCGCCCTCGCGGATGACGCCGAGCAGGATGTGTTCGGTGGCGATGACGTTGGAGCCCACGCTGCGCGCCTCGCTGCCGGCGAGTTCCATCACCCGGCGCGCGCGCGGGGTGATGGCCGCGGTCTCGTTCCGCGGCAGCCCGTCGCCGCGACCGACCATCTCCTCGACCTGCGCCCGGATGCCGTCCAGGGTGGCGCCGAACTCGGCGAGCACCTTGCCCGCCGTGCCGCCCTCGCGCATCAGGCCCAGGAGCAGGTGCTCGGGCCCGATCATGGCGTGGCCCAGCTTCGATCCCTCCTCGCGGGCGAAGTGGAACACCAGGCGGGCGCGGTCGTCGTAGCGGTTCATCCGGCTCCTCGCGGGTCCCGCGTCCCGCGAGCGGCCGTGGCGCGGAGAGCAGGTACGTCAGGGACGCGCGTCAGGGGCTGGACCGGCATGGTGTATAGTACGCGGTCGGCGCGAGCGCCGTGCGGGGGTCCGCGACAACGCCGTCCCCCAGCGCCTCCCGGATCGAGGCGCGAGCACCGTGACCGTCTCCGTCGGCGCGCGCTGGCCGCGCCGCCCGCGCCCGCACGCCAGGGAGCCACCATGACGTTCCAGGACCTGATCATGACCCTCGACCGCTTCTGGGCAGCGCGCGGCTGCGTCATCGCGCAGCCGCACGACACCGAGGTGGGCGCGGGCACCTTCTACCCGACCACCTTCCTGCGGGCGCTCGGGCCCGAGCCGTGGCGGGTGGCTGGCGTGGCGCCCAGCCGGCGCCCGGCCGACGGTCGCTACGGCGACAACCCCTACCGCTTCCAGTACTACTACCAGTACCAGGTGGTCCTGAAGCCGTCGCCCGCGGACGTCCAGGAGCAGTACCTGGCGTCGCTGCGCGAGCTCGGGATCGACCCGTTGGCCCACGACCTGCGCTTCGTCGAGGACAACTGGGAGTCGCCGACGTTGGGTGCCTGGGGGCTCGGCTGGGAGGTCTGGCTCGACGGCATGGAGATCACCCAGTTCACCTACTTCCAGCAGGTGGGCGGGCAGGACTGCCGACCGGTGAGCGTCGAGCTGACCTACGGGTTGGAGCGCATCGCCATGTACCTCCAGGGCGCCGAGCACGCCTACGACGTCGTGGTGACGCCGGGGACCACGATCGGCGACCTGCGCCGGGACTTCGAGCGGCAGCACTGCCAGTACAACTTCGAGCTGGTCGACACCGACCTGCAGCGCCTCCTGTTCGACCGCTTCGAGGCCGAGGCGTTGCGCCTGCTGGAGGCCGGCGTCGTGCACCCGGCGTACGAGTTCGTGCTGCGCAGCTCCCACGCGTTCAACCTGCTGGACGCCCGCGGGGTCCTGGCGCACACCGAGCGGCAGGCGTACGTGCAGCGCGTGCGCCGGCTCGCCGAGTCAAGCGCGCGGGCCTACCTGATGCTGCGGGGCCAGCTCGAGGAGGTGGCCTGATGCCGCGACTGCTGTTCGAGATCGGCACCGAGAAGCTGCCCGCCTGGTACGTCGCGCGGGGCGCGGACGCCCTCGCCGAGGGGCTGGCCGGCCGGCTCGCCGACCTGCGGCTCGCCCACGGCGCGGTGCGCACCTTCGCCACCCCGAGGCGCCTGGCGGTGCTCGTCGACGACGTCGCCGAGGCCACCGAGCGACGCGTCGAGGCGCGCCGCGGCCCGGCGGAGGGCGCGGCCTTCGACGCCGACGGGCGACCGACGAAGGCCGCAGCCGGCTTCGCCGCCTCGGCCGGCGTGCGGCCCGAGGCGCTGGTGGTCGAGGCGACGCCCAAGGGACGCTACGTGGTCGCACGCCGCGAGGTCGGCGGCGAGGACGCGACCGCGGTGCTGCCGACGGCGCTGGCGGCATTGGTGACGGAGCTGCCCGCCGCCCGCAAGATGCGTTGGGGCGAGGTCGACGCCGCGTTCGTGCGCCCGATCGCCTGGCTGACCGCCCTGTGGGACGACCGGGTGCTGCCGGTCGCCGTGGCCGGGCTCACCGCCGGGCGCGAGACCCGCGGCCACCGCTTCCTGCACCCGGCGCCGGTGGTGCTGGCCCATGCTGGCGACTACGAGGCCGCCCTCCTCGCCGCCGACGTGGTCGCCGACCGAGCGGCCCGCACCGACGCGGTGCGCGCCGCCGTGGCCGCGGCCGCGGCCGCCGACCATGCGGCGGCCGGCGGCGCCGTCGCGGCCGCGCCGGACGCGCTGATCGACGAGATCGTCGATCTGGTCGAGCGCCCCTTCGCGCTGTTGGGGCGCATCGACGACGCCTTCCTGGAGCTGCCGGACGCGGTGCTGACCACGGTGATGATCCACCATCAGCGCTTCGTGCCCGTGCGTGACGGCGCCGGACGGCTGCGGCCGCGCTTCGTGGCGGTCGCCAACCATCGGGTGCCCGACGAGGCCCTCGTGCGTGCCGGCTACGAGCGGGTGCTCGCCGGCCGGTTGCATGACGCCCGCTTCTTCTGGCAGTCCGATCGGCGCAAGAGCCTCTCGCAGCACGCCTGGTCGCTCTCCGGCATCGCCTTCCAGAAGGAGCTCGGCAGCATGGCCGACAAGGTGGCGCGCGTGGGCGTCGGCGCCTTCGCGGTCGCGCGCACGCTGGGCCTGTCCGACGCCGAGCAGGGCACCCTGGAGCGCGCCCTGCCGCTGTTCCGCGCCGACCTGGCGAGCGAGATGGTGGCCGAGCTCCCCGAGCTCGAGGGCACCATGGCGCGCGCCTACGCCAGCGCCGACGGGCAGCCGGCGGAGGTCGCGCTGGCGCTGGAGGACGGGGTGCTGCCGCGCGGTCCGCACGATGCGCTGCCGGCCTCGCGGGTCGGGGCGGTCCTGGCGGTCGCCGACCGCCTCGACAAGCTCCTCGGGTTCTTCGCCCTGGGCAAGCGCCCGAGCGGTTCCGCCGACCCGTTCGCGCTGCGGCGCGACGCGGTCGCGCTCGCGCGCGTGTTGGCGGCGCAGGGCTGGCGCGTCGCGCTCGACGAGCTGGTCGCCGGCGCGGCCCTGGGGTACGCCGACGGCTCCGTGGCGGTCGACGCCGGCGTCGCCGACGAGGTGACGGCCTTCGTGTGGGACCGCGTCGCCGCGCTGCTGGCCGACGAGGGACTGCCGACCCCCACCATCCGTGCCGCCGTCGCCGGCAGCCGCTCGGTGGTGGCCGCCGCCCGACGCGGCCACCTGCTGCAGGCGCTCGCGGGGCTGCCGGCGTTCGCCGAGATGCTCACGCTCTACAAGCGCGCCGCCAACCTGGCGGAGCTCGCGGTGCCCGGCGCCGAGGTCGACGCGGCGCTCTTCCGGGAGGCGATCGAGGGCGACCTGCACGCCGCCCTGCCGCCCGCGCAGGCCGGCGTCGAACTGGTGCTGGAGGCGATGCACGCGCAGCTGCCGGCGTGGGACCTGGGCGCCGGCCCCAGCGGCGAGGTGCGCGGCCTCGACGAGCTCGCGGCCGAGGTCCTGCGGCTGAAGGCGCCGCTGGACGCCTTCCTCGACGGCGTGATGGTCATGGTGGACGACCCCGCGGTGCGCAAGAACCGCCTGGCGCTGCTCGCCGCGGTCGCCGCGACCCCGCGCGCGTTGGGTGCGCTGGAGCACCTCTCAGGCTGACGCCCCGCACGTGAGACGACGCCCCGGGGCCGGAGCCCAGGGGCGTCGCGCGTGGTGCCGAAGATGGGACTTGAACCCACACGACCTTGCGGCCACACGACCCTGAATCGTGCGCGTCTACCAATTCCGCCACTTCGGCCCGCACCACCGTGCGCTCGGTCGCGTAGCGACCCCGCGGCGATCGCCGGGCGATCGCCGCACGCCGCTCAGGCAGCGTCGCGAACGCGAGTGTACCCGAGGCGGCGGGACCGTCGCAAGACCCAGCCGTGGTCCCGCCGGCGCCGCGCCGGCGCGCCCGGCCTCGGCCCGGCGTCGCGCAGGACGGTCCTCAGGCGAGGAAGCGCCCGTCGCGCAAGAAGGGCTCGCCGTCCAGGAGAAGCTCGCCGCCGCGGCGCAGGTCGGTGATCAGGTCCCAGTGGATGGCGCTGTCGTTGGTGCCGCCCGTCTCGGGGTAGCCGCGGCCCAGCGCCAGATGCACGGTGCCGCCGATCTTCTCGTCGTAGAGGGTGTTGAGGATCGGACGGACGATGCGGTCGTTGGTCCCGATGCCCAGTTCGCCGAGGAAGCGGGCGCCGGCATCGGTGTCGAGCCGGGCGTGCAGCAGGTCCTGGCCCTCGTCCGCCGTCGCCTCGACCACGCGGCCGGCCTCGAAACGAAGGCGCACGCCGCGCACCACCACGCCACCGACGCCGCTGGGCAGGTCGAAGGTGACGACGCCCTCGGCGCTGTCCTCGATCGGGCCGGTGAACACCTCGCCCGACGGCATGTTGCGGCGTCCGTCGGAGTTGACCCAGGTGCGGCCCTTCACCGACAGCCGTAGGTCGGTGCCGGGCCCGACCAGGCGCACCTCGTCCGCCAGCGCCAGGCGCTCGATCAGCCGCGCCTGCAGCGCCCGCAGCTCGCCCCAGCGGGCGACCGGGTCGTCGTCGAGCAGGAACATCGCGTCGTACACGAAGCGCTCGAATTCGGTCAGGCCCATGCCGGCGTCCTGGGCGGCCGACTCGGTGGGGAAGAGCGTGCCGACCCAGCGCGTGCGGGTCATCGCCAGGTCCTGGACCGGCTTCGCCTGCCGCGCGAGCCGAGCCAGGCGACCCTTGTCCGCCGCCTGCAGCGCGCGCGAGTTGCTCGGCGCCGACACCCGGATCCGTGCGTCCAGCCGCCGGATCTCGTCGAGCTCGAGCAGCGGCTCGGCGTCGAAGTAGGCGTCGGGCGCGAGCTCGACGACGTCCTCGACGAACTCCGGGTAGCCGAGGCGCAGCACCGGCCGGCCGCCGGCCCGCAGGACCGAACGCGTCAGGGCCCGCGCCATCGGCAGCGCCGGCGCCTCGACGTGCAGCGCGACCCACTCGCCCGGGCGCACGGCGACGCAGTAACCGACGAGCAGGTCGGCGTGCCTCTCGTGCAGCGGATGCAGCATGCGGGACGCTACCACGCGCCCCTCACGCGTCCGTGATGGACTGGAGGCGTGGCGGACGAGCGCGAGCGACCCGAACCCGAGCGCCCCACCCCGGAGCGGCTGCAGCGCTACCTGGCGCGCGCCGGCGTGGCGAGCCGACGCAAGGCCGAGGTGCTGATCGCCGACGGGCGGGTGCGGGTCGACGGCCAGGTCGCGGCGCTGGGCCAGAGCGTGGTCGCCGGGCAACGCGTCACGGTGGACGGCGAGGCCGTCGTGGCCGCGGCGGCGCATCGCACCTTCGCGCTGCACAAACCGGCCGGCGTGGTGACCACCGCGGCCGACGAGCGGGGCCGGCGGACCGTGCTGGACCTGCTGCCGCAGCTGCCCGGTCTGCACCCGGTCGGCCGGCTCGACCGCGACTCCGAGGGGTTGCTGCTGCTGACCACCGACGGCGCCCTGACCCAACGGCTGACGCACCCGCGCTACGGGCAGGCGAAGACCTACCGCGTGTGGTGCGCGCGCGGCGCGCTGTCGCGGGACGCCTGCCGCGCCCTCGAGGCCGGCGTGATGCTCGACGACGGTCCCGCGCGGGCGCTGCGTGCGCGGCCCGCCCCCGGCGGCGCCGTGGTGGTGCTGGGCGAGGGCCGCAAGCGACAGCTCCGCCGCATGTGCGACGCGCTGGGGCATCCGGTCACGCGCCTGCTCCGCACCCACGTCGGCGGGCTCGCGCTGGGCGAGCTGCTGCCGGGCACGTGGCGGGAGCTGGGCGATGGCGACCTGCGACGGCTCGGGTATACTCCCCGCAAGAGCGCCGCGGAGCCGTCCAGCACGTCGCCGCGGCGGCTCGGATCGGGCGTCGGCGAGCGCCGCGGTTCGGCGCGCCGGTCCGGTCGGCGCCGGGAGGAGCCATGAGCGACCCCACCACCAGCACCTTCGTCACGGGCCCGGGCGCCGTCCAGCTCGACCGCGAGGCGATCGCGGTGCGGGTGGCCGAACTCGGCGCCGCCATCACCCGTGACCACCGAGGCCTGCCGTTGCACCTCATCTGCGTGCTCAACGGCGCCTTCCTGTTCATGGCCGACCTGGTGCGCGCGATCGACCTGCCGCTCACGATCGACTTCATCTCCGTGGCGAGCTACGGCTCGCGCACCGAGTCGTCGGGCGAGGTCCGGCTCGTGAAGGACCTCGACCAGTCGCTGAAGGGCAAGCACGTGGTCCTGGTCGAGGACATCGTCGACACGGGCCTCACCATGCGCTACCTGCTGCAGTACCTCGAGGGGCGCGGTCCGCTGTCGGTGAGGGTCGCTGCGCTGCTGTCGAAGCCGTCGCGTCGACTCGTTCCGGTCGCCATCGACTACCTCGGCTTCGAGATCGACGACGCGTTCGTGTACGGGTACGGGCTCGACGTCGAGCACCGCTACCGCAACCTGCCGTTCGTCACCAGCGTGGCGCCGGAGTCCGAGGGTTGACCCGGCCACGCGCCATCTGGGGCGCCGCCGCGCTGGCGATCGCCGTCTCGCTGGGCGTCGGTGTCGGCCTGGCGGTGCGCGAGGGCGCGCCGCCCGAGCTGTGGCTCGAGGCGCCATCCGTGGTGGTGGCCGGCGAGCCGTTCGAGGTGCACGTGTCGGCCTCCAAGCCGGTGACCTTCGTGTTGCGCTACGCCGACGTGCGCATCGAGGAGGTCGCGCAGGAGCTGCGCGCCTCGTTGGGGGCCGTGCCGGGCCGGGCCGTGCTGCAGGTCGATGCGGTCGACGGCGCCGGCGGGACGGCGTTGGTGGCGCGCGAGGTCGAGGCCCGCTGGCCGCCCGACCCGTGGCTGGAGGCGCCCGCGTCGCTGGAGGTGGGCGACCCGTTGGTCGCCTGGGTGCGGGTGGACCCGCCGCCCCCCGGCGTTACCCCGATCGAGGTCGCCGACCTGCGCCTGACGCTCGACGGCGAGCCGCTGCCGCTGCTGGCGCGCCCCGATGGCTGGGTGGCGCTGGCCGCGGTGCCGCTGGAGGCCGCCGCCGGCGAGCGGAGCCTGCGGCTGCAGCTGCGCGACGAGTTCGGGCGCCGGATCGAGCGCGAGCAGCCGCTGCAGGTGCGTAGCAACCCGCGGCCGGTGGCGCTCCTCGCCATCCCCGCCGCGACGCTGGCGGTCGTGACCTCGGAGGCGCGCGCGGAGGAGGCGGCCGTCCTCGCGTCCGCCCTGGCCGGCGTCCCCCCGGAACCCCGCTGGGCGGAGCCGTTCCAGCTGCCGCTCGACGGGCGCGGCACGTCGGGCTTCGGCGACCCGCGCCGCTACGGCGTCGGCGGGAACGTCTCGTACCACCTGGGGACCGACATCGCCGCGCCCACCGGGACGCCCATCGTGGCGACCAACGACGGCATCGTCCGGGTGGCCGGCTTCTACCCCATCAAGGGCGGCTGGGTCGTGCTGGACCACGGCCAGGGCGTGACCAGCCACTACTTCCATCAGTCCGCGGTGTCGGTGCGGGTGGGCGACGTCGTGCATCGTGGCGACGTCATCGGCCTGGTCGGGTCCACGGGCCTCTCCACCGGACCGCACCTCCACTGGGAGATGCGGGTCGACGGCGTGCCCACCGAGCCGCTGGCGTGGGTGGGGCAGCGCTACCCGGTGGTGGTGCGACCGTGAACGCGTCGCCGCGCACCTGCGCGCGGGCCCGCCGGGCGGCCCTGGCGGTGGTCCTGGCGGTCGTCCTGGGCGCGGCGGCGGCGCAGGCGACGCTGCCGGCCAGGGCGCTGGTGCATGGCGCCCCGGTGGCCGCGCCGCCCGCCGAGCGGTGGGCGACCGACCCCGGCGACGGCGTCTACTACCAGGTGTTCGTGCGCAGCTTCCAGGACTCCGACGGCGACGGCATCGGCGACCTGCGCGGCCTGGCCGCCCGGCTGCCGTACCTCGCCGACCTGGGCGTCAGCGGGCTGTGGCTGACACCCATCCACCCGTCCCCGACGTACCACGGCTACGACGTGACCGACTACCGTGCCATCCACCCCGAGCTGGGCACGATGGCCGACTTCCAGGCCTTCGTGGCCGCCGCCCATCGCCACGGGATGCGCGTGGTGCTCGACCTGGTCGTCAACCACAGCAGCGACCGGCACCCGTGGTTCGTGGCTGCACGGGCGGGCGATCCGCGCTACCGCGGCTGGTACCGCTTCGAGCGGGACCCCGCGCCGCTGGTCGGCACGCTCGGCGGCAGCGCTTGGCACGACGCCGGCGACGGGACGCGCTACCTGGGCCTGTTCGTGGCGGGGATGCCCGACCTCGATCACCGCAACCCCGAGGTGGTCGACGCGATGCTCGACACCGCGGCCTTCTGGCTCGACCAAGGGGTCGACGGCTTCCGCGTCGATGCGATCCAGCACGTCGTCGAGGGAGAAGACGGCCGCATCGCCAACGCCCCGGCGAACCTGGCGTGGGTGGCCGAGTTCGGGTCGCGGCTGCGCGAACGGCACCCCGGCGCCTTCCTGCTGGGCGAGACCTGGACCGCGACGCCGACGATCGCCGCCTACCACCGCGACGCCGACCTCGACATGTCCTTCGACTACCCGCTGTGGCGCGCCCTGCTGGGCGCGGTGCAGCGCCGCAGCGCCATCGACCTGGGGGCACAGCTGGAGGTCAACGAGGCCGCCTACCCGCCGGGAAGCCGGCGCGGCATCTTCGTGAGCAACCACGACCAGCTCCGCCCGGCTTCGCAGGTCTCGTTCCTGCGCCGCGACCCCGCCCGCGAGGCGCTGCTGGGACGCCTGCTGATGGCGCTGCCGGGCACGCCGTTCCTCTACTACGGGGAGGAGATCGGCATGCCCAACGGGCCGGGCGACGACGACCGCCATAAGCGCACGCCGATGCGCTGGGCGGCCACCGAAGACGGCGGCTTCACCACCGGCGCGCCCTGGTTCCCACCGTCGACGACCGATCCCGCCATCAGCGTCGAGGCCCAGCGTGGCGACCCCGGCTCGGTGCTGGAGGCGTACCGCGAGGCCATCGCGCTGCGCGCCGCGCACCCCGCGCTGGCGCGCGGGGACGCCCGCCCCCTGCGGGGCCTGCCCGGCGCGCTGCTGGCGGTCTGGCGCACCCTGGAGGGCGCCGAGCCCGTGCTGGTGCTCGCCAACCTCGGCAACCGCGAGCTCGAGCTGGCCGTCGCCGACCTGGCCCCGCCGGGCGGGGCGGTCGGCGGGCTCCGACCGATCGACGCTCTCGCGGCCGACGGCGATGCGCCGGACGTCCTGGTCGTGCCGGCCAACACGCTCCGGTTGCTGCGGCCCGCACGGTAGACTCCCCGCCATGGATCACCCCGACGCCGCGGCCGCGCCAGCCGCCGCACCCGCCGCCAGCGCGCGCCATCGACCGCGCGTGTTCTCCGGCATGCAACCGACGTCGGAGCTGCTGCACGTCGGCAACTACGTCGGCGCCCTCAAGCACTGGGTGGCCGGTCAGCACGAGCGCGACAACGTCTTCTGCGTCGTCGACCTGCACGCGTTGACGATCCCCGAGGCCGTGGACCCCGCGGACCTGCGGGCACGCAGCCGCTCGGTGGCGGCCCTCTACCTGGCGGCCGGCATCGACCCCGAGATCAGCATCGTGTTCGTCCAGTCGCACGTGCCCGAGCACGCCGAGGCGAGCTGGCTCCTCAACTGCGTGGCCCCGCTCGGCTGGCTGCAGCGCATGACCCAGTTCAAGTCCAAGACCGAGGGGCGCGCGTCGATCGGCAGCGGCCTGCTCACCTACCCCGCGCTGATGGCCGCCGACATCCTGCTGCACGACACCGACGAGGTGCCGGTGGGCGAGGACCAGATGCAGCACGTGGAGCTGACCCGCGACCTCGCCATCCGCTTCCATCACCTGTTCGGCGACGTCTTCGTGCTGCCGCGGGCGGTCGTCCCGGCCGCCGGTGCCCGCATCATGGCGTTCGACGAGCCCACCGCCAAGATGAGCAAGTCGATGGCCGCGGAGCGCCCCGGCCACGCCGTCCTGCTCCTCGACCCGCCCGACGTGGTGCGCAAGACGATCATGTCGGCGGTGACGGACTCCGGGCGCGAGACCCGCTTCGAGCACGCGTCGCCTGGCGTGCGCAACCTGTTCACGGTGTGGCAGGCGCTCGACGGGCGGCCGATGGCGGCCCTGGAGGCGGAGCTGGAGGGCAAGGGCTACGGCGACCTGAAGAAGCGCGTGGTGGAGACGGTGATCGCCGGCCTGGCGCCGATCCAGGCGCGCTACCGCGAGCTGATGGACGACCCGGCCGAGCTGGACACGCTGCTCGCCCGCGGCGCCCAGCGGGCGCGGGCGACGGCCGCCCGCACCCTCGCCCGGATGAAGGCGGCCGTCGGGGTCGGCAGCTGAGCCACCCGGTGTTGCTGCTGTTCCTCGACGGGGTCGGGCTCGGCGCGCCCGACCCCGCGCGCAACCCGTTCGCCCGCGCGCACGCGCCCACCCTCGCCTGGCTGGGCGGCGGATCCTGGACGAGCCGACTCGAGCCCGTGCGCGACGCCGACTGGTCGGTGGTGCGGCTCGACCCGACGCTGGGCGACGCCCGCCGCCCGCAGTCGGCGACCGGCCAGTCGACGCTGTTGACGGGCGCCGACGCCGTGGCGCTCATGGGCGGACCCTACGGACCGTGGCCGGGGCCGCGCCTGCGCGGCCTACTGGCGGCCGGCACGCTCTTCCACGACGCGTCGGCGGCGGGGGCCGGCGGGGCCGCGCTGGCCAACGCCTACCCGGCCGTCTACCTCGAGGCGCTGGAGCGGCCGCAGGGCCGGCACCGGCGCGCCCGCGCGCCGGCCGCCGTGGTGGCGGCGCGGGCGGCGGGGGTGCCCCTGCGCGGGCTCGCCGAGCGGAGCGCCGGCCGCGCGGTGGCGGCCGACCTCGACGGCGGCGGGCTCGAGCGGTGGGACGCCGGCGGCGGCGCGGCGGACGCGGCGCGCGAGGGGCGGCGCCTGGCGGCCATCGCCGGGGACCACGCGTTCACCTACCTGGACGTGTGGGTGACCGATCACGTCGGTCACCGCGCGGACCTCGCGCTGGCGACCAGCCTGGTCGAGCGCCTCGACCGCTTCGTGGCGGCGGTGTGCGACGCGTTGGCGCGCCACGTCACGCTGGTGGTCACCTCCGACCACGGCAACCTCGAGGACGCCGGCGAGCCGCGCCACACGCGCGCGGCCGTCCCGCTGATCGCGCGCGGCCCCCGGGCGGGCGCCTTCGCCGGAGCGCGCGACCTGCGCGACGTGGCGCCCTCGGTGCGCTCGGCGTGGGGCGGTCAGATCCCGAAGACGACGATGAGCACGGCCTCGTACCAGGCGCCGACGAGCAGCAGCAGCCCGGCCGGCACCAGCAGCGAGGCGGCCGACCGCACGGCCTGCGGGTAGGCCCCGAACCCTCGGCGGAACAGCGTGCCGAGCACGATGCCGCCACCCGACACCACCAGGAAGTAGGCGGTGAACTCGAGGAGCAGCAGCACCAGCAGTGGCAGCAGCGCCACGATGGATGCGCCCAGCACCAGGCCGAACGGCAACCCCAGCACGAAGAACTGCGGGACCGCCAGGAGGTAGCTGGGGACGCCCAGCAGCAGCGTCAGGAAGAAGTGGACGCTGAAGGTGACGACGACGAAGTTCTGGTAGAAGGTCACCACGGCGGCGCGGGCGACGTCGCCGCTGCCGTACGCCTGCTGGAGGCCGAGCTGTTGGACGGCGCCCTCGACGATCGCCAGCACCGCCTCGTCGCACGCCGGCGGCAGCGACGTGCCGGCCACGACGCCGAGGCCGAACACGGCGTAGAGCAGCCCCATGGTCACCGCCACCGTCGCCCGGTGGGCGCGGGCGGTGGCGAGGCCCTGTGCGAGGGCCCGCCGCAGCGGCGAGGGCCGCGCCAGGCCCCACAGGACCAGGAGCGTCAGCGCCACGAACGCGGTCGACGCGAAGGGCGTCTGCAGCCAGGCGCGCACGCCGACGAGGTCGTCGGTCACGCGGAAGCCGACGCGCTCCACGACCCAGCCGTCGTCGATACGTCGCAGGTCGACCTGCACCACGTCGAGCTCGTCGCCCGGCCTGACGGCGGCGTAGGTGAAGGCCGTCCGGCCCGCGTCGTCCGGGTGCGGCAGCGACCGCCGATCCTCGAGGACCACCCGCGTCCCGGCCGGCGGCGGGGGGGCCCGCAGCGCCTCCGGGAGCAGGCGGCAGGCCTCCTCCGGCGACAGCGCCGCCAGCTCCTGCAGCACCACCGGGGGCCGCGCCAGCCAGGCGTTCACGGCCGCGTCGGCGACGGCCTCGGCATCGTCGCCGACGGGCCACCCGCGCTCGTCGAGGGCCTGCGGCGGCGCGCCGGCGTCGGGCTCGGTCGCGGTGGCCGCCGGCAGGGAGGCCGCCGGCGGCGAGGCCGGACCCGGCGCGCTTTGGGCCCACGCCGGCCAGGGCGCGACGAGCAGGGCGAGCAGCAGCGGGAACCAACGCATCGTGGCCCATGATACGGGGCCCGCCGACGGGTAGACTCGCGCCCGTGAACCGTGTACGTCGCCTCGCGGGCCTCGTCGCCCGGACGGCCCTCGGGCTGGCGCCGGGGTTCGCCCGGCCGGACGACGGTTTCGCGGCGTCACGACTCGACGGCGGCGAACTCGCCGCCTACCGGGCGCTGGATCCGCGCGACCGCGACCACGCCTGCCGGGTCGCGCGCCGGCTGCTGGCCATGCATCCGGGTGCAGAGCCGGCCTGCCTGCGTGCCGCTCTGCTGCACGACGTCGGCAAGGCGGTCCGCCCGTATCGCGTGTGGGAGCGGGTGCTCGTGCACCTGTGGACCCCCGCCCCGGCGCTGGCCGAGCGCTTCCCGCCCGGGCTGCGGGCCCTGTGGCGCGTGCACCGAGAGCATGCGGCCGCGGGGGCCGAGCGGCTGCGGGCGCTGGGCGCCGACCCTCGGGTGGTCGATCTGGTCGCCCGCCACCACGAGCCGCCCGGCGACGACGAGGCGCTCGCGTGGCTGGCCGCGGCCGACGCGGGGCCTTGAGGGTGCCCGACGGCACCCGGACCCGGATCGAGCGGTTCGAGCACCGGCGGTGACGCGCCCCGCTCGGGTGGCGTCCGGTCAGGGCGCCCCGCCGGGCGGCCGGCCGCGCCGGTGCCGCGCCAGCGACACCAACGCCGACGGCACGGTCCCGGCCAGGAGCGCCAGGGCGTGGCCGCGCGTCGCCCCGCCGAGCCAGGCCGTCAGCGCCACCAGCCAGGGGTACGCGATGAGGGTGGCCACGGACGCGCGGTGCGCGTTTCGGGTGGCGGCGACCAGGATGAGGATGAGTCCCAGGCCGATCAGGCCGGCCACGGGGTAGAGGGGCAGCGACACCCCGAAGATGGTCGCCAGCGCCTTGCCCCCGCGCCCGCCGACGAACACCGAGTGGGCGTGGCCCGTGACGGCGGCGAACCCGGCCGCGAGCGCGGTCGCGAGGCCCATGCCGGCGTCCAGGCCGCCGGCGTTCGCCAGCGCCAGCGCCAGCGCCGTGGCCGCCGCCCCCTTGCCGATGTCGACGACGAGCACCGCGATCCCGAGGGCGATCCCCAGGTTGCGGGCGGTGTTCATCGCGCCCATGTTGCCCGAGCCCACGTCGAAGATGTGGCGGCCGCGCATTCGGGCCGCGAGCTCGGCGCTGGGGATGGCCCCCAGCAGGTACCCGAGGACGACCGCGGCGAGCAGCGTCGTCACCTCAGCATCTCCAGCGCACGCACGGTCCCCACGTGCCACTGGACGAAGCGGCGCAGCGCCCGCCAGTGACGCGGCCGGTCGACCGGCGGCCCGTGCACCGCCGCGGCCAGCGGACCGCGGACCAGGGCGTCGAGCTCGCGCAGCGCCTCGGCGCCGAGGTCGAGCGCGTCGTCGCGCGGTCGGCCGGCGCCGTCGGTGGCCGCGCAGGCGTCGCAGCGGGCCGTGCCCTCGCCGATCCACAGGTGCGCCGGCGGCGCGCCGCAGCGACCGCAGGCGCGCACGTCGGGCGCGACGCCCGCCAGCGCCAGCAGACGCCAGGCGTAGGCCAGGGCGACCGCTTCCGGGTCGTCATGGGCGTGCAGGCCCCGCAGCCCGCTGGCGACCAGGGTGTAGAGGCGGTCGTCCACGGGGTGCTCGGCGGTGAGGACGTCGGCCAGCTCCGCCAGGAGGTGGGCGTACGGGTAGGCCTCGGGCCGCGCGAGGCCCGCCAGCGCGCCGTTGAGCTGGACCTGGGTGATGAGCGCCAGGTCGTCCTCGCGCCGGCGCCAGAACTGCACGGTGACGTCGTGGAACAGCGACAGCCGCGCCAGGTTCCCGCCCGGCAGGCGGCCCTTGCGGGCCACGGCCCGCCACTTGCCGGTGGGCGACAGCAGGGTGGCGACGACGTCGCCGCTCGGCAGCGGGTGGCGACGCAGGACGAGCGCGTCCCGGACCTGGGTGCGGCGCACGCCTCAGTGTAGCGACCTCCGGTCGGCCGCGGTGTCAGGGGGATTCGTCGTGCCACAGCAGGGCGACCGCGTCGGCGATCGGCTGCAGCGACAGGTCGATGCCGGCCGGCAGCTCCAGAGCGTCGCCCCGCTGCAGCACCCGGAAGTCGCCGTGGGGCAGGTCGACGATCAGCGCGGCGTCCAGCGCCAGCAGCCAGCGGGGCCGGTCCAGGCGCCAGTGCACCCGCCGCTCGATGCGCGCGGCCACCCACGCCCGGCCCGGCAGCGCCGCGCCGGCCTCGCCGGCGGCGCGGGCGAGGCCGAGCACCCCCACCACCTGGGGCACCTCCACCGCTCGCGGCGCCATCGCTGCTCCGGGGTCTCCGCCTCAACCGGCGGCGGCGCGGGCCTTGCCGAAGGCCATCCGCAGCTTGAAGCGGGCGCGCTTGGCGGCGGCCTGGAGGTCGTCCTCGCTGCGGCCCAGGCGGCTGGCCAGGTCGGACACCGACTCCGGTGGCCGGCCGAGGCCGTCCAGGCTGGCGACGACGTCGCGGTCCGCGGGGTCGAGGCGGTCGAGGAAGGGGACGAGCTCGGCGGGCGACGCCTTCGCCGGCGCGCGCGCTGGCGCCGCCGCGCGCCGGCCCGCGCTCCGACGCTTCGGGGTCGTGCGCGCCGCGGCGCCGGCGGCCGGCCTCGTGCGCGGGCCGGTGGCGCGGCCGCGGCCACTGCGACCGCCGCCGCCACTGCGGCCTTCGCTGCCGGCACTGCCGCCGCCGCTGCGGCCGCGGGGGCGCACGGCGCGCCCCTCGACCTTCGCCGCCAGCAGCGCCAGCGCCCCCTCGAGCGTCAGCGCTTCGGGGTCGCTGCCCTCGGCGAGCGAGGCGTTCGTCCGCCCGTGCTTGACGTAGGGGCCGAACTTGCCGTCGTGCAGGGTGACCGGCGCGCCGTCCTCGGGGTGGTCCCCGAGGGTCCGGCGGGCCACGCCGCGCCCGCGCTTGCGGGCGAGCAGCTCGAGCGCCGTGGCGAGGTCGACCGTGAGGACGTCCACGCCCTTGGGCAGGCTGGCGAAGAGGCGATCATGCCGCACGTACGGGCCGAAGCGGCCGATGTGGGCCTCGACCGGCGCGCCATCGTCCGGGTGCTCGCCCAGCCGGCGCGGCAGGTCGAGCAGCGCCTCGGCCGATGCGGCGTCGACCTGCTCGGGCGCGAGGCCGGGGGGCAGCGACACCCGCTTGGGCCGTCCGTCGGCGGTGCCGTCGCCGAGCTGCAGGTAGTGGCCGTAGGGGCCGCGCTTGAGGAACATGGGTTCGTCGCTCGCCCGGTGGTTGCCGAGCGAGGCGTCCGGTGCGTTGCGCTCGCGCAGCGCGCGCTCCAGGTCCTCGCGCCGCAGGTCGGCGGGCGCGGCCTCGTCGGGCAGGCTGGCCCGCAGCGTCTCGCCGTCGAGCTCCCCCTCGACGTAGGGGCCGTAGCGGCCCACGCTCACTGCGAGGGGCTCCCAGCGCGGGTGTCGGATGGTGCTGATCGCCTTGGCGTCGAGCGAGGACAGGCCGTCGCTGACGCGCTGCGCGATGCCCGACTCGCCCGCGTAGACGCCGTCGAGGTAGGGCACGCGCGAGCGCCGGCCCTGGGCGATCTCGTCGAGGTCGTCCTCCATCTTCGCCGTGAACGCGACGTCCACCAGCTCGGCGAACTGCGCCTCCAGCAGTTGGGTGGTCGCGAAGCCGGTGAAGGTGGGGATCAGCTGGCTGCCCTGCTTGCGGACGTAGCCGCGCTGCTGGATCGTGTCCAGGATCGTGGCGTAGGTGCTGGGCCGGCCGATGTCCTCGCTCTCCAGGCGCTTCACCAGCGACGCCTCGGTGTAGCGCGCCGGCGGCTTCGTCTCGTGCGCGACGGCGCCCACCCGACGCGGGTCGACGGCGTCGCCCGGCGCGAGCGCGGGCAGGGCCTGGTCGCGGGCGTCGAGCTCGCCGTTGGGGTCGTCGCGACCCTCGACGTAGGCGCGGAAGAAGCCGGCGAACAGCGTCGTGCGACCGCCGGCGCGGAACGTCGCCAGCCGTCCGTCGGCCCGGACCTCGAGCGTCGCGGTGGTGAACCGCAGCCGCGCATCGGCCATCTGGCTCGCGACCGCCCGCTTCCAGATCAGGTCGTACAGCGCTGCGTCGCGGTCACGCAGCCCGAGCTCGTGGGCGGTGCGCATCTCGGTGCCGGAGGGGCGGATGGCCTCGTGGGCCTCCTGCGCGTTCTTGGACCGGCTCGGGTAGATGCGCGGGGCCTCGGGCAGGTGATCGGCGCCGTAGCGCCTTTCGACGGTCGCGCGGATCGCCTCCAGGGCCTCGGGCGCGAGGTTGGTGCTGTCGGTGCGCATGTAGGTGATCAGGCCGCGTTCGTACAGGCCCTGGGCGACCCGCATGGTGTCGCGGGTCGACCAACCGAGCTTGCGCGAGGCCTCCTGCTGCAGCGTCGAGGTGATGAACGGCGCCGAGGGCCTGCGTGCCTCCTCGCGGGCGTCGATCGCGGCGACGCGCCAGGGGCGCTCGGCGGCGGCCGCGGCCAGCGCGAGCGCGTGGCGCTCGTCGAGCATGACGACGTCGCGCCCCGGCACGAGGGCGGCGTCGAGCCGGCCGGTGTGGTCGTCGAAGTCCTTGCCGGCCACCAGGCGGACGCCGTCGAGGTGCGTCAGCGAGGCATCGAATGGCTGGCCGGCGCCGGGTCCGCCGCCCGCCACGACCGTCGCATCGACGTCCCAGTACGGTGCCTGCACGAAGGCGAGTCGCTCGCGCTCGCGCTCGACCAGCAGCCTGACCGCGACGCTCTGCACCCGCCCGGCCGACAGGCCCTGGGCGATCTTGCGCCACAGGAGCGGGCTGATCGCGAAACCGACGAGGCGGTCGAGCACGCGGCGGGTCTCCTGCGCCTCGATCAGGTTGGCGTCGAGCTCGCGGGTCTCCTCCAGCGCGCGGCGGATGGCGGCCTCGGTGATCTCGTGGAACGCCATGCGCTTGACGGGCACCTTGGGCTGCAGCACCTCGACGACGTGCCAGCCGATGGCCTCGCCCTCGCGGTCCTCGTCCGTCGCGATGTACAGCTCGCGGGCGCCGACGAGGGCCTGCTTGAGGGCGCGCACCTTGGGCTGGTTCTGGGGCGACACCACGTAGTGCGGGCGGTAGTCGCGCTCGACGTCGATCCCGTAGGTGAGGCGCTTGCCGGCGTCGCCCGCCTGCTTGGCGTTGGCGGGCAGGTCGCGCACGTGGCCCATGCTGGCGACGACGCGGAAGTCGTCACCGAGGAAGCGTTCGATGGTCCTGGCCTTGGTGGGCGACTCGACGATGACGAGTCGGGTGCTTCGGTTCGCGGCCGTCTTCTTCGGCACGGATCACGTCCTCTCGAAACGGCCGCCATTATATTGACGGTTCGCCTGGTGTCAAGGGGCCGCGGGTCGCGAAGGGGCTCGGCCGTGGCCGTCCCGCGGCCGCGGCGGTAGCGCTTGCATGCCGTCAGACGGGGCGTCGGTGGGCGATCGCCCGGCCGAGCGTGACCTCGTCGGCGTACTCCAGGTCGCCGCCGACCGGCAGGCCGTAGGCGATTCGGCTGGTGCGCACGCCGCGCTCGCGCAGGGCGCGCGCGAGGTACATCGCGGTGGCCTCGCCCTCGACCGTCGTCGAGGTCGCGAGCACGACCTCGTCCACCCCCTCGAGGCGGGCCCACAGGCCGTCGAGGGTGAGGTCGTCGGGGCCGACGCCGTGCATCGGCGACAACACGCCGTGGAGCACGTGGTAGCGGCCCTGGTAGGCGCCCGAGCGCTCGATCGCGAGCACGTCCGCCGGCTGCTCCACCACGCACACCACCGCCTCGCGGTGGGGATCGTCGCAGACCGCGCAGCGGGCCGCCTCCTTGGTCTTCACGTGGAAGCACACGGGGCAGCGGTCCAGGCCGTGCTTGGCGTCGAGCAGTGCCTGGGCGAGGGCCTCGACGTCGGCCGTCGGACGGTTGAACAGGTGGAAGGCGAGCCGCTGGGCCGACTTCGGACCGATCCCTGGGAGCCGGCCGAGCTCGCGGATCAGCGTGACGAGCGGGGCGGGGAAGCGCACGCGGCGGCCCGGGCGCTCAGAACAGGCCCGGCATCCCGCCGAGGCCACCCATGGCCGACCCCATCTCGCGCTCCTGCAGCTCGCGGCTGCGCCGCTGGGCGTCCGCCACCGCGGCCGTCACGAGGTCCTCCAGCAGGCTGAGGTCGTCGGGGTCGACGGCGCTGGGGTCGATCGACACGGCCGTCACCTGGCCGTCGCCGGTGGCGGTGACCCGCACCAGCCCGCCGCCCGCGCTGCCCTCGACCGTCATGGCCGCGAGGCGCTCCTGCGCCTCGGCCATCTTCTGCTGGGCGCGCTGCGCCTCCTTCATCAGCTTCTGCACGTTCATGGGGAACCTCCGGGGTGGGGATCTGCGGTCGGCGTGTCGTCCTCCCGCGTGGTCGGGGCGGCGTCCATCTCCTCACCCGTCTCCGCGGCGGCCGGCACGAAGCGCAGCACGCGGCCGGGGAAGACGGAGCGGAGGAGCTCGAGGCCGGACCCCGCCGCCGCCTCGGCGAGCGCCGTGGGCGACGCGCCTTCCGCGCGCCCGCCCGGCGGCGCCGCGGCGGGCGCGTCCGGTGGGTCGACGGCCGGGCCCGCGTCGGTCGGCCAGGGCTGCTCGTAGGTCCACGCGGCGTCCGCGGGTTCGACCGAACCCGCGACGGGGCCGTCGTCGAGGCGGGCATCGCCCTGGTCGTCGGGCGCCACGTCCGGGCCGACGTCGGCGGCTCCGGCGGCCGCCTCGTCGGCGGGTGTCGCGTCCGCCGGAGGCTCAGGCGCCCGGACCCTGGGTGTCGCAGTCGGTGGGGCCGGGACCGGCGCGGGCGCCGGTCCCGTCACGGCTTTTTTGGTTCGTCGTCCCCCTCGCCGGGCCAGGGCGCGCGCGGCGCGTGGCGGTCGCGGCCGCCAGGGCCCTCCACCAGCAGCGCCATCCAGGGGGCCCCCGCGTCGTCCAGCAGCTGGAGCAGTTCGGCCTCGCGGCGGCGCAGCTGCCCGAAGTGGAAGGCATGGCGGTCGTCGTAACGGAGCGTGAGCGTCGTCCCCTCGACCTCGGCCGACGCCGGCAGCAGGAAGGCCTTGAGCTGCGTCCCCGCGCGCGACACGGCCTGATGCCAGGAGAAGCGCGGCGGTCGGTGGCCGGGCGGCCGTGCCTCGGCTGCCTCGGCGGGTGCCGGGGCCATGGCCGCCGCGGCGTCTGCGATCGGTGCGGGCGCCGCGGTGTCCGCGATCGGTGCGGGCGCCGCGGTGTC
>Ga0114946_10000656_pt1 | contig 23098 bp, 23 predicted proteins | sample WalLakDeSediment_FD_88676 | JGI IMG/M metagenome (GOLD analysis project Ga0114946, IMG submission 88676) | Lake sediment microbial communities from Walker lake, Nevada to study Microbial Dark Matter (Phase II) - Walker Lake 11/02/13 Deep Sediment | ecosystem: Environmental > Aquatic >...
GCGATGGCGATGGCGATGGCGATGGCGATGGCGACGGCGACGGCGACCCCACCGGCGATGGCGACGGCGACCCCACCGGCGACGGCGACGGCGACCCCACCGGCGACGGCGACGGCGACGAGCCGCTCCCCGAGTGTGGCAACGGCATCATCGAAGCCGGCGAGGCCTGCGACGACGGTGACATGAACGACCTCGAGCCCGGGGCTTGTGCGCCGAACTGCTCGACCATCATCGAGTCCAAGGTCATCAAAATCAGCACCTCGATCGAGGGCCCAAACTTTCAGCCCAACCCCACGGCCTACGCCGACTCACGTTGTGACGTCGGCTTCAAGGCCATGTTCGTGGTCGGCAACACACGCGTCGCCACGACCGTGCCCTGGCAGACGGTCAACTCGGTCGATTGGCCAGTCAAGCCTTATACTGCCTACGTCACCACCAACGACGATGTGGTTTGGGTGACCGACGATGTCGCGTTGCTGTCGATCCGTGACGGGGCCCATCAGGCCCCGGTCACCCCGCTCATCGAACCCTGCCAGGGACTTTTCTGCTTCCCGCCCCCGATGCTGAGCGGCCTCAACAACGACGGCACCACCGCAAACAGCGACACGTGCAACGGCTGGACGACTTTCACTGATGTGCTGAGCTACGGCTCGGGCAGCATGATAAGCCTGCAGTACAGGACGGGCACGGGAACGTGCTCAGCGCTCGACCCCGATGATGATGTTATACAACTCGGCGCGCCACGATTTCTTTGTGTCGAGCAATAGCGCGCGGCAGAACCCGCAGCGTCCCGGGCAGCTCGAACAACCGTCGCGAAGTCCGTCCGCCCGACGCTGCCCGCGAACAAGGTGTCGCCGACGATGATGTCCTCGTCGTGGCGCATACGAACGTTAGTGATGAATTGCTTTGGGTGACCGATGACGTCGCGCTGAGCAGTAAACCCGTCAAGTCCGGCCGAGCCGGAGAAACCCCAAAAACGGGTTCGATTTCAACTCCGCGGCCAGGGTCGTGACCGGCCCGTGGCCGCTGTGCACCCGCAGCGTCCCGGGCAGCTCGAACAACCGCCGCAAGCTCCGGCGCGCGAGGTCTGGGTCGCTCATCGGGAAGTCCGTCCGCCCGACGCTGCCGGCGAACAAGGTGTCGCCGACGATGATGTCCTCGTCGTCGTAGTAGCAACCTTGCCCCGGCGTGTGCCCGGGGGTCGCGAGGAAACGAAGCTCGAGCTCGCCGACGCCCACCCGGTCGCCGTCGTCGAGCCAGTGATCGATGCGCCCGCACGGCCGGTTGAGCTGGGGCATGCCGAACCAGTCGCCCTGCTGCGGGAGCGCCTCGAACAGCGGCCGCTCGGCCCGGGGTAGGTAGGTCGGCACGTCGTAGCGCGCCTGGAGTTGCGTCAACGCACCTGCGTGGTCCACGTGACCATGCGTCAAGAGGATCGCGCGGATGTCGGGAGCCGGGTCGAGAGCAGCGAGGCGGTCGGCCAGCTCGCCGGACTCCCCGGTGTCGACGACCGCCGCGGCCCCGGTCGCCGGGTCGGTGATCAGGTAGGTGTTGACCGAGAACAGGCCGACGGTGAAGCAGCGGATGTCCACGGCGGGCGAGCATCGGCGGTTCTGCCAGAGAGATCCAGGGCCTTACCCGAGCTTCGCTAGCGAGGTGTGCGGCGTGTTGCGCAGACACCCGAGAAAGCGCTTTAGTCCGCTCTACAGCTTACCTAGGCGAAAACCGAGGTATATGCGCCGTTTGACCTTTGGGGTTCCACTCATGTAACAGTGTGCGACGCTTGCCTTCGGCCGAGCACAACCAGGAAATTGGAGACAAAATGATGCGAAAGCTTTCCTACCTCATTGCGGGCGCGGCTCTCACTCTCACCGCGGGTACCATCGGGTGCTCGGTCGACGAACCCTTCGATCCCTTCACCAGCTTGTCGCTCGGCAGCAGCGGTGATGGCGACGGCGACGACACCACCGGTGATGGCGACACCACCGGTGACGGCGACGGCGACCAGACCACCGGCGACGGCGACGGCGACCCGACCACCGGCGACGGCGATGGCGACGTCTGTGGAGGCATCGGTGACCCATGCGGCAGCGGCTGCTGCGAGGGCTTCACCTGTGGCGGCGACGGAACCTGTGGCTTCGGCGGCGGCGACGGCGACGGCGACGGTGACGGTGGTAGCGACGACTTCCCCGACATCGATCCGAACACCGGATGTCCGGCGACCTACTTCCCGGATCAGATGAGCGGCAAGTGCCTGCCGGGATGCAACCCGCAGGACCCCAGTAACCCGAACGCCTGCCCAGCAGGTAGCATGTGTGCTGTTGCGGTCTACGGCTACGAGATCACGTCCGAGAGCTGCGAAACGATGGCTGACTGCGTGGACGGCCTGCAGCCTGACTGCCTGAACGCGGGCCAGGGCAACGTCTGCATATACTTCCAAACGGCGTGCACCGACGACTCCGAATGTGCAGGTCTTCAGGGGACGAACCCCAACGAGCCCCCAGCCTGTTGGCCTCTGCAGGGCGGCGATTCTTGCGCCACCCTCCACTGCACGCCCCCAGCCTGATCGAAGCGGCGCAAGCCGTCTCTTCGAAAAAAGGGCATGGCCTCAGGCCATGCCCTTTTTCGTTCAACCGCCCCGCTCACTCGCCCGGAGCGAACAGCTTCTCGAGCTCGCCGGTGTTGTGCATCTCCGTCACGATGTCACACCCACCAACAAACTCCCCCGCGACATAAAGCTGCGGGATCGTCGGCCAGTCGGAGTACTCCTTGATCGCCCCCCGGATGCCCGGATCCGAGAGCACGTTGAAGGTCTCGAACTCCACCTTATGGTGCTTCAGGATCTGCACGACCTGAGCTGAGAAACCACAGCTCGGGAACACCTTGTTGCCCTTCATGAACAACATCACGGGGTTGTTCTTGACCAGTTCGTCGATGCGGCTGCGGACTTCGTCTTGCATGGGAGATCTCTTGGGTGGGGAGAGGGCGCGCGCTGGGTGGCAGGCGCGAGGACGGCGCAGTTGGCGCTCGCCTGGTTCATAGATAGCCCCGACAGCGGGGGCGAGCAAGCGGTGGGGCGGCTCAGCCGGGCCAGGCATAGATGCCGCTCAGCTCGCGGTCAGCGGCTGGGGCGGCGGCGGGCGTGGAGATCGAGAGGCGGTCGCCGGGGAGGAAGGCGAGGTAGAGCTCGCCTCGCTCGGATCGGAGGTTGGGGTGGGGCTTGGGGTTGCTGCCCTCGTCGTCGATCACGGTCCGCTGCGAGGCGTAGGTCGAGATCATGCGCATGCAGGTCGGCGGCGAGCCGGTCGCACACACGACGATGTACTTTTGTGTGTCGGTCGCGACCTCGTTGAGGGCGAGATCGGAGTCGGTGATCTTCATGGCGATCTCGGCGACGACCTCGCGACCGACGGCCGCGAGCAGCTCGCGGGGGCGCAGGACCAGCGAGCTGGTGCTCACGTCGATGCCACCGACACCCGAGACGCTCAGGTCCAAGAGCGACTCGGTCCAAAACCACCCAGCCTCGGTCTCGAGGGCGAGCACGAGGTGGCCGGCGTAGCCGACGTCGGAGTAGCCGATCTGGACCAGCTGCGCGGCCTTGAACGAGCCGCCGAGGGCGGACTTAGCCAAGCTTCGGGCGGCGGGCTTGCCGTTGACCGGGGGCTTTCGATCGCACACGAGCTCGACGGCGCCGGGCTTGATGCCGTCGGTCGCCAGCCGCTCGGCGCCGGCCTGGGTGCACAGGTCCGCGAGCGACTTGGCCGGACCCGAGACCGCGATCAGCAGCTCCTCAGGCAAGGGCTCGGGCGCGCCGCAGCCGACGATCGGGACCTCGCCGCCGCACGCGGTCATGCACGCGGCGAGGGCCGGCTCGTTGAGGGTCGCGTCGGCCCGGCGGCGGACGACGTCGCACTGGGTCAGGCACGCGACCTCGCACGGCTGCGCGGTGAAGTCGGTGACGTTGGCGAGATCTTGACCCTGGGCGACGCCGCGCAAGAACCCCCACATGCCGGCCCGCGTCCACTCGTCGCCGGTCGACTGCCAGTGACCAAAGAGCTGCCCGTCGCGGACCACGAAGGTCATGGTGTGGGTCGGCTTGCCCTTGAGCGAGACCGTGGCCTCGGCCGCGTGGGCGATCTGCTGGGACTCGGCGAGCGCGGCCTCGGAGGTCTGGATCTTCTTGTCCGAGTACTTGACCGCGTCGTAGCCGGTCTTGACCAAGTTGATGCTCGCGGCGCAGTTGTCGACGACGACGGTCATCTCGTAGTGGCCGTTGATCCCCCGCGAGGCGAGGTCCTCGGCCCCAACCACGGTCGTGTCGAAGGTCCAAGCCCCGGCCATCGCGGCTACGGTCGCGCAGTAACCCGAGGGCGTCGCCGCGCTCGCCTCGGCGTCGAGCCGCACGCAGGTGTTGTCGAGGCAGCTCAGGCCGGCGCCGCAGTCTTGCTTCTTGGTGCAAGCCTCGCCCTCCCCAGCCGGCTCCGACTTGCAGGCCACCAGCGAGACCAAACCAACCACCACGGTCGCTAACGCGGACAAGCGCATGCGCAACGCTACCCCGGTGAAGATTTGCGTGTTTGGCGCTACACGCGATCGGCGGCTACCCCGCGGAATCATAATGTTCACAAATCGACAGAAACCTCTTGAAACTACCGAAGCTATCGATGAGACTACCGATCTCTTGCTTCCTGGTCGGCCGAGCACCCTCCCGACCCACGAGACCCCCTCGTGCACTGAGCTCAACTGAGAGAGGATCCCACCGATGAAGACCCTGCGACTGCTTTCCCTTTGTTTAATCGGAAGCTCACTGACCTTGTCCGCCTGCGGTGTTAAGGACGACGTCAACGACACCGGTGGGCTGACCGCGGCCAACGACACCAACAACGAGTCGGACACCACCGGCAACACCGACTTCGGCGAGGCCGGCGACGGCGACGGCGACGGCGACGGCGACGGCGACGGCCCCGGTGATGGCGGTGACACCGGCTCGTTCTTGCCCACCACTGACCTCGGCACCCTCGCGAGCTGCGACGCGTGGGCGCAAGACTGCCCCGAGGAAGAGAAGTGTGTCGCCTACGCGAGCTCGGGCGGGACCTGGGACGCGAACAAGTGCGTGCCGATCATGGGCGACGGACAGGTCGGTGATCCGTGCCAGTACAACGGCGCGGTCGAGTCGACCGACGACTGCGCTGCGGGCAACTGGTGCTGGGACAGCAACGCCGAAGGCATCGGGACCTGCACGGCGTTGTGCACGGGCGGCCCGGACAACCCGATCTGCGCGCCGGGCACGTCGTGCTCGATCGCCAACAGCGGCTCGATCAACCTGTGCCTGCTGTCTTGCAACCCCTTGCTGCAAGACTGCCCGAACCCCGGGACCTCCTGCTTCTTCGACGGTGGCAACTTCGTGTGCGCCAACGCGACCTCGGACATCCCCGTGGGCGAGCCCTGCGGGTTCATCAACGACTGCATCGGCGGCACCATCTGCCTGGCCCCCGAGTCGTTCCCGAACTGCAACGGCGCGTCGTGCTGCGGCGAGTTTTGCGACCTAGCCGAGCCGTTTTGCAGCATCGCCGGGACCGAGTGCACGGCGTTCTTCGAGGAGGGCACGGCGCCTCCCGGATTCGAAGACATCGGCGTGTGCGTGATCCCGGGCTGAGCTCAAACCGAGGCCCCCTGATGAGCGGTCGGCAGCGATGCCGGCCGCTCTTTTTAATTTCTGCGTTAGCCTTGACCCATGCGCAAGGCCCTGCGAGTCGCGTTTGCGACGCTGTGGTGGACCACCTTCGCGTCGGTCTGCGTGGTGATGTTCATCGGCGCGACGCTGTGGTTCGTGGTGAGCTTGCCGTTCGACCGCCGCGGCGTGGTCCAGCACCTCTACTCGTGCTTCTGGGCCCAGATCATGTTCTATCTCAACCCGTTTTGGCGGCTCGAGATCGAAGGCCGGGACAAGCTCCCGTGGCGCGGGCCGGCGGTGTTGGTCTCGAACCACGAGTCGCTCGGCGACATCTTGGTGCTGTTCGGGCTGTACCGACCGTTCAAGTGGGTCAGCAAGGCCGTGGTATTCCGCGCCCCGTTTTTGGGCTGGAACATGCACTACAACGGCTACGTGCCGCTGGTCCGCGGTGACAAGCACAGCATCATCGAGATGCACGAGCGGTGCATGCGGTGGCTCGACGCCGGGGTCCCGATCATGATGTTCCCCGAGGGCACGCGCTCGCCCGACGGCGAGGTCCGGGCGTTTAAAGATGGGGCGTTTCGCTTGGCGATCGAGGCTGGCTGCCCGCTGATCCCCATGGTCTTGACCGGCACCGCCGACACCCTCCCAAAGCACGGCCTGATGGTGAAGCTGCGCGCGAACTGTCGGGTGCGCGTGCTCGACCCCATCGATCCGGCCCGGTTCGAGGGCGACGCCACGGCGCTGCGCGACTACGTGCGCGCGCTGATCATCGCGGAGAAGCAGCGCATGCAGCGAGAGCGCCCGGCGACCCCCGAGCACCGGGCGGCGCGGTGATAGGCTGGGCCTGATCGCGTCATGAATTTTTTCTCCCACAGCGTCATCGCCGCTCGCCGCTCCGAAGACCCGCGCTGGATCCTAGGCTCGATGCTCCCGGACTTCGTGAGCATGGCCGGCCTCCGGCTCGAGTCCGTCCACGGTGACGCGCCGCTCGAGCGCGGGGTCGCGTTCCACCACACCTGCGACGACGCGTTCCACGGCGCGCCGCTGTTCATCGCGTTGATGGAGGAGGCCCGCGAGCAGCTCGAGGCCGATGGCCTCGACAGCGGGCCGGCGATGGCGATCGGCCACGTCGGCGTCGAGCTGCTCCTCGATGGTCACCTCGTCGCGCGGGACGGGGTGTCGCCGAGCTACCGCCACGCGCTCGGCGAGGCCGACGGCGTCGCGGTGCTGCTGCGCTTTCATGGGCACGAGGCCGAGCCCGGCTGGGCCCGCTGGCGGCAGCTGTGCGCCCGGCTCGAGGCCGCGCCGGTGCCCGAGCGCTACACCGAGCCGGCGTTCGTGGCTGATCGGCTGATCAAGATCCTGTCGGCGCGGCCGCGCTTGGCGGTCCCGTTTGGCCGGGAGCACATGGTGTTCGAGTGGGCCCGGCGCGCCGCTCCCCACGTGGCCGCCCACGCCGACGCGCTGTTTGAAGAGGTCGAGGCCCGGCTTTCCGCGGCCGGGCATATCTGCCAAGGTCCGCGTGGTGTCGCAGATCCTCGCCCGCGCCAGGGCTCGCTTTGAAGCGACGCCGCGCTCGCTCGACGACGATGATCTGACCCGCATCGCCCGGGGTGATCGGGGTTGCCTCGGCGACCTGCTCTCGGGCGTGGGCGCGGTGACCTTGGTTGCGACGATGATCCTGAGCGTGCTCGACAAGGTCGCGTTCGCGTGGGCCTACCTCGGCGTCGCGATCTGGATCGGCGGGTTCGTGTGGGGGACCGTGTCGCAGTCGCGCTCGGGCAAGCAACGCAAGGCCGCGCTCGAGTCCGGGCCGCTGGTCCTAGCCGTGGTCCTGCGCGCCGAGGACTGGCTGCAGCGCCCAGGCAAGCGCGTGGGTCGGGCGGTCGTGCTGTTCACGACCGACGCTGGACGCCGCTTCGATCGCGACTGGCTCGAAGCGGTCGCGGCTCAGCTCGAGCAGCGCCTCGACGAGGCCGCCGGCAGCCCCGAGTGGGTGCCGTTACGCGCGCTGCTGATCGACCGCGACAGCTTTGGCCTCCACCGGGTCCCGGCCGAGCTGCTCGAGCCGCTTGGCTCGTCGCAGGCGCCGGTCTACCTCGGGTCCTTGCTCGTGCACCCCGAGCGGCTCGAATCCAGCTACCTCGGCGGCGATGACGACCACGCGGCCGGCGAGCGCGAGGTCGATCTCGACGCGCCCACGCGGCCGGCCACCTTGTTGGTGATCGCCGATCCCGAGCACGGCTTCATCGAACAGATCCCCACGGGCTGCTAGGGCTTCTTCTCGACGCCCTTGAGCACGACCTTGCTGATGACCTGGCGCTCGGCGGTGTAGGTGAACCCGTTGGGCGAGCTGACGTTGTAGACGTCGCCTTGCGAGGTCACCCGACCCGAGAGCACGTGGCCGTTGGACAGGATGATCTGGTCCATGTGGAGCTGCTCGATGCGCCGGCGCTCGTCGGCGTCGCGCTTGGCGGTGAGCTTGGTCTCGACGACCTCCGACTTGGGCATCACCCGCAGCTCGCCGTGGCGCTCGAGCACGAGGAACGAGCTGTTGTCCCGCACGATCCAGGCCTCGACGGTGCCGCCGTTCTTGAGCGTGACCTGATCGAAGCGATCGGGCTCGCAGGTCGGGCAGACGTTCGTGACCTGGGTGAACGGCTTGAAGCTCTGCGCGGAGGCAGGAGCGGACCAGATGCCGACCATGGCCAGCGTCGAACACAAAAATGCGGCTTGTTTTAGCATCGGCGCGGACACGATAAAACAGACGAGCAGCGCGCTGCAACACGAGTGAACCGAACGTCCCCCCGCGGGACCAACCGCGTCCTCGCCCCCGCTACCATCATGCTGCGCCACGTCCATCTCCAGCTGATCACAGCCATCCTCCTGCTGGCCCCCGCCGCGAGCGCCCACGCGAGCGAGCCGGTCCCACCGGTCCCACCGGTCGAGGGCCCGCTCAACCTCGACGGGACCGTGCTCTGGGACGGCCTCCACGACATGAGCGTGACCCTCACCTTGAAGAACGGGAAGTGGCTGAGCGGCACCGTCGTGACCCATGACCGCGAGAAGATCGCGATCGCGCGGCGCGGTGACGGCTCGATCGTCGCGGTCCCCAAGGCGCAGGTCCAAGCCGTGCAGGTCCTCGGCCCTGGCGCGGTCGCCGAGGTGTCGCTGCCCCCGCGCGAGACGCTGCCCCCGCGCGAGAGCCGGCCGACCGACAGCGGCCGCCGGCTGCACATCGGCGGGGGCACCATGGTGGGCCTCGGTGCGCCGCTCAGCCTCGTGGGGATCGGCCTGTCGCCGACCTTGGGGGTCATCATCGGCCTGCCCACGCTGATCACGGGCATCGGCTTGATCATCGGCGGGTCCGTGATGATGAAGGTCGCCAAGCGGCGCAACGCCGCGTTTCACAAGGCCTGGGGCATCAGCAAGCTGCACGTGAGCCCGATCCTGAACGTCGGTCGGGAGGGCGGTCAGCTTGGCGTGGCCATGCGCTTTTGAGCCAGAAGATCCGCGTCAACTCACGCCCTGAGCGGCCGCCGCCAGATCGCCTGAATCTCGTTGAATTCAGGCGATTTTTCCGGGTTTAGAGGGGTGCAAGCGGGCGCTTCGGGGGCTATGCTTCGCCGGCCTGAGGACCCTCTGCGCGATCGCCGAGCGTTGACCGCCGCGCGCCCAGCTCGACCCAGGCCGAACCGCTCCCCGCCATGGCCGAGTCGAAGTCGACCCTCAATATCGAAGACGAGATGCGTAGCTCCTTTTTGGACTACGCCATGTCCGTCATCATCTCCCGCGCCCTTCCGGACGTCCGCGACGGACTCAAGCCGGTCCACCGCCGCATCTTGTATGCGATGCACCAGCTGAAGAACACGCACACCCAGGCTTATAAAAAGTCGGCGCGCGTGGTCGGCGATGTCATCGGCAAGTATCACCCGCACGGCGACTCGGCGGTCTACGACGCGCTCGTCCGCCTCGCCCAGAGCTTCGCCATGAGCTACCCGCTCGTCGACGGCCAAGGCAACTTTGGCTCGATCGACGGGGACTCGCCGGCGGCCATGCGCTACACGGAGGTCCGCATGCAAAAGCTCGCGAGCGAGCTGCTCGCGGACCTCGAGAAGGAGACCGTCGACTGGGTCCCCAACTACGATGAGAAGGAGCTCGAGCCCGCGGTCTTGCCGACTCGGGTCCCGAACTTGCTGCTCAACGGCGCGGTCGGCATCGCCGTCGGCATGGCGACCAACATCCCGCCGCACAACCTGACCGAGCTCGTCGACGCGACGATCGCCAAGATCGACGACCCGAGCTTGAGCTCGGCCCAGCTGATCCACTACGTCAAGGGCCCAGACTTCCCGACCGGCGGGATCATCTTGGGCAGCGCGGGCATCACCCAGGCCTACCTCGACGGCCGCGGCTCGATCACCGTGCGGGCCCGCTGCGAGATCGAAGAGGACGACAAGGGCCGCGAGTCGATCGTCGTCACCGAGATCCCCTACCAGGTCAACAAGACCCGGCTGATCGAGCGCATCGCCCACCTCGTGCGCGACAAGAAGCTCGAGGGCATCGCCGACATCCAGGACTACTCGGACCGCACGGGCATGCGGATCTGGATCTCGGTCAAGAAGGACGCCGCCGGCCAGATCGTCCTCAACAAGCTCTACAAGATGAGCGATCTGCAGACCTCGTTTGGGGTCAACATGATCGCGATCGTCAACGGCCGCCCGGAGGTCCTCGACCTCGAGAAGTGCCTGCGTCACTTCATCGATCACCGGCGCACGGTCGTCACCCGCCGCTGCCGCTTCGATCTGCGCAAGGCCGCCGACCGGCGCGAGATCGTCGAGGGGCTCGGCGTCGCCGTCGACGCCATCGATCGCATCATCGCGCTGATCCGCAGCAGCGCCGACCCCGACGAGGCCAAGCTCAAGCTGCTCGCCGAGCCGCTCGACGGCTTCGCCGGCTTCCTCCAGCGCTGCGATCGTCCGCAAGCCGAGGTCGACGCGGCCAAGCATGGGCCCTACCGCCTCAACGAGCGCCAAGCCAAGGCCATCTTGGACATGCGCCTCCAACGGCTGACCGGGCTCGAGCGCGAGAAGGTCGAAGCCGAGTATCGCGAGCTGTCCGCCTTGATCACCGAGCTCGAGGCGATCTTGACCGATCCAGCCCGGCTGATGGCGGTGATCCGCGAGGAGCTCGTGCGGATCCGCTACGAGTACGGCGACCCCGAAGGCTCGGACAGCGGCGACGGCTCGGTCGGCTCGAAGGGCTCGCGGCGCACGGAGATCGTCGCCAACGAGCTCGAGATCCAGCCCATCGACCTCGTCGCCGACGAGTCGATGGTCCTGATGATCACCCGCCAGGGCTACGTCAAGCGCATGCCCACGACCGAGTATCGCGTGCAAAACCGCGGCGGCGTCGGCTTGAAGTCGGGCTCGCGGCGCGACGACGACGACCTGATCATCGAGCTGTTCGAGGCCTCGGCCCACGCCCACATCCTGCTGTTCACCAACACCGGCCGGGTGTTCCGCAAGCGCGTGTTCGAGTTCCCGCTCGGGACCCGCGGCCAGCGGCCCAAGGCCCTGGTCAACTTCTTGGACCTCAAGGACGACGAGAAGGTGCTCGAGATGGTCGCCTACCGCGAGGAGGAGGTCGACGACGACCACTTCGTCGTGCTCGCGTCCAAGCTCGGCTACATCAAGCGGACCTCGCTGGCCGAGTTCGCCAACATCCGCAGCTCGGGCCTGATCGCCGCCAGCGTCGGCGAGGACGACACGCTGATCGACGCCAAGCTCACCAACGGCCGCTGCGACATCCTCATGGCCAGCCGCAACGGCCAGGCGATCCGCTTCAACGAGACCGACGTCCGGCCCATGGGTCGCACGGCCCGCGGGGTCCGGGGCATGGGCCTGCGCAAGGGCGATGAAGTCGCCAACATCCTCGTGTTCGACCCCGCGACCGAGGAAGACATCCACTTCCTCACGGTCTGCGAGAAGGGCTACGGCAAGCGCACGCCGGCGGCCGAGTACCGCCCGCAGAGCCGCTCGGGGCTCGGGCTCAAGACCATCAAGGTCAGCGAACGCAACGGCAAGGTCGTCAGCATGGTCAAGGTCAACGAGGCCGACCAGCTGATGGTCGTGACCTCGCAAGGCAAGATCATCCGCACCCAGGTGTCGGGGATCTCCGTGCTCGGCCGGGCGACGCAGGGCGTCCGCTTGATCCGGCTCAACGAGGACGAGTTCGTGGTTGGGACCGCGCGGATCGACGATCCCGAGGTCGGCGAGCCCGCCGAGCAGCCCGAGCCCGACCTCGAGCTCGACGCCGAAGCCGAGGCCGACGACGACGACGACGACGACGACGACGACGACGAGATCATCGCGGACGACGAGGACGAGGACGACGCGGACGACGGCGAGGACGACGCGTGAGCGTGGTCAACGACGGCCGCGCCGGTCCGCGCAGCAAGGAGCTGTTCGCCGCCGCCCAGCGGGTGATCCCCGGCGGCGTCAACAGCCCGGTCCGGGCGTTCGCGTCGGTCGGCGGCGAGCCGCCCTTCATCCGCAAGGCGGTCGGCTGCCACCTCGTCACCGAGGACGGCGCCGCGCTGATCGACTACGTCGGCAGCTGGGGGCCGGCGCTGCTCGGCCACGCCCACCCCGAGGTGGTCGAGGCCGTGATCCGGGCCGCGCGCGACGGCCTGAGCTTCGGCGCGGCGACGGCCGGCGAGGTCGAGTTCGCCGAGCTGATCTGCGAGCTGGTCCCGAGCATGACCGGCGGCATGGTCCGGCTGGTGTCCTCGGGCACCGAGGCGACCATGAGCGCGCTGCGCTTGGCTCGGGGGTTCACGGGCCGCAGCAAGATCATCAAGTGCGACGGCGGCTACCACGGCCACGCCGACATGCTGCTGGTCGCCGCCGGCTCGGGCGCCGCGACCCTCAACATCCCCGGCAGCGCCGGGGTCCCGAGCGAGGCCGTCCGCGACACCTTGATCGCGCCCTACAACGACGCGGACGCGGTCGCGCAGCTGTTCGCCGACCACCCCGGGCAGATCGCCGCGATCATCATCGAGCCCGTCGCCGGCAACATGGGCTGCGTCCCGCCCCGGCCCGGCTACCTCGAGGCCCTGCGCCAGATCACCCAACGCGAGGGGGCCGTGCTGATCTTCGACGAGGTCATGACCGGCTTTCGCGTGGCCCTAGGCGGGGCCCAAGCGCGGTTCGGCGTGACCCCCGACCTCACCTGCCTCGGCAAGATCATCGGCGGCGGCATGCCCGTGGGCGCCTACGGGGGCCGACGCGAGATCATGCAAAAGATCGCCCCGCTCGGGCCCGTGTACCAAGCCGGCACCCTCAGCGGAAACCCGCTCTCGGTCGCCGCCGGCCTCGAGACCCTGCGGATCATCAAGCGCGACAAGCCCCACGCTGCGCTCGAGGCCACCACCGCCCAGCTGTGCGACGGGCTCAGCGCCCGGGCGCGCGCCCACTCGATCCCGTGGACCAGCGCGTTCGTCGGGCCGATGTTTGGGTTCTTCTTCCAGGCCGAGCCGGTCCACGATTACGCCGAGGCCAAGCGCAGCGACCTCGCCCTCTTCACCCGGTTTCACGGCGAGATGCTGGCCCGCGGGATCTACCTCGCGCCTTCGCAATTCGAGGCCGCGTTCGTGTCGACCGCCCACGACGAGGCTGCGATCGCGCAGACCCTCGCGGCGGCCGAAGCCGCGTTCGCGATCGTAGCGCAGACGCCGTGACCCCGGCCCCCACATGTCTGATCTGCCCGAACCGATCGATTCGAACGACCCAATCGATTCGATCGAGCCAATCGATCCGGCCCGCCGCGCCGAGCTGCTCGAGAAGCACGTCTACGGCGATCGCAAGCGACGCGAAGGCGGCGTCGCCCCATGGTTTCGCTACACCTCGGCGGCCTCGGTCGGCATCGAGATCGCCGTGGCGATCGTCGGGTGCACGCTCTTGGCCCGGTGGATCGAGCTTCGCTACACCCACTGGAGCCCGTGGACGACGCTGATCGGGTTTGGGATCGGCATCGGCGCGGCGGTCAACGCCTTGGTCCGCACCTCCAAGCAGTATCAGCTCGAGATCGCCGAGCGTGAGCGCGAGCGCGAGCTCCCGGCGCAGACCCAGCCGCCGGAGCCCGAGGGTGACTGAACCGCCCGAGTACACGCCGATCGATCGCCGGGCGCTGGTCCGCGACGCGGTCCGCTACTCGAGCTTGCTCGGCGCGCTCGTGGGCGCGGCCACGGCCCTGGGCGGTCACCCGAACCTGGCGATCGGGGTCGCGATCGGGGTTGTCCTGGGCACGATCAACTTCTTGCTGATCGCTCGCGGGCTCAGCGGTGCGATTGATCGCACGGTCGCCGGGGTCGAGCGCGCCCAGCGAGCGCGGGACGGCGAGATCTCGGCGGACGGGCTCGAGCCCGAGGACGTCCCCGACCGCCCGCGCGACGCCGGGGGCAGCGTTCGCCTGGGCTTGGCCGTGCTGCTCGTGGCGGCGATCTTATGGTTCCAGCCGGCGGATCCGGCGGGTTTGGCGATCGGGATCCTCGTCACCCTGGTCGGGGCCAGCGTGGCCGGCTACCGCCACAACCAAGGCCGGCGACCTAAACTACCGCGCTAGGGCCCTCAAACTGGCGATTACGTTGCTTGCCAGGCCCCAAAACCTTTGGTACATGCCCGCGCGACGAAGCGGCCTAGTGGTGGGGTTTCTCATCACCGCAGGACAACCCCGCCAGCACCCATCCCAATGGGCGACCACGACACTCTCTATACCGTCCTGATGCCCGAGTTTTGGGCGCGGCTCACCAACGCGGCCGAGACCAGCGTCTTTGGTAAGCGGCATTGGGAGTGGATGATGTTCACGGACACCCACTACTCGCTGATCCACGTCGCCTCGGCGGTGATCGCAGTGGTGTTCCTGATCTTCGCCGCGCTCCGCTGGCAGCAGAGCATCAAGGGCAAGACCGAGGGCGTCGTCCCCCCGCGGGAGTGGCGGCTGCCGGCGATGCTCCACGGCTTCGTCAGCGCCACCTACAACATGACGGCCGACGTCATGGGCGAGAAGCAAGCCAAGCAGGTCCTGCCCTTCGTCGGGACCCTCGCGCTGTTCATCTTCATCTGCAACATCCAGGGCCTCGTGCCCGGGCTGCTGCCGGCCACCGACACCCTCAAGACCAACCTCGCCCTCGCGCTGATGGTCTTCATCCTTTACAACGTCGTCGGGATCGCGACCAACGGCCTGGGTTACCTCGCGCACTTCCTCGGCCCGGCGTTCAAGCTCGGCCCGCTGCCCAAGTTCCCCTGGCTGTTCCCGCTGATGCTCCCGATCGAGCTCGCGAGTCACGCCGCTCGGCCCGTGTCGCTCTCCTTGCGACTGATGGGCAACATGCTCGCGGACCACAAGGTCGTCGGCGCCGTGCTCTTGCTGGTGCCGCTCTTGGTCCCCGTCCCCTTCCTGCTTTTGGGTGTCCTGGTCGCCATCATTCAGACCGTGGTCTTCACCCTGCTGACCGTCATCTACCTGGCCTTGGCCCTCGAGCACGTCGAGGATCACTAGGGCGCTAACCAGGCCCCACCCACACCCCGACCGATTTCCGCCTTTTCAAGCTCGTTCAAGAGCTCTGAGGAACACGACATGAGCAAGCGTATCGTTGCCCCCATCGCCGCCCTGTTGACCTTTTTGGTCCCGGCCCTCGTCCTCGCTGCGCCCGCCGAAGCCGGGCCTGCTGCCCTGCCCTCCGCCAACATGGGCGTCGCCATCGCCATGGCCCTCGCGATCGGCCTCGCCGCCCTCGGCGGCGGTCTGGGTCAAGGTCGCGCCGCTGCGGCCGCGCTCGAAGGCATCTGCCGCAACCCGAGCTCGAGCAAGGACGTGTTCACGCCCCTGCTCCTGAGCCTCGCGTTCATCGAGTCGCTGGTCATCTTCGCCCTCGTCATCGCGTTCATGCTCCAAGGCCGACTGTAGTCGGACGCTACCGGTTAAAGGGCCCCTCACCCTCGGTGAGCGGGCCCTTCAACATTTTAAGGACAGGCGCAGCCCCAGCTCGCGGGCAGCTGCGGGCAGGTGATCTCGGCGAGCAGCCGGTGGCCGTCGGCGTTGGGATGGATGTGATCGAAGCCGCGCAAGTCCGGGCGGAGGTACCAGCGGGGGATCTCGGCGGCCCGTTGGGCGTCGTGATCGAGGGCCCACGCACGCTCGGCCTCGTCGAGATCGGCGTGGGCTTTTTGCCAATCCTTGGACTTGACGAGCTCCTTGCGCAGCTTGTCGATGTCCCGCAGCGCCGCCGTGCGGTCGCGCAGATCGGAGTCGTAGAGGTCGACGCCGACGTCGGCGAGCTCGGCGGGATCCCAGGGGGCCTCGGGGTCGTCGCGCCGCTCTCGGTAGCTGCCCAGGGCCTGCTTGGGATCGGAGCGACCGGCGACGTAATCGACCACCGTCTGGGTGTGGCGCTTGTAGGTGAGCCCGGCCGTGCCCCGCCAGCGACGCGAGTCGCTCTCGTCACCCCAGGGGGTCAGCGACAGCCCGACCACCGAGATCCCACGCTGGTGGGCCGACAAGAACAGCTGGCGGATCTCTTTGTTGGTCTTCTCGGGCGTGCCGACGCTGTTGAGGCCGCCTTGAAACACCAGCCAGTGCTCGAGATCCGGGTCGCGCAAGCTGAGGTAGCGGTTTTGCAGGACCTGCTCCTCGAACCGCTTGCGCAGGGCGTAGGCCCCGAACCCGGTCTTGGACAGGTTCTTGACCTCGACCTTGCTGCACCAATTTTGAAAGTGCTCGGCGTAGGGGCCCTTGGGCCAAGCGCCGATCGAGCCGGCGAGCACGAACACCTTGACCGGCTTGTCGCTCTGCTTGAACCGCCAGCTCGCCGGCGCCTCGCCCTCGGGGTTGGCCGTCGCTCCCTCGACGGGGCCCAACAGCAGGCCGATGGCGAAGGCTAGCGTCAGCGTGGGGGTCCAACGTTTCGGCGAGGCAGCAGGCATGGCAGCCGCACGATCCTATTCGCTGATCTCAAACTCCGCCACGGCTAGATCCGTGTCTTCCTCGCCATCGGGGACGATGCGCACGCGCCAGGAACCTTGGTACTCGGGACGGATCAGCAGATAGGCCCGGGTCGTGTAGGCGTGGAGCTCGGGGATCCGAACCCGGGCGCGACGGGTGACCCGGCCGTCCTTCTCCCAGATCACCCGGAGCGACTCGACCTCGCGGGGGTGCACGACGCGGATACACACGTTGACGTAGTCCGTCTTGCTCGCCGAGAAGCTGCGCGTGGGGTCCTCGCAGTCGGTGTTCTCGAACCCCGCGGCCATCGAGATGGCGTCGATGTGGACGCCGCTGCGCCCGATCCCGCCGATCGGCGGGCCATCGTGGATCGAGACCGGGAGCTTGAAGAAGGCCTTGGCGTTGTCCTCGGGGGTGTTCGGCGGGACCACGCTGGGATCGCGGGGGCTCTCGGGCTCGCCCTTTTCTCCGTCACGGGGCTCGGGCCGCGCGGGCTCGCCGGTCTCGCCAGCGCCGGTCTCGGTCCCAACCCCCGCAGCCTCGACGTACGAGTTGGCCAGCGGCTCGCGCTCGGGCTTGCTCGAGGGCTCGAGCGTGTCCTGCTTGGCCTCGTGTGCGGCGGCCTGCGGCTGTGTGTTGCTGCGCGAGTTGCTGACGAGGATCCCGACGAGCACGAGCACCGCGAGCACCCCGAGGATGATCAGCAGGTTGCGCGAACCACCGCCATCGGCGGGCTCGACCCGGGCGTTGCGAGCGGAGGCTTGGGCTTGATCGACCTGATCGTCTTGATCATCTTGATCATCTTGATCATCTTGATCATCTTGATCGACCTGACCATCTCGATCATCGCCAGCGTAGGCCGGCCAATCAGCGGCGCCGCGCGGGTCGTCGGCGTCGGGGGTATCGCGCTCGCCGATCTCGACACGCGAGGCGTCGAAGCCAGCGTCCCACTCGTCTTCGTTGCGATCGTAATTGGGTGTGACGCCTTCGGGCGCTTCGAAGCGCGGCGGGGTGGCGGGCTCGGGCCGCAAGGGCGGCGCGATAAACTCACCGGACACCGACGACCGAGCGTCGGAGGTTCGCGGCGTCCGATCCGGTGGCGCGGTCGGCACGAGCACGGGTGGCGCAACGGCCGGCGGCGTAACGGCCGGCGGCGCGAAGATCGGGCTGCTCGTCGAATCGAACAGTGACTTCGGCTTCGCTAGGCCGTCGTCGCCGGAGCCGGGCATGTCGGGCTTGGCGTCGGGTTCGGTGGGGTCGGACTCGCTCATCGCTGCACTCGGGGTCGGAGACTGGAGGCCGTGTCGGGAGCGAAGCGGCGACGCCTTGGACATGCATGCTGCCCCAGGCGCAGCGACGCTCGCAAGCCCAGCCCCCCTAAACCCGCGAGTACCCCCCCATGGAACGCTGCTTCAAGTGATCGTTTGACCGTCGACGGAGCGCACGCGTGGCTGGAGCGCGTCGGGCAACTCAGGGCGCTCGGGTCCCGTCTTCGAACTCGAGCTCGCCGGCGACCACGGCGTAGAGCAACTCCTGCTCAGAAACCACCCTAAACCCGTGCTCGCTACCATCGGTCATGATCGCGAGCGCACCGGCCTCGACCCGCTGGCCGGCGTCGTTGACGAACGCCCCCTGCACCACGAGCACGCGCTCCTCGCCGATGTGCGCGTGCCGGGGGAACGACACCCCGGCGGCGATGCGCACCAGACCTGCGGTCCTGCCGCCGAGCCCCGGCCCGCCTTGAACCGCGCGAAAGACCGCGCCGGGGCACATCGGCGTCCAGCCCTGCTCGGCGTCGAACAGCGCGAGCATCGAGCGGCTCTGATCGCGGGTGACGTCGAACAACGCGGCGACGCGAGCGACGAAAGGAGCGAGGCGCTCCGGGCCGCTGATCGTCGCGAGCAGGCGGGCGCGCATGGCTTCGGGTGGGCTGACCGATCCGATCGCCAGCGCCAACCAGGAGAGCAGCTCGTCGGGTTCGGTCGCGGTCACGTCGGACATCCGTCCCTGACGATCCCCCGCAGGCGCGAGAGCCCCGAGGCGATCCGCGACTTGACCGTGCCGATCGGCGCGCCGCTGCGGTCAGCGATCTCGCTAGCCGAGAGCCCCTGGAAGTAGGTCAGCTCGAGGGTCTCGCGTTGCTGCGCGTCGAGTTGAGCGAGGGCCTCGAGCACCAGCCGACGATCGGACGCGCGCAGCAATTCCTCGTGGGCCCGAAGTCGATCGCGCGCGCGGCTACGAAGCCGGACCAGCAGCCACGTCCGCACGGTCCCGCGCTCGCGCTCGTAGCGACCGGCGTCGCGCCAAGCCTCGATGAACACGTCGTAAACCAGGTCTTCGGCGGCCGTGGGATCGCGCAGGATCCGTTGGGCGACCGCGAGCAGCAGCGACGCGTAGCGATCGTAGAGCACCGCGAGCGAAGCCACGCAGCCCCGCGCAGCGTCCGCTAGCAACACATGGTCCGCGAGTTGAATTCGCGGCGCAATTCCCCCGTCGACTGCCATGGCGACCCTCCCCAACCACCGTACGAGAATCGCGTCGCGCTGGTCAACTCTGTCCGCCGCCTTCGTCGCCTTCGTCGCCGGTCCGCCGGTCCGCGCAGATCTTCCCGTCGTCCTTTTCGAGGGTCTCGATCTGCTTCTTGGCCTGCGTGATGTAGTTCGCAGGGGCGCCCGAGTCCTTCTTGATGATCGCGTTGAAGTAGGCGATCGACTTGTCGCACTGGCCAAGCTTGGCGAAGGCCAGGCCCGAGTAATACACGGCGTCGTGGATGACCGCGCTTTCTGGGGCGTTTTGAACCAGCCAATAAAACTCCCCAAGAGCGCTACGATAGTCCCGCTCAGAGAACAATGTCTGGCCGATCTGGAAGCGGACCTCGGGCTCCTTGACGTCGGCCGGGTAGCGCGAAAGGTAGGTCCGAAACAGCCGGCGTGCGCGACTGTACTCCTTGGCCTTGAGCGCACGCTCGGCTTCGCGCATGAGGTCGGTCTTGCCCTCGGGGATGTCGGTCGCGGCGTTGAGGTTTTGCTCGACCTTGGTCAGGCGCTGATCGAGCTCGGTCCGCGAGTCGGCGACGTTTTGGCCCACGGCCGCGAGCTCGTTGAGGCTGTCTTCCGCCTTGCCGCGGACCTCGGCGAGATCGAACTCGAGGTTGTCCACGCGCACGCCGATTGAAGCTTGGTTGTTGCGCAGGATCTTCTCGGCCGCGCTGAGCTGCTCTTCGACCTGAGCCATCTGCTCTTGCGCGCGGACTAAGGTCTCCGCGAGCTGCGAGTCGCGCTCCGCGACCTTCTTGCGCAGGTTCATGACCTCGCGCTCGAGCTCCACGTGTTCCGACTTCATGGTGATGCACGCCGACAAGGGGATGGTCAGCAGCACCGAGACGAGCTGGAGTCGCTTCATGACGGCCGTCAGGATCGCACAACCGCGAGGCTTCCTCAAAACTTGCCCGCGACTCCGACGCCTAGGCCATCGCCGAACATCGGGCCGATCCCGCTGAGCTCCGCGCGCCGCCGACTCGCTCGTCGCGGCGCGAGCACGCCGAGGTCGACGCCCAGCAAGGTTTGCCCGATGACCACCCCGCCGAGCGCGGCGCCGAGCAACGCCCACCCTCCCGGTCGATAATCCGTCACCGTCAGCAGCGGGCCGGATTGAGGTCCCACGACCTGCTCGCCGCGGCCAAGCAACACCCCACCGGCCACCGCCGTGCCGATCGCCGCGACGGTCACCCCAATTCCGGCGTAGCCCGCCGGCCCGAGCCGCGGCCGCTCGCCCGCTGCGGGGGCGACGACGGCCGCCGGTCGAGGGTCTCGATCGCGGCGCGCCTCGCTGGCCGATCGCTCGGCCTCGACCCGCTCGCGCAGCTCGCCCGCCGCCTTCGGCAGCAGCACCAGCACCCGCTCGAGCAGCTCGGGCGCCCCGCAGCGCATGCAGGTCTCGAGCTCCTGGCGCCCGACGATCTGCCCATCGATCGAGGCCACGCTGCTGACCGTGGTCAACGGCGCGCCGGCGGGCGTGTTGACCTCGACTTCGATGACGCAGTCCGCGGCCCGGGTCTGCGCGGCTGTGAGGCCGACCGCCGCCGCGTGCTGCTCGATCGTCGTGTCGAGCTCGGTGCGGAGCTGCTCGGCGAGCTCCGGCGCCACGCCCTGCATCCGCACCTCGACGTGGACCGAGCCGAAGATCTCGGGTGTCGACTCCGGTTGAAGCTCGGGCGCCGGCGGCTCGACGGCTGCTGCGTCGAGCGACACGCCGAGCATCAGCACCGCCGCCGCGAGCGGCAGGCACAGCCGTGATTGTATCGTTCGCTTGCTCATCCTCTCCTCGAACTAGATCGTCACCTTGATCAGCCACACCGCGGAGCCCCCGGGGCCGGTCTGGCTCCCCACCGCGATCGCGTAGTCGCCCGCGACCGCGACCGCGCGGAGCTCAGCGCCATCGTAGACCATGTCTTGCAGGTGGATCCCATCGGCCGAGTACCAGCTCAGCAGGCCCTCCCCGTCGAGGTGTCCGGCGACCAACGCTCCGCCCATCGGCAGGACCGCGACCCCGAGCCCGAGCTCGTCCACGCCGATCTCGTCGTGGAGCGCCGACCACTGCGACACGCCCTTGCTGTCAAACTTATCGACGCGAAAGCCCTGCGGGTCCGTGGCGATCTGCGTGACCGCGTACGCGTTATAAGTGTCGTCCTTGGGGTCGAGCGCGAGTCCGCCGCGGAACCCTGACGCGCCGAGCGGCCCCGTGACCCACTCCGGATTGCCGGTCACCGTATAGGTCTCGATGCGAGGCGAGTTGGATCGCAGCGCCCACAGGTGTCCGTCCTCGCTCGAGCCGAGCGCGAGGAACACCCCGCAGCCGGCTTCGGTGCGACCCCAGCTCAACGCCCCTTTGGCGGTGAAGCGGTCCAAGAAGCAGTTGCCCCCAACCGTGCCGCCGCCAGCGAGCAGGTTACCGGCGCCGTCGATCGTCACGCTAGCCGGGTTGGGTGCGTTTGCGAGGTGCAAGTACAGCTCCATCGCCCCAGCTTTGCTGACGGTTGTGAGCGCTCCGAAAAAGCCCGCGTCGAGACCGATGACCGCCACCTCATCCATGGGCCCGACCGCCATGGCCGAGGGATACTCCATCATGGGTTCCTCCCAGCTGACATCGCCCTCGCTGTCGAACGAGATCAGGCGCCCGGGTGTTGGCTTGCACTGCACCACGACGGCCGGCGATCCGTCTGACCGAAGGCCGAGCCCAAACGGCACGCAGTCACCAAGCTCGTAGGTCCGGCTCCACACGATCGCCCCCGGCAGCTCACAGGTGGCCGTGCACCCGTCCCCGCTCGCCGTGTTGCCATCGTCGCAGCCTTCACCGAGCTGCTCTTGCACGATCCCATCGCCGCAGACCGGCAGCGTGCACGCGTTGGAGCAGTCGTCGTCATCGACCTCGTTACCGTCGTCGCACTGCTCGTCGCCGTCGAGCACACCGTCGCCACAAACCGGCTCCATGCCCGCCTCGCCCTCGCTCTCGTCCTCGCTCTCACCCTCGCTCTCGCCCTCGCTCTCACCCTCACCCTCACCCACGAGACAGCTACCGTCCTCGTCGACGAAGCTCCCGAGCCCGCAGGGGCTGTAGCACGCCTCCGCCGGCGGCTCGGCCACGCAGCCCTCAAACTCATCGGCCGCCTCGCAGCCATCCCCCGGACCCACGCAAAACCGCCGCTCATCGCCAAACCGGGCCGCGCAGGTCTGGTCGCCGTAGGCGTTGTAGCAATGGTCGGCGTTATCGATGGTCTTCGACTGGCACGCCAGGGCGAGGCCAGCGGCGAAGCTCGAGAGCAGCACGAGTGAACGGATTGTGGTGACGTGTCGCACGAAATTATCACTGCGCCAAGGGATCCGGCGCCGAGTTGGTAGTGTTGCTGGGGCCATGGTCAGTCACGACATCTTCGCAATGCAACGTGTCTTTGATCACGCTCACGGGCGTCGGCAGTCGGACGCGGCGTGCCTGCCAGCTGGCGGGCCGCCGGATCGGGCGAAATTGCCCATTCCGAGCGCGCTGTTGGTGACGGAGGCGCCGGGCCAGGCGAATTCGTCGTTGTCGAACGCTCGGGTGGTAGTTCTACCATCGCCGTCGCCGAGCTGATCCGCGCCGCCCGCCGCCCGCGCTTCTACTTCATGACCCACCGATTCGAGCAACCGCGGCGTCGCGGCCGTGAGCTTGTCTTCGATCGCAGGCTTGACGCGCTCGCCCTGGACGAACTCGAAATAGATCCCGTGGTCGCGGAACCGGTTTGCTTCAGTCGAGGCGAACCGCACGCGCAGCACGGTCGCGACCTTGCCGTCGCTGACCTCGTAGCCTGCCTGCTCGAGCGCGGCGGTCAGGCGCTGCATCACAATCTGCTCGAGCTGGGCGTGGACATCCTGCTCGGCGACCGCC
>Ga0114946_10000657_pt1 | contig 23097 bp, 23 predicted proteins | sample WalLakDeSediment_FD_88676 | JGI IMG/M metagenome (GOLD analysis project Ga0114946, IMG submission 88676) | Lake sediment microbial communities from Walker lake, Nevada to study Microbial Dark Matter (Phase II) - Walker Lake 11/02/13 Deep Sediment | ecosystem: Environmental > Aquatic >...
AGTTGAATTACTTCTTGATGGAGAAGGGCAAATCGCGGGAGCCGTACTCCAAGACCTGGATACGGGCAGGTTTATGTTTGTGCATGCCAAAGCAGTCGTTATCGCCACAGGTGGAAGTGGACGATTACATTACCAGAATTTTCCAACGACAAACCATTACGGAGCTACAGGCGATGGTTTGGTTTTAGCTTATCGAGTAGGTGCCAAACTGGCATTTATAGATACGATGCAGTACCACCCAACTGGAGCAGCTTTTCCTGAACAGATTTTGGGACAGTTGGTAACTGAGAAGGTGCGCGGACTGGGTGCTCAGGTATGCAATGTGGAAGGTGTGCAATTCGTTTATCCACTGGAAACGCGTGATGTTGAATCTGCAGCATTTATTAAGGAATGCTCAAAGAACGGCAAAGGCGTTATCACCCCCACAGGTCAACCTTCTGTATGGCTAGATTCGCCAATGATTGATTTGATCCATGGTCCTGGGACGATTGCCAAAGAGCTTCCCGCAATGGTACGGCAGTATAAAAGATTTGGGATTGACATGATTCGTGAACCGATATTGGTTTACCCCACGTTGCATTATCAAAATGGTGGGATTTTTATCAAACCTGACGGAAGTACAAATGTCCCAGGATTATTTGTGGCTGGCGAAGCAGCTGGGGGGATACATGGCAGGAACAGGTTGATGGGTAACAGTCTTCTCGATATATGCGTCTTCGGACGTAGGGCTGGTATTGCTGCAGCTGAATATGTCAGTGATTTTCAACCAGGACAACCTACCCTGGATCATCTGGAAAAATGGATACATGATCGTGAGCAGGCAGGTTTAAAGGATGGACCACATTCACCGGTGATCCTTCCAGATTATACAACCCATCAGGAATGATGATCAGATAACATATCGCAATGAGCTAACTGCAATCAATCTTTTACCTTTTTTACCCTGATCATGTTCAGCCGGAGAACATTCGGAATTGCTGCCCTGGCTGCGGCTGCTTTGTTGCTGGAGAGTACACTTGTTCGCTTTCTGGCTGTAGCCCAGTACTATCATTTTGCCTTCCTGGTAGTTAGTCTGGCTTTGCTAGGATTTGGAGCAAGTGGATCGATCTTAGCTCTCATCTCTCGCTTTTATTCTCCAGTCAATACCCCATTTAATAATAATCGTGATCTTAGTGAACAAATCTTGCCCATTGCAGGCATTGGATTTGCTTTTAGCGTTGGATTGGTTTATTTGGTTGTTAATTTTATCCCTTTCGACAGTTATTCGATTGCCTGGGAACGGCGTCAACTCCTATTTTTTGTGCTGTATTTCCTGGTCCTTACATTACCTTTCTTGTTTACTGGCTTAGGTATTGGTGCTGCTCTGATGGCTAGTGTTGGTCGGAGTCATCTGGTCTATGCAGCCAACCTGATTGGTTCGGGTGTTGGGACAGTGCTTGCATTGGGTGCTTTATGGCTGGCTGGAGTCCCCGGGGCAATGCTGGCAAGTGCCTTGGTTGGAATTTTAGCTGCATATCCAGTGATGTCAGGCAGATTGCAGAAATGGGGTCGCTTGATTACATGGGCAACAATTTTAATAGTGACAGCTGTGTTTGTCAGCATCACTATCACCAATTTAGATAACCGCTCTCTAATTGGGATGACAGTTTCTCCATACAAAGGATTAGCGCAAGCTTGGCAATATCCCGGATCAGAAACGATCTTCAAACGTTGGAATGCTATCTCAAGAATTGATGTAATCGCTGATGCAGGCACACGGATGTTGCCTGGTTTAAGCTATACATACAAAGGCGCTCCACCACCTCAATTTGGAATTTCAATTGACGCAGACTCCTTACAACCCATAAGCTTGATCAGACCAGATGAATTTAAAGCAGCCAGTTTCATGGCTGAGGCGATCGCATTTGAGCTTCGCCCTGATGCCCTGGTATTAGTGCTGGAACCCAGTGGTGGGTTAGGGGTGCTCCAGGCTTTATCTGGTGGAGCCAACGAAATTGCGGCTGTTATAAGTAACCCATTAGTTCGGCAAGCAGTAAAAACCACTACCACCCCCAGGACAGATATCTACGCTCAACCAGGCGTGCGAACTGTGCATGAAACGCCCCGAGTCTACCTTCAGAAGGACAGTTCGGTTTTTGACGTGGTTTATTATCCGCTTACAGACACTTATCGCCCGGTTACCAGTGGTGCATATAGCCTTTCAGAGACATATGACCTGACAGTTGAAGCCTTTGAAGATATGCTGGCAAGATTAGGGCCTGATGGGATACTGGTTTCGACTCGCTGGCTTCAAGTCCCTCCAAGTGAGAGCGTTCGATTAATAGCTACAATTGCTACTGCTCTAGAACGGAGATACAGTGTTAAGCCTGTAGATGCCATCCTGGCTTATCGAGGAATCCAGACAATGACCGTCTTGGTCAAACCAGATGGATGGCATAGCAGCGAACTTCTGCAGGTACGTGAGTTTACTAAGAACCGACGTTATGACCTTGTTTGGGCACCTGATATTCTTCCTGAGGAAACAAACCGCTACAATATCCTTCCAGAATCTTCATACTATCTTGTTGTCAGAGATATATTGGCAACAGAGGATCGTGCAGGTTATTACGCAAATTATCTATATTCGATATTCCCTCCCACTGACGACCACCCTTTCTTTTTTCATTTCTTTAAATGGGAACAAACGCCAGAACTGCTGGCAACTTTAGGGAAAACCTGGCAACCTTTCGGGGGTAGTGGCTATTTTGTTCTAATGGCTTTGCTTGTGGTAGTTAGCTTTTTTAGTCTGGTTCTGATTCTTGTTCCAGTTGTTTATCTCCGTTATTTACATAGGAGAGCCCCAAATATTGAAACCAGAAAAGAAAACTTTCATAATCTGAAGATAAAACGCTGGCAGGTATTGGCTTATTTTGGTCTGTTGGGCCTTGCGTTTCTTTTTGTTGAAATTCCATTAATTCAACGTTCAATTCTTTTATTAGGACATCCAATCTATGCCTTTTCCATCGTTGTTCTGGCATTATTGACTTTTTCTGGTTTGGGGAGCTTACTGGTACGTTCTCATTGGTTACCAAAGAAATGGGTCTTTATCGTCCTGGTTGTTCTGGCTTTATTGACACCAGTTTTTTTCCGGCTACTGACGATTGGAGCATTAAGCTGGCCTTTTGTTCTTAGAGTTTTAATTGTAGTATTCTCTCTGGCTCCTCTTTCAATATTGATGGGCATGCCGTTTCCAATGGGATTGATCTGGCTTGAAAAACTTATATGTTGGGCTGGAAACGAATATCTTGTTCCCTGGGCATGGGCAATAAATGGTTGTGCCTCTGTGATCTCTGCGGTACTGGCAGCTATATTAGCTCTGAGCTACGGATTTACAGTTGTATTTTTGGCCGGTGCCATCGCTTATGCCCTGGCTGGACTAATTTATTTGAAGATAAGACAAGAAAACTTTACTACCTGGTGAATGGGACAAACCTGACACCTCCCATATTGGTAGCCTTTAGCTCACCTTGTTCTTTTTCAAACAGCCACAAAGTCTGAACACTACCAATCGGTCCAATTGGAATCACCATCCGTCCGCCTTCTTTTAACTGGTCCGCAAGAGGTTGAGGCATATGATCTGGAGCTGCAGTAACAATAATGGCATCAAAAGGGGCATATTCCTCCCACCCAAAATAGCCATCACCTGTAAGGACGAGTACATCTCCATATCCTGAGTTTTTCAGATTTCTCATCGCTGATTCTGCCAACTCTGGAGTAATCTCAATTGAGTAAACTTTCGCACCAATTTCAGCCAGAACAGCTGCTTGATAACCACTACCAGTACCAATTTCCAATATACGGTCTCCGGCTTTAACCTGGATCACTTCGGTCATTAACGCGACGATATACGGTTGGGAAATTGTTTGCCCATAACCAATTGGTAATGGATGATCAGCATACGCCTGGGAAAGGTATTGCTCAGGTACAAACAGATGGCGTTGAACATTTCGCATGCTTACCAAGACATCCGAGTCAGTTACGCCACGGGCTTCAATTTGAGAGGTTACCATTTCCTGGCGGTCTTCATAAAAAGAATCTACAACAATATCATTCGGAGAAGGGACAGAATCAATTTTTGGTGTATCTTCCACTGGTTGGCAACCAGTGACAAAAATCAAAAAGACGATAATCAAAATGGATCGAATTTTCATAGCTAACCTCCGAAGAATACTTTAAATATACTAACGTAACATCATCTTGGTGTCAATTCGGAATAAAAGATGTTATGATTCTTTTGTAATGATTAAGATACTTCAAGATTGAACCATTTCCAGGGAGGTATTCCTATGGACGAACTGATCATATTTTATCCTGAAGGGCATATGGCTCACGCACAACAGGGTCATCCAGAAAGGCCAGAAAGGGTTGAATGTATTCGAATTTTGATGGAAGAGATTGGATGGTGGGAAAAATTCCCAAAAATTGCACCAACAACCATACCAGACGAAATTTTATTCAAGATTCATGAACCCGCGTATATGAATAGACTTCAAGAAGTGTCCAGTCGAGGTCAGTCGTTCGATATGGATACTTATACAACCCTATCGTCATGGGAGCTGGCTCATCAAGCCGCTGGCGGTGCTATCGCGGTTGCCAGCGCTGTTTGGAACAGGGAAGCCCGTAGAGGCTTTGCCATGACTCGCCCACCGGGTCATCATGCAACATCCAATCGAGCTATGGGTTTTTGTTTGATGAACAACATTGCCATTGCTGCCGAATATCTAATTCAAGCCAATGGATCGAAACGACTGGTAATCATTGACCTTGACTTGCACCATGGAAATGGTACCGAGCAAATCTTCTATAACCGGGGGGATGTCTTTTATCTCTCAACTCACCAGTCTCCACTTTATCCTGGAACTGGAAATATCGGTGATACTGGTGTTAGTGAGGGATCTGGGAAAAATGCAAATTTTCCGTTGCCCCCATTTTCTGGGGATCAAGCGTTTTTAACTGTAATGAATGATTTAATCATTCCATTATTATCCCATTATGGACCAGAAATGATCTTGGTCAGCTATGGTTTTGACACCCACTGGCGTGATCCACTTGGAAATTTGTTGTTATCAGGCAACGCCTATGGGGAAATGATCAAACTATTGAGTGATTGGGCTGACCAGCACTGTGAAGGTCGTATTGCTCTTTTCCTGGAAGGCGGATATGACCTGGATGCTGCCAGAGTTTGCAGCCAGTCAGTTATATCAGCAATGCTTGGAGAACCGCAGGAAGACACGATTGGTCTATCACAAATTTCTGAAAGAAATGAGTGGAAATCTATGCTACGTCAAGCTCTAGATCTTTGGGAGTTATGAAAAGATACATCAATTTGGAGAAAGATATAATGGATAATCAAAAGAAAACAAGTTCAGGGACCAATTCTGGATCCGTGTGGTTGAAATGGATTGGTTCTAAGATGATGACCGGCTTTGATTCGCGCGGAACACCATTGGTAATCGGGCGTTGGCCAGAGCGCGAACCCGAATTTACTGGTCTCAAAGCTTCTGATCTGCTTTTACTGGCAGCGGCTTCTTGCTCAACCTATGACATTCTCCTAATATTGACAAAGCAGCATGAACCTTTAGAGAATGTTGAAGTCACCTGTACTGGAGAGCAAGAAAAAGATCCGCCCTATACCTTTACCCACATCCACCTTCACTACAGCTTGACTGGTTCACTTAATCCAGATAAGGTTAAGCGCGCCATCCAACTTTCACAAGAGAAATATTGCTCGGTCACAAATACCTTGAAAGGATCTGTTGAGATTACCAGCGATTTTAAAATTAATGACAGTTCGTGAATACTCATGAAAGCAATGGTGGATTTCCTACCTGAAAAAGTAGGATCATATTTGAACAAGATAATAAAGGATACCGTCATGCAAACTTCAATCCGGATACCACAGACTGAGTACGAAACCAGGGTCAAGCGATTACTGGAATATTTAACATCTGAAAATCTTTCAGGCGTAGTCTTATTCGATAATTTCTATATTCTCTACTATACCGGGTTTGCCTTCATCCCAACCGAAAGACCAATTGCATTTATGATTAATTCCAGTGGAGAGTGCTCACTATTCGTTCCATATTTAGAAATTGAACACGCCAGAGCTAATGCGCTTGTTCATAAGGTGGATCATTACGAAGAATATCCAGGTCATCCCCATCCGATGGAAGTGTTCAAACCTACGCTGTTAGATCTGGGTATCAAGGGTCGTATCGGAGCAGATAACGATGGTTATCCATGGATACTCGGGTATCGAGGACCCAGTCTCAGTGAATTGGCAGGAGCAGATGTTATTTGTATTTCTGGGTTTATCGAAGATCAGATGATGATAAAGAGTCCAGCAGAACTAACACTTATCCGTGAGAGTGTAAAGTGGGGACATCTGGCTCATGTTCTTTTACAGAGATATACCAAAGTAGGGGTATCTGAGACTGAAGCAAGCCAGCGAGCCAGCTTTGAGGCAAACATAATTATGTTAGACACCATCGGACCAATTTACCAGGCGCAGAGTCCGTTTTCTGACGGCGTTGGGGCGGGGTACCGTGGTCAAATCGGGCGAAATGCTGCCATCCCTCACGCTTTAGCAAACAATATAACCTTTCAAAGAGGAGATATTTTGGTAAGTGGCGCCAGTGCACCAGTGTGGGGTTACAATTCGGAATTGGAAAGAACCATGGTCATTGGTAAAGCAACCGACAAACAAAAACAGATGTTTGATCACATGGTTGCTTTACAAGACATTGGGATTAGGTCTCTAGCACCAGGCGTCTGCTGCGCAGAGGTTGATCGACAGGTGCGAGCATACTATGAAAAGAATGATTTAATGCAATTCTGGAAGCACCATGTTGGTCACGCTATTGGCATGCGCTATCATGAAGGGCCATTCTTGGACCTGGGTGATCAGACTAAGATCAAAGCTGGGATGGTATTCACTGTTGAACCAGGAATCTATTTACCTGATCTTGGCGGTTTTCGCCATTCAGACACCGTAATCATTACCGAAGAAGGACAAGAGGTAATAACCTATTATCCACGTGACCTTGATAGCCTAACAATTCCGGGTTAGTTGCGTATAGTCTATTAGCGGCTATACTTTAATTTAATAACAAAGATAGTGAGTTTGCAACTATAATACTCCAGATAGAACTTAATATTAAAAAAATGAATTGGAACAATTGGTTAGGGGTAACAGAGATTTTTATAATTGGATAAAGATGGATAGCCTCGGAGTAGTCCGAGGCTATTGGCTATTTAGTTGGTTTTAGGTGACAGATGAAACCTTACTTTTGTCGAATATATTCTCCATTCAGGTCCGTATGGAAGGTAAATTCCTCATCTGCTACACTTAAGACGATCTTCCAACCAGGGGTGATTACTTCAGCACACATTTCGTCTTCTCCAGCCAGACCCAGACAAGCACTTGGCCATTCGATTTCTTCAGCTGAGATAAACCTTATTTGCCCAGCGGTCAGGTTATGGCTCTCAGCAATTCGGTCAACAATCTCCTGAACTTTCTCTGGAATTTCATTGCCTGGGTCTCCATTGTTGGGTTTCTCTGACTGTGTTGCGAAGGCTGCCACGATTAGAGCCAGGACAAGGACTGAGGTGATCAATAAAATTTTCTTCATCATATTATCTCCATTATTTTGCTTTGTTATTTTTTTCTTTCTTTTTTATCAGAACTCATTCAAACTCATGTTCAGAACTAATCTAACGACCGGTCAAATTTCATGGCATAGACGCATAAAAATTGAAATTAGTTCCCTTGTTAGTATTAGCACCAGATTAGAAACACGTAATATTTGTAAGCTTGTCAGAACCCCTTTCTTTCGAACTCATCATATAATAAGAAGAACTCAATAAGGAGGAATTTTTATGAAACTTGTAACAGTTGCGGAGATGTTAACCATTGAGAAAGAAGCGGATTCGCAGGGTTTGACCTATGATCTCATGATGGAGAATGCAGGTCGTGGACTGGCTGAGAAAATTAAGAATATGTTTGGTGATCTGAAACAGACGGGAATATTAGCATTGGTTGGATCTGGAAATAATGGTGGAGATGCACTGGTTGCTTTAACCTATCTCGCTAAACAAGGTTGGAATACGACTGCCTGTATTGTTCGACCACGTCACCCTGATGATGTTCTGGTAAATCGACTAATCAATGCTGGTGGCACGATAAAAATCTATGATGAGCTTGAAGATCCAGAAAATATTTTTACATTATTCAAGAATCATGGAGTCTTACTAGATGGAGTCCTGGGCACCGGTATAAAATTGCCGCTAAAAGATGAAGTGGCTTCAGTTTTACAAAAGGTCTGCCAATGTCTTAAAAATGATAAAAACCCACCAAAAGTGGTAGCTGTAGATTGTCCTTCCGGTGTAGATTGTGAAACTGGTCAGGCTGCTCCTGAAACTATCCCCGCTGACGTGACAGTGACAATGGCTGCAGTGAAAATTGGGTTACTCCAATCACCAGCATCACAATTAGTTGGTGATCTGCAAGTTGTCGGTATCGGTCTTGATGAAGGGCCATATCCTCCCCCAACCTGGCAAAGGGTAAAACGAAATGTTGCTGAAATAGCAATGATCCAGAGCTGGCTACCTGACAGACCATTCGATGCTCATAAAGGAACATTTGGGACCGCTCTTCTTGTGGCTGGTTCACTCAATTATACAGGCGCAGCCTTGCTAGCTGGTGAAGCAGCATTTCGAGTAGGAGCTGGCCTGATCACCCTGGCGATTCCTGAGCCGCTACATCCTGCCATTGCCGGACATTTTCCAGAATCCACCTGGATAATTTTACCTGCAGAATCCGGTGTAATCTGTGAAGCAGCTGCAGATTTAATCTTTGATAATCTCGAGCGGGCAACAGCCATGATGCTTGGGCCTGGCTTTGGGATCAAAGAACCAACCAGCAAATTCATAAGGCAACTATTTTGTACATCCCAAACAGGGCTTACAAAGCTCAAACCTTTTCCTCCACTAATCATCGATGCTGATGGTCTAAAATTACTTGCCAGGATCAAAAATTGGCATCAAGTTTTACCAGCCACGTCAGTGCTCACACCACACCCTGGGGAAATGTCAATATTAACCGGCTTAACCACCCAAGAAATCCAGAAAAAACGGCTGGAAATAGCGGAGAGTTATTCCAAAATTTGGGGGCACGTGGTTGTATTAAAAGGTGCAAACACCATTGTAGCTTCACCAGATGGGCAAACAACAATTATACCCGTGGCAACGTCAGCACTAGCGCGTGCCGGTACTGGAGATGTATTATCAGGCTTGATCGTTGGTTTACTGGCTCAGGGGGTTAAACCGTTTGCTGCAGCAGTAACTGGCTGTTGGATCCATGGTCAAGCTGGGTTATTGGCTGCTGAAAACTGTGGCTCTACTGCTACAGTCCTGGCAAGAGATGTCTTATCTGCAGTAATAGAAGTAATGAAAAGACTTTATAGCACAAAATAATAACCTGGCAGAAAGCTTAATCACATAAGATTAAAAAGACCGGATTATACCGGTCTTTTTTCTAATTCCTGAAGAGCTATCTTTGAGACGAAGAAAATTGAAAAACTACGATTCCTTACCTTCAATTTCTTCAATCTTTTTCTGAGCTGCTTCTTTTCCTGCTTCTACAGCAGATTCCAGGCGTTCTTTCTGCTTATCAATAATCTCCTGGCTTTTATGACGAAGTTCTTCGACTGCTTCACGGGCATGTTTGCCAATTTCATCAGCCTGAGCACGCGCTTCTGCAGCAGCCTCTTCTGCCCGGTGGCGGGCTTCTTCAGCCGTTTCTGTGGCTTTATCTTTCAACTCAATACTTTTCTCTCGGATAAGTGTTCGGGTTTCCTCCCCTGATTGTGGTGCAAGTAGAAGGGCAGCGGCAGCGCCTGCCAACCCCCCTATGATGAACCCAACGATAAATGAACCAAATTCTCCATTACGATCAGCCATCGCTTTTATTCTCCTTTCTTTAGATTTATTAGTCTTTAGGTTTGCGGATGAGTCCAATAAAACTCATTACCCGTTGCATCGAAGCAACATATCCGCCTAATTTTATTACTGGTTCGACCAGATTGTCACTGAGGAATAGAGCTGTACCGCGCAAGGTACGGCTGGTCTCATTTGTAGTTTCAAGTATCGGTTTTACTTCATTTTGTAAAAGGTTTATCAGGCTTGCCACCTGGATAATCAAGATTACCAGCGCGGCACCAACAACCAGGAATTCCAATGCCATAAAAATGATCACAATATCCCTAATCCTCGTGGTTGGGGTTGTTGGATTTACCAGATATATTATTGCTAATACCAACAAGCCTATTAGTATTATTCCTACAAGCGCAAAGCCTATTATTAACCGGCGTTGTTGGCTTTTGTCCTCATTGTTCTGAGAAGCATCCGATAATTTTGGTGCTATCTCCTCAGTCGTGTTTATTGGAGTGAGAGTCTCTTTGTCCATGTTTTATTGATTATACCACAATATTATTTGCAAAATATGTAATAAGGACTGCAAAATTGCATTTTTATCTGAAACTAATCAAACCTCTAAAAATCCAAAACCACTACTGGGTAATGGTTAAAACTATCAATGAACTGAAATATATAATTAATAGAAAATGGTCAGGCTGTAGTGGAAACTTTAATTAGAGATTAAACCCAACATGCGAGGGAACCAGTATTCAAGAACAGCTCCGGCCGGCTTACCGTGTACTGATGCTGATTTATCTTTTAGCACTGCAGGTGGATAATATCCTCTCGAAACAAATCCACTTACGAAATCTCGCTCGTTGATTGCAACTAACAATGCATTATAAATAAGAGTTTGTTCTTCTAGATCCAGGCTAATAGCAGCAATGTCTGGATTAGGAGCTGCAAGAAGGTCTATATCTAAACAGGAATTTTCATCAGGTGATAATGGATCAACTAAACAACCAGTTGAACTACCTTCTGCAGATGGATAAAAGACAGCGATAATTACAGGTTTGTCGACTTCCTCTTGGAAGTCTTTTATGTCCAGATCCAGAATATCCGCTGCCCTTAGATGAAGATCAGCTTCACTGCTGCCCGGTTCGTCTGCCAAAGGAACTGACCACATGAGATAGATACCGTCCACAGCGTCCAGGAATTCAGGTGGATTTAACATTCCTTTATCAATTGATAAAGCCCACAGAATTTTTCCTGAATAGTTTTCTCGAACCGCTGAAATAATTTCACGCCAGCGTTCCTCTGCATCATCTGGAACGTTGCTCGATGTCATGTTTGCCAGATATCCATCAGGTAATGCCGGGATAACCCAGTCTCCCCCCAGAATAAGCGCACCAGCCTCCTGATTTTCTGCCAATATTGCGTAGTTAAGAGCAAAACGGTTATAACCTTCAAACCACGAAAGCCACCACGAATAATTCCTTGGAGCGCTTTCCCACCATTCATCTACTGGATAAGGAAATCGTGGTGTGGGATGCAGAGCTGCATTCAATCCATAGTCATCAGACAATGATAACGTTTGTTTTATATCAAACCAGAGAGGATCACGATTTGGCAATGGTTCAAGAACTGGGATTGAGAGGTTTGTAAAAGTCCAGGTCGGTGTAACAATAATCCAGTTCGCACCCAATGATTGGATACCCTTATAGGCTGCAGGCATAAGTGGTGTGAAGGATGGATGATAATAGGGATGGAACTCAAAACCTGCTATGAATTCAACTCCTCTTTGGCGAATTTCAGGCGAAGTGATCGTTACCGGATGAGAAAGCGGTTTTAACCATGTCCATTCCTCAACAGTATCAACAATAGTCTGAAGGTCATCTCCTGATTCAATCATGCGGCCAAAACTATCAGTTCCGGGCGTCGAAGCATCATCTGCACTGTTACATTGGTCGTTACGGCAATATCGATATCCGAATTTATCCAGTGATTCAAAGGGACTATATAAAACGAACACCCAACGATGTGGCTCCATTCTCCACATTGGGATTGCTTCTGTCCATTCATATGGATTAAATTGAATAGAGATATGATCATCGGGTGGTGTATTATTCGGAACAGTTAGATTAAATAAAATTGCACCCGCTTCATGATCTGACCATGATTCTACAACATCTTGGATGATTACCGAATCCTCTGGCACAATAAGCTGGCGCAAACGGAAATTCCCCTCCACATCATGTTCAGCGTTCCAAAGTCCATCGCCCAAAGTGTATTTATAACAAATATATGCCCCAGCAGGTAGAGACAATACCAGGCTATACCTGCCGTCTGGTAAAGAGGTAAGGACTGGCATCCGGTTCGCTAAAGTGCTGACACCGCCTGATAGATCTGCGAAAGTATTGCCAAGCTGAGTAAGATTCCCAGCTAATCGAATTGGCACGGCTGGCATTGTATCTTCTGGAACTTCTACGGTAAATACAACATTAACTAATGGTGCCTCTGTTAGCTGAAGAGGTGCCGGTGTGGTGGAATCAGCCGCAATAACAGCGCCTTGTTGAAAAGTGCGATGTGTACCATCCATGGCGTAAGCGACTAAATTATGAGTTCCAATAGGTAATCCTTCTATCAGAAAAGAACCATCTGCTGAAGAAAATGCATGGATACCACCTGCTGTTATTAGTATATTCGGTAGAGGTTCCCTGGTTTTTTCGTCAAGTACATATCCTGTAATGCGACCAATATCCCCATCGAAATCAGTATCACTCCACGCGCAAACAATATCAAAGACTTCTACAGGGGCCTCTACGTAGTATATGCGATACCGAATTGAACGTTTGTCCGATGCATATTCGTGGGCGGTATAGATTCCTTGACGGGAGTATCTATACTTGACAGTAGCACCGATTGGAAGAGGAATGCTGATTTTATACTTCGCTTCATCTACAGCCTCCATTGAATACTTCTCGATGTTAAATGGCAACCCAGTGACTTCGTCAAGCAGATTAATAATTACCTGTTCACCTTGTGGGGTATCAGGCGGAATCTGGACATGAAAAGTCACCATAGTCATTGGAAGTTGATCTTCTGGTTGACTGGGGATTGGTGTAGAAGTTGCTTGGGGAGTAAACGGGAAAGATATATCTAGATTACAACCAAGGTTTAAACTAACCAGTAAGGATGATAGTAAGAGAAAATGGAATTTTCTCAACAGCGGTCGATTTATCGCTAAACCTTGGATAGATGTCAATTTTTTTGATGTCTTGGTTAATATGGTCATTTGGCTTTTGGTCATGAAACCCTTAGATATCAAGGTGAAACATGCTCGTGGATCAAATGAAGCAGCATCTCAAAGTTGTATATGTCCACAACAGCCATACGGGCTTTACCTGTATGCTGTGATTCTACCACCAGAAACCCTGATTGTATCGATATATTTGTTATACTCTCCCAAGGAATATACCTACGCTTAATCATTAATCTATCTCTGCATATAGCTATCCTACCAAAGGATAACCATTGGTTGGTTTGCATCTCTTTCGTGAGAACTGGCAGCAATCGGGGGTAAATATTAGATTTTAGCCTGTCAACCAAATCCCTGCTATTCTCCACGCGTTGGTCAATATCGATGGATCGATTTTTCTCAAGTACCAAACGCGCTTTAAAACGATTACCAATTTTATATCCGAAGAGGCTTTCTCTAATATTTCCAGCAGCAATTCCTTTTATAGAAGACCATAAGACCTTCTCTTTCTTGATTGATGATAACCTGAAATAAATTCCTTTTTCATGAACAGCGATATACCTTCGGGCAATTGATAAACGCAATAGTAATATAATCAGAATTAGAAAAGCAATGACTGAGGCCAAGACCAACCACATAAAGCTCCAATTCAGTGCTGCGGCAGGTCCATAGTTTGAATAGCCATAATAATACTTCCAAAATCCATATGCCAGCATAGCAACGGAAGCCATGCTGGCAGGTAAATAAAATAATACTCTTTCATAGCTGCTTATCGATCTACCTCGATATTCAACTATAAGGGGGCCGAGATCGCTTTTCACCCGTAACTGATCAGTCTGCCGGGCGAAAATATATAATATCGAGGATATTGCCCTGGCGCTCATCTATTGGTTTGAACACTGCCGCAACTTGCATACCAATAGCAACTGCATCTGGTTCAACTTCACCTAATTTGTGCACCAGGCCACCGTCTCCCAACCTAACAAATGCAACAATTTCTGGAGTTTGTCGCGGTGTTCCGTCAGTATTTTGATATAACAATGTAAAAGTGTGAACTTGTCCAATCGCTCCAACATCTACCCAATCATCCAGTTTACCCAGACAACGTTCACAAAAAGAAGTTGCTGGCACGTAAATGTGGTCGCACTTAGAGCAACGAGTACCCATGATCTTACCCTCTTCAGCCAGAGTTCGGAAAAAGCGTTCTCCTGCCAGACCAAAGGTATAACGACTTGTAATTGGCATAGTGCCAGTCCAAACAGGAGGTGCTTGGGGATCGCGTTCAAGGAGTGTCATAATTACTATTCCTCCATTGGTTTGAAGTACCGAATATCAGTTATTGCCCCCTGCCGCTCTTCAGGGGGAAGCCAAACTGCCTGAACTCTCATATTCATGTGAATATTTCCTGGATCGACTTCACCCAATTTATGCATGATGCCATGCAGAGGTGAAGCCCCATCAATTTCGATCACTGCTGGAATCTCGGGTGATTGGATCCTCTGCACATCCCAGGTGACATAGCATAAAGAGAAGGTATTTATTCTGCCAGTATCCTTCAAAGTGACATAATTATGCATGGGTCGGAAGCACCACTCACAAACAATTCGAGGAGGGACTACCGTTAATTTGCAGTTACGGCAATACGACCCTATGATTTTTCCCTGATACAATCCTTCTAGATAGCGACCGATGGCAATTCCTGTATCCCAGGCATAATATGCCTTAATCTGGTCGTGGATGCTATAAACTTTTCCACCAGTGATATCTTTTTCGCTTAACGGAGTACCGGGTAGTTCATTGAATTTTCCATTCATGCTTACACTCCTTATCGACCCATAATCACGACTGTGCCGACCTGCATCAGATCTCCCCATGCTTGAGCAAGACCATGCTTGGGTTGTCCAGGTACCTGGCGAGCTCCTGCCTCCCCCCTAAGTTGCCAGAACAATTCAGCTATTTTCATTAAACCTGCAGCGGCGATAGGATTACCAACCCCTAATAAACCCCCTGATGGACATACAGGCATATTTCCGTCGCGATCAGCGACTCCGTCAGCAACTAGCTGCGGTGCCTGTCCACGATCCGCTAACAATAAACCCTCTAAATGGTGTAATTCCTTATAATCAAACGGATCATAAGGTTCAACGATGTTGATCTCTTGTCGAGGTTCTTTTATTCCTGCCATTTCATAAGCCATTCTTGCCGCTGCTTCGACGTAACGGGGATAAGCAAGATCCCGGTTAGTCCAATAAGCAGTATCCAGGCTCCAACCAACCCCCTCAATCCACACCGGCTTATCTGTAATCTGCTTTGCACGCTCTTCAGATGCCAGGATAATGGCTACAGCACCATCAGATACCGGGCTAACATCCAGTCTTTGAACCGGCCAGGCCAGTACTTCGGAATCTAGCACATCTTGAATAGTGATATTTGCATCACCCAGCAACGCAGATGGATGGTCAGCGGCATTACGCTTATTTTTCACGGCAACTCTGGCGATGTCCTCTTTCTTGATACCGTATGTTTGCATATACCGGTTCATCTCCAAAGCAAAAATCCAAAGCAGATTGGGTTTCAATGGCCTTTCAGTTGTATGGTCAAAAATTGTCAAAAAAGCTGCCTGAGCATGGGGGTAAAACGAAGACATCTTTTCCTCACATATAACCAGGCATGTGTCAAATAACCCCGAAGCAATATGGTACCAGCCCTGGATGGGAGCAAAAACCCCTGTACCTCCACCAACATAAGAGCGCATGTACGGTTTCTGCCAACCACCTGCCCCATCGCTAAGGTATTCACCCTTCATGTGGATCCCATCAAAAGCGTCAGGGGCAGTACCCATACAAATCGCCTCGATATCATCCATAGTCAGTTCGCACGAGTTTAACGCGGTTGAGGCTGCCTGCCAGGACAATTCCTTGCCAGTTTCAAGAGCTCGGCGGACAAATCTGGTCATGCCAGCTCCAACTACTGCAACTTTTCTCATACCCATGTCTGCCTCCGTTTACATTGCATAGAATATGTATACATGTTTGCCTCACATAGATCTTGACACTCGAAATAGAGAATGGGTCTAATTACTCAAAATTGCCACTGCCCCACTTGTTGTGGGTAAACCTCGCCAGGATTGAATTAAACCAGTTTTTACATTCTTGAGCTGGCGTGGTCCGGCCTGTCCACGTAATTGTAGGACTACTTCCAGCGTACGGGCCAGGCCATTTGCTTCCAAAAGGTCGCCAAATCCCTGACTCCCGCCCGATATATTCACAGGAAGCTCACCTGATGCTTCTGTATAACCTTCGGCGGTTAGTTTTCCGGCAGTTCCTGGGGGACAAAGTGCTACGGCTTCCAAAGCTTGGAGTTCTTTGTATGCGAATACATCATCCAATTCCGCAAAATCAATCGCATTTTGTGGTTGGTTAATGCCTGCTTGCCGATAGGCAAATTCTGCGGCTTTTTGGGTATAGGCAGCGTTGCACCAATCCCTACTTTCAAGCGATGGTGAATCATTGCACCAACCAACACCCATAATCCAAATAGGAGGGTCACTTAATGCCCGGGCAATTGTTTCTGAAGCCAGTACCATTACAACAGCACCATCGGCTCTTCTTGCAACTTCGTGTTGTCTTAAAGGCCAGGAAAGAGGGGGACCTTCCAAAATTTCACCTAAGGATAAATCAGCAGCATATGGCGCTGAAGCATTCTTCAATGCATTTCTCCTGTTCTTTACTACAACCGACGCACACTGTTCTTTAGTGTTACCTGTTTCATGAAGATAGCGGTTCATTTCCATACCAGCGATGAAATGGGTATTAAGGTTTAATGGCCGGTTTAGAACTGGATCTTGAGCATACTGAGTGATCTCGTCAGGGGTTACCATATTTGAAGCTTTACTGTGACCTTCAATGGCGACAATATCAAATTGACCAGTGAGGATCAACATGGTACCCACCGCTAAAGCATGAAGACCATCACCACAGATTGTTTGTACAGGCTTGAGTGCTCCACCAAGTTGATCAGGAACATACTCGTCAAAAATACTGGTTCCTTCATGAAAATCTTCAGCAACTGTTACCAGGCTCTGAATATCTCTGCGAGGGTCAATACCAGCGTCTGCATATGCTCTAGAGGCTGCTGCATACATTAATTCTTTATAGGATAGTTCTGGTGTGGTAACCCTAAACCCTTCCCATCCCACACCAATAATTGCAACATGTTTTTTCATGGATTGTTGTCTCCTTTATCCCTTTTTCTATGACAGGTATATTAAAGGTTTGGTGGAAAGCTAAATAAACCTAGAATCAGTATTCATGTCTAATCCAGTTAAAGAACATAAATTTTCTCCTTCTTATACCTTACGCCCGAGACCGTTGGGCAATATGTGCCAAACCGATGCTCAGAAAGTAGAGCGCTACCATCGGTGCCATAACCAGGCTCATGCTTACCGGGTCAACAGTAGGTGTGATTACCGCAGCCAAAACGGCAATTACAACAATTGCTATCCGCCATTGTTGTGCAAGGGTCTCTCCACGAATAAGCCCTATGCGAGCTAGTACGTAAATTATCAACGGAAATTCGAAGATAGCCCCAATCCAAAATAATATTCCGGTTACAAAACGAACATAGGATGATGGGCGAATTTGTGCCTCCATCCCTAAAAAGGTGATCAAGAAGGGAATAGCGACTGGCAACATGATGTAATATGCAAACGCCATTCCACCAATAAAGAAAAAGGTAGCGACAGGTATAGCAAACAGTCCAAATAATCTAGAACGACGTTTTAAACCAGGGGCTATGAACAGGTACAATTCCAGAGCAATATAAGGGAAAGCTAAAGCAAAACCAGACAACAATGAAACCCGCATGAAAACGCCAATAGGCTCAGTAGGATCGATTGCAACTAATGCTTTTATTCCACCAACAGGTTGGGCAAGTATGTCAATGATTTGGGATGCAAAGGTAAAAGAAAATACGGTCGTGAGGGCAAGGAATCCAAGCGCACGCAGGATGTGTTTACGAAATGCATCCAGGTGAACCAAGATCTCATCAGGTTGGTCAAGTGCTTTTTGGAAGGAATCACCAACAGGGGTGTCTTCCGGTTCTGTTGTAATGAATTTCTGAAAACCTTGGGTGGTTTTCTTAATCCAGCGAAATGGTCTTGTTACCAATCGCCAGATGGCTCGCAGCCATTTGCGCATAGATTATTCTCGTTCGTGATCAAAGTCTTGACTTGATTCTTCTTCACGCTTATTTGATGGTTCTAATTTGTCTGATGATGATTCGAGAACTGGTGCTGTTTCAGAGGCTGTCTCCGACTCACTATTTGAAGGTGGATCAGACGAAGTTTCACTAGCAGGAGGTGTTGTCCAGGAGGATATATTTTCCTCAAATTCCTGTAAATCCATCTTATTCATTTTTACATCGTCAAGATAGGATTTCGTGATTTTATTAATCTCTTTTACTTCTTGTTCGAACTCCTCCAAGCCTGCATCGCGGATTAATTTGTTAGGTAATTGCCGAAATTCTTGAGAAGCATGTTGAACTGTGCGCCAGCTAGAAGACGTGACAATCCTACGTAAAAACTTTCCTAACGTTCGACCAGCCTTAACCATATCCTTAGGACCAAGGACGATTAATGCAATCAAGAGAATATAGATAAGTTCTAAAGGACCAATTCCAAATATTTCCATTTAAGATTTTGATTTATCAATATTATGTTTAAAAGCCTGTTGGATTTCATTTGCACGTGGAGCTAAGCCTCCAAGAACACCATTTATGAAACGAGGTGAGCTATCTGATCCAAAACGTTTTGCCAGATCAACAGCCTCGTTTATTGCGACCTTAACTGGTGTCTCTCCATTTACTGCAAATTCCCATAATGCAATGCGAAGGATATTACGATCAATCGTAGCAATTTGGTCTAAAGGCCATTCAGGTGCGTGTTCAGCTATAAATTGATCTAATTCTTTTACTAACGGCAAGACTCCAAAAACGATCTGGTTAGCGAAAATTGACATTTTTTCATCGAGTTCTTCATCCACGATACGTTGTTGAAGTACAAATCCTGGTTGATGACCAGTCAAATCGATTTCGTAAAGTGCTTGCAGGGCAGCACAGCGTGCCCTGGTGCGTGATTTCATTAAAGGCTATCCCTCTGTCCCCAAAGGATAGTCAATATCTTTGACATGAATGTTGATCCTTCCTACCTGCATTCCGACCATTTCAGATATCGCTCGGGAGACTTCTCGTTGTATCGAACGGCACACATCGCGAACGTTTACATCGTTATTTAAGATAACGTATAAATCAGCAAAAACAGCATCATCCTTAACTTCAATAAAAACACCTTCATCATGATGACCTCTTTTGAAGATACTCTTTACATCTTCCCCATGTGTTGAGCTCAGACGACTAACTCCCTGGACATTTAGGGCTGATAATTTTGCAATCGTTAAAAGAACGTCCAAAGCGATAGTGGTTTTCCCTGCAGTGCTTTTAGATTCAGCCATGATTCTCCTTTACTTTCTAAATCATTGCCATTCCACCGTCCACAGCAAGTATCTGTCCAGTAATGTAGGCAGCTTGATCGGATGCTAGAAATGAAACAGCGTAAGCAATTTCTTCAGGTTCACCTTTACGACCTAAAGGGATTAAGTTTATCAAAGCCTGACGCGCATCTTCGGGTACAGTAGACCAAATATCAGTCTCAATATAACCTGCTGCAATCGCGTTGACAGTTATGTTACGCGAAGCAACTTCACGAGCTAAGGCTTTTGTAAAACCTATTTGCCCGGCTTTTGATGCAGAATAGTTTGTCTGCCCAGGGTTACCAATCTGACCAGCAATGGATGTAATGTTTATAATACGTCCAAAACGTTTGCGCATCATATAACGAATTGCGGCTTTTGAGCAGTTGAAAGTAGATTTAAGATTAGTATTAATGACGATATTCCAATCTTCTTCTTTCATCGTCATTATTAAAGTGTCCCGGGTGATACCGGCATTATTTACTAGAATATCTAGCCTATCATAGGTATCAACAGCAGTTTTTATCAGAAATTGTGCTTGATGGAAATCAGAGACATCTGCCTGCACTGCATGTGATTTCCCGCCAAAGGATTCTATCTGATGTACTAGGTCTTCAGCAGCCTCAGCCGATTGAAGGAAATTTATAATAACTGCAGCGCCTCGTTGAGCAAGTTCATTAGCGATTGCCCTACCAATGCCTCGAGAAGCGCCAGTGACAATTGCTACACGTCCTTCTAATGAAAGATTGGCATTTGGATTCATTAAAATTTCCTCTGGTCAGACTTGGATTATTATACCGTAAATGAATCCAGGTGATTCTTAGGCTCAATCTTAGGCATTAATATTTTCGAAATCATCCCAAGTTCCTAGTGATAAGCCTGTAATCTCTCGATCGATTCGCTTCAGAAGACCAATCAGAACTGAACCAGGACCAATTTCAAGGAAAAACCTGATGTCTTGATCCAGCAGATAATCCATCGATTCCTTCCATCTTACCCGTTTGGTTAGTTGAGATCGGAGTTCTACACGTACAGTTTCTGCACTTGTCAAAGGGAGAGCAGAAACATTGCCCATGACTGGAACGCTCGGATCAACAATTGCGGTATCTGCAACAGCCTGGTTAAATTCAGATTGGACCGATGCCATCAAAGGAGAATGAGCGGCAATACTTACTGCTAAATTTACAGCCCGACGAGCTCCAGCATCATACGCCATTCTAATTGCACGATCAATGGCTGGTCTTGAACCAGAGATAACTACCTGACCTGGACAATTATCGTTGGCAATTTGGACTATTTCATGATCTTTGCCAGCAATACGACAAATTTCTTCTAAATCATTTATATCAATGCCCATAATAGCAGCCATTCCCCCAGGCTTTTGTTCTCCTGCTTTTTTCATTAATTCCCCACGTTTCCGTGCCAGTCTCAACGCATCAGGAAAGGAGATAGAGCCAGCTGCAACAAGTGCACTTATCTGACCCATCGAGTGACCTGCCACAAAATTTGGTCGGATGGCTGGAAAATTTTCCTTAATGATATTTAACAAGGCTGTGGAATGAACAAGCAAAGCCGGTTGGGTATTTACAGTCTTGTTAAGATCTGATAAAGGACCATACCAGCAGAGTTTAGAGAGATAAAAACCAAGGATTTCATCAGCCTCCAAGAAAACTTCAGCTGCTTTCTTGTGAGTCTTAGCTAAATTAAGACCCATTCCCAGGGTTTGAGAGCCTTGCCCTGGGAATAGAAATGCACATGACCTGGGATTTAAGGTCATAAGCTATCAAGCAGTGGAAAAATACAATGAGCCTGGGTTATACTGACTCATAGGATTATTTTTCTTTGATTTCAATCACCTCACGCCCCTGGTAATGACCACAATTGGGGCAAACACGATGAGGAAGACGCATCTCTCCACAGTTGGAGCATTGTACAAGGTTATGTAATGTTAATGCGTCATGTGATCTCCGTCGATCACGGCGGCTTGGTGCAGTTTTTCTTTTTGGTACGGGTGACATGAATATTACTCCTATCTGATAGATCCTATCCATAATAACGCCTGCCACACAGGCAGGCATATAAAATTATACGTTTGAGTGATTCAGGTGTCAAGGCTACTTTTCGCCAACTTTGGATATTAAGTATGATTCAATGAATCCATCGATTTCGCCATCTAATACTGCCTGGATGTTGCCAACTTCATGATCTGTTCGATGGTCTTTTACAAGCTGGTATGGGTGCAAAACATATGAGCGTATCTGGCTACCCCACTCGGCTTTGGTGTACTCGCCCCTCAGTTCAGCCATTTGTTCAAACTGTTCTTGCTCTTTTAATTCGAGCAGGCGAGCTCTTAAGACTCGCATGGCATTCTCCCGATTCTGAACCTGAGATCGTTCATTTTGGCATGAGACAACGATCCCAGTAGGTAGATGGGTAATGCGAATTGCAGTTGCATTTTTCTGAACGTTTTGACCACCGGCACCTGATGAACGGAATACATCAATCCGTAAATCATCAGCATTGATTTCAACTTCAGTATCGTTTTCCACCTGAGGAAGCACTTCAACCAGGGCAAAAGACGTGTGACGGCGGTGTGAGGAATCAAATGGTGATAATCTAACTAATCTATGAACACCTTTCTCTGAGAATAAATAACCATAAGCATAAAGTCCATCCACCGCGATCGTTACACTCTTGATACCTGCTTCTTCTCCTAAGGTTAAATCTAAAACTTCAGTTTTGTATCCTTTCTTCTCAGCCCAACGCAGATACATTCGTTGCAGCATCTCAGCCCAGTCTTGCGAATCTGTACCACCAGCACCCGCGTGGATGGCTAACAGAGCATTGCCCCGATCGTGTTCACCAGAAAGCATTGCAGTGAACTCACGCCGGCCAATTTGATCTTCGATCTCATCAACTTCACGCTCCAGCTCAGCTCGAAGGCCTTCATCCCCCATGTTGGCTAATTCTAGGCTATCCCTAATTTTCTGATTAAGTTTCTGCCAATCTTCAATTTCCTCCCTAAGGATAGAAATCCACTTCATAACGCGTTGGGCATTGTCAGGGTCTTGCCATAGGTCTGGGGCTTCCGATCGTTTTTCTAGTTCGATTAGTTGGATTCTTTTTCGTGGTAAGTCAAAGACGCTCCAGGAGATTTTGAATTTTCTTGTTGCTTTCTTGCAGTCTATCAATTAAATCTTGCATTTCAATTAACTCCAAACGTTTTTTATCTAGAGAGGATACCGTTTAAGAAGGCATCTGGATTGAAGGGCTCAAGGTCATCAAGACCTTCACCTAAACCAGCAAACAATATGGGCAGGTTCAGTTCATGTTGAATCGCAAATGCCATTCCTCCCC
>Ga0114946_10000658_pt1 | contig 23095 bp, 17 predicted proteins | sample WalLakDeSediment_FD_88676 | JGI IMG/M metagenome (GOLD analysis project Ga0114946, IMG submission 88676) | Lake sediment microbial communities from Walker lake, Nevada to study Microbial Dark Matter (Phase II) - Walker Lake 11/02/13 Deep Sediment | ecosystem: Environmental > Aquatic >...
CTCGAGGGCGCCGGCCACTGGCTGTCGCTGCTCCCGTGGGTCGGCGTCCCGCTGAAGCGGCGCGCCGTGCGCCTCTTCGTCGAGCGCCTGCGCGTGCCGGTGTCGCTGCCCAACCGCTTCAGCGGCGAGCCGCTGATGGTGGAGCTGACGGGGCACATCGATCCGGACGCCGTGGCGGCGCGGATGGCGGCGCTGCTCGACGACCCGGCCGACCTCGCCCGGCGGCGCGCCCGCCTCGAGGCCACCATGCCCGCCCCCGGCGCGGCGGACCGGCTGGTCGCACGCCTGCGCGAGCTCGTGCCCGTCGGACCACCGGCGTGAGGCGACCGGCCGGCGAGCCGCTGCTGCGGCCGGCGGGGGGCTGGGCGGCCACCGGCGCCGCCGCGGCCGTCGTCGGCGCGGCGCTGCGGGTGGCGATCGTGCCGTGGTTCGTCACCCCGCTGTTCGACCGCGTGTTGGCGGAGGGCGCCATGGACGCGCTCCCCCGCCTCCTGCTCGTCGGCGCGGCGGTCGCGTCGGCCGGATCGTCCCTGCTGTTCGCCCAGGACCTCGCGTTCGGACGCGCCGCGGCGCATCGGACGCGGGTCTGGCGGGAGCGCCTGCACGGCGCCCTCTTGCAGCGTCCGCCCGGCGGGAGCGGAGATCCCACCAGCGGCGGGCTCGCGACGCGCGTGCTCGCCGACCTGCGCGAGGTCGAGACCTACGTGCTGTACGGGCTCGGGTCGTTCTTCGCCGAGGGCGCCACGCTGGCGGTGATCCTCGCACTGCTCGCCTGGACCGATCCGCTCGCGACCGCCGCGCTCCTGCTCCTGGCGATCCCCGCCGTGCTGGCGACGCGCGCCATCGGCCGCGCCGTGGAGGCGGCGGCGGACCACCACCAGGCCACCATCGAGCAACTCGGCGCCCGACTGCAGGAGCACACCCGCCACCGCGAGACGCTGCGCGCGTTCGGCGCGTTCGGCTTCGCGGCCCGCCGGCTCGAGCCACTGAACCGCGCCGTCGAGGCCGCGCTGGCGCGGCGCACCCGATGGGCGGCCCTGACCACGCCCGTCGCCCAGATCCTGGTGTTCACCGCCATCGGCGTACTGGTCGCCTGGCTCACGCGCGCCGTGGGCGAGGGCCGCACGACCACCGGCGAGCTCGTGGGGTTCGTCACGCTGGTGGTGCTGTTGGCCACGCCGGCGCAACTGCTCCCGCGGGCGTTCGCCCTGCGGCAGCAGGCGCGAGCGGCGGCCGTGCGCCTGCGCGCCCTCGACCGCGCCCCCCCGCCCCCCGCCGGCGATCCGGCGGCGCCCGCCGCCGCGACGGGGGGCCGCCTCCGGACGCGCGGCCTCGAGGTCGGCTTCGACGGCGGCGCGGTCATGGCCTGCGCGGACCTGGCCCTGACCGGACCGGGGCTGGTCGTGATCTCGGGACCGAGCGGCATGGGCAAGACGAGCTGGCTGCGCACCGTCGCCGGTCTGCTGCCACCGGTGGCCGGGCGCCTCGAGGTCGCGGGCGTCGCGATCGACGCCGGCGGGGTCGCCGACGACGCGAGCTTGCGTTCGCGCGTCGGCTACGTGCCGCAGGGCGCGGCGCTGCTGTCCGGCACGCTGCGCGACAACCTGGCGCTCGGGCGCGGGTTCGACGACGGCGCGCTGCGCGCGGCCCTGCACGACGTCGGACTCGGCGCGGCGCTGGCGGCCAGGGTCGGCGGCCTGGATGCACCCCTCGCCGAGGACGGCGCGGGGCTGTCGGGCGGGCAGCAGCAGCGTCTGGCGATCGCCCGCGCGCTCGTGGGGCGGCCGGGACTGCTGCTGCTCGACGAACCCACCGCCGCTCTCGACGAGGCCGCCGAGGGCGACCTGATCGCGCTCCTGCGACGCCTGGCGGACGCCCACCTGGTCGTCGTAGTCAGCCACCGCGCGGGGTTGGTCGCCGTCGCCGACCGCGTCCTGGTGGCCAGCGACGGCCGCCTGCTGGAGGCGACGTGACGCCCGACCTCTACGGCGACGCCGAGCTGTACGACCTCGTCCACGAGGGCTACCGCGACGACCTCGGCTTCTACCGCGGGCTCGCGGACGACCACGGCGGTCCGGTGCTCGAGCTCGGCGCCGGCAGCGGCCGTGTCACGCAGGCGTTGGCCACCGCGGGCCACCGGGTGCTGGCGGTGGAGCCTTCGGCCGCGATGCGTACCCGCGGCGCCGCCCGCCTGGCGGCCGCCGGCCTGGACGAGCGGGTGACCTGGATCGATGCCGACATGCGGACGCTCGACCTGGGCGCGGTGGTCCCCCTCGCCATCGCCCCCTTCCACACGCTGATGCACCTGACGTCGCTCGACGAGCAGGACGCTGCCCTGCGGGCGGTGCGCACCCACCTGGTGCCGGGTGGCGCCTTCGCGACCGACGTGTTCGTGCCGCACTTCGGGCCGGACGGCCAGGCGCGGGTGGAGCCCACCTGGGGCGGTGGCGATGCCGACCTGATCGTGTGGCAGCGCCACGACCCCGTGCACCAGCTGGTCGTCACCGAGCACCGGCTCGACGTCGTCGACGCGGACGGGCGCGTGCGCCGCCGACGGGCGACGCTTCGGCAGCGCTACTTCCAGCGCTACGAGCTCGAGCGGGCCCTGCGGGCCGCCGGCTTCTCGTCGGTGCGCGTCTTCGGCGGGTTCGATCGCGGACCCGTGACGGCGGCGGCGACCAGTTGGACCTTCGTGGCGCGCGCCTGAGCGCCGCCGCCCCCCGCTGGCAGCGTCAGCCCGCCAGCGTCCCCATCGCGGCGGTCACGGCGACCCCGGGCGGAACCGCTCGGCCGAGGTCGCGCCAGGCGTCCTCGAGCGCCGCGGCCAGCACCACCGCGTCGTAGTCGTCACCGTAACCGAGCAGGCTGGGCCGCAACAGCCGGCGCCGCAACTGGTCCTGCCCGCCGGCGATGCGGACGCCGCGGCGCGCGAGCGCGGACACGACGGCGGGCGCGTCGAGCCCCTCCGGTGTGGCCAGCGCCGCGACCGCGGGGCTCGTGCGCTCGGCGAACGGGACCGCCCCCAGCGCCGTGCCGGCCGCCAGCACGGCGCGGTTACGGCGCGCCAACCCCTCGCGGCGCGCCGCGAGACCGCCCTCGATCAGGGACGCGAACGCCACCTCCGCCGCCACCACGAGCGAGGTGGCCGGCGTCACGGCGCTGTCGCCGACCGCCTGACGCGGTCGCTCGCGATGGAGATCGAGCACGTAGCCGGCGACCCGCGCCGCGGGATCGGCGGCCCGCTCCCAGGCGCGCGCCGACAGCCACACGAAGCCCAGCCCGGGCGGCAGCATGACCCCCTTCTGCGACCCCGCCACGACCGCGTCGATCCCCCATGCGTGCGGGCGCAGCTCCGCGGCGGCGAGGCTGGTGACGGCGTCCACCAGCAGCAGCGCGTCCGGCGCCCACGACCGGAGGGCGCCGGCGAGGGCCGCCACGTCGTGCAGCACGCCGGTCGAGGTCTCGGAGTGGACCAGGGTGACCGCTTCGGGCGGCGCCTCGTCCCGCAGCCCCGCGATCAGCGCGTCGGCGTCGAACGCGCGCCCCCACGCGACGTCACGCTCGAAGACCCGGTAACCGAAGGCCCGCGCCATGGCGGCCCAGCGTTCGCCGAACTTGCCGCCGCGGAGCGCCAGGACACGCCCGCCCGCCGGCACCGATGCCAGCAGGGCCGCCTCGAAGGCCGTCGTGCCCGAACCGGTGAGCAGCATGACGTCGTCGCCCGGCACGCCGACGATCTCGGCGAGCGCGGCGCGGGCCCGCAGGAAGACGGCCCGGAACGCGTCGGTGCGGTGGTGGAGGACCGGGCTGCCCAACGCCGCCAGCACCGCGGGTGGCACGGTCACGGGGCCGGGCGCGTACAGCCGGGAGAGGTACGCCCCCTGGGCGACCCGATCGCCGCCGCTCACAGGCGCACGGCCCGCAGGGTGTGGATCACGTCGCTCATGTCGCGGAGCACGCCCAGCACGATCTCGCCGGGGACCTGGTCGAGGGTCAGCGCGAACATCGCCAGGCCGTCGTCGCCGACGCGCGACAGTTGCATGCCGGAGATGTTGATGCCGGCGTCCCCCAGGACGGTGCCGACCCGCCCGACCGCGCCGGGCCGATCGTAGTTGGTGCAGATCAGCATGGTGCCCTCGGGTCGGATCTCGATCGGGTAGCCCTCGATCTCCACGATGCGCGGGTGGTCGCCCAACACGGTGCCGGCCACCGAACTGGCGCCGTCATCGCTCCGCGCGGTGACCCGCACGTGGGTGAGGTAGTCGCGTGGCCGTGCGGCCACCACGCGCGTGACGCGGACGTCGCGCTGCTTGGCCAGCGCCAGCGCGTTGACGTAGGTGGGCGGGTCGCTCAGCACCGGCTCCAGGAAACCCTTCGCCACGCCGACCGCGATGGGGTCGGGGTCGAGCGGGAACTCGCCGGCGAACTCGACCACCAGCTCTTGGACGCGGCCGTGGGCGAGCTGGGCGACGACCTTGCCGAGCGCCTCGCCGAGCTCCAGGTGGCGTCCCAGCTTGGCGACGACCTCGGGCGCCAGCGCGGGCGCGTTCACCACGCCCATGGTCAGGTCGCCGCGCAGCGTGCGCACCGTGCGCTCCAGGATGTCCGAGGCGACGCGCCGCTGGGCCTCGACGGTGTTCGCGCCGAGGTGGGCGGTGACCACCACGTCCTCGCGGCCGACCAGGGGGTGATCGGGACCCGGCGGCTCCTCGACGAAGACGTCGAGGCCGGCGGCGAACACCGCACCGCTGTCGAGCGCTTCGGCCAGGGCGGCCTCATCGACGATGCCACCGCGGGCGGCGTTGACCACCACGGCGCCGCGCGGCATGGCGGCGAGGGCCGCCGCGTCGATGAGCCCGCGGGTCTCGTCGGTCAGGGGCGTGTGCACGCTCAGGAAGCCGACCAGCCCGAGCATGGCGTGCAGGTCGTCGACCAACCCCACGCCCAGCTCCTCGGCGCGGCGCGAGGTGATGTACGGGTCGTAGGCCAGCACCCGCATCCCCAGCCCCTGGGCGCGGCCCGCCACCAGGCTGCCGATGCGGCCTAGCCCCACGATGCCGAGCGTCGCGCCGTCGACCTCGCGGCCGAGGAAGGCGCGGTCCCAGGCGCCGCGGCGCACGCCGGCGTCGGACCGGGCCACGCCCCTGGCGGCGGCCAGCAGGAGGGCGATCGCCAGCTCGGCGGCCGAGACGTTGTTCGCCTCGGGGGCGTTGACGATCAGGATCCCGCGACGGCTGGCGGCGTCGAGATCGATGTTGTCGACGCCCACACCGCCGCGCCCGACCACCTTGAGCCGGGGACCGGCCGCCGTGAGCAGGGCGTCGTCGACCAGCGTGCGCGAGCGGGTGATCAGCGCGTCGTAGTCGGCGACGATGCGCAACAGGTCGGCCCGACCGATGCCGGCGCGATCGTCGACCTCGGCGTCGTCGAAGCGCGCCTGACCCAGGGCGATGGCGTCGGTGACGAGGACGCGGAACATGCGCCGCAGCCTACCGCGGCGGCGCCTCCTGGCCGAAGACCCCCCACAGCGGCCCCGCCAGCGGCACCCGGAAGCTGTCGATGCCCAGCACGTCGTACACGAAGGGACCGTAGACCACGAACGGCGTGGGGTGGCCCGCCAGCAGCGCGTCCAGCCGAGCCACGGCCGCGGCCGGCAGGCGGGCGGGATCGAGCACGACCACGAGGTCGGTGGTGACGGTGGCGCCGGCCGGGACCGGCAGCGGCGCGAGGTCCACCACGCCCACCACCAGCGCCTCGGCCAGCTGGGCCGCCGAGGGCGCAGCGGGGGCCCCGGCGACCGCCGAGGCGGCGTCCTCGCCGGCATCGCGCGGCACCAGCAGCGCGAGCTGCACCCCGCGGGCCGAGACGAAGTAGCCCACGTCGCCCGGGTTGGTCACCTCGATGGCGAAGCGCAGCGCGGGGGCATCGGGCCGCGCGACCAGCACCTCCTGGCGATCGGCGACGATGCTCAGCCGCGGCGGCTGGACCGCCTGCCGCGCGACGAGCTCGCCCGCGAACAGCGGTCGAAGGCCCGTGGTGAAGGCGAACACCTCGCTGACGAAGCGCATGCGCCCCTCGACCTCGAAGGTCAGCGGCGCGCCGGCGAAGGTGCCGACGACCGCCGCCCACAGGCCGGGGAGCTCGGCCAGGGAGGCCTCGACCGACCACGACCACGGCGTCGTGCCCATGGCGGGGACCAGCAGCCGCGGCTCGAGCGTCGCCACGGCGACGGTCTGGCCGGCCAGCGTCAACTCGTACGAGATCCGCTCGATGACCAGATCGAAGGGATTGGGGTTGGCGACGGTCACCGCCAGCGCCAGCCACAGCCCGGCTCCGGCGCCGGGAGGGTCGAAGCGCTCGATGCGGGTGCCCACGGCGTCGACCAGGAGACGCGGCGCGACGACGTCCACCACCGGCGTCACCTCGGTGATCTCGCCCACGGCGCTCGGCACGCAGGCCGACAGCGAGGCGAGCAGCAGGGCGAGCAGCACGACGGGCCGCGAGACGCGCGCGCGCGGGATGGCGGTCACGACCGGAGTCTACCAGAGCGCTCCGGCCGCCCCGCGGCCGCTGCCCACGGTCGACCCGGCGCCCAGACCAGCCACGCACCGGCCGCGACCATCGCGATGGCCACGACCAGGGCCGACCCGAGCCCGGGCGGCGCCGCCCCCTGTGCGGCGAAGGGCGCGCCCAGCGAGCCCGTCGCGACGCCCTGCAGCAGGGCGTGGCCCGGGGGCACCAGCGCCGACCAGCGCGGCGAGCGTCGCATCGCCCAGGTGGCCGCGACGACCGCCATGCCCAAGAGGACGACCGTCATCGCTGCGAAGCCGAGCAGCGCCGCCGATGGCGCCCCCACGGCCACCCCGCGCGCGAGGACCGCCGCCGCGTGCAGCGGCGCCACGGCCAGCACGATGGCCCAGGGGCGCGCGCCCCGCAGGGGCCCCCAGCGGCGCCGGGCCATCCAGCCGAGGCCCAGCCCCAGCACCAGCAGGGCGAGCGCCAAGCGACCCAGCAGCGTCATCCCCCCACCCCCTTCACAGCGTCTGCCGCAGGCCGACGGCCCGCTCGCGCCGGCGCAGCTCCTCGCGCAGGAGGCTCGCCCAGGGCGCCTCCAGCGTCGGTGACGCGGCCAGCATCCGGCCCGCCACCTCGCGGGCCTGCTCGATCACCCGCACGTCGGTCGCGAGATCGCCGAAGCTCAGGTCGGGGAGCCCCGACTGGCGCGTCCCGCGCAGCTCGCCCGGGCCGCGCAGTTCGAGGTCGCGCTCGGCGATGAGGAAGCCGTCCGTGAGGCGCTCGACGACGCGCAGGCGGGTCATCGTGGCGCGGCTCGCCTCGCCCGCGATCAGCACGCAGCGGCCGGGCGCATCGCCGCGGCCGACGCGCCCCCGGAGCTGATGGAGCTGCGCCAGGCCGAAGCGCTCGGCGTTCTCCACCACCATGACGGTCGCGTTGGGCACGTCGACCCCCACCTCGACGACGGTGGTGGCGACCAGGGCGTCGAGCTCGTGGTCACGGAAGGCGCGCATGACGGCCTCCTTCTCGGCGGGCGCCTGGCGGCCGTGCAGCAGGCCCAGGCGCGCCTCGGCCGGCAGGAGCGCGCGCAGGTCGTCCAGCAGGCTGGTGGCCGACACCACCTCGTCCAGCGCCTCGGAATCCTCGACCAGGGGCGCCACCACGTACGCCTGGCGCCCGCTCGCCCGCAGCTCGGACCACAGCTCGCGGTACACCGCCGGTCGCTGGGCGGCGCGCACCAGCCGCGTGGCGACGGGGGCGCGACCGGGGGGGCGCTCGTCGAGCACGCTGACGTCGAGGTCGCCGTAGAGCGTGAGCGCCAGCGACCGCGGGATCGGGGTGGCCGTCATGACCAGCACGTCGGGCGCCCCGCGAATCAGCCGGCGCCGCTGCTCGACGCCGAACCGGTGCTCCTCGTCGATCACCGCCAGGCCCAGGTCGCGAAACGTCACCCCCTCCTGGATGAGCGCGTGGGTGCCGACCACGACGTCGGTCGCGCCGGCGGCCAGGCGGGCGCGGGCGTCAGAGCGCTCCCGTGCGCCCATGCCGCCCACCAGCAGATCGACGCGCACGCCCAGCGGCCACAGCACGTCGGTGAAGGAGGCGAGGTGCTGGCGAGCGAGCAGCTCGGTGGGGGCCATGACGGCCGCCTGAGCGCCCGCACGCACCACGGTCCACGCCGCGCCCGCGGCGACGGCGGTCTTGCCGCTGCCGACGTCGCCCATCAGCAGCCGCGCCATCTGTCGCGGCGTCGCCAGATCGGCGCGGATCTCCCCCAGCGCCCGTCGCTGCGCACCGGTGAGGGCGTACGGCAGAGCCGCCTCGAACGTCGCCGCGTCGGCCTCCGCGGTGGCGAACGCCCGGCCGGCCCCCAGGTCTCGCTGCAGCAACATGCGGAGCTCGAGCAGCAGGAACTCGTCGAACTTGAGGCGTCGCAGGGCACGCTGCAACGCGGTCTCGTCGGGCGGCTGGTGGACGTCGCGCCAGGCGCGGTCGCGGTCGACGAGGTCGAGGTCGGCGCGCAGCCGGGCGGGCAGGGGGTCGGGCAACGCGGGCAGGGCGCGCAGCGTCCTGTCGACGGCCCGCCGCAGGTAGGCCTGCGCCAGCCCCTGCGTGCTCGGGTAGACGGCCACGATGCGCCCGGTCGAGAGCGACGGGCCCTCGTCATCGACCTCGAAGCCCTCGACGTGCAGCTCGAGCGCGCGGCCGCGGCGCTTGACCCGACCCGTGACGATCAGCGGCTGGCCGGGGAACACCTGGCGCTCGACCCACGGCTGGTGGAACCACACGGCGGTCAGCCGCTCGCCCGCCCTGTCCTCGAGCACGGCGCGCAGCACGCCAGCACCGCGCCGGGTCGGCACCAGCTTGCGACCCACCACGGCGCCGACGACGGTCGCCTTCTCCAGGCTCGCGGCGGCGGCGAACGACGGCAGTGCGCGGCGGTCCTCCCAGCGCCGCGGGGCATGGTGCAGGACGTCGCGGTAGGTGACCAGACCCACCTCCGCCAGCTTGCGGGCGGCCTGCGCCCCCAGGTCGACGCGGCGCTCGGCGATCGCGCCGTCGAGCAGCGCGGCGCCGACGTCGCCCACCGGCGCGGCGCCCGACGCGCCGCCCGACGCTGCGTCGGGCGGCGCGCCCACGGGCCGCGTTCCCTGGGCGACGGCGTCGGACGCGCTGTCCGCCGCCAACGCGTCAAGCGCGGCCCGCAGGGCGGCGGCGCGGCGCTCGACGGGCCATCCCCCGTAGCCGTCGAGCAGGGCGCGGACGTCGGCGAAGGGGCGCCCGACCGCGTCGAGCAGCCGCGCCAGGCCGCCGACGACCACGTCGTCGCGGCAGCCTTCGGCGAGCTCGCGCTCGAGCGGCCGGCGCAGGCGTTCGCGGAGTTGGGCGACGGTCGCCACGCCGCCAGTGTACGGAGGCGGTCGCGCCCGGGCGGCCGATGGCCCGCCTGCGCCCCGTCCTCGGGGTCGCGATGGGGTCCTCGATCGGGCACCGCCGCCCCCCGGGTCGTGGTTCGATGCGCTCGTGACCGCACCCGCAGCCACCGAGCGGCCCGCCCGCGGGCGGGGCTGGATCCTCGCCGCCACCGCCTCGGCGGCGTTCGCCGCGACGGTCATGGCCACCGCGGTCAACGTCGTGCTGCCGACGCTCGCCGCCGAACTGGACGCGCCCTTCGCCACCATCCAGTGGGTCGTGCTCGGCTACCTGCTGGCCAGCATCGCGCTGGTGCCGATCATCGGCCGCCTCGGTGACCTGTGGGGCAAGCGCCGCCTGTTCCTCGCCGGCCACGCGGCCTACGCGTTGGGCTCGCTACTCTGCGCCCTGGCGCCCGACGCCGCGACCCTCATCGCGTTCCGGACCGTCCAGGGCGCCGGCTCGGCGGCGCTCACGGCGCTCGGCCTGGCGATCCTCACCGACGTCTACCCCGCCGGCGAGCGGGGGCGCGCCATCGGCCTGAACGGCGCCGTCATCTCCGTGGGCATCGTGCTGGGTCCCTCGCTCGGCGGCCTGGTGGCCGACCTGGCGTCGTGGCGCTGGATCTTCGTCGGCGGTGTGGGCATCTCCGCGGCCGGCGCCGCCCTGGCGCTCGCCGTGCTGCCCCACCAACCGGGCGTGCGCGGCGAGCGCTTCGACCTCGCCGGTGCCGCGACGCTGTTCGCCGCCCTGTCGTGGCTATCGCTGGCGCTCACGCTCGGGCAGTCGCGCGGCTTCCGCGACGCGGTCGTGCTGGCGCTCCTCGCGGGGGCGGTCGCCGCCGCGCTGGCCTTCGTCGCCATCGAGCGCCGCGTGCCGTCACCGGTGGTCGACCTGCGGCTGTTCCGCGCGCCGGCGCTGACGGTGGGCCTGCTCAGCGGGCTCACCACCTTCGTGGCGATCGGCGGCGTCATCTTCCTCATGCCGTTCTACCTCGGCGGCGTCCTGGGGTTCCCGCCCGGGCGCATCGGCCTGCTCATGGCGGTGGTGCCGCTGGTCCTGGTGATCATGGCGCCCATCGCCGGCGGTCTGGCCGACCGCTTCGGCCCCCGGCCCGTGACGGTCGCGGGCATGCTGCTGCTGGTCATCGGCTACCTGGCGGTCGGCACCCTCGACGCGCACACCTCGCCGGCCGGCTACGTCCTGCGCTTCCTGCCCGTCGGACTGGGGATGGGGACCTTCCAGACCCCGAACAACGTCGCCATCATGGGAGCGGCGCGGCGCGGCGCGTCGGGTGTGACCGGCGGCCTGCTGACGCTCACCCGCCTCCTCGGCCAGGTCGTCGGCACCGTCGCGCTCGGCAGCCTGTGGGCGACGCGCACGGTGGCGCGGGCCGGCGCGCCGCTCGGCAGCGACGCCAGGCTGCTCCCGGCCGAGGCACAGGTGGCCGGCCTCCACGACGTGTTGGGCGTGGTGCGCGTGCTCGTGACGGTGGGGCTGGCGCTGGTGGTCGCTGACCTGCTGTGGAGCCGGCGAGGGCACCGCGGCGGCCCGGTGGGGCCGAGCGGGCCGTCCGTTGCATCCGGGGCGCGGGTCCGGTAGCGTGGGTCGCCGCGGGCGCCGAGCGCCGGAAGCGACCCCGCCAGGAGACCGCCCCATGAAGCACGCGCACGTGTTGCCGCCGCAGGCGCTGCGCCACGCCGTACCCCGGGTCGAGCGCCGCACGGCGCGGGGCCGCTGACCGTGGCCACGGGGCCCGGTCCCGGGGAGCCCACGCCGGCCGACCCCGATGCGCCCCACGCGACCATCGACCTCGGGGCGCTGCGCGCCAACCTGGCGCTGCTGCGCTCACGGGCGGCGACCGGGGTCGCCCTGCTGGCGGCCGTCAAGGCCGAGGCCTACGGGCATGGGCTGCTGCCGGTGGCGCGCGTCCTGGAGGCCTCTGGGGTGGACGGCTTCGGCGTCGCCACGGCGGCCGAGGCCCTGGCGCTGCGGGCCGCCGGATCCCGGGTCGAAGTGCTCCTGTTCGGTCCCGTCCGGGCCGCCATCGCCGAGCTCGTCGCCGCCGACGTCGCGCTGACGGTCGCGCACGCCGACGACCTGCGGGTGATCGAGGCCGCCGGCGCGGCCGGCCGCGCCCGCGTCCACCTCAAGGTCGACACCGGCATGGGCCGGCTGGGCATCGGGCCGTCCGAGGCCGTCGCCCTGGCGGCGGCCGTCGACCGGTCGCCCGCTACGGAGCTCGAGGGCGTGTGGACGCACCTGGCCGCCGCCGACGAGCCCGCTGCGACGGCCGACGGTGGCGCCACCGACCTGCAGCTGACGGCCTTCGCGACCCTGCTCGCGCGCCTCGAGCGCGACGGGCTGCGCCCCCGCTGGGCGCACGCGGCCAACTCCGCCGGCCTGCTGGTCCGGCCCGACGCTCACCACGACCTGGTGCGGCCCGGCATCGCGCTGTACGGCCAGCCGCCCTCCGCCTGGATCGCCGCGCGGACGCCCGAGTTGCGGCCGGTGCTGCGCCTCGACGCACCGGTCACCTTCGTCAAACGCGTACCGGCCGGCACGCCGATCAGCTACGGCGCGACCTGGACGGCCCCGCGCGACACCGTCGTGGCGACCGTGCGGATGGGGTACGCCGACGGCTACCCGCGCGCGCTGTCGTCGCTCGCCGAGGCCGCACACCGCGGGCGACGGGTGCCGGTGGTGGGCCGGGTGTGCATGGACCAGCTGATGATCGACCTGGGGCCCAGCGGGGAGGCCGAGACGGGGGAGCGCGTCGAGCTCGTGGGCGGCGCCGCGCCGGCGGCCACGGCGCTCGCGGACGCGGCCGGCTCCTTCGTGTACGAGCTGCTCACGGGCATCGGCCCGCGGGTGCAGCGGCGCTACGTCGGCGGCTGAACGGCGGCCGCGGGAGCGTCAGGCGCCGGGGGTATCCGCCTCGCCCGGTTCGGCCTCGGGCGCCGGCGTCGCGGGTTCGGCCCGAACCAGCGTCACGCGCCGCTCGTCGGCCTCCTCCACGGTGAAGCGCAGTCCCGCCGCCGTCAGCGACTCGCCCACGTGCGGGATGCGGCCCAGCTCGCTGATCAGGTACCCCGCCAGCGTGTCGTACTCGCCCTCGTCGCCGAGGTCGAGGCGGAAGCGGTCCTCGACCTCCTCGAGGTGGACCGACGCGCGGATCCGCACCGAGCCGTCGGGCAGGTCCTCGAAGTCGAGCTCCTCCTCCTCGTCGGTCTCGTCGTAGATCTCGCCGGTGATCTCCTCGATGATGTCCTCGAGCGTCACCAGCCCGGCGGTGCCGCCGAACTCGTCGACCACCACCGCCAAGTGGTTCTTGCGCAGCCGCATGTCGCGCATGAGGTCGAGCACCGAGGTGGTCTCGGGCACGTACTGCGGCGGGTGCATGAGGTCGGCGACGCGGATGGCGTCGAGGTCGTCGCTGCGCCCCACGTAGTTGAGCAGGTCCTTGGCGTAGACGATGCCGCGCACGTCGTCGATCGACTCGCGGTAGACCGGCAGCCGGCTGTACCCGTGCTGGGTGGTGGCCAGCAGCATGTCGTGCAGCGAGGCCTCCTCGGAGATGGCCACGACGTCCACGCGCGGGGTCATCACCTCGCGCACCACCGTCTCCTCGAGGTCGATCACGCCCCGGATCATCTCCTGCTCCGAGGCCTCGATGACGCCCGACTCCTCCGCCGAGCGCAGCATGAGCCGCAGTTCGTTCTCGGTGATCAGCGGGTCGTTGGCCGACTCGAGCCGGAACGCGCGCAGGACGACGGTGGTGAACCAGGCGAAGGCACGTCCGACCGGGTAGAGCACCACCGACAGCAGGTACACGGGCCGGATCGCCAGGCGCGCGAAGCCGACCGTGTGGTGCACGGCGATCGACTTGGGCGTGATCTCGCCGAAGATCAGCACCAAGAGCGTCATCAGGCCGGTGGCGTAGCCGACCGCGGCGGCCTCCGAGAAGCCGACCTGGCGCGACAGCTGGATGCTCATCTGGGTCACCAGGGCGGTGGCGGCGATGTTGACCAGGTTGTTGCCGATCAGGAGCGTGGTGATGAAGCGGGTGGGGCTGCGCTCCAGCAGGGCGAACAGGCCCGCCGGGTCGCCGCCCTCCTCCCGCATCTGCCGCAGCTTCCACTCTCCGAGGGCCGTGAGGGCCGTCTCGGAACCCGACATCAGGCCCGACAGCAGCAGCAGGACAACCAGCAGCGCGACCTGCGTGCCGGTGATGCCCTGGCCCACGGCGTCGCCCTGCGCGAAGGCCCGCGAGAGGATCCACACGAGCGGGGGCAGGATGAGGATGGGGACCAGCTTGAGGGGGCGTCGCAATCGACTCGGAGGTTGCTCGTCCATCGGCTGATCGGACGATAGCACGGCGGCCGCGGGACGGCCGGTGCGGTAGGCTGGCGACCGTGTACGTGGCGGTCGCAGGCAACATCGGCGCCGGGAAGTCCACCCTCACCCGGTTGGCATCGGCGCGCTTCCACCTGACCCCGGTGTACGAGGCGGTGGACGAGAACCCCTACCTGGCCGACTTCTACCGCGACATGCCACGCTACGCGTTCCACTCGCAGATCTTCTTCCTGGCCACGCGCCTGCGCCAGCACCTCGCCCAGGTCAACCCCGGCGAGCGGGTCATCCAGGACCGCACCGTGTACGAGGATGCCAGCGTCTTCGCCCGGGCGCTGCACGCGTCGGGCGTGATGGACGCCCGCGACTTCGGCAGCTACACCACGATGTACGACGCCGTGCGGCGCACGCTGCGCCCGCCCGACCTGCTCGTGTACCTGCGGGCCTCGCTGCCCACCCTGCGCGTTCACATCGCCGCCCGCGGCCGGTCGTTCGAGCAGCGCATCGCGGACGACTACCTGGAGCGGCTGGGCGCGCTCTACGAGGACTGGGTCGAGGCGTACGACCTGTCGCCGGTCGTGGTCGTCGACGCCGATCGCTACGACCTGGTGGCGCGTTCGGCCGACCGGGAGGCGGTGTTCGACCTCCTCGAGCGGCATGGCCTGGCCACGCCCGTGGTGCGGTGACGACGACCTTGGGGCCGGCCCCCGGCCCGGGCCCGCTCCCCCGCACGGTCCGCCTGCACGACCTGCTGCGGCGCGCGCTCGGCCTGGCGGCGCCGGCGTTCCCGGACGCCGAGGTGACCGGCGTCGCCCAGCACGTCGCCAAGGTGGCGCCCGGGCACGTCTTCGTGGCGCGCGTCGGCGGCCTGCGCGACGGGCACGACTTCGTTACGGAGGCGATCGAGCGCGGCGCCGCCTGCATCGTCGGCACGCGGGACGGGATGGCGGGCCTGCCGGTCCCCTACGTGCGGGTGGACGACGACCGCTTCGCCACCTCCGCCCTGGCGGACGCGTTCCACGGCCATCCCAGCGGGGCACTGACGGTGGTCGGCGTGACCGGCACCGACGGCAAGACCACCACCGCGGCGCTGCTCCACCACCTGCTCCAGGGTGTGCAGGCGCCGCCCCAAGCCTCGCTCCTCTCCTCCGCCCTGGTGCGGGTGGGCCTGGCCGCCGGCGAGCTCGAGGGTCACTTCACGACGCCCGAGGCCACCGAGGTCCAGGCGCACCTGGCGGCGGCACGCGACCACGGCGTACGGGTGGCGGTGCTCGAGGCCAGTTCCCATGCGGCGACCCTGCAGCGCGTCGCGCACGTCGCCTTCGACGTGCTGGTGTGGACCAACCTCACGCCCGAACACCTCGACCACCACGGCAGCTTCGATGCCTACCGCGAGGCCAAGGCCTCCTTGGTGCGGCGCGCCGGCGCGGCCGTGCTCAACCGCGACGACCCCAACTACCCGGCCTTCGCCGCCGCGGCCCCCGCCGCCGTGATCACCTTCGGCCTCGACGCCCGGGCCGACGTGCGGGCCGAGGCGATCGTCGACGAACCCGGCGCGCTGGGGTTCCTTCTGGTCACCGCCGAGGGCCGCTGGCCGGCGCGGTTGCCGATGGTCGGCCACTACAACGTCGCCAACGCCCTGGCGGCCCTCGCCGCCGCCCGCCAGCTGGGCGTGCCGTGGTCGATCGGCGTCGCCCGCCTGGCGACCTTCGGCGGCGTCCCGGGCCGGATGCAGGTGGTCGCGCACGAGCCCGTCACCGTGGTGGTCGACTTCGCGCACACGCCCGACGCGCTAGATAAGGCCCTGGCGGCGGTCGCGCCCGCGCCCGGCGGCCGCCGGCTGGTGGTCGTGGGCGCCGCGGGCGAGCGCGACCCCGGCAAGCGCGCGCCCCTCGGCGCGGTCGCGACGCGCGCCGCCGACGTGGCCGTGTTCACCGAGGAGGACCACCGCAGCGAGCCGCTCGCGGCCATCCTGGCGGCGATGGCGGCGGGCGCGCGGGCGGCCGGCGGGGTCGAGGGGACCACCTTCCACCTCGTTGCGGACCGGCGCGCGGCGATCGCGCGCGCGCTCGACCTGGCGCGGCCGGGCGACGTCGTGCTGCTGGCGGGCAAGGGCCACGAGCGCACGCTCGAGCGCGGCGCCACGGTGCTCCCCTGGGACGAGGCCGCCGCCGCCCGGGAGGCCCTCGCGGCCCGCGGTCGCGCCTGACCCGCGGACCACGGCGCCACGCACCCACGGTCCGCGCGCGGCGGCCACGGCCGCGTACCATGGGGGGCATGAGCGAGCCCCTGCGCGCGGTGGACGTCATCGTGGCGAAGAGCCGCGGCGAGACCCATGACCGTGCCACCCTCGAGCGATTCCTGCACGGCTACGTGGGGGGTGAGGTCCCCGACTACCAGGTGGCCGCCTGGCTGATGGCGGTCGTGTGGCGCGGCATGTCGCCGCAGGAGACGGCCGACCTCACCGAGGTGATGGCGGACAGCGGCGAGCGCCTCGACCTGTCGGCGTTCCCGTACGCCGTCGACAAGCACTCGACCGGCGGGGTGGGCGACAAGACCACGCTGGTGCTGGCGCCCCTGCTGGCGTCGCTCGGGGCGCAGGTAGCGAAGATGTCGGGGCGTGGCCTGGGTCACACCGGTGGGACCATCGACAAGCTGGAGGCCATCCCGGGCTTCCGGGCGGAGCTGGACCACGAGGCCTTCCTCCGGCAGGTCGGCGAAGTGGGGGTCGCGGTGACCGGGCAGTCCCGCGACCTCACGCCGGCCGACGGCCTGCTGTACGCCCTGCGCGACGCCACCGGCACGATCGCCTCGCTGCCGCTGATCGCCAGCAGCATCATGAGCAAGAAGCTGGCGGGCGGCGCGCGCACGATCGTGCTTGACGTGAAGGTGGGCCGCGGCGCGTTCATGCGGACGCTGCCCGAGGCGCGCGCGCTGGCCGAGGCGATGGTGGCCGTCGGGCGCCACGCCGGACGCACGGTGCGGGCCGTGCTCTCGAACATGGACGAGCCCCTCGGCACGGCCGTCGGCCACGCGCTCGAGGTGCGCGAGGCGGTGGCGGCGCTGCGCGGCGGCGGGCCCCCCGACCTGCGCGAGCTCGTCGTGGTACTCGCGGGCGAGGCGCTCACGGGCGCCGGCCTGCCGGCCGACCGCGCCGCGATCGAGTCCGCGCTGGACGACGGCCGGGCCATGGGCCGGTTCGTGCGCTGGGTGGCGGCGCAGGGTGGCGACCCGGGCCGGCTCGACGACCTCGAGGTGGCCCCCGATGTCGCGGATTGGAACGCCGAGGCGGACGGGTTCCTCGACTTCCTCGACGCCGAACGCGTCGGCCGCGCCGTGGGCCTGCTGGGTGGCGGACGGCGGCACAAGGGGGACACGCTGGACCTGGGCGTGGGCGCCGTGGTGCGGGCCAAGGTCGGCGATGCCGTGAGGGCGGGTGATCGGCTCGTCACCCTCCATCACCGGAACGGCGCCGGCCTCGACGAGGCGCTCGCCGCGCTGGCGGGGTCCGCCATCATCGTGGAGCGGCGCGAATCGCGACCGCTGATCCTCGACGTCGTCCGTTGAGCGCATCGCCCTCGGTTGACACCCTCGGCGAGGCAGGCGTATGCTTGCCGATGCGTCCATCGCGGGGTGGAGCAGTCTGGTAGCTCGTCGGGCTCATAACCCGAAGGTCACAGGTTCAAATCCTGTCCCCGCAACCACACGCCGCCGGGGCCCCGCGAGGGGCCCCGAACGCGTACGCTCGATGGCAAGCGCGTGCGTTCGCGCGCGAGCGCATGCGTTCGATGGCGAGCGCGCGCGCTCGCCATCGAACGCCTCGAGCCGCGGAGGTCCGCGGCGGAGAGGGACAAGATGTCCACCGATCACCTCCACGACGATCCAGTACCGCAACCCCACGCCGACCCCGGCCTCGCGCCGCCCGCCGCCGAACCGACCCGCGCGGGCTTCGTGGCCATCGTCGGGAAGCCCAACGTCGGCAAGTCGACCCTCCTGAACACCCTACTCGGCGTCAAGGTGGCGCCCATCTCGAGCAAGCCGCAGACCACCCGCCGCGGCGTGCGCGGCATCTACTCGATGGACCGCCGGCAGCTCGTCTTCGTCGACACCCCGGGCCTCCACCGCGGCGCCACGGCGCTCGACCAGGCGATGGCCCGCGCGATCCGCGAGTCGGTCGTGGACGTCGAGACGGTGTTGTGGATCGTGGACCTCCGGCGCCCGCCCGGCGCCGAGGACCGCGACGTCGCCCGACTGCTGGCCGGCCTCGATCCGGGCACGCGCGTCTGGCTGGTGGGCAACAAGGTGGATGCGGCGAAGTACCCGGACGAGGCGCTGTCGCTCTACCGCGACCTCTACCCCGGTGCCGAGCGGGTCGTCACGCTCTCTGCCCTGAACGATCCCGAGGCCGTGTACGCGCTGCGCGAGGACCTGCTGGCGCTCCTGCCCGAGAGCCCCTGGTTCTTCGCGGGCGACGCCGCCAGCGACCAGACCCGCGAGCAGTGGGCGGCGGAGATCGTGCGCGAGGCCGCGATGGTGCACCTGCGGCAGGAGTTGCCCTACGCGGTGGCGGTGCAGCTCACGACCTGGCGCGACCCGCGGGCAGGCCGCGACGAGCCGCTGTTCATCGCCGCCGAGATCTGGGTCGAGAAGATCGGGCACCGGCCGATCGTGCTCGGCAAGGGCGGCAAGATGATCCGCGAGATCGGCAAGACCGCCCGCAAGCAGCTCGAGATCTTCCTGAACACGCGCGTCTTCCTGGAGCTCGACGTGGTCGTGCGCCGCGACTGGCGCGACGACCGCGAGGCGTTGCGCGAGCTCGGCTTCCCCATCTAGGACCGGGCGTGCCGATCGCCGCGCGTTGGCGCCGGCTCGATCGCCTGCCCGACCCGCGCGGGCGGGACCCGGCGCCCGGCGTGTACGAACTGGCCGACGCCGAGCGACGCGTCGTGTACGTCGGCCAGTCCGCGGGCGACGTTCCCACGCGGCTGCGCCAACACCTGGCCGGCGGTGGCTGCGTGGCCGAGCGCGCCGCCTTCTGGCGCATGCGGGCGAGCCGCGTGCCGCAGGCCGACGAGGCCGCGCTGCTGGCCTCGTACGTCGCACGGTACGGCGAACTACCGCCCTGCAACCGCGCGCGACCGCTGGCGCGCGACGCGCGGCGGCGGTATGCCGAGCGCTCGTCGGGCCGGTGAGCCGGTGCCCGACGAAGGGTGCCCGAGGCCCCTGGCGCGGGCCGAAGGCCAGCCGCTGTGGGTTTCTCCCCGCTCGGCGCATCCTGATACGTGGTATACGTGTCGCAGACGGGAAGGCAGCGAGCCTTCTCGAAGCTCACTTGGAGGCATCCATGCGCAAGCTGATCATCTCCCTGCTCGCCGTCGCCGTGCTCGGCGCCGGCTCGGCATTCGCTCAGTCCGGCTACTGGGCGGGCGTGAGTGCCGGGTACCCGGGTGCGGTCGTCCATTTCGGGGTCGAGAACGTCTTCGCCGGCCTGGACATCCGCGCCAACATCGGGTACCAGTACATCGGCGTGCCCGGCTTCAGCCTCGGCGCAGACGTCCTCTACGGGCTCGCCGTCGACACCGGCACGCTCCCCCTCGATACCTACGTCGGTGGCGGCATCGGCATCGGCATCGGTACCGGCATGTCGATCGGTGCCGGCGTGTTCGGCGGCGTCGAGTACCGCCTCGGCGAGATCGGCCTGCCCGAGGGCGGCGTCTTCCTCGAGATCGGCCCCTCGTTCTCCTTCACGCCCTTCGCGTTCGGCTTCCTGGGCCGCCTCGGCTTCAACTACCACTTCTGATCGCGCGCGCCGGTCGGCGCGCCCCGAGACGACGGGAGAGCCCCGGGCCCTCGAGGCCCGGGGCTCTCCCATGGGCACCGCTGGGGACCCTCCGATGGATGCCTCGAGGGGGCGCCCGGCCGCTCAGCCGCAGGCGTACAGCAGCTCGATGACGGCCTGCAACATGCGTTCCTGGCTCACGCCGCGGCGCTTCAGCGAGAACCCGGGCGGGTACACCGTGCGCTCCACCTGCACGCCCACCTGGCGCACCGCGCGGGCGTCGTAGTCGAGATCGGCGTGGTGGAACGCCACCTGCACGTCGGTCATGTGCGCCCGGATGGTGGCCACGCCCTTGCCCGCCGCCAGCAGGCGCAGCTTGGCCAGGTCCACGAAGTTCCGGACCTCGGGCGGGAACGGCCCGTACGCCTCCCGCAGCTCGCGCGCCAGCCGGGCGACCTCGGCGAGCCCGCGCGCCTGGGCGAAGCGCCCGTAGGCCGCGATGCGCGCATCGTCGTCGACGAGGTAGCTGGGGCTGAGCCGCGCGTCGAGGCCCAGGTCGACGGCCACCGGCGGCGGGCCCGGCTCTGCGGGCGCCTCGCCCTTGAGCTTCGCGATCTCCTCAGAGAGCAGCTCGGTGTAGACCTCCAGCGACACGGCCGAGATCTGGCCGTGCTGCTCGGGTCCGAGTAGGTTGCCCACGCCGCGGATCTCCATGTCCTTCTCCGCCAGCAGGTGTCCGGAGCCCAGGTCGTTGAGCTCCGCGATGGCGTAGAGCCGCCGTTGCGCCGCCTCGGTCAGGCGCGCCGGGTAGAACAGGTAGGCCCACGCCTCGGTATCCCGGCGACCGACGCGGCCACGCAGCTGGTAGAGCTGCGCCAGGCCGAGGCGGTCGGCGCGCTCGATCAAGAGGGTGTTGGCCCCGCCGACGTCGAGCCCCGCCTCGACGATGGTCGTGGCGAGCAGCACGTCGAACGCGCCGTCCTGGAAGCCGAGCATCACCGGCTCGAGGTCGTCGACCGACATCTGCCCGTGGGCGACGCCGATCCGCGCCTCCGGCACCAGCTGCGCGAGCGTCTTGGCGCGCATGCCCATCGATCCGATGCGGTCGTGGATGTAGAACGTCTTGCCCCCGCGTTCGAGCTCGAACATGATCGCCTGCCGCACGGTCATCGGGTCGTAGGGCTGCAGCAGCGTCTGGATGGGCTGCCGACCCACGGGCGGCGTCATGATCTGGGACACGTCGCGCAGGCCCACCAGGCTCATGTACAGCGTGCGCGGGATGGGGGTGGCCGAGAGCGAGAGCACGTCGAGCTGGGCCCGTAGGGCCTTGAGTCGCTCCTTCTGGCCGACCCCGAAGCGGTGCTCCTCGTCGACGACCAGCAGGCCGAGGCGTCGGAAGCGCACGCCCTCACCGAGCAGCCGGTGGGTGCCGATGACGACGTCGACGCGGCCGTCCGCGAGGCCCTCTAGCACGGACTGGGCGTCGCGGTCGGCGGTGAAGCGTGAGAGCATCGCCACCCGCACGGGCAGGCCCTCGAAGCGGGTTGCGAAGGTCTCGAAGTGCTGCTGCGCAAGCACCGTGGTCGGCACCATCATCGCCACCTGGTGGCCGTTGGCGACGGCGCGGAAGGCGGCGCGGATGGCCACCTCGGTCTTGCCGAAACCGACGTCGCCCGAGATCAACCGATCCATCGGCACCGGCACCGCCATGTCGGCCAGCGTCGCGTCGACGGCCAGCGCCTGGTCGGGGGTCAGCACGTGCGGGAAGTTGCGCTCGACCATCGGCTGCCACTCGGGGGCGTCGGGGAACGCGATGCCCTGGGCGACCTGGCGGGCAGCGTAGGTCTTGATCAGCTCCGCGGCGAGGGCCTCGGCGTTGACCCGCGCCCGCTCGCGCGCGCGGGCCCACTCGTTGGTCCCGAGGGTGCTCAGGCGTGGCGGGTCGTCGGTGGTGCCAGGGTGGCGCCGCAGCAGCGGCAGCAGCTCGACCGGCAGGTAGAGCCTGCCCTCGCCGGCGTAGCGCAAGACCAGGTAGTCGCGGGTGGTCCCCACCACCTGCCGCGCCTCGAGCCCTTCGAAGCGGCCGATGCCGTGGTCGGGGTGGATCAGGTAGTCGCCGATGGTGAGTTGGGCCGCGTCCTGCACCGCCTTGCCCGGCAGGCGCTTGAGCTTGCGGGTCCCCTGGGCGCCGTAGAGCAGGTCCTCGCTGAGGACCACCTCGCGCCGCTCGGGGTCGCGGTAGCCCCCCTGGACGCCGGGCGCGAGCACCACGGCAAGCTCGCCCGGCCGCTCCGCGACGCGCGCGTGCCAGGCCGGATCGAGATGCCCCAGGACACGTTCAGCGAGGTAGCGGCCCGTCCGCTCGAACTTGAGCAGCAGGTGCACGGCGTAGCCGTCGCGCAGCCAGGTCTCGGCGTCGGCGGCGACGTCGCCGAGCTTGGCGCGGTAGTGGCCGAGCGCGACCTCGCGGGCCTGCGCCGGCACGAGGTCGAGCGGGTCGCGCCCGAAGGACGCGACCCGGCGCGTCCGCAGCAGCGCCCACAGCCGGTCGGCCGCATCGCCCAACACCCCGTCGTAGAGCTCGGGCGCGTCGAGGAAGACGGTGCCCGGCAGCGCCGCGAGCACGCTGCCGGTCCAACGTTCGACACCGTCCTCGGCCTCGCGTTCGGCGAGGGCGACGGCGTCGCGCGGCGCGAGGGTGAACTCGGTGAGCGGGACCCCGTCCCGGAGCAGCCGATCCAACTCGTCGCCGAAGAACTCCATGCGCACCACGTCGCGCCCGGGGTCGTCACCGAGCCGCACCTCGACGGCGTCGCCGAGCACGGTGAAGCCGGGGGCCCCGTCGCGCTCGAAGCCGTAGCGGTCGAGGCGCTCGAGCAGCTCGTCGCGCCGGACCTCGCTGCCCAGCCGGAGCGTCAGCGCATAGCGCCCCGGGTCCGCAGGGAACGCCCGCAGCGCGTATTCGACCGTGCACACGACCTTGTCGTGACGAGCGTGCCAGTCGCCGATCTCCGGATCGAAGCTGACGAGGGCGCCGAAGACACCCGCGTCACGGAAGGCGGGGACGCGCTCGGCGGTGGTGAGGAGGACGGCGGGACCCTCGTACCGTGCGAAACGCGCGAGCCGGGCCACCGAGGGCACGCCGAGCCAGCGGCGGCCGGCGTCGTTCGCGGCGGACTCGCGGTCGGGCGGGGTCGGGGAATCGGTCGGCTGCATGCGGGGACGCTCGTCGTCGGCGCCGCCGGCGCGCGCGGGCGTCGACGGGTGAGGGCGGGTGGGGCGGATCGGGCAGGCTGACGGGCGGCGCGCCAGCCCGCGCAGTGTACCCGAGGCGCCGACCGAAGCGCCCGCCCCCGGAGCCGGCGCCGGTCCGGCACGGCAGAGCTGCGGCCGCAGCTGAGCTGCGGCGGCGCTTCACGCGCCGCGGCGCATCAGGCGCCGCGGCGGCCGTGGCGCACGGCCAGGCGGTACGCGCGAGCGCGGTCGATGCCCGCCGCCTCGAGCGCGGTCCGCAGGTCGCGCCCCCAGTGGCCC
>Ga0114946_10000659_pt1 | contig 23089 bp, 19 predicted proteins | sample WalLakDeSediment_FD_88676 | JGI IMG/M metagenome (GOLD analysis project Ga0114946, IMG submission 88676) | Lake sediment microbial communities from Walker lake, Nevada to study Microbial Dark Matter (Phase II) - Walker Lake 11/02/13 Deep Sediment | ecosystem: Environmental > Aquatic >...
AGAATTGCAGAAGCTTTATGCAGCAAGAGATATTGAATGCATCTAAGGAGGAATTAACATGCCATACCCACCACATTTTCAGGCAACTTTAGACCGGGTTAATGCGACAAGGGGGTTTCGAAAGACCCAGGAGATCAAGCGCCTTACTGACGCTGAAAGAACCAGGCTTATTTCTGATTTTCATCCTGATTACCGCGCCGAAGGTATGTCCGCCCTTATAATCGGACCTAACCGGGGTGATAAGGTACCTGTCGAGCTTGCCCGGGCTCTTGAATCCTATAGCATCTTTGATCCGGACCGGCTCCAACTGTCTGAGCCTGATTATGATACTGATATTTTAATCATTGGCGGCGGGGGCGCCGGATGCGCAGCCGCCCTTACAGCTGATCAGTCTGGAGCTGATGTGCTCATGGCAACCAAACTTCGTCTCGGTGATGCCAACACCCTGATGGCGGAAGGAGGTATCTGCTCGGCAGTCCGTCCCGAAGATAACCCCTATATGCACTATATTGACACCATTGGCGGAGGTCATTATACCAATGACCCGGAACTGGTCAAGGCCCTGGTTATGGATGGTCCGGAGATTGCCTCCTGGCTTATGGATATGGGGGTTATGTTCGATTATGAAGCAGATGGCAGCCTGAAGGTAAATCACTGCGGGGGGCATTCCCGGAAGCGTATGCTTTCCTGTAAAGACCTTACCGGCCTGGAATTAATGCGGGTGCTAAGGGATGAAATGCGCGATCGGGAAATACCCTGCCTCGAATTTTCCCCGGTTGTAGATCTTCTCCTGGACGAAAACGGATCCTGCAGCGGAGCGGTACTATTTAATATGGAAACGGCTGAATTCAGTGTGGTCCGGGCAGGAGCGGTAATTCTCGCCTCGGGTGGCATCGGGCGGCTGCATATCCAGGGTTTTCCCACAACCAACCACTACGGTGCTACCGCTGACGGGTTGGTATTTGCTTACCGTGCCGGGGCTAAGATGGTTCACATGGACAGTATTCAGTACCATCCAACAGGGACAGTCTGGCCAGAGCAGCTATTGGGACAATTGATAACAGAAGTTATGCGTGGTCACGGCGCCCACCTGGTCAATTTATCGGGGGATAGGTTTATCAATGAGTTGGAGTGTCGCGACACCTGTGCATCTGCCTGCATCAGGGAATGCTCCGAAAGAGGGGAAGGGGTTACCACTCCGACAGGGCTGGAAGGGGTCTGGCTTGATACTCCGCTGATCCCGGAAATTCAGAAACATTTTGTCGGCATCTACCAGCGTTTCAAAAAATATGATATAGATATCCAGCAGGAACCGATCCTGGTTTATCCAACCCAGCACTACCAAAACGGTGGCCTGATCATTAACGCTCAGGCTCAAACTACACTACCGGGGCTTTATGCCTCCGGTGAAGTTGCGGGCGGAATCCAGGGCAAGAACCGCCTGGCCGGCAACAGCCTGCTCGATATTTTCGTTTACGGCAGGAGAGCTGCCAGGAGTGCCCTTGAGATGATCCCTGAGAAAGCAGGATCCGGACAGGGCAGCCTGACTGTTGAGCACCTGCGGGCCTGGCATAATCAGTTAAAGCAGATAGGCATCCCTGAAACGCGCCGGTCCCCGGTTTTGCTGCCGGACTATACTCCTGCCGGGGTAAAAACGGGGGGATTGTAATGGTTGAGAGATTAAGGACAGTATTGCTATTTGTCCCTGCAGACAGGCAGGAATATTTTCCCAAGGCGGCGGCCTCAACTGCCGACACCCTGATATTTGACCTGGAAGATGCTGTCGCTCAGGGAAAAAAGGAGAACAGCCGCAGTTTGCTGGAACGGGTGCTGAAAGAGGAGTCATTCGGCAGAAAAGAACTGGCAGTAAGGGTTAATTCACTCACATCACCATGGGGACGTGATGATCTTGCCATGGTTGTGCATAGTGGAATTGTCCGTTTAATCATTATACCCAAAGCCGAACCTCATGAGATAAGGCTGACTGAACAACTTATGGGTGACAGCTGCCCGGATATTATCTGTTTGATCGAAACTGCGCGGGGGCTGCAAATGGCATATGAAACAGCGGTGGCTTCAAAGCGCGTTGTCGGAATTATGCTTGGTGCTGAAGACCTGTCCACAGAAATGAATCTTAAGCGTACAGCCGCAGGTCATGAAATCCGGCATGCCAGGCATGTAGTTGCCCTTGCTTCCTATGCTGCAGCCGTTCAACCGATTGATACACCATACCTGCAGGTTGATGACCTGGAGGGGCTGCGCCGGGATACCGTGCAGGCCCGTGAAATTGGTTTTAAGGCCAAGGCGTCTTTGTCACCGAAACAGGTGCCGGTTATCCGTGAAGTCTTCCGGCCGGATCCGGCGGAGGTTAAAAAGGCCAGGCGAATCCTGCGGGCTGCCGAAGAAGCTGCAAGTAAGGGACGGGGAGTCATTACCTTCGATGGGGCGATGATCGATGCACCGGTGGTTGCCAGAGCCAGGCAGTTGGTTGAATTGGCCCGGGAGGTGGAAGGCGATGATCACTAACGGGGTGGGCCGTGTCATTCCCGGGGAAATTCCCGGCTATAGAAAAGTTGTGCCATACGTTTCTCCTCATAGCAGTGTTCCTTCACCCGGCAAGGCGCAGGCTTACACTGGTAAAAATCTGCCCGGAGATAAAAAAATACTGCCTGATATCGAGACAGCGGTCAGGGAATGCGGGCTGGAAGACGGGATGACTGTTTCATTCCATCACCATTTTCGCAACGGTGACCGTGTCGTAAACCTGGTTTTAGAAACTCTGGCCCTGATGGGTTTAAAGGAGCTTAAGGTCGCTCTCAGCTCAATATTTCCCGTCCATGCACCCCTGGTGGAACACATTTCAAACGGGATTATAGGAGGGCTTACCTGTAACTACATGCTGGGGCCTGTGGCTGACGCTATGTCCGGTGGCGCTTATCCTTTTCCGGTGATTTTCCGCACTCACGGCGGCCGGGACAGGGCTATCGAAGCAGGGGAAGAAAAGATCGACGTGGCTTTTATTGCCGCTTCCGCCGCTGACGAGGCTGGAAATTTTAATGGAGTTAGCGGCCCTTCGGCCTGCGGTTCACTTGGTTACTGTCTGACTGATTGCCACTATGCACGCAAGGTTGTGGTTATAACCGACAATATTGAACCCTATCCCTTGCTTCCGGCCAGTGCTGATGAAACCGTAGTTGATTATGTTGTGAAAGTTGGCCGGGTGGGCGACCCGGCAGGCATTACAACCGGAGCGGTTAAAGCGGTAAAAGATCCACTGCGACTGCAGTTGGCTAAGTGGGCTGCTGATGTAATTGAAGCGGCAGGGTTGTTAAAAGAAGGAGTATCATTTCAAACCGGTACCGGAGGAGCTTCCCTGGCGGCGGCCAGGTTTCTCCGGGATAAAATGAAGCAGACAGGTATTACCGGCTCATTCGGCATGGGTGGTATCACCGGGCACATGGCTGACCTGCTGCGGGAAGGTTATTTTAGGGCTATTCTCGACACCCAGAGTTTTGACCAGTCAGCCATTGCTTCTTTGCGTGATAACCCCCGGCATGTTGAGATATCTTCAAACCGCTACGCCAACCCCCATAACAAGGGGTGTGCTGTAAACAGTCTTGATGCGATGATTCTCAGCGCCATTGAGGTAGATACTTTTTTTAATGTCAACGTCCATACAGCATCGGATGGGAGGGTTATGGGCGGCTCAGGCGGGCATGCCGATACGGCAGCCGGCTCGAAACTGGCCGTGGTTGTAGCCCCTTCGGTCCGTAAAAATATTCCTATTGTTATCGACAACGTTCTGACGGTTACCACCCCGGGAATTACCGTTGACTGTCTCATTACAGAGCACGGCATCTCTGTAAACCCTCGACAAGTTGAACTATTGGGGAATCTCCGCAGTGCGGGTTTACCTATAATAGAAATCCATGATCTAAAAGCTGTCGCCGAAAAAGTAACGGGTAAGACCGAAAAACCCCTGCTAACTGAAAATATTGTTGCCGTTGTGGAGTACAGGGACGGCACTGTTATTGATGTTATCAGGGCTACAAGGTGACAGAAGGCAATCATGTTTCATAGTTCATACAGCAACCCCAGTCGGGAATCCGATGAGTAACTTATGGCCGCATGGCTTGCCGACCCGCAATACTGCACATATAAAAACCCCCTCACTTCAGAGGGGGTTTAAATATAAGAAATTTAAAATGAACCAGGGTTATAATTAATTGCTATCTATGCTTAGATCCTTCTTTTTCATCGCCGCTGCTGCAGCGGCGGCTTCTTTCTGTATTTTTTTCAGTGGGCCAATTTTTTTGTGCTGTCTGACGCCGATAACCAGCATGAAGAGAACAACTACAGCCCCCATAATAGCGAAAGTGATACTTGGGTGGAACAGCGGTATAAATGCCAGCAGTGAAACTAGAACTTTCAGGGGAATATCGAAACGAATCTGGTTAATGAAACGTCCGAACAAGGCGAATGTAAAGCCCAGTGTCCCGATAGTGACGAGGATAGTGTCGCGAATCTGAGGCAGGCCCGGAGTCGTCACCAGGTCGGTCCTGATAAAGATAGCAAAGGACATGACCAGGATGGGCAGGCAAATTTTTAGTGCGGTCATCATGGTGCGCATAAAAGATGCGTTGGCCAGTCGTGAAGCTACTGCCGCCGTCAATGAGGTTGGAGGTGAAAGTTCACCCCAGACTGAAATCAGAAAGACAAAAATGTGGGCGACCCAGGGGTTGATTCCCCAGGCAATAAAGGGCGGAGCGACAATTACTGCCACTACGATGTAAGTGGCAGTGGGTGGCAGGCCTGTCCCGGCCAGCCAGCCGAAGGCCCATGCAACAAGGATGGTCAAGAATATGCTCACCGCGCCAAGCTGCATCATCAGGGATCCCATGCGCATGATAAATCCCGTTACTGTGAAGAGGCCGATCATGATTCCAAGGGTTGACATTAAAATAACCAGGTACCAGGCCATATCGGCGTGAGTTTCAATGATATCACGGATCATGCTGGGCAAATGCTGGTCCTTGAATTCACTGTCTCGGGCTTTATATTTATAATACAGGTGGATGCAAAGCAGTAAAAATCCGAGCAGGGTGGCCGTGTAGACTGCCGATCGCATCGGGCCGTAACCGATAACTCCCATCATGATAATCAGCGAGAAGATGCAGGCGAAAAAGGAATAGGTTTTGAGTTTATCATACATTGCTACTTCCGGCGGATCTACCTCTTCCTGGGCCACGGAGCTTACACTGAGCAGGTAAACGGACATGATTACTGCCGAGAAGTAAATGAAGCTGAGCGAAAAACCGCGAATTACCACATCCCAATAGGGCACACCCAAAAAATCGGCCATGATGAATCCAGCCACAGCCATTAAAGGGGGCATGATCAACCCGCCCATGGAGGCGGCTGTTTCAACTGCACCGGCGTAGACCGGGTGGATCCCGTGCCTGATCATCAGGGGGATAGTAAAGCTTCCGGTGACAGCAGTATTGGCGGCACCGCTGCCGCTGACAGCACCCAGGGATGCCGAGCTTAAAACAGCAACCTGGGGAATGTTATGCTTGGTTTTGCCGAATACACCGTAGATGTACTGGATGATCGCACTCTGGGCGCCAAATGCCTTGGCAACCGCAGCCAGGAGCAGAAAAGCGGCGACCAGGGTCAGTGCCATCTGGGCGTACCTGCCGTAAATGCCGGTAGCCAGTTCCAGCGTTACTGATGAAACAAGCCGGGTGAAAGATACACCGGGGTGCCAGAAAAAGTCTATTGGAGATAGATAACCATAAAGACTGTATAAAATTAAAAAAAAGTTTACTGCAAATAGGATTGTATGCATCTTGCGCGATATTTCCATGATCAATAAAAACATCAGTGTTCCTACAATCATGTCCAGTTGATTATATGAACCGGCTCGAAACCTGAAAATATTTTCAAATTCGTAAAGAAAATAGAAGAAGGCAAACAGGGCGATACCGATATAGATTACGGCTATAACACGATTCCAGAAATCACCCAGCCGAGGATAAATATTTTTTGTCTGCAGGGTGTTCAGCACAAAGATTATGATCGATACTGGAACCATCCGGGTGGCCAGCTCCAAAGGTCCTCCGGCCCCGGTAAGGAAGTAGCGAATGAGGTAAAAGAAAAAGAGTATGGATACCAAAAAGGAAAGATTTCGGATGGTCAGTTTTGACTTTAGCCAATCAATAAAAGGTTCCTGCATGTTTGTAGCTCTCCCCCTTATCCTGCGATTGCTTTTTCACTGTTCCATGCATGCGGCTGCAAAAATTAGCCGCATGCATGGAAACGTCTTTAATTGTCGTGTGTTTGTTCAGGACTGTTTTAGATAACTACTACTCAGAAATTGTCCAGCTGTCATCCCAGGCGCCATGATCCTGGAGAAATTCTGCCATTCCGGGATGAACAGGAATATGGGGATTAGCCCTGATTCCGGAAACCTGCATGCCAACGAAATCATTGGCCAGCGGCCCAAAGCCGGGTTCCCATGCCGCCAGTTGCTCGGCGTTTTCATAGAATATTTCAAGCTTTGCTTTAACAAATTCGGCCGGTGTATGGGCCATAACATTGTAGCCAAACAAGATGGGCACCGCTCCGTACATATCGACACCTACATTATGGGAAAATGGTACAGATGCATCGATATTCATGACAGCAAGGCCGGCTGCTTCTAACATTGCGATTTCTTCATCACTCGGGCCGATAATAATCAGTTCATCTGCCAATCTCATTTCTGCTTCTCGCAGGTAGGTCGGCAGTGAACGCCCTGCAGTGGTATAAACAGCAGCGCCGGCAATAGAGCCGTCACGCAGGGCATCGGCAACCATGCCCGAGTCAATCTCAACGTGGTTAAATTCCAGGCCCAATGCATTGAAAATGCGGACCATGTTCAACCAGTTCATGAATCCTGCCGGAGTAAAGAAAACCGGTTCTCCGTCAAAGTCGCTCCAGCTTTGAAATTCATCTGCCCTTGAAGAATGGACAGCCAGGCCGGTTTCCATCGGGTAGGCATAGAAACTGTGGACCAGGAGCTCTGCATTGGCTCTTCCGGGCCAGTCTTCGATGCTGTAAGCATCCACAGCATCATAGACCTGGGTCATACCTACATCAGCTGTATAGGCAATGTCACCGTCACCCTCCATGGCTGCTTTCATTCCAGCGCCGGTCGCCGGAAACGGGTGGATGGTGACTGTGTAGTTGCCCTCAATTTTATTTGGCAGCTCCCGGTTTAACAGCTCGACCATCAGGCTGGCTACAGAGTAGCCGTATGAACCTACATCGGCCGTGTTCCATCTGATCGATATCCGCTCACCGGTTGGTGGATCAGGAGCTGCAGGGTCGTCTGGATCTGCTGGTTCGGTAGGGCCGCAGCCTGCTGCTGCAAAAACCATTAGTAATACAATAGCCAGGACCAAGCTTGTCATCATTTTCCACATATGCTTTTTACGCATTTTAAAACCCCCAATAGATTTTTGGTTAATAATATTTCTTCAGAATACATACTTGACAGTTCTTTTTTACTAACCGGTATTGACCAAAAATAGAATATTACCCAGTTGGGCTCCACCTCCTAAAGTTAAAATATGTAAATCAGTTTTCCGGCGGCTCAACAGGCTTGCAATGCTGGAATAAAAACAGCAAAGCAGGGTGGTTAAGTAAGGTAGAAGTTACACTTTACGGTTCTGGTCTTTTTTTGGCTATATTTTTTTAGATATTAGAATATATACTGATGGCAGGTGCTTTATCAATTGCTTTGATTGAGAAGCCTCGGTTCCGAATAATTTGATGTGACATCTAAGTAAAACATCATTTTAAATAGTGCGTCTATTATACATAAAAAAAGTAATTTAGGCAAGAAAAAAAGCACCTTTTTTATTCTAAATATTATAAATATAATACTATTTATAATAAAAAAGGTTCATAAAGCTTGCAAAACGGTTGTTTTGTTAGTTCCCGTGAGCAATCCTTTAAATATAATTATATTCATCGACTGGTCCAGGCAGGCCTGTATTGCAATGTATTTTTATAAACAGGCGTACTTTCATAAAAATGTTCCTGTCATGTTCACTTAAACCGCCGGTCAAAATAGTGGCCGGCATAAATCGCACCAAGGGGATTGTGAGCTAAAACCCTGTCTTTTACAGCCAATACGGTGACAGGTGAATCAGCATGACGGATAAAAAGAGAATCGTGCCCTACACATAATCCAAGAATTACATTTAAGTCTGTTCCCGACTTGTTTAGCAGTTCAGCCTGGGCTACCGGATTACATATTGCTTCAAAACGGCCGGGCCTTACTTTATTTTCATCAGAGAGGCCTAAAGCCTCCTTTGGAACAGCTCCCGTTTTACAGACAACCGAAATCATTTCAAATTTATACCTGGTCATTATTTCATTAAAGCGGACAGCTTCTTTCCGTAACCCGATGCAATAAGCCAGGCCAATACGCTTGTAATTTGCCTTGTGGGCAAAAGCAATAATTTCTTCAATCCTGGTCCAGTTGCAGTAACCCTCGGCCTCAACTAGTGCTGCACTGCAGGCGATATTATGAACAACTTTGTCATGATATTTTTTCAGGGAGCTTTCCAGTAAATCAGAGTTGTGAATTAGCGGGCAGTTCTCCGGTGCTTTTTCTATTAGGCCTCTGTTGCAGGACAGCACTTTACAGTCAGCGCAGGTCGGAGGTTTTATGTGGCTTGATGACATCATTTTACACCTTCCTTAATTAGTTTTAAATTGTATTGCTTTTTACATGCCAAAGCTTTTTTCCAGAAAAGGCCACCAGAAACGGGCTGCCATAGCTACTACTACGATGCTTGTCAGGGTGAGAGGGCCTCCGGCCTTAATAAAATCGAACGCAGTTAGCTTTCCTGTCCCATAGACAATCACACCCGGCATGGTTTGGATTACAAGCATAAAACCGAGAAGGCTGGAAGCGCCGGTTATCAATACCCAGTATAATGGATTTATCCCTGCTCGCGAGCCCAGTTCCAATACCATGGGAACCATGATTATAATCAAAGTTGCCACGTTGCCGATAAAAAGATGATAAAAATGGACCAGGCTGCCCATTAGGATGAACCCCAAAACCGAAAAAGTAAAGACAGCAGGTAGGATACTATCAGGGAAAAGAATAGTTGCCATGTAACCGGCCGCCCCGGTACTGATAAAAACCAGGCCCATGGACAGGTTTGTTCCAATCATAAGCACATTTCCCCAGCTGATTCTAAGCAGTTTATCCCAGGAGATAAAACCCAGTCCCGGTAAAGCCATGAGGATAACGGCTAAAATTGCCGGTACGAAAGGGGGCCACCCATGGACAAAGTCTGTCATCCAAAGCACTACTGTGATAAATAAAATTGCGATAAGTTTTTTTTCACCGGCCGTTAGCGGGCCAAAGGCCTCGAGTTCCTGTTTCAGGTAAGCGATACGTTCATCGGATTTTCCATTGTCGCCCGCAGGAAAGGCACGGGTCAAAATGAACCAGGTGCAGGGGATAAGGGCCAGGCTGATAGGGGAAAAAAATGCAAGCCAGCGGGTGTATGTCATCTCGTATGCCAGGTTGGCTGAAATTAAATCAGCAGTGATAACGTTGCCGATAGCGCCGGGCAATACTGCAAGGGCAGTAATATGTGTCCCGTAGGCCAGTCCCAGCAGCAGCATTTTATGAACTCTGGGGTTACTGCCCGTCTGCACCAGGTTTTTACCCAGTGTGTAAATAATAGGCAGCAGAAGGGTTGCTTTTACTGCTGTAGCTGGAACAAACAGGGCCAGCATCTGCAGGGTCAAAAGCAGGGCCATCAGGCTACCGTGGGGAGAAGCTCCAAATCTTAGTATTAATCGGTAGGCCGCTCTTTCACCCAGTGTAGTGTGGCTGATACCCTGGGCCATCATTAAGCCTGCCAGGATTAGGAATGTCGAGCCAGAACTAAAACCGCTCAGGACAGTACCAGTAGAGGCTGTTCCTGTGATCATTAAGCCGAAGATAATGACAAAGCAAGTCATGGAGAGCGGTAGAGGTTCCAGCACCCAAAGCAAAACTCCGGTAATAATAACAGCCAGGGCTGCACCCATTTCCTTCCCCAGTGCAGGAACTCCTAAATGGTACAGCAGTAAAAAGCAGGCCAGCGATACCCCAATTTTGATGACCTGTTTCCTGGATATTGTATTCGTAGCCCGATCGATTTTGCTAATAAGTATCAACTGCCTGAAAGAGTATTTATTGTATTATTTGACCCGGTTGATGAATATTCCTACATGGCCGGGTGAAAACTACTATTTTATGCGATAGTATAAGCCAACCTGATTACTGGTTGGCTTTAATTGGCATACTTTATATCCAGAATATCTTACCGGTTCACTTTGCCTTGCCGGCAAAAGCTTCCCCCAGGCTTTCGAGGATCTGCTTAACGGGTAGTATTTCCTTAATTTTAAATACGTTTTGCCCTGAAAAAACGAGCCCTTGATCAATTTTACCCAGGCGGCTGTTTTCCAGCGCTTCCAAAATACAATATTCCTTTGAGCAGGCTTTAAGGCAATCATCACAATTAATATCCGGACATTCACCCCTTGCCAGGGCTTCTGAAAAGACATTCCGGATCGCCCTTCCCGGCAAACCGACAGGACTTTTTATGATCACCACATCATTTTCACGGGCGTTAAGGTAGTGTGCTTTAAAAGAATCGGCCACCGTGCACTCTTTACTCAAGACAAAACGGGTTGCCATCTGCACACCATCGGCGCCCAGCTTCATCATTTCCGTTATATCTTTGCTGTCGGTAATGCCGCCCGCGGCAATGACAGGGATCTTAACGGATCCTTTAATGCCGGGGACAATCTCCGAGGTTGGAAGGTCGGTTCCTAAATGTCCGCCAGCTTCGGAGCCTTCGGCAATAACAGCGGCTGCGCCGTACTTTTCAGCAATCTTAGCCAGCCGTGAGGTGGAGACAATTGTCAGAATGGGAATTCCGGCTTCCTTGCCCCAGCTAAAAATGTCTCTGGAGAAACCGGCGCCCGAAATAACCATGTCAACTCTTTCCTGCAGGGAAGTTTTCACCAGCTCTGCAAAGTTACGCACGGCAAACATGACATTTACTCCGATAGTACCATTTATTGCAAGGCGCCTGGCTTCACGGATTTCGCGCCTGAGTTCATCGACAGTCATACCCGTGGCGCCAATAATACCAACTCCTCCGGCACAGGCTACTGCGCCTGCCAGGGGAGCAGTAGAGACACGCACTGCCATGCCTCCCTGTATAATTGGGTACCTTAAATTTAAACTTTTTAAAATGTTGAACAATATTATACCTTCTTTTTGACGTGTTAAATCCTGAAGGCTATACCCTAAAGCTAATAGGGTCTATGTTTCTTTTTATATCCGCTCCGGCTCTTGCTGCTTCCGGATTTGTGACGGAAAGCGGGGCGGCTTCGTTTTTCTGTAAATTTATTTTTTTCCGCCACCCACGGTTTCTCTTCGGTAATTATTACAGGAGTCAGGTCTGGTTCTTTCGTCAGCATTTTAAGCGCTGCGGCCAGTAATGATATCGCATTGGCATTCTCAAGCAGTTTACGGGCCATTTCTTTGTATTGCAGGTTTTCTCCCTCTTCAATCACCTGCATCAACTTGTCAGCAGTAAGGCGCTGCTGCCCTTCTATAGTTTCATTGATTGTTGGAACCGGTTTGCGGATAATCTTTCTCTTTATTGAACGTTCAATAAGCTCCAGATGACCGATTTCCCGGTGAGAAACAAAAGTAGCCGCCACCCCTGGTTTACCCAATCGCCCGGTCCTACCGATGCGGTGAACATAGCTATCCGGATCCTGGGGTATATCGAAATTGTAGATGTGTGTTACAGAACCGATATCGAGACCCCGCGCTGCAACATCAGTTGCAACCAGGATTTCCGTAGTCCCGTTCTTAAATTTACGCATAACACTGTCTCGCTTGGCCTGGGTAAGGTCGCCATGAATTGCTTCAGCTGAGTAACCGCGTTTACTTAAGGCTTCTAGAAGTTCATCGACACGCCGTTTTGTCCTGGCAAAGACTATGGCTGCTTCAGGCGAATGCAGATCCAACAGCCTACAGAGTGCATCGAATTTTTCTTTTTCATGAGTCTGGTAATAATATTGATCCGTATTGGGAACGGTAACCTCTTTTGTTTTAATGCTCACAAATTCCGGTTCTTTCATGAAGCGCCGAGCCAGATCCCGAATCGGCTGGGGCATTGTTGCTGAAAAAAGCATAGTTTGACGTTCGGTCGGCACATCGGTAAGAATTGTTTCTATATCTTCCCTGAAACCCATATTCAGCATCTCATCTGCTTCGTCAAGAACTACAACCGAGAGTTGCTGGAGACGGATTAATTTTCTGCGCATATGGTCCATCAGGCGACCGGGGGTGGCTACGATAATCTGTGGTTTTTTCTTCAGTGCTTTGATTTGCCTCTCGATATCCTGGCCTCCATAAATAGGCAGGGCACGAACATTTTTATACTGCCCTAAGGTATTTATTTCTTCAGCAACCTGAACGGCGAGTTCCCTGGTCGGGGTCATAACTAAACCCTGGATATTGCTCTGCTCAGGTATACATTTTTCAATCATTGGGATCCCGAAAGCGGCGGTTTTTCCGGTTCCGGTCTGAGCTTGTCCAATAATATCTTTTCCGGCCATTGCTATCGGAATTGCCAGTTCCTGAATGGAAGTAGTTTCCTCAAAGCCCATACTTGTGGTAGCTCTGATGATTGGTTCGCTTAATCCAAATTCATAAAACGTTGACATCTAAGTATATCCTTTCAACTTCTTTTTTCTAGATTTACAGCTAAAACAAGGGCATTTCCATAACGACCGGAAATGCCCTTACTTTTCACTGTTACTTGTTTACAATAAATTATTGAGGAACAACGTTGGCTGCCTGTGCGCCACGGTTACCTTCGACAACTTCAAACTCTACAGTTTGTCCTTCTTCGAGGGTTTTGAACCCTTCACTCTGGATAGCAGAGAAATGAACGAAAACATCTCCGCCTTCTTCAGTTTCGATGAAACCATAACCTTTGTCCGGATTGAACCATTTTACTTTACCTTGCATTTAATTAATTCTCCTTCAAATTTAGAATGAATCAAAAAGCGGAATTTCCGTCAAACCCCTCTTCCTATCCCAAGCACAGGCGTAAAGATAGTTTGCGTCATTCTCGACTTCTTAATACTGGCATATACAATATCACAGTTAAGGTGATATTACAAGCGGATATAGAATTTATAGCAAGAACATTTATAATTTATACGATTAATAAATGTAGATTAGCAGGATAATCAGATTTGCTGCTGAAATCTTATTTTAAGTGCCTTATACTAAGTCTTTTCAAATTTGGGGAGGTTTAAAATGAAAGAACCAATGCAGATACACTCGGAAGTTGGGCCTCTAAAAAAGGTTTTGCTCTACAGGCCGGGGCTGGAGCTTAAAAATTTGACCCCCCGGTATATGGAAGACCTTCTTTTTGATGAAATTCCGTGGCTGGCCAAGGCGCAGATCGAGCACGACGGTTTTGCCAAAACTCTTCAGGATAACGGGGTTAAAGTGTTTTATGTGGATCAATTATTGAGGGACATCACGAAGGACCCGGGTGTTAAAAGCGACCTGATCAAGAAACACCTCAAAGCAAGCACCCTGATCGAACCTGAAGCAATAGATGCTATTTACAGCTATCTCAATGATCAGCCGCCTGAGCAAATTGTTTCGACCATTATGGCCGGGCTTCCCAAGCAGGAAGTACAACATTTAAAAAAATACCGCACGCTTAGTGATCTGACCACAAACAGCTACCCTTTTTACCTCCCACCGCTCCCTAATATGTATTTTACCAGGGATCACGGCTCGATGATTGGTGATAAGCTTCAGATAAGCAGTATGTTTCTTTCGGCCCGCAGGCTGGAGGCTACATTTCTTCGTATTATTCAAAAATATCATCCCCTGTTTAAAGATGTGGACCTGGCTTTCCACGAAGAGATTCCGTATGGTATTGAAGGTGGAGATGTTTTCGTCTTGAACAGGGATACACTGATGATCGGCTTAAGTGAAAGGACGATGGAAGAAGCAATCGAATGGGTGGCTCATAAATACCTGGTAGAGAAAGAACTTGTCAAGCAAATTATTGTTGTACAGATACCCAGCAGGCGAGCTTTTATGCATCTGGATACAGTCCTGACTATGGTAGATACCGATAAGTTTTTAATGTATCCCGGGATAAAAGATGAAATTAATATTTACTGGCTGAAGCCGGATAAAGACGGACGTGTGGATGCCAGCAACGGTTATAACCTGCAAGGAGCATTGAAAGCAGCCCTCGGGCTCAGGCAGGTGGATATCATATACTCGGGGGGAAATGATGAGATCACCGCCTCAAGGGAACAGTGGGGAGATAGTACTAACACCCTTGCTGTTAAGCCGGGAGTGGTGATTGGCTATGATCGTAACGAGGCGACAAATGATACGTTGCGCAAGCATGGTGTCGATGTTATCGAAATTGACGGCTCTGAACTGGTGCGTGGACGGGGTGGGCCGCGTTGTATGAGCATGCCCCTGGATCGCGAAGAACTGAAAGAATAATTGAATGATCATGGAATGGGGGTTAAAGTGTGGAAAGAGAACTATCTTTGGAATTTGTTCGTGTTACTGAAGCAGCGGCCCTGGCTTCCGGCCGTCTGATGGGACTTGGGAATAAAGAAGCGGCTGATCAGGCCGCAGTCGATGCGATGCGTTCTGTATTTGATACTGTTCATATTAACGGTACCGTGGTTATCGGGGAAGGCGAAAAGGACGAAGCTCCAATGCTTTATATCGGTGAAAAGGTGGGTATTTCTGAAGAGCCCAGTGTTGACGTGGCCGTAGATCCCCTTGAGGGGACTAACCTGGTAGCCAAAGGCCTGCCCAATGCCCTATCGGTCGTGGCTATCGCTCCACAGGGGTGCCTTTTAAAGGCACCGGATGTTTTTTATATGGATAAAATTGCGGTTGGGCCAAAGGCTCGCGGTTGTATAAACCTTGATGCGTCAGTGGAAGAAAATTTGAGAGCAGTTGCCCGGGCTTTGGACCGCGATGTGCGCGATTTAACTGCGATAATACTTGAACGGCCGCGCCATAAAAAGGTTATAGCGGAAATACGTGAAGCAGGTGCCAGGGTTAAACTGATCAGCGATGGGGATGTCTCCGCGGCTATCGCTACAGCAGTAGATACTTCCGGGGTCGATATACTTTTTGGTGTTGGGGGGGCGCCGGAAGGAGTAATAGCTGCAGCAGCCCTCAAAATTTTAGGCGGGGATATGCAGTGCCGTCTTATAGCGAAAGGAAAAGAAGATCCTGATACTAATAACAAGTTGGATGGAAAAGATCCTTACAGGCTCTTGCTGCTCGATGATCTGGCTAAGGGGGAAGACCTTTTCTTTGCCGCAACGGGCATAACTGACGGTGATATGCTTGGCGGTGTCCGCTATCGTGGCAAAACGGCGGAAACTCATTCTTTAGTTATGCGCGGCACAACCAGGACTATCCGTAATGTTCATGCTATCCATCAACTGGAAAGAAAGCCCAGTTTTGTCTCTGAAGAGTCCAAGTGCCGCCATTAAAAGATAGGTCCCCGATAATTTAGATCCTGAAGAGTTAATTTTATTTAACAATCAATATGTTGGTTTTAACCAATTGCAGGACAGAACTGCTCACGCTACCCATAAATAATTTTTTTACACCGCCGCTTCCTCTTCTGCCGATAACGACAATATCAAAACTGCCGCTTTCGGCCACATTAGCTATTGTTTCAGCAGGATGCCCGATTTTAAAAATAGTATTTAATTCAACATTTTTCCCTTCAAACTCCTTCAGGGCTTCGGCAAAAATATTTTTACGCTGCTCCATTACTCTTTTGTCAAGTTTATTAATTTGTTTTTCTTCCTCTGGAGTAAAAGGGTATTTGCCATGCCAGTAGTCGGGAAAAAATTGTGAACTTTCGTGGACATGTATAAGTGTCACTTCATTAATTGTACATTCATCCACCATTCTTGCAGCTACTTCAACGCATTTTTTGCTGTTTGCCGACCCATCGGTACAAACTAATATTTTCACACGGATCGCTCCCTTCATTTAAACAATTCGCCGGGATCGGGTATTTCCCTCCAAAAAAACTATCCTTTTCGTGGTAAAATATTAAGTGTCATGTTGTTATAAGTTGTAGAATAATATAATTTTGATCAGGAATGCGCCCTAATTCTTACAGGTTTAAAGGAGATTAATGTGACCGATTATCCGAATATCAAAGAGATCAGGGAGGCTTCAAAAAGAATAGCCCCCTTTGTACACCTAACTCCGGTGATGACCTCCGAAACGATAAATCGGCTTTGTGGGGCACAGGTATTCTTGAAATGTGAAAACTTCCAGAAAGTAGGTGCATTTAAAGCGCGCGGTGCTGTTAATGCTGTTTACAGCCTGGAGAAAAAGTACATTGAAAATGGAGTGGCAACGCACTCTTCGGGAAATCATGCGGCTGCACTGGCTTATGCCGCACGGTGCAGAGGAATAAAAGCTTACGTGGTTATGCCAAATAACGCTCCGCCTGTCAAGAAAGCGGCTGTTGCCGGATACGGGGCCGAAATAATATATTGCGAGCCGAACCAGCAGGCGCGTGAATCTGCCCTGGCCGGAGTTGTAGAGCGGACAGGAGCAGCTTTTATTCATCCTTATAACAATCATCTGGTTATAGCAGGGCAGGCAACGGCCGCCCTGGAACTTTTTGAACAGGTCCCTGTTCTCGATACAATCATTGCTCCGGTTGGAGGTGGGGGCTTATTGAGCGGCACCGCATTAACCTCAGCTGCTGTCAAACCCTCAACTACTGTCCTTGGAGCTGAGCCGGAAAGAGCTGATGATGCTTTCCGCTCATTGCAGGAAGGATCAATTATTCCTGCCGGAAGCCCCGATACAATTGCCGATGGTCTGCGAACATCTCTTGGAGATTTAACTTTTCCAATAATCTACGAATATGTGTCGGCAATTATAACTGTCAGTGAAGAGGCCATAATTGAAGCCATGCGTCTGGTTTGGGAAAGAATGAAAATAATAATCGAACCTTCAGCGGCTGTGCCCTTTGCAGTTTTACTTGAAAAAGGTTCTATTATCCGGGGTAAAAAGATAGGCCTGATTGTTTCGGGCGGCAATGTAGACTTGGACAAGTTACCCTGGCTGAATAAAATGGGTGATATTAAATAAAAATACAAGCTTAAGATAAAGATATTGCCTTCAGCGGACAGGCATTCACACATTTGGCGCAACCTTTACATGCCGAGGGGTTGGCCATGGGAAAGCCGAAAAGCTCTTCCTGCTCGATTATACTAAGCGGGCAGGAGGGTGCGGCGGCGCATACTCCTGCATTGCAAAGATCCGGTCGGCACTTATGATAGTCTAACGTGATCATCGTATTTGGCATCTGCATTAAATCCTCGTCTTTATTTAAAGGGGTCCCTTCCGATTATCAATATATTGCATATATAAAGATATTGTGATAATATAATATATGTGCCGGAAATGTCAAGTCTGTATTCTATCTTTTTATGGGGTTGATCGTTTCATGAGAAGATTGTAATATATATGATAGCAGGCAAATAGATTTAATAGTATTATTAATCTATTTGAAATAAAAACTAACTGCTGAGTAAAAAAATAGGAGGTTATTCTTATGAAAAAATTATTATGGTTGGGGCTGGTGCTCTCGTTAGCTCTCGTCCTGATTGTCGGTTGTGGTGAAGCTCCGGTAGATGATGTCCCGGATAACGATGTCCCTGACAATGATGTTCCGGATAACGATGTTCCCGGGGTTGGTGAGGTCTCGAGCCTCGGATTGGGAGTAATAACTAAAGTTGGAAGGTCGGTAGATTACGATCCGGAAAATGACATCATGCCCATGGCCCAGGTTGACAGCGTAATTGCTACTGCCACTTTTGATCAGGACGGCAGGGTGGTTGATGTGCTTTTTGATACTGCCCAGGTCAGGGTCGAATTTGATGAGGAGCTTCAGGTTGCTACAGATCCGACAGCTGAATTCCTCTCAAAGAGGGAACTTGGTGATGATTATGGTATGCGTCGCGCTTCTGAAATCGAAAGAGAGTGGCACGAGCAGATTGCCTCTCTGGAAGAATGGATGGTTGGCAAAACTGTTGATGAAATTAAAGCTTTGGATTTACTGGATGACGGTGCCCCCGCCGATCCTGACTTGCTAACATCGGTTACAATGACGGTCACTGTCTATATAGAAGCTCTTGAAAAAGCATATCAAAATGCAGTCGATGTCCTGCCTGGTGCAGAAATGCTTGGACTCGGTCATAACATTGCAATCAACAGGTCAGTCGGTTACGATGCTGACAATGAAATAATGCCAATGGCACAGGTTGATGTTAATATTGCCGCAGCAGCTTTTGACGGAACAGGACAGGTTGCCGCAGTCCTAATTGACGCAGCACAGACCAGGGTAAACTTTGATGAGCAAGGGCAGGTAACTTCCGATCGGACGGCTACTTACCTGACCAAAAAAGAATTCGGTGATGATTATGGTATGCGTCGCGCTTCTCCGATCGAAAGAGAATGGTATGAGCAGATCGCCGATCTGGAAGAATGGATGGTTGGTAAAACTGTTGATGAGATTAAAGCTTTAGACTTACTGGAAGACGGTGCACCTGACGATCCCGACCTGATAACTGCGGTTACAATTACAGTATCATACTATCTGGAAGCTCTTAATGAGGCCTATACCAGAGCCCGTTAAAGGCTGATTATGACCGCTCTATTGTTAGCTTTGCATTTCCAGGGGAGAAAATGAAAATACGGGGGCATTCCTCCACAGGAGGTATGTCCCCAAAATTTATGCGCCCTGGCATAATGGGTTAACCGGGTTGCTTATTATGTGTGTTAAATATATCTTATAAATAGGTGAATTGATGAAGATAATAGTATTTATAGCGCTTTTGATGCTGTTTGTTATTTCCGCCGGCTGCGCTTCGGAAACGGAAGGTCACTATAACAGGTATTCAGAAAGTATTTTCGATACCTTTGATACCCTGGTCCGTGTAGTGGCTTATAATGAAAATGAGGATGAATTCAGGCACTACTTTGAAACCATCCATTCCCGTCTACAGAGGCTGCACAAGTTGTATGATATCTATAACAGTTATGAAGGCATTAACAATATAAAAACTATCAATGACAATGCCGGTATAAGGCCTGTTAAGGTCGACCGTGAAATAATCGATCTGATCCTTTTTTCCAGGGAATGGTCTGAAAAAACAGGTGGTTCGGTTAATATCGCTCTCGGCCCGGTTCTCGAGATATGGCATAATTATCGCGAAGAAGCGTTTTATGACCCTGAGAGTGCTGTTCTGCCTCCGTTGGAGAAGCTTGTTGAAGCGGCCGAATATACCGACCTCGATCAGGTTATTGTTGATCTTGAAAACAGCACAGTTTTTCTGCCCGACAGCAGGATGAGTCTTGATGTGGGTGCGGTGGCCAAAGGTTTTGCTCTTGAATTGGTTGCACAGGAGGTTGCTGAAGATGGCTTGGAATCAGCAATTATCAGCGCCGGAGGGAATATTCGAATGATTGGCCGCCCACTTGACGGTGAGCGCAACCGCTGGGGTATCGGCGTGCAGGATCCAGACGCTTCAGTTATCGGCGGAAGCGATAACCTTTTAGATGTAATCTACCTTAGCGAGGGCAGTGTTGACACGAGTGGGGATTACCAGCGCTATTATATCGTTGACGGTGAATTAGTTCATCACTTGATAGATCCGGAAACTTTGATGCCGGCAACTTATTACCGGGCTGTAACGGTATCCGCTTCCGGCTCCGGCCCTGCCGATTTTATTTCTACGGCCCTGTTTCTGATTCCTTTCGAAGAAAGCCTGGCATTGGTGGAAAGCCTGGACAATTTTGAAGCTCTTTGGGTTATGCCGGATGGGGAAGTGCGGATGACTGAAGGGATGCAGGCATTACTTAGAAGTCACGGTGCAACAAGCCTGGACCAGTAGTTTAAAACATACCGCCTGAGAATTAGAGGCGAGAGTTTAGTGTTTCGGTGCTTTGCCCTTAATCATTTATGTTGCGTCCCACCGACCCTGTCTGCGTAATTCCTCAACGGTTGCTTCGGCTGCTATTTTAAGTTCCTTTTTGTCAACCTTGGCCACCCTGGTCAGGGGGAACTCTTTATCTTCAGGCCAGATTTCAATATGCTGGGGCCTTTTATAAGAAGCGATGCCCTGGCAGTGTTCCATGATTTCTTCCAGCAAAAGTTGTTCGCCCTTCTTTGGCCTTACAAATGCAAAAATCCCCTCATCAAAAATATTATGATTAACGCCAACGACATCAACAACATCAACTTTGGGATGTGAGGCAATAAAATCCTGTACCTCGTCGGGAAAAACCTGGTATCCCTTTTGCTTAATTACAAATTTCTGTCGGCCGGCAAGGTATAACGCTTTGTAGGTGCCCATATCTTTGAAAAAACCCATATCACCGGTATAGAGCCAGCCGTCGCGGGTAATAGCCCGGTCAGTTTCTTCAGGCAGGTCATAGTAACCCTGGAACACAATCGGTCCGCTGACGCAGATTTCCCCGATTTCGCCGTCGGCCAACTCTTCGCCCGCTGTCCCGTCTTCCCGTACCGGCATGCGGATGCTGACCGGGGCTAGATCTTCAAAAGCCATACCGACTTGACCGGCCATTTCTTCAACCGAGATTCCTTTCGGAGTGAATGTATAGAAGCCTGCTGTCTCGGTCATCCCGAGTCCGGTCCCGAAGTTGGGCGCCATCTGTGAAAGCTGTTTCAAAAAAACCGTGTCGACAGCAGAACCGCCGTAAATGGCGTACTCGAGGCTGCTCAGGTCGTAATCTTTATATTCAGGTAGACCCCACTCAATACGGAACTGGGTCGGGATTTGACCGAATATACCAACCTTCCGTTTTTCTATGGCATCCAGGGTCAGCTTGGGATCAAATATACGTAAGATCACGGCAGTACCACCTAAATAAAGCGTGGTCATCAGTTGTTCCGTAACGCAGCCGACGTGGCTCGGCGGCAGGTTTACCAGCATGACCATATCGTTACCGTCCAACCCGATCCCCCTGTTCAGAACTTCGTTTTGGATGATAATGTTTTCGTGGCACATCACTGCCGGTTTCGGTTCGCCGGTGGTGCCTGTGGTAAAAATAATCAGGGCGGGCGTTTTGGCATCTATCCTGGCATAAGTTTTTTCGAGTAGGCGGGTGAATAAATTTTTAAGTTTTAAACCGATTAGTTTGCCTTTGGCCATCATATCGGTGATTGAAATGGCGCCATCTAATAGTTCACCCGGTTCGGGGTTGGGTGTAAACTGAACCAGGTGTTCAACATAAGGACAGTTATCACGAACGGCTTTACCCATTTCGCGAAAATCGATAACCGGGGTATTCCCGAGGAAGAAAAAGGCCTTAGGCTTGATTTTATCAATATCACGGACAACTTCCATCTCTTTCAGCCGTACATCCAGGGGCGCAATAATCGCCCCTATTTTAAAACAGGCATACATCAACAAAACATGCTCGGGGATCAAGACCAACATTGTTGCAACCCGATCGCCTTTTTTTATGCCCATATCGAGCAAACGCAGGGCAAAATAATCAACAAGTGAGTCAAATTTTTTATAAGTAATAGTTTTATCATCCTCATGTTGAACCAGTGCCGGCTTCTCCGGTGTTTCTTTTGCCCATTTTTCAATATACGAATTGAGCAAAGGCAGTTTCCAATCGTTGGTCTTCAATAGATTCCCTCCAGTAAAAGTTGTTCTTTAATTAGAAAGTAGCAACAAATTTTGTTTGTCTATCTAATTCTACCTTCCCTTAAGTTATCCTGCTTTAATGGACTGGCTTAACTAGAGTTAAAATCTAAGGGGTGATCCGCATAAATCCGCTGCTGACTGCTTCTCGACCTTCCTGGTTAAGAACCCTGAAATGCAGAGTTTTTCCGTTTGAATCGCTTTGTCGCTGCATCAGCTGAATACGAATAAAACTGTTGGGCAGAACCATGCCGCGAAACCGGCAGGCGATCGTCTTAATCCCGGAGGGGTCTGATCCTGTTTCCCGGTTGACCAGCTCGCGGACAGCCAGGGCCAGGGTGGCGATGCCAAAATAGATAATATCGGGCATGCCCACACTACGGGCGAACGCAGGCGAAGTATGAATCGGGAAGGGAACGTTGGCGCACCCTTCGTAGATATAACACGCTTCCCGGGTAATCGGCAGCGGCACTTCCCAGATGGGGACTACATTTTCTGTCGCTACAGAAAGAGAGGGGATGTTTTCCGAACCGCGGCCCTTATCAGTACATTCAACTCCCCGCAGCATCCCACCGATATACTCGGTAAAAAGGGGCTTGCCCTTGCTATCCATGGCAGGCAGCTTAAAGATTACGTGGGTGCCTCTTTTTTCGGGGATAACTGCAGCCACTTCACCCTTTATCGTTATTTTATCGCCTGGATGCATTGGGCGATAAATAACCAGGTGTTCGGAGTAATGAACAAGTTGGAAAAGAATTTCTGGCGGGTAGCCCAGGTCAATATAATCATAAATATTTTGAATGATTGGCCAGGTTACGGCAGCGGCAAGCGTAGGCGGAGCGATCAGGCCTCCTTTCCTTTCGTCATCGAGGTAAAAGGGGTTAATATCGCTTACAGCAGCAGCATAATTACTTACCTGCCTCTGGGTAATAACGGTATTAAACTCCTTCAGTTTTCCCCCAACTATTCTGGAGCTAACCTGCATAATTGTCTCCTCTCACAGCTTTGATAAGATTATTTCCAAACCTGCAGAACTAAGTTATAAAGGATAATTATGCCGCATATTGCGATAATCCTGCCCGACAAATTAATTTTGTTCTTATCTACTGATATATTCTATAGTCAAGATAGTGGGCGGATTTCTTTAAAACCGGTCTTTAATTACGTTTAATCAGCTTGTAGCAATTTTTCACAAGCCCAGGCAGCTTTGCCTTTTAGA
>Ga0114946_10000660_pt1 | contig 23077 bp, 21 predicted proteins | sample WalLakDeSediment_FD_88676 | JGI IMG/M metagenome (GOLD analysis project Ga0114946, IMG submission 88676) | Lake sediment microbial communities from Walker lake, Nevada to study Microbial Dark Matter (Phase II) - Walker Lake 11/02/13 Deep Sediment | ecosystem: Environmental > Aquatic >...
ACATGGAGGTGAAGGCGTCTTCCCGGCCAACCGAGAGGTACTCGGCCATTCCCTCCACCATCCAGAGGGGCATCATGAAGAGCCCCTGGAGGCCCCCGCCCCGGCGGGACTGGGCGATGTTGTACTGGAAGGCGTGGACCAGCTCGTGACCCAGCACGTGGTCCGTGGCAGCGTAGGAACTCCCGATGGGCATGACCACGCGGTTCTTGAGCGACTCGGTCACGCCGCCCACGCCCTCGCTCACCGCCCCCCCGATGGTGTTGGTCTGCTGGAAGTCGGGGTGATCCGCGTAGAAGATCAGGGGCTTCCGATCCTCGAACTCGTGCTGAAAGAGCCGGGCCAGCCGTTCGTACCAGCGCTCGGACATGCGCGCCAGGTCGTCGACGACGGCCTCGTTCTTTTCGTAGAAGTAGATTTCGAAGTTGGGGGTCGTCAGGACCCGGAAGTTGAACTGGTCGTACTGGACCTTGTTCCGGCCGAAGTACTGGGCTTCGGCGGGAATGGGAGCCAGCATGGTGATCGCGAGGAAGGCACCGAGAGCGGCGGCCGCGCGGCCGCCGAAGGAACGTCCCCTGCGCATCCGCAACGTGCGCTGGTCAGACATGAAAGGACCTTTTCGAAAAAGTATCGCAGAGCACCACCGGAGCTCGGAACGCCGGCGGAACGAGGGGAGTCTCGCGGTCCTACCCGACTGACCCCTTCGGGATCCGGGTGGAACGCGGGAGCCGCAGGCCTTCTCCCGCCTTGCCCTGCCTTCCGGGGGCGCCATCTTCGAGAGACCCCGTGGCGGCCGCGAGCGGGGACAACCCCACAAAGCGAATTCCTCAACCGACACGGCTCCCTGCATGAACGACACATCTCCCGCAGAAGGTTCCTCGCCTGAACGTCCCCCTCGTGCCACGCCTCCCGTCCTGGCGGGTCGGCCGCCTTCCCTGGTGGACGATTCCCGGAAGGATGCGTCCCAGAAGGATGCGTCTCTCGAGGACGTGTCCCTGGAGGACGTGTCCCCGGGGGACGTGTCCCTGGAAGACGTGGAAACGCCCGCGGCCCTCATCGACCTGTCGCGGGTCCGGCGCAACCTCCGCACCACGGTGGACTACGCCCGGGCGCACGGCCTGGCCTGGCGTCCCCACGTGAAGACCCACAAGTCGCCCGAGCTGGCCCGCCTGCAGCTGGAGGCCGGGGCCACGGGACTCACGGTGGCCACCCCCCGGGAGGCGGAGGTCATGGCCGGGGTCACCTCCGACCTCCTGCTGGCGCACCCCCCTGTGGGGCCCAAGATCCCGCGCATCCTCGCGCTTCCCGACCACGTGCACCTCTCGGTGGCCCTGGACTCGGCGTCCCTGGTGGACCCCCTGGCCCGGGCCGCCCGGGCTGCCGGGCGCACCCTGGGGATCCTGGTCGAGGTGGATGTGGGGATGGGTCGGGTCGGGCTCCAGGAGCCGGAGCAGGTGGTGGCGCTGGCACGGAGCATTGCCTCCGCGGGACCGGAGCTCGCCTGGCAGGGGCTTCTCTTCTACCCCGGACACATCCGCCTGCCGCAGGAGGAGCAGAGCTCCCTTCTGACCCAGGTGGCCGAACGCCTGGGGGCGTCGCTGGACGCGCTTCACCGGGCGGGCCTCCCCCCGGCCACGGTGAGCGGAGGTTCCACGCCGACGCTCTACCAGAGTCACCGGGTCCCGGGGCTCACCGAGATCCGACCGGGGACCGTGATCTTTCACGACCGTGATTCGGTTGCGCTGGGCGTGGGCACGCTGGACGACGTGGCCTACACCGTCCTGGCCACCGTGGTAAGCACCGGGGTCCCCGGACAGGCGGTGGTGGATGCCGGTTCCAAGGCGCTGGCCAAGGAAGAGTTCCGGGCCCTGTCGGCCGGCGTCGCGGGGGGAGCTTCGGGAGGCGGCGGCTACGGGATTCTCCTCGATCGTCCCGATGTCCGCGTGGCCTCCGTCTCGGAGGAACATGGGGTACTCGACCTCTCCGCCACCGACTGGCGCCCTGTGGTGGGCGAGAGGGTCCGCATCGTTCCCAACCACGTCTGCGTCTCGGTGAACCTGCAGGACCGGCTTCTGGCTTTCGATCCGGAGGCGGAAGACGGCACCAGACTCCGGGAGATTCTCCTCCCCGGCCGGGGGCGGCTCCGCATCGGATCTCCCTGAGCCTTGGGGTTGAGCCCCCGGCCTGAGTCCCCGGCATGCGTCTCCCGCGTGAATCCTGCGCGTGCGAGGGGGGAGGTGCGCAGGAACGGGGTCTCGCCGTATCTTGAAGGGTACCCTGGGGCTCCCTGGACGGATCGGCCGACGGCCGCCTGACCATGGAACGCCCCCACCCCCCCTGATCCCCCGTTCGAAGCCCTGTACGGGGAAACCGGAAGTCTCCATGCCCGAACTCCGCGCCGTCGCCACGGACCACGCCCCGGCCGCCATCGGCCCCTACGCCCAGGCCATCGTCTCCGACGGATGGATCTACGCCTCGGGGCAGATTCCCCTGGATCCTCAGACCATGGAGATGGTGGACGGGGGCATCGTGCCCCAGACCCACCGGGTCCTTGCCAACCTGCGCGCGGTGCTCGAGGAAGCCGGAGGCGGACTCGACACGGTGGTCAAGACCACGGTGTTCCTCTCGGACATGGGGAACTTCGCGGCCATGAACGAGGTCTATGCAGAATATTTTGGCGACCATCGCCCCGCCCGGGCCGCCGTGCAGGCTGCGGCGCTCCCCCGGAACGTGGATGTGGAGATCGAGGCCGTGGCCCGCGTCCGCTGACGGCGACCCCGATTTCCGCGGGGCTCCCATGGGAGGTTCCCGGATCATGAAGCGCGCGCTTGTCCTCTCGGCGCTGGCCCTCGTCCTCGGGGGGTGCGCTGCCCTTTCGGGGGGCATCACCGCGAGCGACCCCTTCCAGGCCAGCGCCGAGCGCCGCCTGTCGGTCCGGGTGGAGAACATCCACCAGGACGACATGAGCGTGCGGGTCATTGGCGCTGGCCGGCGCCACGAGCTCGGACGCATCCAGGGGCGCACCGTCCAGCAGTTCTCCGTGCCCTGGCCTTCCCACCAGGAGGTCCGGTTCCAGATCGAGCCCATCGTGGGGCGGCGCCACACCACCCAGAGCGTCTCCGCCGGTCCGGGAGAGCGGGTCTACCTCGTCATCACCCAGCCGCTGGAGCGTTCGGTGGTTCGCCGCTGAGGGTTCACGCCCCGCCGCTGAAGGTTCACGCCCCGCCGATGAGGGTTCACGCCCCGTAGGGTACCCAGATGTTCTTCACCCGGGTGGCGTGCTCGACGAAGACCTCGCCCTCGCCCCCGGCCATGTCGGTCCAGTTCCTGGGGGCGCTTTTCGTTCCCCCGGGTGCGACCCCGTTGGTCCAGGTCCGCTTCAGATTCCCCACCGAGCGGAGCTCCACCTCTCGGGCCTCGGCAGCGTCGCCGAAGCTCCAGAGGGCGTCCACGTCGTCGTGATCCGCGAGGACGGGGACCAGCTCCTCCCGAAGCCCGGTGACGATGTTCACCACGCCCCCCGGAACATCGGAAGTGTCCAGCACCTGGCAGAAGTCAGTGGCCGCCAGGGGGAAGGGGCCGGAGGGGACGACCACCACCGTGTTCCCCAGAGCCACGGCGGGAGCCACCGTGGACACGAGCCCCAGCAGCGGAAAGGCCTCCGGAGCTGCAATCCCGATGACCCCCACCGGCTCCACCATGGCCAGGGTCACATTGCGAAACGGTGTGGCGTGGACCCGGCCGTCCACCTTGTCGGCCAGCGCGGCCCAGGTGAAGAGGCGCTCCAGCGAACGCTCCACCTCGAGGTTGGCTGCCGTCTCCCCGAGCCCGGCACCGCCCTGGAGGCGGGCGACGAATTCCCCGCGCCGTGCCTCCAGGTTTTCGGCCAGGAAGTAGAGCACCTGGGCCCGCAGGTGGGCCGTGGCCCCCGACCAGGCGGGGAAGGCCCGGTGCGCCGCTTCCACGGCGTTGCGCAGGTCCTTCCGGTTCCCATGCCCCACGACACCCACGGCGCCTCCCTCCGCGTCCGTGATCACGAGGCTGGTGCCCCCGTCGGGACGGACCTGCTTCCCCCCGACGTACAGCTTGGGTGTCCGGTCCAGCGCACCGGCGTCCACCGGCTGCCCGATCCCGAGGCGAGTCGCCACCCGGCTCGTCGGACGATGGGCCGAGGTCGCATCCCCGGATCCCCCTTTCGGACGGAGGTAGGCCACCAGTCCCTCGCGCCCCCCCTCGCGGCCGAACCCGCTCTCCCGGACCCCCCCGAACCCCGAGGCGGCGTCGAACAGGTTCGTCGAGTTCACCCAGACCGTACCGGCCTCGAGCTTCGGGGCCACGTCCAGCGCCAGGCTCAGGTTCTCGGTCCAGACCGAGGCGGCGAGTCCGTAGCGCGTGTTGTTGGCCAGGGCCACCGACTCCTGGTGCGTGCGGAACGTCATGAGGACCACCACCGGCCCGAAGATCTCCACCTGAGCCAGGGTGCTCGCCGGCTCCACCGCAGTACACAGCGTTGGTGGAAAGAAGCTCCCACCCTCCGGCAGGGGCCCGGAGGCGGGCTGCCAGATCTCCGCCCCTTCGGACCTTCCCACCTCCACCAGCGCCCGGATCTGCTCCAGCTGGCGCGGGTCCACCACGGCCCCCATGTCCACGCCCTTGTCCAGGGGATCCCCCAGACGGAGCGTCTCCATGCGGGCCCGGAGCTTCGCCACCAGGGCCTCGGCCACCCCCTCCTGGACCAGGATCCGGGACCCGGCGCAGCAGACTTCGCCCTGGTTGAACCAGATGGCATCCACCACCCCTTCCACCACCGAGTCCAGGTCCGCATCCTCGTAGACCAGGAAGGGGGATTTCCCGCCGAGCTCCAGGGTGAGGGCCTTCCCCGTTCCTGCCGTCTGTCGCCGGAGGATGCGACCCACCTCGGTGGAGCCGGTGAAGGCCACCTTCCGGACCCCGGGGTGACCGGCCAGCGCCGCCCCCGTCTGCCCGTCGCCGGTGACGATGTTCACCACCCCGTCGGGCACCCCCGCTTCCCGGCACAGATCCGCGAAGAGAAGGGCTGTGAGGGGGGTGTACTCGGCGGGCTTGAGCACCACCGTGTTTCCGCAGGCCAGCGCCGGCGCCACCTTCCAGGCCAGCATCAGGAGGGGGAAGTTCCACGGGATGATCTGCCCCACCACGCCATGGGGTTCCCGGTCGGGGAACTCCCGCTCCACCAGGGCGGCCCAGCCGGCATGGTGGGTGAAGTGCCGGGCCACCAGCGGGATGTCCAGGTCCCGACTTTCCCGGATCGGCTTTCCGTTGTCCAGGGACTCGAGCACCGCGAAGACCCGGCTGTGCTTCTGGATGCCCCGGGCCAGGGCGTAGAGGACCCGTCCCCGGCCGTGCCCCCCGAGAGCGGTCCACCCCGCAAGGGCGGCCTCGGCCGCGTTCACCGCCTGGTCCACCTCGGCCTCGCTCCCCTGGGTCACCCGGGCCAGGAGGCCGCCGTCCGCCGGATTTCGCGTCTCGAAGAGGCGTTCCTCGTCAACGTCGGTCCATGCCCCTCCGATGAAGTGGCCGAAGCGGCGGCCATGGGTGTCGAGCCAGCGGTCCGCCGGGGCCGCACTTTCGGGGGCGGGACCGTAGTCGAGGGTCTGGAAGATCTCGGAGATGGAAGCCATGAACGGGAGTCCGGGGCGGGGGCAGGGAGGAGGAAGGGAAGAAACAGGGGGGTGGACGGGAGGGCTTGCCGTCAGGTCAAGTCAGGTCAGGTCAGGTCACGGTGACACCCGGGCGGCATCCTGCCGCTGCCGCGCACGCCATTTCACGCCGTTTCACGCCGTTTCACGCCATTGGATGGCGGTGCCAGGCCGAGTACCGCCCGGTCAGGTGGTGCTCCAGCTGGCGCTCGATGTCGGACAGGAGCGACGAGGCGCCGAAGCGGAAGAGGTGGGGGTCGAGCCAGCGGTTCCCCAGTTCCTCCTTCATGAGGATCATCCAGGTAAGGGCCTCCTTGGCGCTGCGGATCCCCCCGGCGGGCTTGAATCCGACCTCGTGACCCGTGCGCTCCCGGTAGCTCCGGATGGCGCGAGCCATGACCAGCCCCACCGGGAGGACGGCGTTCACCCCTTCCTTTCCCGTGGAAGTCTTGATGAAGTCGGCGCCGGCCATCATGCAGACGGCGCTGGCCCGGGCCACATTCGTCAGGGTCGACAGCTCGCCCGTGGCGAGGATGGTCTTCAGGTGGGCTTCCCCGCAGGCCTCCCGGTAGCGGCGGACCTCGTCGTACAGGGCCACCCAGTCGGCCGTGAGGACATGGGCCCTGGTGATGACGATGTCGATTTCCCTGGCGCCGGCCTCCACCGAGGCCCGGATCTCGCCGAGCTTCTGGGGCATGGGCGACAGCCCGTGGGGAAAGCCCGTGGACACCGCCGCCACGGGAATCCCGCTTCCTGCCAGCGCCTCCACCGCGGTCTCCACCCAGTGGTGGTAGACGCAGACTGCCGCGGTATGGATCGGAAGCCCCTCCGCCCCCAGGCCCTCCAGGAGGTCCTTTCGAAGCGGAGTCCGGGCCTTGGCTGCAAGCCGTCGAACGTTGGAGGCCGTATCGTCACCGGACAGGGTGGTGAGGTCCATCAGCGTGATGGCCCTGAGGAGCCACGCCGCCTGCCACTCCTTCTTCACGCTGCGGCGCGCAGCAAACTGTCCGGCGCGGCGTTCCACGGCACTGCGGTTCACCTGGATCCGGCCCACCCACTCCAGGTCCAGCGGGATTCCCGGGTTGCGTGTCGAGGGCAGCGTGTCCGGCGCCGCGCGGCCCGGTCCAGCCTCGCGGCCTGCGGTAGCGGGACTGGCTGCGGTCGAGGTGCCGGAAGGCGTCATGCGAAGGGGCTCCGGAAGAGGATTCTGGATGGGAGATGCGAGCCGGCGGAGTGCGCATTGGCGGGAATGCGCGTCGGCGGGAATGCGCGTCGGCGGGAAAGCGTGTCGGGATGGTCCCCTGGCGTGGGGAGTTTGAAAGCTACCGAAGGCCGCCCCGGGGATCCACCGCGTCGCTTCGCTCCGGCAGGAAGGGGACCGAGTCGCCCGGTGTGACCGTCCACGCCTCGTACCACTGGCTCCGCCGCTGCACCTCGCCGCTCCGGATGCGGCGCCATACCACCGCTTCCAGGGGGAGGAGCCGCGGCGCGGCCTCCCCGGGCGCCACCTCGGGGAACCTCGTCCATCCCCCGGCACCCTCGTCCGGCTCCGGCGTTCTGAACCGCCAGTCTACCCGAAGCAGGAGGGAGTCGGCCGAGAGTTCCAGCGTTCCCTCCACGCCAGGTCGCCGATCGTCGGCGGGGCAGAAGGGGAGGATCCATCCACCATCGGGTCGGGGAGAGGGGCCCCGGAAGCGGTGATTCCGGGCAAAGAGGGGGGTTCCGAAATGGGAGGCGAAGTCCGCCTCCAGGGGAGCGTAGGACCAGGCGTCGTAGGACCCGGACAGGTCGGTGCGGCGCACCACGAAGGCATAGCCATCCCGGTCCACGCGGCGCTCCCACGCGGTGCGGAGACGCCCGGAGAATCCCCGCTGGCCGGCCAGGAGTGGACCGTCGGGAGAGGGGGCCATCCTCTCGGCCGGAAGGGTGTCGGTCCGGGCCAGCGTGTAGGAGGCCGCCCCCATGGTATCAAGCCCGTCGGGGTGAAGGCGAGCCATGGCCTCCCACAGCGCCTCTCCACCGGGATGGTTCCGCACCGGGCAGGCCTCCGCCTCCACCTCGACCCGGAACCCGGGGAGGGGAAGGGGAACCGGTTCCATGACGATCTCCACCGGGGCGCCCCCGATCTCCCCGGGGGTCAGCTCGCGCTCGACGGTCCCGTAGCCCAGTCGCTCGGCTCGGAGCCCCAGTGCCTCGCCGGAGCGCGTTCGAGGAAGGGCGATGCGGAAGACCCCGTCCTCCGAGGTCACCGTGGAGGCTACGAGGCGGCCTCCCTGCAGGAGCTCCACCCTCACGGCCACGAGAGGGGCACCGGTTTCGCCGCGGACCACGCCGACGACGGGATCCGCCGGGCTCCCACCCACGAGGACGGAAGGAACCACGACCAGGACCCCGGCCAGGACCAGGGCCAGCAGCAGGACGAGGGGTCGAGTTATGGAGGAACAGGTGGAGCGCACGTGTGAATCCTGGAAGAGCCCGAGAAGGAAACCCGCGGGAGGAGGGGATGGAAACAGAGGGAGCCAAAGGAGACGCGGAGGACCCGGCCCAGGTGCTCCGGCTTCAGGCTACTCCATCCGGGGCCCCACCCCTTTCCCCCCTTCTATCCTCCCGACCCCCCGAAGGGTTCCCCGGAAGATCGCCTCCGCGGACTCCTTTCGTCAGGCCAGTCACGAGGTCGGACGGGGGGCGGCACCGTGACGTCGGACCCCATGTCCCACTCCGGGGGCCCGATGGGACAGGATGACCCAGCGCCCGTCGCTGCTCCCCACCCGGTTCCCCCCATCACCCCCCCGATCCGACCCACCACTCCCCGCATCTCCGTCCTTGCGAAGCCGAGGTCTTCCGTGGCATGATCGGTGCACGACCTTGTGGGTATTCCGGGACGACGACGGCCCGGATGCCCTGAATCCTGGCCCCTCGGAGGAATCTCATGAATCGGTTGCTCGTCCCCCTGGACGGTTCTGCCCTTGCCGAAAGCGCACTCCCTGTAGCCCTTGGACTGGCCCGCCGCTTCGGAGCGGAGTTGCACCTGGCCTCCGTGGTGTCCGATCTCCCGCCCGTGCCCCTGGCCGCCGGTGATGGGGAACTCATCACCCGCTGGTTCGACGCCGAGGAAAAGCGGGCTCAGGATTACCTGGGCAAGGTGAAGGAGGGGCTCCACACCGAGGGGACCGGGGGGGTCCAGACGCATGTCCGGAGTGGTCCGGTGGCTCGGACGCTGGAAGCCATCGCCGACGACCTGGATGTCTCTCTCGTGATCATGACCACGCATGGCCGCGGAGCGTGGCAGCGCGCGTGGCTCGGGAGCGTGGCCGACGTCATGATCCGCCAGGTCCGCCGCCCGGTACTCCTGCTCCGGGAGCGGGATGCCGGCGCACTGACGGCCACGGGGACGCCGCGCCGGGTCCTGGTGCCGCTGGACGGCTCCGCGGCCGCCGAAACCGTGCTGGAGTCCCTCACCCCTCTGGTGGACAAGGCGAAGACCCAGGTCGAGCTGGTGCTCGTGCTTCAGGAGCCCATGCCCATGGCCACCTCCTATCTCCCCCACGCCGTGGCGGAAGGGAGCCTGATGGAAGCCCGGAAGGAGAAGGCTCAGGCGTACCTGGGGGGTGTTCGGGAGCGGCTGGCCGACCAGGGGTACCAGGTGGAGTCCCGGGTCATTCCCGCCGGCGATGCAGGCCACGGCATCCTCCAGCACCTGGAGCGATCCAACGCCGACATGGTGGCCCTGGCCACCCGGGGGCGCGGCGGTGCCGCACGCCTGATGCTCGGGAGCGTGGCGGACAAGGTGATCCGCACGGCGCCGGTGCCCGTGCTGGTCTCTCGCCGGTCGTCGGAAGACTGACCTTCGGCGGCGGAACGCCCGCGTTCCGCCCTGCGACAACGCCCCGGGGTGCGACACAGGTCGCGCCCCGGGGCGTTCGTCCGTTCGGTCCCCCGGTTCGTTCAGTCCGATCCGGTCGGAGCCGTCGTGTCGCTGGGTCCGCCTCCGAGGGCGGGTCGAGAGGGAGGGGGCCCGAGAGGGAGGGAAAAGGAGAAGACGCTTCCGACCCCAACCTCGGACTCGGCCCAGATCCGGCCCCCGTGGCTCCGAACGATTCCCCGGGCAATGGCGAGCCCCAGGCCGATCCCCCGTCCCCGCCGATTCCCCGCCCTCCAGAATCGGTCGAACACCTTGCCCAGGTCCTCCCGGGGGATGCCGGCGCCCGTGTCCCGCACCTGCACGAGGAGTTCTCCGGAGAGAGCCTCGCAGGTGAGGTGGACCTCCCCGTTCTCGGGCGTGTGCTTCACCGCGTTCCCCACCAGGTTCGAGAGAACCTGCTGGATCCGGTCGCCGTCCACCCACACCTCCGGGAGCCCCGCCGTGGGGATCCCGTTCACCACGCGAATGTTCTTGACCCGGGCCAGAGGTGTCAGCATCTCCAGCGCCTCTTCCACCAGGGGTCCGATGGGTCGGGGGTGCGCATCCAGCTCCAGGTGACCGCCCTCCATGCGGCGTACCTCCAGGAGGTCCTGGATGAGGCGCTCCATGACCTCGGCCGACCGCCGGATCGCCGTCAGGTAGAATTCCTCCTGCCCCGGGCGGCCTTCGGCCCTCCCCGGCCTGGACCGCTCCATCGCCTCCAGCCCGATGAAGATGGCCTGCAGGGGGTTTCCAAGGTCATGGGAGACCGCGCCCAGCACCTCGTCACGCGCCTCCAGCGCGCGACGAGCCTCCCGATAGAGCCGGACATTGTCCACGGCCACGCCCACCCGTCGCCCCAGTTCCATGGCCAGCTCAAGGTCCTCGGAGTCAAGGGGCCGGTGCCGGAAGGGGTCGCCCGCCCGGGGCTTTCCCTCTCCGTCTCCACGACGTGCGCCGAGGAGGACACCAAACCGACGCCCCCTCGCCTGGAGGGGGACGGCCACGACCGAATGGATCCCCACCCGGGCAAGCAGTCCGGCTTCGGCTCCCTCACCGAATGCCTGGCGGAGGAGGACCGGATCCGCCTCGCCGAGAAGGAGGGGAGTCCCCTCGTCCACGACCCGCTGGAGCCTGGGGTTCCGGGGCCGTCCCTCCGCCCCCTCGAGGAACTCGAGAAGAACGGGGGCAAGCTCCCGGTCCCGATGACGTGCCTCCACCCGGCGAACGTCCTCTCCGGCGTCGTCGGCCACGTCCAGGAGGCAGACGTCGAAGACGGACTCCACGGAGAGGTCGGCCACCACCCCCAGGGGGTCCTGCCGATCCATCGTCCGGGCCAGCATCTCGCTGACGTGGGACAGAAAGGCCTGCCCCCGTTCGTGTCGGACCCGATCGCTCGCATCTCGAAGCATGACGGTGAAGCGGCGCTCATCCCCCGTGGCGAGCTTCAGGATGGAGGCTTCGGCCGGGAACTCCTCGCCGTTTTTCCGGACCCCCTGGATCGACTGCCGCTCGGCCATTCTGCGGGCGGGGACCTGGGCCGATCCGAACGCCTCCACGTGCCGGCGGTGGGCATCCCGCGACCGGGCCGGGAGGAGTCGGTCCAGGTGTTCCCCCAGGATCTCCTCCGCCGTGTAGCCGAAAATAAGCTCGGCACCCCGATTGAAGAGGACGATGCGGTGGTCTCCGTCGATGGAAATGATGGCGTCGGAGGCCATGGCCACGATGCCCGAAAACCGGGCCTCCGATGCCCGCAGGGCCTCCTCCTGGGCCTGCAGGTTCCGGAGAGCCGAAAGGTCGGCACCACTCACCAGGAAGGCGCCGGGACGGCCATCCTCCCCCTCCACCCGGGATATGTGCCAGATCACGGGCCGCCCCTGCTCCTGGATTCCCCGAAGGTGCGCCTCCACGGGCCGGGCCGGCTCCCCTGCCCGGGCCTGGTCCAGGGAGGTGCGCAGAAGGGCGCGGTCCCTCTCCACGATGAGGAGGTCCCCCATCGACACCCCGGTCGCCTCTTCCTCTCCACACCCGGTGAGGAGGGTGGTCGCCGGATTCAGATGGAGGATGCGTCCCTCCAGGTCCAGCACGAGGGTGGGGTCCGGGAAGGTCCGGGTCACCTCCCGGAGGAGGCGGAGAAGTTCGGAGCTGGCGTGCGGCAAGGGCAGGGAAGGCGTCAGGGAAGGGCGTGAGACGGAGGGAGAGAAACGGGGGACAGCCCAGGCGTCCGGCCATGAGGAAGCAGGGCCCCGGTGGGAAGGTAGAACGCCGCGGCGGTGGAGGGAAGGTCGATCGTCGAGGGGTGTGGGGCATCCTGTCCCGACTGCCTCGTAGCATGGGGCAGAATGCCCCGCCGTCTGGCGGGAGCGAGCGGGACCGATTCCCCTCGACGTCCCTCTGAAGGCCCGCAGGACCCCGCCGAATCTGCCGAAGACGAGGAGGAGCCTGCCCAGCCGAGACCACGGCACAGACCTTGAATGATGACAGGCCACGGACGTGGGCCAACCGGGTCCGCTTCACCATGACCGGCAAAGGAGCTGTTCCTCCCATGCGCACCGTTCGCGAAATCATGAATTCCGACCTGATCTTCGTCCGCACAGGGACCACCGTGGACGCCCTCATCCAGATTCTCGACGAGGAGGGGATCTCCGGCGTGCCCGTCCTGGACTCTGCCGACGGCATCCAGGGCGTCGTCTCCCGCACCGACATCATCCGCTCCGCTGCCCGGGTCCGCGAAGTGGCGGCTCCCGATGCCTTCTGGGAGACCCTGGGCACCGGGAACACCGACGAGGAAGAAGACGACCCGTCCTGGTTCCTGGCGCCTGAGTCTGCCGTCTACATGGTTCCGGCCGGCACCTTTCCCACCCTGGGGATGGGCGAGGTCCTGGTCGACGAGATCATGACCCCCGTGGCCTTCACCGTGGATCCCGAGATGCTGGTCTGGGAGCTGGCCGACTTCCTGGTCCGGGGTCGTATCCACCGAGCCCTGGTCGTCCAGGAAGGGAAGCTCGTGGGCATCGTCACCGCGTTCGACATCCTGAGGGTCATGGCCGGAGACGCGAAGCCGTGAACCCGGCTCGCCCCCACCCCGGAGGATCGCGAGATCCCCTGGGGATCGTGGCTGGAACCGCCGCCCAGGAGATCGGGTCGGCGCTGACGGCTATCCAGGTCGCCGCAGAGCGCCTGGAACGGTCCTCCATTGGGGCGGGGGCGCCCGGTTCACCCGAACTCCGTGTCATCCGGGACCAGAGCCGTCGGCTGGCCCGGCTGGCCAGGAACCTCCTGGAACTCGCGCGTCCGCCTGAATCCAGGCCGGTCCCCGTGGACCTGGTCCGGGAGGTTCGGCGGCTTCTCTCTCCCCTGGAGCGGGTACTGACCCGGGAGGGGGTGGAGCTCCGGACGGCGGGGTTCGCGGAGTTCGCTGGGGCCCCGGGCCCCTGGGTCCAGGCGGATCCGGCCCGTATCCAGGAGATCCTCCTCGCCCTGGTGGCCAATGCCCGAAAGGCGGTGGCCTCCGCGCCGCCCCCCCGCTGGATCCGCATTTCGATTCACGCCACCGCCGAAGGGCGGGCAGAGGTCCGCGTGGCCGATTCCGGACCGGGCGTTCCCAAGGAGGCGGAGGAGCGCATCTTCCTCCCCTTTTTCTCCGGATGGGGCGGGGAGGGGATGGGCCTCTCCCGCTCCCGCCTCTCGCTGGCCGGACAGGGCGGCGGGCTCAGGCTTGGCCACGATGATCAGGGCCGCACCGAGTTCATCCTGATGCTGGCACCCTTCTTCGAGGAAGCGAAATGAGCGACGACGACCGGACAGGGAAGCTCGAAGACGAGGCGCCCGAGGCTGCGGCCGGCGCCCGGATCCTCGTGGTGGAGGACGAGGACGTCATTCGCGAACTCCTGGAGCAGACCCTCCGGGAGGAGGGCTTCCGCGTCGAGGTCGTGGCCACCGGCGAAGGCGCCCTCAAGCGGCTCGAAGCCTCCCTCTTCGACGTCGTCCTGCTGGACCTGAATCTCCCGGGGATGCACGGGCTCAACGTCCTGTCCGCCGCTCCGGCCACGCAGACCGACGCCCAGTTCATTGTCATGACCGCCTTCGGGAGCGTCGACTCGGCGGTGGAGGCGATGAAGCTGGGCGCCTTCGATTACATCAACAAGCCGTTCCGCATCGAGGAGCTTCTCCTCACGCTCCGCCGGGCCATCGAGGAAACGGCGCTCCGGCGAGAGGTGGCCCAGCTCCGGCGGCAGGTGGGATCGAGTGTACGCCAGCGTATCCTTGGGAAGTCGCCGCCCATCGAGCGGGTCTTCGACCTGATCGAGCGCGTGGCGCCAACCCGGGCCAACGTCCTCGTTGTCGGCGAGACCGGAACGGGCAAGGAACTGGTGGCCCGCGCCATCCATGACGTGTCCGACCGGGCCCGCCGCCCCTTCATCCCCGTGAACTGTTCGGCCCTCCCCGAGTCCCTCCTGGAAAGCGAACTGTTCGGGCACGTGAAGGGAGCCTTCACGGGGGCCATCCAGTCCAGGCGGGGGCTCTTCGAGGCCTCCCAGGGGGGCACCCTCTTTCTCGACGAGATCTCCACGGTCTCGCCCGCCATCCAGGTCAAGCTCCTCCGGGTGCTCCAGGAGCGCCGGATCACGCCCGTGGGTGGTTCCGAGTCCCTTCCGGTGGACTTCCGCCTGGTGGCGGCCACCAACGAGGAGCTGGAGGCCCGGGTGGCCGACGGGAGCTTTCGGGAAGACCTGTACTACCGGCTGAACGTCTTCCCCATCCGCGTGCCCCCCCTCCGGGAGCGCCGCGAGGACATTCCCATCCTGGCCAACGCCTTTCGCCTGCGGTTTGCCGAGGACAACGGCCTTCCGGCCCCCGAGATCCTCCCCGACACCCTCTCGCGGATGATGGCCTACAGCTGGCCTGGCAACGTCCGGGAACTGGAGAATGCCATCGAGCGGGCGCTCATTCTTCATTCCGGCGCCCGGTCCCTCCCCTTCGAGCCCTCGGCCACCGGCGCCGTCCGGGAGGAACGCACCCTCCTCAACCGATCCTCCCATGAGGGATGGTCGCTGGATCGCCTCGAGCAGGAGTATATTCTGGAGGTCCTGGACGCCCACGGCTGGCACCAGGGAAAGGCGGCGGAGATTCTCGGGATCAATCGCCGGACCCTCTACCGGAAACTGAGGCTCTACCGAGAGCGGGGCGTTCTCCCCGACTCGGTACGCGAGGAGGATGGATGAACGAGTCGACGCGCTTTCGCACCCGCGTCCTTTCCGATGCCGAGGCCAGGGAAGTCCTGGCGGATCTCCACCTGGGCCGCCTCGCCTATGTGGAGGGTCCCCGCATCGAGATCCGCCCGGTGGGCTACGCCTTCGACGGGGAGTGGCTGTTCGGGCGGATGGGCCCGGGGAGCAAGGTGGAAGCGCTCCTGCACCATCGCTGGGTCACCTTCCAGGTGGATGATGTCGAGAGTCTCTGGTCCTGGCGGAGCATCCTGGTCCACGGGGCGGTCCACTTCCTGGAGACCGGAGGTGGGGCCGAGGCGGAGCGTGTTCGCGCGCGGGCCCTCGAGGCCCTGGCGGCCACGGTTCCGTCGCTGGGGAGCCCCGATGACCCGGGGCGCTTCCGGGACCTGATCTTCGGGATCATCCCCCAGGAGCTGTCCGGCCTGGAGGGATACCTGGACGACGCAGCGCCGGAGACGGAGGCCGGGAGCCCCACGGAGCCTTCTTGAGCCTCCTGCACGTTCTCGCCAATCCCAACGCCCAGAGCGGTCGAGGCGGTCGCATCCTTCCGGAACTCGAAGCGGCGCTTCGAAGCTCCGGCCATGAGGTGCGTCTTCAACGGACGACCCACCCCGGTCACGCCCGAAGGCTGGTGGCCGGGCTCGCTGCGGAAGGGGAACCGGCGCCCATTGTCGTGGTGGGGGGCGACGGCACGCTCCACGAGGTGGCCAACGGACTCCGGGATGCGGGCTTTCCCGACGGCTATCCCCTGGCCATTCTCCCCGTGGGAACGGGAAATGACTTCCACCGGATCCTCCGCGCCGGGACCGGCGTGGCCGAGGTCATGCAACTTCTCTCCGGGGGCATTCCCCGGAAGCTGGACCTGGGGGAGGTTCGCTGGGCCGGCGGGGACGCTGCCTTCGTGAACCTTCTGGGGGTTGGGATCGACGTCGAGGTTCTGCGCCGGCGCGGGGCCTTTGCCCGCTTCCCCGGACTCATCCAGTACGGTGCCGCCCTCCTCTCGGCCCTCCGCAAGTTTCACCCGGTTCCGCTCCGGGTCACCACGTCCGCCCCCCCCGGCGCCCGTGACCCTGGTACCGAAGCCGACTCCGGTACCGAAGCCGACTCCGGTGCCAAAGCCGACTCCGGTACCAAAGCCGACTCCGGTGCCGCCACCGAACCCCGGGCCGCCGCTGACCCCTGCGCCGCCTCGCTCGAGAGGCCGGCGCTTCTGGCCGTGGCCACCGTGGGTCCCTCCATCGGCGGAGGGTTCATGCTCTCCCCTGACGCCCGGGCTGACGATGGTCTCCTCGATCTCTTCTTCGTCGAACCGTTGAGCCTCCCCCAGGTTCTCCGGTACCTTCCGCGGGTGGTCCGGGGAACGCTGGGGACCCCGGACCGCATTCATCGTGCTACCTTCGGGAGCGCCCGTTTCGTCGCCGCCGATGGCCGGGCCTTTCCGTTCGAACTGGATGGAGAACTCATGCCCGATTCGACGCCGTGGCTGGAGATGGGCGTACTCCCCGGGGCCCTCACCGTTCTGGACCGGCCGTGACGCGCATGTACCGTCTTCTCGCCCTTCTCCTCCCACTTCTTCTTCCGGTTCTTTCTCTCGGCGCCGCCGGTCCGGCCTCGGCGCAGGTCGCTTCGGGTGCGGAGTCGGGGGACGTTCGCGGGTCGGACGTCCAGGCACCGGCCCCGGTTCTGGCCGAGGCGACCCCGGCCGGAGCGTCGTGGGCGCCCCTCCAGGAGGCCGTTCTCCCCATTTCGCCGCGCGGCGCCTTTCTCCGCTCCCTGGTACTCCCCGGCTGGGGGCACCTGTCCGTGGATGCGCCCGGAAGAGCGGGTTTCTACATGGCGGCGCAGGGCGGAACGGTCTGGATGCTCACGAAATCGATTCTCCGCCGGCGCTCGGCCGAGCGGTTCCGGGATGCGGAGGTTCACCTCGTGCGGGACGAACTTCTGGCCCGGGGTGTCCAGAGTCCCGATTCCCTCCGGCTCCTCATCGCGCAGGACCTGAGGGTCGAGCGATGGGAGGAGCTGATGGAGATTCGAGGCGAGCAGGTGGAGGACTGGATTGCCCTCGGCATCTTCCTTTCGCTCCTGGGAGCGACCGATGCCCTCGTGGCGGCGCACATGGCCGACTACCCGGAGCCGCTTCGCTTCTCCGTGACGCCCCGACGTGGACCGGGACGTACCGCGGGGGCGTGGGAACTCCGCCTACGCCTCCCCTTTGCCATCCCCGGGGACCCCCGAAGGTAGCGAGGGGCCCTCGCTCCGAGACGGGCTCGCGGGAAGGAAGGGTCGGGCCTCACCGTCCTCCCACGCCATGAGTCGCGGCGTCTCGCCTTGCCGCATCTCCACCCAGGTACAGTGCTGCAGCCAGTCCCCCGAGTTCAGGTAGACGCGCCCCGGTGCCACCTCCACCCTCCGCGGGAGGTGGGTATGGCCCAGAAGGACGGCGTCCAGCCCCTCGTCATCCAGGAGCGTATCCCGAGCCCACCGCTCGAGCTCCGCGGACCGAGCCAGCGTCTGTGGCGTGGGGGGACCCAGACGGAGCTCCGTTCGGGAAACCCGCTTCGCAACCCGGGCACCCAGATCGGGGTGGAGCCAGCGAAAGGCGAAACGGGTGGGTCGGCTCCGGAGGAGAAGCCGGAGACCTCGGTAGCCCAGGTCACCCTGCCCGAGTCCGTCGCCGTGGGCGACGAGGGTCCGGAATCCTCCCAGGCTCATGCGAACCGGGTCCTGGTGAACGTGGAGCCCGATCTCGTCGGAGAGGAAGCTTCCTCCCCACCAGTCGTGGTTGCCTCCGACGAAGTCCACCCGCATACCCCCGTCCACCAGGGCGGCGAGCCGACCCAGCATCCGTGTGGCCCCTCGGGGAACGACGCTCCGGTACTCGAACCAGAAATCGAAGAGATCGCCATTGAGGACCAGGTGACGGGTCCGGGGCTCGGCGTAGTCGAGCCAGGCGTGAAAGTCGGCCACCCGCTCCGGGGGGGCGGCTCCGAGGTGCAGGTCACTGGCCACGAAGGCGATGGGAGAGACGACCATGGGCCGAACGTAGCCGCGGGGGAGGGAGGAGGGAAGCCGCGTCACGACGCTCGGTTCCTCGGGCCGGTCCCGTCGTGCCCGTCCCGCAGGACGCCGTGCCGGGTTATCTTCCGCCCCGGCGCAAGCTGGCGAACGTCGGGGCGGATCCTCGCCGGTTCGCCGAGGTACCACGCAAGCGCGGGCCCGTCGCGTGGGGTCGCCGCGCTCCCTCTCACCACCGAGGTTCCTGGATGAACCGTTCGAGGTTCACGCGTCTGCTTCCGGCCGGTTGGGCGCTCGCCCTCCTGGCCGTCGCCGCAGGGTGCGCCTCGGCTCCCGCGCCTGCGCCGGCGTCGGTGGACGCCGGGGCCGTGCAGCGGGAGTCCGAAGCCGCCTCCCGCCTGGACCGCCCCTACCGCCTGGTCTTCCGGTGGGAGGTCCAGGAACCCGGGATGCGGGTGCAGGGCCGGGGGGTCGCCCGCGTTGAACCCCCCTACCGGGCCCGACTCGACCTCTTCAACGCCAATGGCGATCGCCTGGCTGCCGCCACCCTCATGGACGATCGTCTCGAGGTCCCCCCGGGGATGGCGGTAACCGTACCCCCCGCACCCATGCTCTGGGGGGCTCTTGGCGTGTTCCGACCGGGCCCGGATGTCTACGCGGCCTCCGCCACCCGTCCGGGAACCGGGCGTTCTACCCTTCGCTACTTGTCGACCGAGGGAGGGGAGCTCAATGTTTCCCTGATCGGCGGCCGGATCGAGCGCATGGAACGGACCACCGAGCAGGGGGTCCGGGAAGAGCTTCGGGTCCGCTTTGGCGACGCCGACGAACGGTTTCCCCGGGAGTCCGTCTACCGCGACCTGGCGGCTGTTCGGGAACTGCGCATCACCATGGAATCCGTGGAGCATGTGGAATCGTACCCCCCCGAGGTCTGGATCCCCGGTGGCTGACCCGCGCCGTCTTCCGCCCACCGCTCTCATGGCGGCCCTCCTCCTGCTTCTGCTCGGGGTACCCGGCTGTCTGTACACCTTCCGCGCGGGCGCCGGGCTCCCGGCCCACGTTCGAACCCTGGCCGTCGTCCCCTTTGACAACGACACGGATCGCTTCGATCTGGCGCAGGAGATCCACGAGGCCATCCTGCGTGAGGTCCCCCGCGCCTTCGGGGTCCGGGTGGCGAGCGAGGAGGATGCCGACGCCATCATCCGGGGAACGGTGCGGCGCTACTCCGTGGATGCGCCCTCGTACCGGTCGGATCCCCGAGGGGGGGCGCAGGTGCTGGAGCGGGCCGTATCCATCTCCATGGAGATCCAGGTCGTGGACCAGACCCAGCGGATGATCCTCTGGGAGAACCGGTCCCTTTCCGTGCGTGGCCAGTTCCTCGAGAACTCCGAACTCGAGGAGGTGGGGCGCGAACTCGCCATCGAGCAGATCGTCCGTGACATCATCAACGGACTTCAGTCCAACTGGTAGGTCTTCCATGTCCTATTCCTCCTCCTCCGGCCCCCTTCGCCTCGGAACCCGCGGCTCCCTTCTCGCCACGACCCAGAGCGGGTGGGTGGCCGACAGGATCCGGGAGGCCACGGGCCGGCCGGTGGAACTCGTCGAGATCCGAACCGTGGGAGACGAGGACCAGGAACGCCCCCTCTCGGAGATTGGAGGCCAGGGGCTCTTTACGCGGGAGCTGGACCGGGCTCTCCTCGCCGGGGACGTGGACCTCGCCGTTCACTCCCTGAAGGATCTGCCCACGGCGTTTGCCGAGGGCCTGACCCTGGCGGCGGTGCCTGAGCGGGAGGATGCCCGGGACGTCCTCATCGGTCCCAGGGGGGGAGCCACGACGCTGGCATCGCTTCCCGAGGGCGCGCGCCTCGGCACCAGCTCGCTCCGGCGCCGGGCCCTTGCCCTGGCTTTCCGCTCCGACCTGGAGATCCTGCCCGTGCGGGGGAACCTCGACACCCGGATCGGCCACGTGGACGCCGGGCGATACGATGCGATCCTCCTGGCAGCCGCCGGCGTCCGGCGCCTGGGGTGGAGTGCGAGGATCAGCGATGCGCTGGACCTCGGGGCCTGGCTTCCGGCTCCTGGACAGGGCGCCCTTGCCGTGGTCGTCCGGACGGACACGCTCCAGCAGCACGAAGCCTGGACCCGGGTGCTCGACCACGGTCCCACCCGGAGCGCGGCAGCTTCGGAGCGTGCCATCCTCCACGAACTGGAGGCGGGGTGCCAGCTCCCGGTGGGAGCCCTGGGCCTCGCCTACGGTGGGGGCCTCCGGCTTCGCGCCGTGGTGGCCTCCCCGGACGGCCGCCACCTGGTACGCGCCGAGGGTACAGGCGCCGTGGAGGAAGCGGTGGAGCTGGGCCGGCGGGTGGCGGAGCAGCTCCGCGCCAGGGGGGCTGCCGAAATCCTCGAGCGCCTGGACATCCCCGAATCCATCCGCTCGGTTTCCACCCCCGGATCCCTCTCGCGCTGACCGCTCGCGTTGACATGCCCTGCTGACCGATCCTGCTGAACATTCTTCCTCACCTGTGGCGCTACCTGTGGCGCTGAACCGGAGAACCTCCATGCCTCGCTCGGACGGCCGAACCCTCGACGAACTCCGGGATCTCTCCTTTGACCTGGACTGGTCCCCCCATGCCGAGGGATCCTGTCTCGTCAGGTGCGGGGAGACCCGTATCCTCTGCACGGCTTCGGTCGAGGAGTCGGTTCCCCGCTGGCGGGAAGGAAGGGGCGAGGGATGGGTGACGGCGGAGTACGCGATGCTGCCCCGGGCCACGCATACCCGGAACAGTCGGGAGCGGGAGGGCGCCCGGGGTCGGACCCAGGAGATCCAGCGCCTCATCGGCAGGGCGCTCCGGTCGGTGGTGGACTTCCGCGCCCTCGGGCCCCGGACCATCACCCTGGACTGCGACGTCCTCCAGGCCGACGGGGGCACCCGAACGGCGGCGGTCACCGGGGGGTGGGTTGCCCTTTTCCTGGCCTGTGATCACCTGGTGCGGTCCGGCGTCATCCCTTCCCATCCGCTGACCGGGGGCGTGGCGGCGGTGAGCGTGGGGATCGTGGACGGCGAACCCTCGCTGGACCTGGACTACCGCGAGGATGTTCGAGCGCAGGTGGACATGAACGTGGTGGCCACGCATGACGGTCGACTCATCGAGGTCCAGGGGACCGCCGAGGGGGAGCCCTTCCCGCGACCGCAGCTGGACGCCCTGCTGGACCTGGCTCTGGCAGGTTTGGGGCGCCTTGCCCGAGAACAGCGGGAAGCTCTTCAGCGGGGAGCGCTGGCCCGAGCAAGCGAGGGCGGCAGGAGCGCCCCAGGCACATGAAGTTCCTCGTTGCCACCCGTAGCCGTCCGAAGCTCGAGGAGATTCGGCGGCTCCTGGGAAGTCTTCCCGGCGTGGACCTCGTCGCACCCGGAGACATGGGGCTGGACCCGATTCCGGAGGAGGACGGCATCGAGGTTCACGAGACCTTCGAGGAGAACGCGCTGGCCAAGGCTCACTGGTTCCACGCGCGGACCGGTCTGCCCACGGTAGCGGACGACTCCGGCCTCGAGGTCGACGCACTCTCCGGCGCTCCGGGCGTCCGGTCACGGCGGTTCGCCCCCCCGGCCTTCCGCCGCCCCGACGAAAGCGAGGATGCTGCAAACATGCGGTACCTCCTGGACCGGCTGGTCGAAGTCGACGACAGGAACCGTGGAGCGCGCTTCGTGTGCGCAGCCGCAGTGGTCGGACTGGACGGCGGACCCTGGGTCGTACGAGGAGAGGCGGTGGGGAGGATCCTCCGCGAGGGACGGGGGAGGGGGGGGTTCGGGTACGATCCGGCCTTCCTCGATCCAGCGTTCGGCCGCACCTTCGCCGAACTCACGGCAACGGAGAAGGAAGGCCGCAGTCATCGCGGTGAGGCTTTCCGAAAGCTTCGCGAGCGGCTGCTGGCAACCGTGGCCGGGGGATCCGTGGACGGGTTGGCCCAGGGGGGCACGCTCCATGGCTGACCCCCGATGGACCCCCATCGAGATCGGACCCAACGAGGACGCGAGCCTCCTTCGCATTCGTTGGAAGGACGGTGGAGTCTCCGAGTACGCCCCCCGCGACCTCCGCCTGGCCTGCCCCTGTGCGGGATGTGTGGACGAGATGACGGGGCGGCGCATTCTCCGCGACGACGACGTGGCGCATGACGTCCATCCCCTGGCCATCCGGTACGTCGGGCGATATGCGCTGCGGTTCGACTGGAGCGACGGGCATGGCACGGGGATCTACCCGTTCGAATTTCTGCGGCGCCTTGATCCGGGACTCGATTCGGGGGCTCAGAAGGATGTGAGGATTTCCGTCGGGAGCAAGGCAGGACCTGAAGGGGCAAGGGACACCGGGGCGGAAGGCTAGACCTCATCGACGCGGCCCCGACCTGTACTCCACCGCTCCCCAGCCTCCACGCCTGCGCCTCCACGCCTGCGCCTCCACGCCTGCGTCTCAGCGCCTGCGGCCTGCGTCTTGGCGCCTGCGTGCACGCCCGCGCCCGCTGCACCCCACCACACTGGCCCTCATGCGCCGGCCTTCCTTGCCTTCGCAACAGGGGATATACTTGGTCCCCACGGGGCGTGGCGCAGCCCGGTAGCGCGCCTGCTTTGGGAGCAGGAGGTCCCGGGTTCGAATCCCGGCGCCCCGATTCGGTGGTGAGGTTTTGGGGGAGACAGGCGCCCGTAGCTCAGCTGGATAGAGCATCGGACTTCTAATCCGAGGGTCCCAGGTTCGAGTCCTGGCGGGCGCGTTCCCACCCCGGCCCGATGCGTCATCCCGGGTGTGATCACAGCGGCCCGGGCCGGAAGCGTGACAGGATCGAGGCAGGGGGTTTACACGGGTGGTCGGGTCGTGTATCATGTTTGTCCTGCCACGCGGGAGCGGGTTTCCCGGTGGGTGGCCCGGCTGCCGCCGGAGTGCGGTGGGCGTAGCTCAGTCGGTTAGAGCGCCAGGTTGTGGCCCTGGAGGTCGCCGGTTCGATTCCGGTCGCTCACCCTGAGATCTGCGGACGTTCTGCCTCGGCCGGGAGCCGAAGGGGATTCTTCCGCAGTCTGTTGACAGCCGAGTTCAGGTTGTTATGTTACCTGTCTGTGGTCGAGACGATGCCCTACGGGGCGGCTCGGCGGAGGAATCGGAAGCGGTTCTGAAAACACGAAAAGCTACTTGAAAATTCAGGTCTTGAGGAAGAGAGCGGGCCCACTTGCATTCGGCACTACGTCCGAGTGCTTTCAGATCCTTTCGGGGGTC
>Ga0114946_10000662_pt1 | contig 23068 bp, 19 predicted proteins | sample WalLakDeSediment_FD_88676 | JGI IMG/M metagenome (GOLD analysis project Ga0114946, IMG submission 88676) | Lake sediment microbial communities from Walker lake, Nevada to study Microbial Dark Matter (Phase II) - Walker Lake 11/02/13 Deep Sediment | ecosystem: Environmental > Aquatic >...
ACCCCTCGGGATTGGGGACCTGGGCCTCATCCCACCCGTTGAAGTGGATCGTGGTGTGATGGGGCTGGGAAAGATCGGTCACGAAGTGCCCCATAATCCCCGCATCGTTCACGATCCGCTCCTGGAGCCAGCGCCGGACCTCGGGGTCCTCCTCGCTCCGCCACCGGGCGAAGCTGGATTCGAGGCGCTGGTAGAGTTCCAGGGCGGCGAAGGGCGCAAAACCCACGGCCACCTTGGGGTTCTCCACCCCCGCCTCCAGGAGGCGCTGGAAGAAGTCCCACCGGTCCGTGCTCTCCTCCAGGATCACCGGGTCGGGGATGTTCTCCAGGTCGATGTAGTGATCGTAGCGCCACGCCTCGTCCATTTCCCGGTAGCGTCGATCCCGCCACCGGTCGGGCTCGGGGTTGAGCCAGGCGAGCTGGTCCTTCGCCTCGAGGAAGAAGGCGGGCATCCCCTCGGGGAGGGTCTCCACGGCGGCCCGGGCGGCCATCTCGTGGCCCACGCCGCCCCAGGGAGCGGGGGCCGGCGCGGAGGCCGTGCCGCCGGGTGAGGCGATGCCCCCGGGCGAGGTTGCCCCCTCGGGCGAGGCCGTGGCCGGCGACAGGGCCAGGCTGCCGGAGGCGAGGGCCACGGCGAGAATCGAAAGGGGTCGGAGGGCCAGGTTCATGGGCAGAGCCAGGTTCATGGGCAGGGGTGCGGAGGGAGGACATGGATGCAAGGAGCGCCGCAGGCCTGGGGGCCCAACGGCCGACGAGGGAGACACCCGGCGGGTGTCTCCCTCGTCATGTACCCCCGGAAGCGGGGGACAGGTGCCACCGGAAAGGTGACGATCCGGTACCGACCCGGGACGGCGCCGAGCGCCTGGTCAGCCCAGACGAAGTCCCGCCGAAGCGAGGAGGAAATCGACCCGGGTCTCGAGACGGGTCCGGGCACGAATCGGATCTCCGGGCATCCCCGCAAGGAAGGCCTCCCGCAGCGTCTCCACCATGGCTCCGGCCAGGAGAGCCGAGAGGTCGGCGTCCGAGACCGGGCGGATGGGAACCACCACCGGAAGGGACTCCTGGATGCGGGCCACGATCCATGCCTTCACCTGGTCCAGGGGGCGAGGGGCTACCGACGGGCCCGAGGCGGCCGCCGAGCCCCCGGTGGACGCTGACCCGGCGGGCTCCTCGTCTCCGGTGGGGAGGTCGGCCATGCGGGCTGCCAGCGCACCGGCCAGGATCGCATCCTCTTCCAGGCGCGTCATGACGCGCCTCATCTGCTCCAGGACGGCATCGGCTCCACCCGTTCCCTGGCGGGACAGGGCCTGGGCTTCCTCCTCCCACACGCCCCGGAACCAGGAAGCCAGGATGTGCTCCTTCGTGGGGAAATGGTTGAAGAAGGTCCCCTTGGCCACGCCGGCGGCCCGGGTCAGTTCCGACACCGAGGTGGCGTCGTACCCCTGGTCGCGGAAACGGGAAAGGGCGCTGGTGTAGAGGCTCGAGCGGACCTGGTCCGTCGAGAGGCGGGTGCGCCGACGCGGGCGCCGCGGGCGGCGGGAGGAAGACGTGGTCATCCTGAAATATGACCCTGGTCAGCGATCAGGGTCAACCATGTCCCGGGTGCAGGGTCCAGGGGCAGGGTCCGGGCGAGGTCGGAACACCCGGGATGGAGCGCGGGATACGGCGTCCATGGACCCTGATCGTGGCTCCCCGGTACTTCCTCCCCCGATCGCCTTCCGGATGCGAGCCCGATGCTCCCGGCCCGGCATCCCGGGGAACGCGCCGACGTTCACCCCGTCTCCTTCAATCGGTATCCCAACGATGACGACCACCAAGGATTCCACCTCGATCCCCACCTTCGCCCGCCTGGAGCCGCTGACCCTGAGCCTCCTGCGTTTCGCGGCCGGCTTCCTCTTCCTCCAGCACGGCGGCGCCAAGCTCTACGGATGGTTCGATGGATCGGTGCGGTCCTTTCCGGAGCTGACTTTCTTTGCCGGAGGGATCGAGTTCTTCGGGGGAATCCTCATCATGATCGGCCTCTTCACCCGTCCGGTGGCCTTCCTGGCCTCCGGGACCATGGCCTTCGCCTACTTCATGGTCCATGCGAGCCGGGACTTCTGGCCCTACGCCAACGGGGGAGCCCTGGCTGCGCTCTACTGCTTTGTCTTCTTCTTCCTCGTGTTCCGGGGTGCAGGGCCCATCTCCGTGGACGCCCTCCTGGCCCGCCGGAAGGCGCGCGGCGAGACCGGGACGCCCGAGCCCCGGGAGTAACCCTGGGAGTAACCCCGGGGTCAGTCCCTGGGGTCAGTCTCTGGTGTCAGTCCCTGGGGTAGTCCCGGTCAGAACACGAATCCCCGCCAGGCTTCCCGGAGCTGGGTGCGGGTCATTCCCGCGAAGACGGCAGGCGAATAGAGGAAGCGGATGGCGGCCTCCTCCCAGGGGTGAAACGCGGTGGGCGGAGGGGCACCATCGGGCGAAGCGGCCATGACGAAGGTCCCGCCCGGAAAGGCGGGGTGTCCCATCAGTCCGATGGCGTGTCCCATGGCGTGGAGGGCGGCCCGTTCCAGCACCGGCCCTTCCAGCTCGGCCGAAAGGGCGATTCGGACCGCCGTGATCCCCGTCTCGGGGGTCGCGGTGACAAACGTTCGGCTGAACGACCAGGGGCGGGTGGGATCCACGGCCCGATAGGCATCAGGCTCCAGAAGGTCCACGCGGATCGCTCCTTCCGGGCTCCCCCCCGTGACCTCCACGAGGTCGGGCCCACTGGCGGCCCGCACCCGTTCGGCGGCCCGACGGAGCGCATCCCGCTCCCGCGGAGGAAGGGAGGCCGGGAGGAGGAGACGCGGGGCCGGGGTTGTCCACCGGAACCGGAGCACGGCATCGTCCGACCCCAGGAGAAGGGCCTCTTCCAGGTACCGCAGGACCTCGGCCCGCGCATCCACTGCGGCGGGGGGCGGAGCCGTCACCCCACCCCCTGCGAAGAGGTTCGATCCGTCGCATCCTCCCAGCGTCAGGCCGAGGGTCAGGCCAAGGGCCAGGAGGAGCGCCGGAACGAGCGCGGGGGGCCGGGTCGGGCGAGCGACCTGCCTGGCCGCCACCCTCATCGCCCGCCCCCCCGCCGGCTCACCGGACCGCCCGGGCAAAGTCGAGCCCGGTGAGGATGCCCGCCAGCTTGTCCCCGTCCTGGACGATGACGCGGCGCACCCGGGTAGCGGCCGCCTGGGCAGCGGCCCGATGCAGGCGGGTATCGGGGCGAAGGGCCAGGATCCGGGAGCTCATCACATCCTCCACGGCAGTGTGCCGGGGGACGTCCCGGGACTCGAGCGCCTCCACCTGCGTGAAGATGCCCACCGGCCATTCGTTCTCCACCACCACCAGACCGGTGACGCGGGCGCGCTCGAGGCGCTCCACGGCCAGCGACACGGGCTCCTCGGCCCGGATCGTGAAGACCGGGTGGGACATGAACTCGGACACCGGGTGGTTCGCCCGCTTCTCCTCAAGCGCGCGCATGAGGTCGCGGGTGGTCACGATGCCCGAGCACGACCCGTCTTCCTCCGTCACCAGAACCCGGTGGGTCCGGTTCTTGACCATGAGGTCCGCGGCCTCGGAAAGCGGGGCATTCGGACCCACGGTGGGGACATCCTGGGTCATCTCGTCCGACACGGAACGGTCCGGGAGGGTCAGGGTGGCGTCCGAGGGACGTCGCCCTGCCTCGAGCCGGCCCACCCGGAGCACGTCGGCCCGCCGGATCATTCCCAGCTTCGCGCCGGAGGTGGGGTCCCGGACGACGAGGGCGCTGATGTTGGCCTCCTGCATCCTGCTGTAGGCCTCTTCGAGGGTGGCGTCAGCGTTGACGCTCACCACGGGCGACGTCATGTAGAGCGAAACGGGGATCTGGAAATGCGACATGGGATTGAACGACCTGGAGAAGAAGGGGTGGGGCGGCCGGAATCGCCCATCGCGACCCCGACCCTTCGGCTCCCTTCAAGATGGAGGATTCATGCCACATCCCGGAAGGGACCCCGGGCCGCACCCTGGCAGGACCTCGCGGCACCCCGGAAGGCCGCGACAGGGGCAACGAAGGGGCCCCTTGATCCGGACGCGCGGCCGGGTCATTGTCCGTGATCCCTCGTCCAGGCCCTGTCCGGAGGACCCTCTCGTCATGACCCGCTTCTCCCTCGCTTCCGCTTCCCGTCACCTTCGCCCCCGGCCGCGCGCCGCTTTGGGGGTCGTCGGGCTCCTTCTCGTTCTCCCCGCGCTCCCGCTCCCGGCGCTCCCGCTCCCCGCGCTCCCGATGCCTGCCCTTGTCCAGGCTCACATGCAGGCTCACGTGCAGGCACTCGGGACGGGCGCCGTGCTGGAGGCCCAGGAGCGGAAGGTTCCGGTGGACGAAGCCATCACATCGTCCCACACCGTGACGATCAATGGCGAGCGCATCGCCTACGAGGCCACGGCCGGGTTCCAGCCCGTCTGGAACGACGAGGGCGACCCCATCGCCTCCCTCTTCTTCACCTACTACGAGCGCACCGGGATCGAGGACCGCTCCCGCCGCCCTCTGGTCATTTCCTTCAACGGGGGGCCGGGGTCCGCCTCGGTCTGGATGCACATCGGCTACACGGGGCCCGTCTTCCTCAACATCGACGATGAGGGCTTTCCGGTTCAGCCCTACGGGGTCAGCGAAAACCCCCATTCCATTCTCGACGTGGCCGACATCGTCTACGTGGATCCGGTGAACACCGGTTTTTCCCGGGCCCTCCCGGGGGTGGATGCCCGGCAGTTCTTTGGCGTCTACGAGGACATCTCCTATCTGGCCGCCTGGATCGAGACCTTCGTGACCCGGCAGAACCGGTGGGCCAGCCCCAAGTTCCTCATCGGCGAGAGCTACGGGACGAACCGGGTGGCCGGGCTGGCGGGGAGGCTGCAGGGGTCCCACTGGATGTACCTGAACGGGGTGATCCTGGTCTCCCCCACCCGGATGGGGGTCGAGGCCGGGGGCCCGGTGGGCGATGCGCTTCTTCTCCCGCATTACGCAGCCACCGCGTGGTTCCACGGGCAGCTCGAGCCGGCGCTCCAGAACCGGGATCTCGAGGAATGGCTCCCCGACGTGGAGCGGTTCACCCTGGACACCTACATCCCGGCGCTGGCCCGGGGCGGGTTCCTGGATCCGGCGGAGCGGGAGGCGCTGGCCCTGGAGGTGGCACGCTACGCCGGGGTGACGTCCCGGTACGTGCTGAACAACAACCTGGCCATCCCGGTGACCCGGTGGCGGAAGGAGCTTCTCCGGGACCAGGGCCAGACCGTGGGACGCCTGGACGCCCGGTACAAGGGGATCGACCGGGAGGATGACGGGCTCACGCATGACTTCGATCCGGCCCTCACCGCGTGGAACCACGCCTTCACCCCGGCCGTCAATCTCTACCTCCGAAACGACCTGGGGGTGGAGACGGATCTTCGGTACAACATTTTCGGGCCGGTGAGCCCCTGGAACCGGAGCACCGACAACACCGCTGAAAACCTCCGCAGGGCCATGGCGGAGAATCCGTACCTGAAGGTCATGATCCAGGCCGGGTACTACGATGGGGGAACGGACTACTTCAGCGCGAACTACACCATGTGGCAGATGGATCCCTCCGGGAAGCTCCGGGACCGGTTCCGCTTCGAGACGTATCGAAGCGGCCACATGATGTACCTCCGGCAGGAGGACCTCGCCTCCTCCAACCGCCACATCCGGGAGTTCATTCTGGACGCCGTTCCCGTGGCGGGGACGCCGGCCATCTACCGGTGATGCCCAGCGGGGAGAAGGCACCGGGCGAACCGCACGACCCCGCCCCCGGCCTCCCGGTCCCGGTGGTTGCGGCCGTGATCCGACGGGGAGATTCGGTGCTCATCGGGCTCCGTCCGCCGGAGAAGCGCCACGGGGGTCTGTGGGAGTTTCCCGGGGGCAAGGTGGCGCCGGGAGAATCGGAGCCGGAAGCGCTGGCCCGGGAGTTGCTGGAGGAGCTGGGCGTGGAGGTGGAACAGGTGGGTGAACTCCTGGCCGCGTTCCGGGACCCCGGGTCTCCGTTCGAGATCCGGTTCCGGAGTGTCAGGATCCACGGCCTCCCCAAAGCGCTTGAGCACACGGAACTGCGGTGGGTTACACGGGCGGAAGCCCGGGGACTTCCCCTGGCCCCGACGGATCGGCGCTTCACGGACGAGATGCTCTGAGTCCGCCCTGCGAGGCGTGGGGTGGCGTGATGCGAGGCGTGGAAAGGATCCTTGCCTCCAGCCTGCTTGCTGGACTACAAATGTTTCCGTAGCTTGCCCGGGTCTCCCTGTATCGTGGGGTTCGATTCTCGATTCCCCACGCCCTGGCCGTCCCCGACAACTGTCCCCGATGTTCGCTCCCCACTCCTGCAACCCTCCCACCGGCTCGGGCTGCGCATGACGCGCCCGCGCCACGGCGGCGTCGTGCCGCTTTCCCCTGTGGTCATCGAGCGGGCCGGAGGCGGGCTGGATCGCGTCGCAGAGGACCCGGTCCCGATCCGCGCCCTCCGTGGTCTCGCGCGGGAGGGCACCGAGATCCTCGGGGCAGAACGGACCTCCATCTGGAGGATGGGTCCTGCGGGGATGCCGATGCGGTGCCTGACCCGCTTCCACCGGAGTTCCCGAACCCACGAGGACGACCTGGCCTACCCCGATGAACTCGGCCGGGAAAGCTGGCATCTCCTGGAGCGACTCTCGATTCTCGCCATGGAGGACGTCCGGTCCAGTCCCTCGCCCACGCCGGTCCTCCGGAACTACCTGCAGGAGGCCGACATCCGTGCGCTTCTGGCGGTGCCCGTCCGGCATCGGGGCCAGTTGGCGGGGTTCATCGGCTTCGAGGAGCTGGATGGCCCGCGGCGCTGGACCCCCCGTGACCGGGAACAGGCCGCGGCCCTCGCGTTCCGGCTGGAACGCCACTGGGGCCGAGTCGGCACCTCCGTCACGCCCCTGCGTCACTCCGGGGGCGAGATCCGCGCGGCCGCCCCCCTCCAGGGGGCAACGGCAGAGTTCCAGGGGGCAACGGCAGAGTTCCAGGGGGCAACGCCAGAGTTCCAGGTTGCGGAGGCAACGGATACGGCTGCGAAGGTCATGCCTGACGTCACGCAGGATGCCGCACGTGAAGCCAGCGATGAAACCGCGCCCGAAGCCGCTCCCAGGGTCCACATCGAGGTGTCTCCCCGGCTTCGAGAGGAACACCGGGTCAGGGACGAATCCCGGGCAGCCCACATGGACGTGCGCCCCCCGCCCGCCGCACCTGTGCCGAACCCCGGGGCCTCCACCCAGCCGGACGAGGCCCCGGCTGTGGTCAGCGGATTCGGCCACCGCCGTGAGCTTCGGGCCAGGCTCCAGCGACTCAGGACCCTGGAGCGGACCGGAGTCCTCGGAACCCGAACGGCGCGGGAGGTCCTGCACTGGCTCGACCTCCAGGAGGGTACCCTCGCCCTTCTCGAGGCGCAGATGGACCCCGAAGGACCTGGAATGTCGCTCCTGGCGGAGGCGCGGGAGGCGCTGGAGCGCGCCCGCGGAGAACTTGGACGATACCTCGGATGGGCGCGGCATGGGCTGCTCCGCCCCCCGCCCATCGAGCTCAACCGGCTTGTGGGTGGATTGGCCGCCCGACTGGGAAAGCTCACCGGAGAGCGGGTCGGTCTCCTGTTCGGGCCCTCCAGTGAACCGGTGCACATGGTGGCCGAACCCCGGTTGCTGGAGCGATGCCTGGAGGAACTCGTCCGGAATGCCCGGGCCGCCTCCCTGCCGGGCGAGCGGGTTCGGGTTGGCGTTCAGCAGGGGGAGGCGCCCGGGGGTCGAAGGGTGGCGCGCCTCGTGGTGGAGGACCAGGGGACCGGCATTGCCGCCTCGAACCTGCCCTGGATCTTCGAGCCCTGGTTCACCACCGCCCCCGAGCCCTCCGACGGGTTCGGTCTTCCCTTCGTTCAGGCCGTGGTGGAGGGACATGGCGGCTGGGTCGACGTCACCTCCACGGAGGGAAGGGGAAGCCGGTTCGTCCTGAACTTCCCTCTGGTGGATCCTCTCGGGGGCGACGCCGCAGAAGGCGACGAGCCCGAGGAGGAGGCCAGAGGAAGGGCGGGAACGCCTGCCCCCCTCGCCCTTCTGGTAGAGGACGAGCCCCTGACGGCCCGGCTTCTTCGTCGCGCGCTGGAAGGGGCCGGGTTCCGGGTTCTGGCTGCCGAGGGGAGTCCCGGGGCGGTGCGCCTCGTGAATGAGCAGGCCCCGGCTGCGTCGCTCCTGGTGGCGGAGCGGGTCCTCGACGACGGCGGCGAGGGCGTGGAGCTCCTTCGGACGGGGCGAACGATTCACCCCTACCTGGGAGGCATTCTCCTGGACCGGCGACTCCGTTCAGGGGCGGATGACGATGTGCTCACGAGGGTGCGGAAGGCCGGACGAATTCCCTCCGACGTTCCCCTCATGCCGGCACCGTTCGATCCCGGAATTCTGGCATCCGAGGCCCGCAGGCTCGCCCATTCCCTCGATCGAGCGACGGATCGGGCGACGGAGCCGGCGACGGACCTCGCCACGGACTCCGACGAGAGCCCCGCTGGAACGGCCTCGACGGAGCCGGAGGAAGCTGCGCCGGATGCGGAGGAGAACGGGACCCTCCACTAAAAGGCGCCGGGGTGGAGTCGTGACCGTGGTCCGGCAGGGGCAGGGCAGGCCCTGACCGCGGTCAGACCCTCTGCCGCGCGATGATGCGGGAGAGGAGGATGACGGGGACCGTCCCCACGGCCACGATGAGCAGCGCAGGGAGCGCCGAGCGCGCCACCTGCTCGTCGGAGGCGAGCTGGAAGGCCCGGGTCGCCAGGGTGTCGAAATCGAAGGGGCGAAGGATCAGGGTCAGGGGAAGCTCCTTCAGCACATCGACAAAGACCAGGAGTGCGGCGGCCACCAGCGTCCCCCGGAGGAGGGGGAGGTCCACCTTCCAGAGCGTCCGGAGAGGGGAAGCCCCCAGCGACCGGGAGGTCTCGTCCAGGTTCCCGCAGACCCGCTCGAACCCCGAATCCACGGGATTCAGCGCCACCGCCAGGAAGCGGACCACGTAGGCAAAGACCAGGGCCGCCACCGTCCCGGTCAGGAGCAGGCCCACCTGCCCTCCCACCACGGGGCGAAGAAGGGCCGCCAGTTGCCGGTCCACCCATAGAAAGGGGATCAGGACGCCCACGGCGATGACGGCTCCGGGGATGGAGTACCCCAGGGAGGAGGCGCGGGCCCCGAGCCGAAGGAGGGGCGTGGGCGAGAGCCTCACCGAGTAGACGATGAGGAGGGCCGCCACCACGGCCAGCACCGCCGCCGCCGATGCCAGGCCGAAGGAGTTGAGGGTCAGGGTCAGGAACCGCCGGTCGAGGGCTTCCGGGGCCACCTGCCCCGCCCACACGAGGAGCTGGCCCACCGGAATCACGAAGCCCAGGAGAAGGGGGAGGCCACAGGCGGCAAAGGCGCCCCACCGCGCCACGCGGCCCAGGCGATACCGGGGGATCGGCCGGAACCGGCTGGAGCCCTGGTCAAACCGGGCCCGACCCCGCTGGGCCCGCTCCACCAGGATGAGGGCGAAGACCAGAACGAGGAGGGAGGCCGACAGCCGAATGGCCGCCGGGCCATCGCCCAGCGCGAACCAGGCCCGGAAGATCCCCGTGGTGAAGGTCGAGACGCCGAAGTACTTGACGGCCCCGTACTCGTTCAGAACCTCCATGAGGACCAGGGTGACCCCGGCCACGATCCCCGGACGTGCCAGCGGGAGAGCCACCCGGAAGAAGGTCTCCCACGCTCCCTTTCCCAGGATGCGCGACGACTCGAGGATCCCGCCGGACTGCTTCTGGAAGGAGGTCCGGGTGATCAGGAAGACGTAGGGGTAGAGGACCAGGGCCATCATGAGACCGGCCCCGGGAAGGGACATGAGCCGGGTTCGGAGCCCGGCGGTGAAGGCCGGATCGAACACCACCTGGAGCGCGGACTGCACCGGCCCGTCATGGGCCAGCAGTTCGGCGTAGGTGAAGGCCATGATGTAGGTGGGAAGGGCCAGCGGGAGGATGAGCCCCCACGTGAAGATGCGTCGCCCGGGAAAGTCGCAGGTCGTCACGAGCCAGGCGGTGGAGACTCCCATGACCAGGGTCACCACCCCCACCCCTGCCACCAGCAGCAGGGAGTTCCGCAGGTAGACCGGGAACACGGTGGAGGCCAGGTGATCCCATGTCTCACTCCCCCCTGCCAGGACGCCCCCGAGGATCACCGCGGGGGGGAGGAGGACCAGCAGCACGACCAGGGCGGTGGCCACCGTCCACGGGGTCAGGGTGACCCGGAGGCGAGGGCTCAGTTCGTCACGGAGCCGCGCCAGTCCCTTCCTCAGCCGCCGGGTCGCCACGGAGCCACCGGGCGACGGGGAATTCAGCGCCACCCGCCTCGATCAAAGATCCGCACCGCCTCGTTGTTCAGTTCACCCAGGCGGGACAGGGGAAGGGGATCGGCCCGGAAATCCCCCCATGCCTGCAGGGTGGGCGCCCAGGCCACGCCCTCGCGCACGGGGTATTCGAAGTTTCCCTCGGCAAAGGCCCGCTGCGCCTCCTCGCTCACGAGGAACTCCAGGAGTCGAACGGCGTTGGCCGCATTCGGGGCGTGACGGGTGACCGCCGCGGCACTGACGTTCACATGCGCCCCCCGCCCGCCCTGGTTCGGGAAGATGACGCCCACCCGGTTCGCCAGCTCGCGCGAGGATTCATCCTCCGCGTTCAGGAGGCGACCCACGTAGTAGGTGTTCACCAGGGCAAGGTCGCCCACACCTGCCGCCACATCCCGGATCTGGTCGGTATCGTTTCCCTGCGGCGGACGGGCAAAGTTGGCCACCACGCCTCGCACCCACGCCTCGGCTACCTCCGGGCCGTGGGCCGCGAGGATGGAGGCCAGGTGCGAGACGTTGTAGATGTTCTCCGACGACCGGGCCACGATGCGCCCGGCCCAGCGCTCGTCGGTGAGGGATTCGTAGGTCTGCACGTCGGCGGGGTCGACCCGGTCCCGGGCATAGGCAAGGATCCTCACGCGGAGGGTCAGGCCGTACCAGAAGCCCTCCGGGTCCCGGTACGCCGCAGGAATGGCTCGATCCAGTTCCCGCGAAGAGACGGACCGGAGAAGATCCCGCTCCTTTGCCCTGTGAAGGCGCCCCGCATCCACGGTAATGAGGAGATCGGCAGGGGAAGCGGCGCCCTCCCGCTCGAGGCGCGCCATGAGCTCGTCGGCGGAGGCACTCACCACCCGCACGGTGATCCCCGTCTCCTCCGTGAAGCGCTGGAAGAGAGCCTCATCGGTGTCGTAGTGACGATGGCTGTAGACGTTCACCACCGGTTCTCCGGCATCGCCGCATCCTGCGAGCGCCCCCGCACCGAGAAGAAGGACCACGGCCCCGAGCACGCCACGGAACCTGCGCTTCGCGGTGGTTCCTGCCTCTGTCCGGGGACCCGCGCCGGGCTCCGAGCGGGGGGCGGGGTCGGACGGAGCGTGGGCATCCATAAAAGAGGTCATGGACCACTCAGGAGGGAGGGGGGGGAGCCGAGAGGCGGGCGCACCGGGACCTCCCCGGGCGCTGTTGAGAACGAATCTCAACGCCAGTGGGGGGGATGTAAAGGGGCACCTTCCGCATCCGGCAGGGCTCGCCGCCAGGGACCGCGTACCGGCGGTGCTGGGGGCTCAGGGCGCCAGGGTCAGGGGAACCGCCGCTCCCGTCACGATCCCCGCCTCCTCCGACGCCAGGAAGCGGAGGACCCGGGCGATCTCGTCGGGCTTGAGCCAGCGCTTCCGATCCGCGTCGGGCATGGCCTCGCGGTTCGCCTCCGTGTCGATGATGGAGGGGAGGACGGCATTGGCCGTGATCCCGTGCTCCGCGCCCTCCCGAGCCAGGGCCTGGGTGAGATTGAGCACGGCGGCCTTGGCCGCTCCGTAGGCCGTCATCCCGGCCGCCCCCCGGTCCACGGCCGGGAAGGCGGAGACCATGAGGATCCGACCGAAGCCGGCGGCTCGCATGGCCGGAAACGCCGCGCGGGAAACGAGGAAGGCCGTGGTCGCGTTCATCCGGAACATCCGCTCCCAGGTGGCGGGATCCGTAGCCTCAATCCCGGCCATGGCGAAGCCTCCGGCCAGGTTTGCCACGACCTCCACCGGGGGGAGCTCGCCGAAAAGCCCGTCGACGCCCTCCGGCCGGGTCAGGTCCACGTCCCGGTGCAGGTGGACCCGGGAAAGGTCTCCTTCCAGGTGGGCCTCGAGCTCCGGGATCTCGTTCGGGTCGAAGATGGGCACATGGACCTGGGCACCCGCATCCCGGAAGACCTTTACCACCGCCCTTCCCAGGGCGCCTGAGCCGCCGGTGACAAGGGCCGTGCGTCCGGAGAGCACCAGGGGGTGGGGGATGCCATGGCTCGGGTTCATCTGTTTCCTCGGGAAGGAGTCCGTCTGGGGTTCGGGCTGGGGTTCTGGATTGCGGTGGGAGGGCTACCCCCGACCCCGGCCCGGGTGCCCGTGTCGACGCGCTTCCCCCGGGCGGTGCGGCGAGGGAAAACGGGTGTTGCCCCTGCTCCCGCCCTTCCTCTACCTTCGGAGGTTCGACCCCTTCGGTCCCGAGCCGCGCGACCGGTACTGGGGACTCGGCTTACCCCCAGGAAACAGGCCTCCATGAAGATCCGGATTCTCGATCAGGCCCCGGCCCGTGTTCATGCTCCGCTGGTGGCCGTGGCCGTCCCCCGGGGCAACGGTGACCTGTCCCCCGGAGCCCTTGCCCTGGATGCCGCCCTGGGCGGAGCCTTTTCCCGGGCCCGGGCGGCGGGGGATTTCGACGGACGCGACGAAGCCAGCCTCCTCTTCTACGCTCCGTCGGCGGGTGAGGCCCCGGATCAGGACGGAGCTCCGCAGGGGGGAGAGGGCAGGGAACTCCGACGCTTCCTCTTTCTTGGAATCGGTGATGCCGAAAAGATCGACCGATCCGCCGTTCGCTCCTTCGCCGCCCGCGCCGTGCGCCGGGCCGAGTCCCTTCGTCTGACGGAGCTTCACCTCGTGGTGCCCCGGCTCCACCGCTCGGACAAGGCGCAGGGTGGGGAGGGCGGGGAAGGGAACCCTGCCGGTGACCCGGACCTGGCCGCCCTCCAGGCCGCCACCGAGGGGCTGATCCTCGCCGCCTGGGATTTCCGGGAACTGCGTTCTTCCCCCACCGGGGCCTCCTCCACGCCTCCGCCTCCCCTGGTCTCCCGGGGCGCCCTGGCGCTGGACCTGGCCCCCGACGAGGCCGGCCCCGATGACGACGCCCAGGCCCGTTCGGTCCGCCTGGGGCAGGCACTGGCGCAGGGCGAGAACTTTGCCCGCACACTTCAGCAGCGCCCCGCCAACGTGGCTACCCCGGAGCACCTGGCCGGCGTCGCACTCCAGCTGGCGGAGGACCACGAGTTCGAGGTGACCATCCTGGGCCCTCGCGAGATGGAACGGGAGAACATGGGGGCCCTTCTGGCGGTGGCCGCGGGATCGGAGCAGGAACCTCGCCTCATCGTGCTCGAGCATCGCGGCGGGGAGGACAAGGATCCCCCTCTGGTCCTGGTGGGGAAGGGGCTGACCTTCGATACGGGGGGCATCTCCATCAAGCCGGCGCTGGGGATGGAGGACATGAAGTTCGACATGTCGGGCGGGGCGGCGGTGCTGGGCGCCATGAAGGCCATCGGGATGCTGGGGCTTCCCCTCAACGTGGTGGGCGTGGTGCCGGCCTCCGAGAATCTCATCAACGGGCGGGCGACGAAGCCTGGCGACGTGATCCGTACCCGGGCCGGAAAGACGGTGGAGGTGATCAACACCGACGCCGAAGGCCGCCTCATCCTGGCCGACGCACTTCACTACGCGGTGGAGCGCTTCTCGCCCCGGGCCATGGTGGACTGCGCCACCCTCACGGGAGCCTGCGTCATCGCCCTGGGGCACCACGCCTCCGCCCTCATGGGAACGGACGAGGGCGTGATCCAGGCCCTGCGGGAAGCAGGGGACCGGTCCGGAGAGCGCTGCTGGCCCCTGCCGCTCTGGGCGGCCTACCGCAAGCAGCTGGAGAGCCCCGTCGCCGACCTGAAGAACGTGGGAGGGCGTCCGGCCGGGAGCATCACCGCGGGCCTCTTCCTTCGGGAATTCGTGGGCGACACGCCCTGGGCGCACCTGGACATCGCGGGAACGGCCTACGGAGAGCCGGTGGAGCCGTGGCAGCGCAAGGGAGGCTTCGGCGTGCCGACGCGGGTTCTCCTGGAGTGGGTCCTGAGCCACACCACCTGACCCGGACGCCGCCATGCCTTCCTGTCGCTTGTCGTGTCGGTCGCTCCGGGCGCTCCCTGTCCTGGCTGCACTGATCCTCCTTGTTCCCTCCCCCGCCGTTGCCCAGATCCCGCCTCATCTTCCGCCCCTCCCCATCCCCGGCGCCTTTCCGGACACGGTGCGCGCGGATGTTCCGGAGGGCGAGGATCCAGCCCTGGGCGAGGCCGGAATCCCGGCGGATTCGGTCCTGCCGGTGGTCCCGCGAAACGTGCCCCAGGGTCGCATTTCCCTCCCCCGGAACGTGGAGCCCGGTGTCTGGGAATGGGACCGCGCGGATCTTCTGGCCGCGCCCTCCCTCACCCTCCACGACCTCCTCTCCTTCGTGCCCGGCGTGACCCTGGTTCGGGGCGGGGACGTGGGCACGCCCGTGGGGATCTCGGTGTTCGGGAGTGGAGGCGGACAGGTGCGCGTCTTCCTGGACGGCGTCGAGGATCCTCCCCTGGAGGGCGGCGTGGTGGATCTTTCCCAGGTCGGGGTGACCGGGCTGGAGCGGGTTCGGCTCGAACGGGGCCCGGCCGACGTCCGGCTCTATCTCACGACGCACCAGATCGATGACCCGCGCCCCTTCACCCTGCTGGAGGTGGCCACCGGGGACCTGCGCACCAATCTCTTTCGGGCCGGCTTCGTGCACCCCGACGCGCTGGGTGGAACGCTCCTGGTGGCGCTGGACCGGATCGACAGCGACGGGCCCCGCCGGCAGGAGCCGGGCGCCGCGTACGGGACCCGCTTTCGCTACTCCTTTTTCCCCCGCGACGGAGTGGGAGTGGCCCTCGAATACCGGTCCAGGACCGCTCGGCGCCCCGCGGAAACCTACGAGCCGGAGGAAGTGGGACGCTCCGAACTGAGCGCACGGGTGGGGTGGGCCGCCTCCGAATCCCTGACCGCGGAGTTTCACGCCCTCCAGGCTCGGGCGGAGCTGGGAGGCCGGGCCGATTCCGCCGCAGTCTCCCTTCTCCCGGAGGAGGCCCGCCGCTCCCTGGGCGCCCGCCTCACCTGGAGTCCCGACGGGGGGCCCGTGGCTGCCTGGGTGGCCGGGGCCCGGCATACCGGCGAGGGATGGCCGCAGGACCGGGTGGAGGCCGGAGTGACCGTGTCCTCGGCGGCACTGGGGGGCGTGACGGCCCGCTGGGACCGGGAGGGCTGGTCGGATCTGGCGCGCCAGGGCCGAGGAGGCGAGGTGGAGCCGACCCCTGGGGGAGCCGATTTCGGGGGAACCGGTGGATGGTCGGTACGCGGATGGACGGCTCCGGTGGCCGGAATCTCGCTCTTTGCCGAGGCGGAGCAGGGCCGACGGGGGCTTCCCTTCGTCGTTCCCGCACCCCGGGAGATCCCCGGCGAGGACGGAACGGGGGGAAGCGAGCCCGTGCCCGTGGACCCGGTCCGCGTCCACCAGCGGGACGGCCTCCGGGCCGGGGGCCGGTTTGCCTGGCAGGGGGTGGATGTCTCGGCGGCCTGGGTCCGGGTGGAAGCCGACCAGCTTCCGCCCCTTGGCCTCCCCTTCGACCGGCGAGGGGTCACCCTTCCGGGGGGCGTGCGGACGGGGGTTGAAGTGGAGGGACGTCTCCCCCTTTCTCCCCTCCTCCGGGGGCTTTCCCTCCGGGGCGCGGGACAGCTCTGGCAGGAGGCGGACGGTGGCTGGCGCTACCTCCCGGACCGAATGTGGACCGGACAGGTCGCCTGGTACCACGAGGGGTACGATGGCAACCTGGAAGTCTGGGCGGATGTGGGGCTTCGGGGGCGGGACCCCATGGCCCTCCCGGTGTCCGACGGGCTGGGTGGCGTGGACGGCGTGATTCCGGGGACGGCCCCCTTCCAGCAGAGCTGGTTTGCCCGTCTCCAGTTCCGGGTCGCCACGGTTCGGGTCTTCGTGCACTGGGAGAACATCAATTTCAAGGAGGACAACGCCGACCTTCCGGGGCGATTCCTTCCGCAGACGCGGGCCATGTACGGCGTTCGCTGGACGATGTGGAATTGAGATGCCCATCCCCTTCCGCTAGCTTGAACGGCTTATGACCCACGGCAACCTGAGAAGCATGACCGGGTTCGGCGAGGCCGAACGGGCGACGGAGGCGGGCAGGCTCCGGGCCGAGGTCCGCACGGTGAACCACCGGTTCCTGAACTTCCAGGTCCGGACCCCGTCCGGACTGGATCGCCTGCAGCCGGTCATCGAGCGCACGCTGCGCGTGTCGTTCACCCGGGGAAACGTGTCGCTGACCCTCCTCCTCGAGCGGGAGGACGCCGCCGATGCGGAGCTTCCCCCGGCCGTCGTGGTGGACCTGGCCCGGGCCCGGGCCTACCGGGACGGGCTCCTCCAGGCCCGGGACGAACTGGGGCTTGACGGCAACGTGGAGCTGCAGCATCTCCTGGCATTCCGGGACCTGTTCCAGGCGCCGGAACGAGACCGGACCCTGCCGGACGTGGACACGGCCGACGTGGAAGCGGTGGTGGCCGCTGCCGCGGTGGCCGCCGTGGCCATGCGGATGGAAGAGGGGGACCGGATGGCCCGGGACCTGCTCGACCGACTCCGGATCATGGAGGCGGAGGTAGCGGTCATCGAGGCGGCGGCACCCGGCCGACTCGAACGGGAGCGGGTTCGCATCGTGGAGGCCATCGCCCGCCTCCTCCCCGAGGGGGTGGAGGTGGATGAGGACCGGATCGCCCGGGAGATTGCCCACCTGGCGGAGCGGTGGGACATCCACGAAGAGGTCGTGCGCTTCCGCTCCCACCTCGCCATGTTTCGGGACACCGTCCGGGAGGGCAGTCCCGAAGGGGTGGGGAAGCGGCTCGGATTCATTGTCCAGGAGATTCTCCGGGAGGCCAACACCATGGGGTCCAAGGCCAACGACTCCGACATCGCCCGCTCGGTGGTGGCGCTCAAGGAAGAGATCGAGCGCCTGCGTGAGCAGCTGGAGAATCTGGAATGATCACGGGTCTCCCGTACCGGCCCTGTCCGCTGATCCTCGCCGCACCCAGTGGCACGGGGAAGACCACCATCGCCCATGCCCTGGTGGAGCGCTTTGCCCGCTTCGTGTTCTCCGTGTCGGCGACCACGCGCCCCCCTCGGGGTGACGAGGTGGACGGCGTCGACTACGACTTCATGTCGCGGGAGGCGTTCGAGGCGCTGATCCGGGGCGACGAACTGGTGGAGTGGGCCGAGGTCCACGGCAACCTCTACGGGACTCCGCGCCGAAACCTGGCGGCGGCGGCCGCCCGGGGAGAGCACGTGGTCCTGGACATCGACGTCCAGGGGGCGCGGCAGCTCCGGGAGCGGGCGCCGGAGGCCGTCCTGATCTTCATCCTCCCGCCCTCGGCGGACGCCCTGTGGGGGCGCCTCACGGCACGGGGAACGGAGGACCTGGCGGAAGTCCAGCGCCGCCTCCGCGCCGCCCACACCGAACTGGAGGAGGCGCAGCACTTCGACTACATCGTGGTAAACGACGATCTGGACCGGGCCATTTCCCGGATCAGGGCCATCGTGGAGGCCGAGAGCCACCGCCCCAGCCGGGCCCTGGACCTGGATGGCGAAGTGGACCGGCTTCGGACCCAGATTGACCGGGTCGTGGACCGGATGGGAGCCTGAGGGAACGAGGCGGGTACGCCTCTCCCTGTTGAAGCATTCCCCGAACGACGAAGGAACCCGAAAAGATGCGCGTATTCACGCCGAAGGAAGTCGCCGAGTCCACCCAGAGCAAGTACCTGGGTGTCCTCGTGGCGGCCAAGTACACCCGGGAACTGAATGCACTTCCCCGGGACCTCAAGCCGCTGGGATCCGAGAAGAAGCTGACGACCCGGTCGCTGGAGGCCCTCACGTCGGGGCAGATCGAGTTCCGTCTCGTGGGACGCCGCGGCACCGAGGGTTGACCGCATGACCGCCCGCCCGGTGCTCGTGCCGAGTCCTCCGTGGGAGGGTCGTCGCGTGGTGCTGGCCGTAACGGGCGGCATTGCCTGCTACAAGGCGGTCACGCTGGCCCGGGACCTTACCCGCCTGGGCGCCGAGGTCGACGTCCTCCTCTCCGAGGGGGCGTCGGCCTTTCTGCGTCCCCTGGTCTTTGAAGGGGTCACCGGGCGACCGGTGCTGGACTCCCTCTGGTCAGCGGAGGGCGCCGCCCGTCACCTCCGCCTTGCCCGGGAGGCCGACGTGGTCGTGGTGGCACCCGCAACGGCGGACCTCCTGGCCCGGGCGGCCCAGGGCCGGGCCGAGGACCTGATCACCACGGTCCTCCTGGCCACCCGCGCCCCGGTACTCCTGGCGCCGGCCATGAATGACCGGATGTGGGACCACCCCCAGACCCGGAGAAATGCCGCCCATCTCCAGGACGTGCTGGGCTATCGGTTGATCGGGCCCGTGGCCGGACCTCTGGCCGTGGGGGAAGGGGAGGGCCCGGGGCGGATGGTGGAGCCCGAAGCGCTGGCCACCGCCATCGGGCGCGTTCTGGGGCGTCGCCCGGCCTGGAGTGGCCGGAGCGTGCTGGTCACGGCCGGTCCTACCCGGGAAGCCCTGGATGCCGTGCGGTACCTCGGGAACCGATCGTCGGGACGAATGGGGGTGGCGCTGGCCCGGGAAGCCTGGCTGCGGGGCGCGGATGTGACCCTGGTCATGGGGCCGGGGTCCCACGGATTCGAAGCCCATCCCCTTCCCGACGAGATCCTTCACATCCCGGTGGAGTCGGCCGTGGAGATGCGGGACGCGGTCCTCCCCCTGGCCCGGACGGCCCAGGTCCAGATGTTCGCTGCGGCGGTGGCGGACTTCCGGCCGGAGGCCGCGCTGGAGGGCAAGCGCAAGCGCCGCGATGTTGCCGCGGGAGAGGAGGGTGCCGGAGATGCGGGCGGCGCCACCTGGAGGGTGGACCTCAGGGAGAACCCCGATGTGGCGGCAGAGAGCCGCGACGTCGCACCTCCGGGCGCGCTTCGGATCGGCTTTGCCCTTGAAAGCCAGGATCTCGTCGCCCATGCCCGGGCCAAGCTCGAGTCCAAGGGGTTCGACTGGATCGTGGCCAATCCCGCAGGGGCGGCAGACGCCGGGTTCGAGGTGGCGACGAACCGCGGGTGGCTCCTTTCCCGGGATGCCCCCGAGTCGCCGGAGGCCCTCCCTCTCGCCTCCAAGGAGGCTTTTGCCCGGGCCATCCTGGACCGGGTGGAAGCGCGTCTCTCCGACCTCGACGCAGGGAGTGCGAACGGTGAGAAGGCCCGGGGAGAGGGTCGAAACGACGTTCGGGAGGAGGTCCGGGCGAGGCCCCGGGGGGAGGGTCATCGGGAATGAGTTCGCCGGAGAAGGGCAGGGAGGCCGTATCTCCCACCGAAGTGGCGCGCTTCCTCCGCCAGCGGACCGAGTTCGGCGAAACCCGCCTCCCTCTGGGTTCGGGGGCGCCCCGCGAGGTGCTCGCCGTGCTGGGACGTTTCCGGGAGGCTCCTGTCACCATCCCCGTGACCCCGGCTCCCATGGCGACCGCGCCCCCGGGAGGCGATCCTGAGAAGGGTTCCGCCACGGCCATCCCCACGGGGCAGGGTCTGGTCCTCCCCGGAGTCCTGGAGGAAGTGGCCCAGGTCTGCGCCGGGTGCCGGCGGTGCGGCCTCGCCGAGACGCGCACCACCACGGTGTTTGCCGACGGCAACCCCGACGCCCGGGTCATGGTGGTCGGCGAGGCCCCCGGCGCCAACGAGGATACCACCGGGGTTCCCTTCGTGGGCGCCGCCGGGAAGCTCCTGGATCTGCTTCTGCTCAGCGTGGGGCTCTCCCGACGCGACTCGGTCTACATCTGCAACGTCATCAAGTGTCGGCCTCCGGAGAACCGGAATCCCCAGGCGGCCGAGATCGAGGCCTGCGCGCCCTACCTCCGGCGCCAGATCGAGCTGGTCAAGCCCGAGGTGATCCTGGCCGTGGGGACCTTTTCCGGCCAGCTTCTCTCCGGAAGGAGCGAGACCCTGGGTCGGCTCCGTGGTCAGGTCTTCCGGTACGAGGGGATTCCCCTCGTGGTGACCTACCATCCCGCCGCGCTTCTCCGGAATTCGGGGTGGACGCGTCCCACCTGGGAAGACCTTCAGCTGCTCCGACGCGTCATGGACGGAGAGGAACGCACCACGTGAACACCGAGTCCCGCATCTCCACCCCCGGCTACGACCGGGAACCGCCCTACTCGCTGGAGGCCGAGGTCTCGGTGCTCGGCGGCGTCCTCCTGGATCCGGACTCCATCCTCCGGATCGAGGACGTGGTGGACGACAGCATGTTCTTCCGCGAGGGGCATCGGGTTCTCTACCGCGGGATGCGCACGCTCCACGAACAGCGGACGGCGGTGGACGTGGTCACGCTGGGGGACCTGCTCCGGTCGGCGGGGGAACTGGACCGGATCGGCGGAATGGAATACCTGGTGGAACTGCTGGATGCCGTTCCCACCGCCGCCAATATCCAGTACCACGCCCGCATCGTGCGGGACAAGGCGCTGCTTCGCCGCCTCATCGAGGCCTCGACCCGGACCATTCAGGACGTCTACGAGCCCGGGGATCGCACGGTCGAGGAGATCGTCGACGAGGCGGAGCAGCGCGTGTTCAAGGTGGCCGAAAGCCACGACCGGGGCGGCTTCACCTGGATCAAGGACCTCCTCTGGGAAACCTTCGAGAACATCGAGAAGCTCCAGAAGAGCGACGGGAGCCTTACGGGAGTCCCGTCGGGCTTTGCCACCCTGGACCGGATGACCACGGGGCTCCAGGCCGGCGACCTCGTGATCGTGGCCGCCCGCCCCTCCATGGGAAAGACGTCCTGGGTCCTCAACGTGGCCCAGAACGCCGCCATCGAGCACAAGATCCCCGTGGCCATCTTTTCGCTGGAGATGTCCAAGTCGCAGCTGGTGCAGCGGCTCCTCTGCGCCGAGGCCCGGGTGGACCAGCAGCGGCTCCGGGGAGGACGCCTTTCGCCCTCCGACTACCAGCGGATCGCCACGGCCGGGGGAAAGCTCAACACGGCGCCCATCTGGATCGACGACTCCCCCGGGGGATCGGTGCTCGAGATGCGGGCCAAGGCCCGGCGCCTCAAGGCGGAAGCGGGACTGGGGCTTCTGGTCATCGACTACCTTCAGCTGATGGGCGGGGGTGGGCGGGTCGAGAGTCGGCAGCAGGAGGTGAGCCAGATCTCCCGGGGGCTCAAGGGCCTGGCCCGGGAACTGGACGTCCCGGTCATTGCCCTCTCCCAGCTCTCCCGGGGCCCGGAACAGCGCCAGGATCATCGTCCCCAGCTCTCGGATCTCCGCGACTCCGGCTCCATCGAGCAGGACGCGGACATCGTCATGTTCCTCTATCGCCCCGAATACTACTCCTCCGACGGCCGGGACGCCGAGGGGAACTCGCTGGAGGGAAAGGCCGAGCTCATCGTGTCCAAGCAGCGAAATGGTCCCACCGGCACGGTGGACCTCTACTTCCACAAGGCCTACACGCGGTTCGATGATGTCGCGCCCGAGCCCGCGGAGGCCCACTCATCGGGTGCGGGGGGAGGCTACGATGACTTCGATCCCTTCTGATCCCGCGCCCGGGGCATCTCGCATGACCGAGGTCGGAGCGGAGCCGCGCCGCGATGTGGGTGTGGCCGTCCCCGCCGCCGGATCGGGGACGCGGATGGGTGGACGGAAGAAGGCCTTCCTCCAGGTGGCCGGACGCCCCCTCCTCGAGCTCGCCCTCGAGCCCTTTCTGGGGCACCCGGACGTGATCTCGGTGGCGGTGGCCGTGCCCCCGGAGGACCTGGCATCTCTTCCATCGTGGCTTTCGGCTCGCATGGACGAGGACCCCCGGATCCGGGTGGTGGCCGGAGGCCTTACGCGCCTGCACTCGGTCCGCGCGGCCCTCTCCGCCCTTCGCCCCGAGGTCCGAACGGTCCTGGTCCATGATGCCGCCCGACCCCTGGTGACGCGAAAGATCATCGACCGATGCCTCCGGGTGGCCCGCACCGGAGAGGGCGCAGTGGCGGGGTGGCCGGTGGTGGACACGCTGAAGGAGGTGGAGACGGATGGTCGCGTCCTGTCCACGCCGGACCGCGAGAGCCTCTGGCGGGCCCAGACCCCTCAGGCGTTCCCCCGGGATGCCCTGCTCAAGGCCTACCGGGAGGCGGTGGAGGAAGGTGTGGCCGCCACCGACGATGCCGCCCTCTTCGCCCGAAGCGGAGGGCGGGTCCGCATGGTCAAGGGCGGTCCCTGGAATCTCAAGGTCACCCACCCGGAAGACGTGGCCGTGGCGGAGCTCTTCCTGAACCGGGCGCGCGCGCCCTTCCGCCTCCTCTTCGTGTGCACCGGAAACACCTGCCGGAGTCCCATGGCCGAGGTGCTGGCCCTGGCCGAGGCGAAACGCCGGGGATGGTCCCAGGTGGAGGTTCGATCTGCCGGCGTGGCGGCGTACCCGGGGGCGCCGGCCTCGGAGGGGGCCCGAAAGGCGGCCGCCCTTCACGGAATGGAGCTGGAGCGTCACCGCTCGACGCCCCTGACCGAGGCCATGCTCTCCCACGCCGACCTCGTTCTCACCATGTCCCCCTCGCACCTGGACGTGGTGGAGCGGGCGGGCGCCGGTGAGCGCGCCGCCCTCCTCACCTCCCTGGCGCGTCGGGGCGACCCCTCCCCGGCCGTGGGCGAGACGGGGGTGCTGGATCCCTTTGGAGGTGACGATGCGGCCTACCGGGCCACGTGGGCCGAGCTGGAGACCCTCGTCGCCCAGGTCATGGATCGCCTCGCCTCGCGCCTCGATCCCTGATCCGACCC
>Ga0114946_10000663_pt1 | contig 23062 bp, 24 predicted proteins | sample WalLakDeSediment_FD_88676 | JGI IMG/M metagenome (GOLD analysis project Ga0114946, IMG submission 88676) | Lake sediment microbial communities from Walker lake, Nevada to study Microbial Dark Matter (Phase II) - Walker Lake 11/02/13 Deep Sediment | ecosystem: Environmental > Aquatic >...
TCTTCTGCTTCAGGTTCTTCTGCTTCAGGCTCTTCTGCTTCAGGTTCTTCTGCTTCAGGCTCTTCTGCTTCAGGTTCTTCTGCAGCCGCTACAACTTCAACATCCGTCGTTTCAACAGTTTCGGTAGCCATAGCAGCTTTTTCAGCAATTGCTGCTTCACTCGCCGCTTTTTCGGCAGCCGCAGCAAACTCCTGCTCGTCGGTGCGCACGACCATATAACGGATTACAGTATCTGTAACTCGGAAATAATGTTCGATTTCTGGGATAATGGTGCCTGGTCCGCTGAAGTATACTAAGTAGTAGTGACCTTCCTGAAACTTGTTTATCTCGTAGGCTAATCTGCGTTTCCGCCAGTCTAAAATGGTGCCGATAGTTCCTTGCTGTTTTTCAATAGCATTTGTTAAGCCGCTTAAAACCTCTTCATGCTCTTCTTTGTCCAGTTCAGGGCTCACAACGAGCATAATTTCATATTGTTCCATCATTTATCACCTCCCTCTGGACTAATGGCCCCCGTAAAGGAGCAGGGATTAACCTGAAACATAATAGCACATATACTACAACGTAGCAAGCCTAAGTCTTTTCATACGCTGGCCCGCTTTTGATAAGCTGCAGAATTCCTTTGACCATTCCAGCGACAGGCACCGCCAGGACCATACCGAGCAAGCCGGCCAGGCTGCCGCCGATCAGGATAGCCACAATAACTGTAATCGGTTTTATCTTTACAACACGGCCAAGAACTACAGGGGCAAGAAACATTCCATCAAGAATCTGTATCACAATATAGATTAATATAATTAAAACCGGTGAAGGAGTCAATGGCGAAAAGCTCAACAGAACTGCGGGAACCGCTGCAATATAAGGCCCGATATAGAGAATAAAGTTAAAAATACCAGCCAATAATCCCAGCAGGAGGGCATGAGGCATACCGACCAGAGAAAGGGTAATTCCGGCAACAATGCCCACGATTAAACAGCGTAGCAAAGAGCCGCGAATGAAAGTACCGACATTTGTATCAATAATCGCCAGGATCTCTATGGCTAACTCCCTTTTTGCAGTCGGGACCACCTCTATTAGCTGTTCCCGCACTGCCTGGAAATCATAGAGCAGGTAGAAGACAAGGAAGAGAACCAGTATAAAATCAACAGCACCCCCGAGAAGAGAAAGAGATGCTTCAGCCAGGTATTCAACAGCCTGTTGTAAATTATCTGTCAGGCTTAAGAGAAAGCTCCTTACTTCGCCTTCTATATCAAGGGTTATCATTTGCTGGGTCAACCAGGATAGGTAAGCCTGAAAGCGGGCAAGGTAATGGGGAAAATTATCTGCAAGCTCAACAGCCTCGTTGAAGATAACCGGGATTAACAAACTAATTACAAACACTGAAAATAGTAAAAAAACTAAAAAGACAAGTGCTGTTGCCAAACCATGGCTTAAACGAAACCTGCTCTTCAGAAACTCCAGTAGCGGGTACAGGATATAAACAATCAAAGTGCTGATCAAAATCAAGCCGATTACCCATGATATGCTTTTTAAGAGCCAGACAGTCCCAACTACAACCAGCAAAAACAATACCAGGCGAATTGTAAAAGCCCACTGCTTGTCGATAGCTTTCATCTCCTTACTTAATTGCGAAAACGGAAAAATAGAACATCCCCGTCTTTTACCTGGTAATCCCGCCCTTCGATGCGGCATAGACCTTTTTCCCGGGCCCGGGTGATACTGCCTTCAGCCAGCAGACGATCCCAGGCAATCACTTCAACATTAATAAACCCGCGTTCCATATCTGTATGAACTTTGCCTGCCGCCTCTACTGCTCTTATATTGCTTGGAGCAACCCATGCTCGCGCTTCTCTTCCTTTAACTGTATAGAATGTGGCCAGGTTTAAAAGATTAAAACATTCCTGGAGCAGCTTTTTAGTCTGACTTTCGCTTAACCCGTATGCCTCGAGGAAGGGATCTCTTTCCTCAGCAGGCAGGTCTGAAAGTTCTGCCTCCAGGCGGGCGCATAAAGGAACAACCCGGCTTTGCTCAGGGAAAACTGTTAAATCCGGATCACTGAAGAGATCTTCAGCAAGGTTATAAACGTAGATCATCTCTTTAAGTGTCAAAAGAGAAAGTTGTTCTAAAATAACTTTCTCTTCTCTTGAATAAGGCAACAACCGCAAAGGCAACCCTTGATCAAGATGGTTTTCCAGTCGGGTAAGCAGGTCAAACTCAAATTGTGCAGATATATCACCGCTTTTTAGTTTAGGCTCCGTCTTTTGCTTTCTTTTTGCAAGCACCTCAATATCGGCAAGGCCGAGTTCTATGTTGACTATTTCAATGCGGGATTCCGGATCAGTTTCGCCATTAACCATGCTGCTAAAACCGGCCACCACATGGATCAAAAGGTCCACATTTCGCAGATGCCCAAGGAATTGATTTCCCAGACCCTCACCCCGGCTGGCTCCTTTAACAAGGCCGGCTACATCGGTTATCTCAATCACAGCAGGCGTTACAACATCTGAGCCAAATTGTTTCGCCAAAGCAGATAGGCGCGGATCGGGTATTTGAACAATCGCTTTATTGGGATCGATCGTTGAAAACGGATAACTTTCAATAGTCACGTCGAGCGCAGTTAAAGCCTTAAAAAGCGAGGATTTGCCGGCATTAGGCAAACCGACAATACCACAACTCCAGGTCATAATATAAGCCTCCCGGCCTAAACCTCTTCCGGCTCATCAGAGAGCACACGTTTGACTCGACGCTCAAAATGGGACCGGGGAATTAGCACGCTGCGGCCACACTTTTCACATTTTATGCGAAAATCCATCCCGACCCTGATTATCCGCCAGCAATTTGACCCGCAGGGGTGCTCTTTTTTCATCTGAACCCGTTGACCTACACGATATTGAGCCATTACCGCCAGTCACCGGCCTTTAAAGATCTTCTAAAATGCTCTTTATTTGCTTATATACACTCTCTATATCCTGGTTGCCGTCAACAGAGCTTAGCACCCCTCTTTCCTGGTAGAAATCAATAAGTGGCTCTGTCTGTTTTTTATATACTTCCAATCTTTCTTTCACCGTTTCCAGGCTGTCATCATCCCTTTGATAGAGATCGCCGCCACACTGATCGCAAACATTACGCACTTTTGGTGCTTTAAACTGGACATGATAATTCGCGCCGCATTCAGAACAAACCCGCCTGCCTGTAAGACGTTCTATCAGTTCACTCTCCGCAACCTCGATAGAAACAACCCGGTCAATTTTTATCTTAACCTCCGGAAGTACTTTTTCAAGAAAAGTCGCCTGGACGACTGTTCTGGGGAACCCATCAAGAAGCGCACCGTTAACACAATCTGGTTCCGTTAGGCGGTATTTTACTATTTCCACAACCAGATCATCGGGCACAAGCTTCCCCTGGTCCATGTACTGCTTTGCTTTAAGCCCCAGGTTCGTTCCTTCTTTAACCGCTTTTCTCAGTATTTCTCCAGTAGAGATATAGGCAAGTTTATTTTCGTCTACTATTCTTTTTGCTTGTGTCCCTTTGCCAGCGCCCGGTGGTCCCAATAATATAATCAGCATATCAATACCTCGCTTTTCGAAACTTCAGATGTTATACTCGAATCTATTGTTCTTCTTTTTAACCCCAATTCCTGCCAGAGTTCTTTATTGAAAACGTAAACCCAGTCTAAATTTTGTTTCAATTATTATCAACTCGTTAGCGGAATCATGCTCGGGGCTTATAGCAAATGAAGCACCTTGAAAAGGTGCTTCATTAAATTATCTTGCAATATTACACAGCAGAGTAAACAGTCTTAAGTCTTTTCTACCCTTGGTGTTTCAGCGAAATTTCCGACAATCCTGTCTTTTTCCGCTGGCCCCGGTTCTGCAGGCTTGTGGCTCCATTCGCCTTTCCCAGCAGCAGTTCCAGATTCTTCTTTAAGTTTCATTTCCATGTTTCCAGTCATAACAGCACCCTGCTCAATCAACAGTTTGTTAACCTTAAAAGTGCCGACAGCCGTAGCTGTTTTTTTTAGTTCCAGCTTACCTTCCGCCTCAAGAGTGCCTTCATAGTGCCCGGCTATAGTTATATTTCGAGCCTTTAGCTCTACCGACACTTTACCGTTTTCGCCAATTATTATGTCGCCCTTGTTCGAAATGCTTCCCTCTGCCCCGCCATCAATGCGGATTAACCCTTTGCCGTCGATCGAACCTTTGAAATAGGTATCCTTTCCTATGATAGTATCAACTTTATTTGACGATGTTTCAAAATTGTCTTTTTTAAACAAAGTATCTTCCTCCTTAAGTTATTCCTGTGTCATGTAGTTATTTGGATTAACCGGCGAACCATTATAGTGCACCTCATAGTGGAGGTGTGTACCTGTAGTTCGACCGGACGCACCCATGTATCCAACTGTTTGGCCTCTTTCAACTCGATCTCCGGCATTCACTGCAAAGCCGGAAAGGTGGGCATAAAGAGTTTCGTACCCGTAATCATGATCAATGATAATAATATTCCCGTAGCTTCCCCGATAACCGGTAAAAGCAACCCTGCCGTCGGCAGCAGCCCAGATAGGAGAATTATGAGAGCCTACTATATCGACACCGGTGTGGAACTGGTAGCCACTTTTAGCATAGGGAATCCTCCTCGCTCCGAATCCGGATGCAAGTCGTCCGCGGGCAGGCCAGATTGAGGGTTTAGCTTCCGCCTGAGCCACGTACTCACCGACTGTACCCAGTGTTTCAGTCCGCGCCGGAACAATGTTCTGCAGCAAAGCTATGTTATCAAAAGCCCGCTCAAGAACTCCTCCTGCAGAAGAACGACTGCTGTAAGTCAATCGTACATAATCTGAGCTTTCAAGATCATGAACCAGATTGGGGGTGTTGTTTGAGTTAAATGAAGACTGGTTCTGTACTGCATCTTCCAGCTGTTCCGGATCAAGATCAAGCTTATCTCTAACCATTTCTACCAAATCATCAATTGCAATAATCTGCTCCATCATCCTCTGGGTTTCAACTGCCAGTGCATCAATTTCCTCCTGCTGGGCCATATTTAACTGACGGAGTATCCTGGCTTCCCTGGCCTCAGCGGAAGCATTGAGATAGGCATAGCCGAGAATACATAATCCAGCTACGCCCAGGACTAATAAAGCTACCGCTGCCTGTACGATATAAAGGGGAAGCCGAATACTATACGTTGCTTCTTCGGAGTGGGGAACAATCATTATCGTAAAACAGCGGTTTTTGTTTGATGTTGACATAGTTATTTGCCCTTTCAGTTAACAAACCTTGCTTGATAGATATTTGTTGTGCTGACCAATCGTTTGAAGTAAAGATAATTATACCATACATGATCAAGCCCAACCAATTTAGATCCTTATATGAGCGAGCCATCAATCTTGGGTAAGATTCCTATATGGGTTTACACGGAATCTCTCGTCCATTTTACAAATCAGGGAGCTTGTGTGTCTGAGTAAAAAGTTTTTAGGAGAACAGGGGAACACAGATAAAGGTCATTTAACGCAGGGCTTGCCGTTCGATGTTTCACGTGAAACATCGAACGTGAACCTGGTAGATGTTTCACGTGAAACATTTTATATCCCTTCGGGTAATAGTTTTGCAATCAGGCGCTCAAGATCTTCTTCGCCATAGTAATATATTTCAATGGTGCCGCCGCTTTTGCCCTGCTTTAACCTGACCTTGGTGCCCAAGACTCTTTGTATCTGAAGCTGAAGTTCAGTGTGTACCGGATCCTGAACTATCGCTTCTTCCCGACCCTTGTTTTTGCTGTTTTGTTTATTTATTTTGCTCGCCATTTTCTCGGCTTCCCTGGATGAAAGGCTTCCCTCAATAATCTGTTTCGCCGCCAATTGCTGCTGCTTTGGATTGTTTATACCCAGCAGTGGACGAGCCTGGCCGGGAGTAATTTTACCCTCCGCCAATGCTTCCAGTATTCCATCAGAAAGCGAAAGAAGTCGGATGCTGTTGGCAATGGAAGGCCGACTGCGCCCTAACCGCTGTGCCAGCTCCTCCTGTGTGTAGTTATAATCATGCATCAACCTTTTATAAGCCTGGGCTTCTTCAACCGGGTTCAGGTCTTCGCGCTGCAGGTTTTCAATCAAAGCAATTTCCAACAAGGAGCTCTTGTCGAAGGATTTAACGACAGCCGGCACGGTCTTAAGTCCGGCAATTCGAGCTGCCCTACAGCGCCGTTCTCCCGCTACTAAAATATAGTTGTCTTCTTCTCCGGAAGGAGACACAACAACAGCCTGGAGTACTCCATGTTCCTTAATTGATGCCGCCAGCTCGTTTAGCTTTTCTTCGTTAAAGAGGCGCCGCGGTTGATAAGGATTCGGCTGAATCCGGTTAAGAGCAATTTCACTCGTATCAGCCGAACCAGCGAGGGCATCGGGAATCAGCGCTCCCAACCCTCTTCCCAACCTTCTTTTTTCACTCATTGTCTAAAACCTCCCGGGCTAAAGAAAGATGGAGCTCAGCTCCCTTGCTGCGTGGGTCATATTCCAGGATGTGCTGCCCATAGCTGGGTGCTTCGCTTAAACGCACATTACGCGGGATAACTGTTCTATAGACATATTGCTTGAAATAGCTCCTTACTTCCTCAGCGACCTGCTCGGAAAGATTTGTTCTTGTGTCATACATGGTTAAAACTACACCTTCAATGCAAAGATCTTTGTTAAGATGTTTCCGAACCAGGGTTATAGTATTCATTAACTGGCCAAGTCCTTCCAGTGCATAATATTCACACTGAATCGGAATAATAACCCCATTAGCTGCATTCATAGCATTAAGGGTCAACAAGCCAAGGGACGGGGGACAATCAATAATGGCAAGGTCATAGTTGTCTGCGATTGGAAGGAGGGCACGTTTTAACTTCTCCTCACGTGATACAAGTGAAACAAGTTCAATCTCTGCGCCCGCCAGCTGTATAGTTGCGGGGACTACAAAAAGGTTATCCCATTGCGTCGGCAGCACGATCTCCTTGATCGGCAAATCATCTATTAATGTATTATAAATGCAGGCCTTAATATCCTTTTTGGAAAGGCCAACCCCGCTGGTAGCGTTTCCCTGCGGATCAATGTCAATTAGCAGTACTTTTGCTCCAAGCTTTGCTAAAGAAGCACTCAAATTGATCGCTGTTGTGGTTTTACCCACACCGCCTTTTTGGTTAGTAACTGCCAGTATACGTGCCATTTCACATCTCTCCTAACCTGTTCCCGTCATCAATCTTTAATTATGTGCTATTTTTGCTTCTGCTCTGATTTTAACATTTCCCTGGTAAGGCGGATATTAACTTCTATATAATCAGGTTCAACAGTTTCAATTACTTCAGGGTATAGTCCCGAGCTCTGAATAATCGCCACTGCTTCGCGGATTGTATTCAAAACTATGCGCATATCCCTGATTATAGGCTTCGATCGTGTTGATTTTTTCCGGCAATATTCCCTTTCGTTAATCTTGTCGATACGTTTTTCGGCCTGGCTTACGGTTAATCCTTTATCTGCAATTTCATGAATCGTTTTTATCTGGTCATCCTCGGTGTCAAGCTTTAGCAGGGCACGGGCATGCCTTTCTGACAATCCGTTTTCAAGCAGTTGATCCCGAACCAGCTCAGACATTTTGAGCAACCTGATCTTGTTAGCAATGGATGATTGGCTCTTACCCAGGCGCTGAGCCAGAGCTTCCTGAGTCAGGTTGAAATTTTTCATCAGGCTTACATAACCCATAGCTTCCTCAATATAATTAAGGTTTTCTCTTTGCAGGTTTTCAACAAGGGCAATCGTTGCCATAGTATCGTCAGAAAGAGTCTTTACTGCAGCCGAAATTTTCTTCCAACCAAGTTTCCGACAGGCTAATAATCTTCTTTCACCGACGGCCAGTTGATAACCATTTGCCATTCGACGGACTAGAACCGGTTGAATCAGGCCGCTGGTCTTAATTGATTGAGCCAATTCATCAATTTTTTCTTCAGCAATTTCGCGGCGGGGTTGGAATGGGTTTGGCCTGATCAATTCAATATCGATAGCTAAAACCTTATCCGTGGCCGTTTCAATTTCGCTGAAAGGATATTTTTCGATCTGCTTTTCGATCACTGCACCTACGTTCTTTTATTATTTCGCTGTTGTCCATTAATTTGACAACCAGCGTTACTTTCCTTCAACCAACTTTCAATTTTTGTTTGCTTCAACATATTATTCTAGCGGCTTTTTGCCAGGTTTTCCCACCCGGCGGGGGTATTGGAGAGGAGTTTCGCCCGTTTTTCTAAGCAGATACAGAGATCTTTCTTCCCCGGTATCTAAAAAGTAGTCCCATGCTTCTATAATTTCTCCACCACAAAGTGCGATTGCCTTTTTAGCCTTATGTGCTTCTTTCTTCCCCCGAGGTCCTTTGTAAAATATTGCCTTTCCACCGATTTTAAGAAACGGCAGTGACAATTCCGCCAGAACAGCCATTTCTGCAACAGCTTTGCTTAAAACATAATCGAACTGTTCCCGGTGTTCACTATTTTGTCCAAGTTCTTCCGCTCTTTTGTTTAAAAAATAAACTCGCTTTAAACCGATACCCTCGGCAGTATTCTGCAAAAAGGTTATTTTACGCTTATTGGAATCCAACAGGTACATATAGATTTCAGGCAAACATATTTTTAAAGGCAAGCCGGGAAAACCTCCTCCGCTGCCTATATCGAGAACTTTACTATCCACGGCAAAATTAATTACTTTTAAGGGGTAGAGGGAATCATATAGCTGTTTACCAATTAATCCTTCTAATGATCGTTCCCCGGTAAGCCTTTGCTTCTTAAGTCCCCTGAGCAGCATATCGACGTACTTAAGCAGCATCTCCCTACTGTTGCGGTCAATTTCTATCTGAAGTGAATTACACATTTCATCAATCATAACTTCCGGCGATTTGCCAGTCATTACTGATCCTTCTTTCATCAACAGTTACTTGCCCAAACAAAATTCACTAAATATCTTATCCAGAAGCGCTTCATTTACTGTATCGCCGGTTATTTCCCCCAACTTAAGCCAGGCGTTTTGCAGTTCAAGGCTAACCAGTTCAATCGGCTGATTATCTAAGATGTTGATAGCATGATCAATGATTTCCGATACTTCACAAATTATATCTTCATGCCTTATGGAAACTAACATTGCCGACTCCCCTGCTTTGCCCAAAACTAGATCAAGTTGTCTTGTCACCGCATCTTCCAGAAGCTGAATCCCTTCTCCTGTAAGCGCTGCAGTCTTAACAATTTCTGCGTCGGGATAATTATCCCTAACCGCATCTGCGGATAATTTCTGCTCTAAATCTAACTTATTAATCACAATCACCAGTCCCTGGCCCTGGCCGCGCAAACCGGCAATTTCTGAATCTTCTTCGGTCCATGATGATGATCCGTCAAGTACTACAATGAGCATCCTGGCCCTTTCAGCAGCCGCCCGCGATCTCTCAATGCCCTGTTTTTCAACCGGATCTGCAGTGCCCTGTATCCCTGCGGTATCAACCAGGCTGATTGGATATCCTCCCAAATTCATATATCCTTCGAGCATATCACGAGTAGTGCCAGGAACCTCATGTACAATGGCACGCTGTTGACGCAGCAGGGCGTTTAGAAGAGATGATTTGCCCACATTAGGCCTGCCTATTATAGCAACACTAACCCCTTCCTGGTAAGCCCTGTTTCTTTCAACGCCCTTCAGCAGTACCTGCAATGATCCCTGCAGCTTTCCCAGTTCAATTATTAAGTTATCAGAACTGGGAATTCCCTCGGCGAATTCCTCGGGATAATCAAACCATGCTTCAATCGGAGCACGCAGAGTAATTATTCTATCTCTGATCCGTCCTATTTGAGCCGCAAAATCCCCCTGTAAAGCGCGGGCTGCAACTTTAACTGCCTCTTCCGAACGCGCCCTGATAATATTCATGACAGCTTCGGCCTGGCTGAGATCAATTCTGCCGCTCAGAAAAGCACGCTTTGTAAATTCACCCGGGTCTGCAAGCCGTACGCCGGAGTCCATAACTCTCTTCAAGATAGCCCGCAGAGCGAATATACCACTATGGCAATTAATCTCTACGATATCTTCACGAGTATAGGTGTAAGGGGCGGGCATGAAAGAAACAAGCACTTCATCTAATACAGTTCCGTTTTTGTCTCTGATATGCCCATGGTAAAGACGGCGAGGTTCTGGATATACCGGATTGCCACTTTTAGAACAGTCAAAGATACTGCTGACGATAGTATAAGCACCGGGGCCGCTAAGTCGGACAATGCCAATTGCACCTTCGCCAAGGGGTGTGCTGATTGCGCAAATTATGTCATTTTCCTGCAACAATAATTCCTCCTGTGGAAAGCATTAAAAAACCGCCCCACTGATGGGGCGGCGCTTCAAAACCCAACTTAACTCGGAGCAATGACAACTTTCCGGTAAGGTTCTTCTCCTTCGCTGTAAGTTGTAACTCCTGGGTAGTCCTGAAGCGCTAGATGTATGATTCGTCTTTCCTGGGGATTCATCGGTTCCATAGCCTGCTCATAGCCTTCCTGGCTTACTTTACGCGCAACATTTTTAGCCAACTGTGTTAGTGTCTTTTCCCGTCTAACCCGGTAATTCTCAACATCCAGTACAATCATTTTGTTAAGAGTTGCAAACTGTCTTCTCATAACAACGTTTAATAGATATTGGAGGTCACTCAAGGTTTTTCCGCGGCGCCCAATTAATGCTCCGACATCCGGACCAAAGACCTGAGCTTCCACCTTTTCTTCATCTTCATTAACAGTTACACGGCCTTCGATTTGCATATAATTTAATAGTTTTTCCAGGTATGATTTGAGATATTCAACCGGGCCTAAAATTGTCCTTACATTAACCCGGGCGTCCTTATTGCCTATTATACCCAGGATACCCTGTGCTGGTTCATCCACAACTTCTATTTCAGCATTGCTCTTTTTGATACCAAGAGTAGCAAGGGCCTTTTCAACTGCTTCATCGAGATTCCGTCCTGAGGCTTCATATTCGCTCATTTCTTACCCTTTCTTTTTTTCCCTTTTGTTTTAGTATCTTTGGGTTCGGGCTCATTGTCGTTCTTTGAACTGGCCGGCCTAACTGTAAGGTGTTCCTCTTCCTTTATTTTCCTGTTTGCAGGTTCCTTTTTGCCTGGTTTTTCTTTCTTTTTAGGATCTTTTTCTCCTTTTTGCATTACGTCTGGTTTAGTATCAACCTTAATATCCTCTTTAAGTTCTTCCTTGGCCTTGTCCATTGAAGTGATAAGTTTGTGCTGACCAATGGAAAAGACGTTGTTCATTGTCCAGTATATAACCAGGCCCACAGGGAAAGTGAAGCTGAATACCGTGATCATAACAGGCATCATATACATGAGCATTTTCTGGCTGCTGTCAGCAGGCATAGACATTTTCGAATATAAATAGGTTGTAGCACCGGCAATCAAAGGGAATATATAGTAAATGCTTATTTCACTTATAAAACTTTCAACACTCAAGGTGGTCATTGGAAGGTTTAGCAGGTTAATCGTTTCTGATGCCTGAAACAAGTAAGGGTTTATTATATCCATATCAAGAAAGAGATCCGGCTCTCTTAAAAGGCGGAAGACACCAATTAATACAGGGAACTGGACCAGCAAGGGCAGGCAGCCGGCCAGGGGGTTCATATTGTTTTCTTTCATGAACTCCTGAACAGCCCTGTTTTGCTTCTCCTTGTCATCTTTATACTTATTCTGGATCTTCTTCATTTCCGGCTGTAAAACTTGCATTTTTTTCGCCGATTTAATCTGTTTATTATTAAGGGGAAACGTTACCAGCTTAACCATTAAGGTCATGATGATAATAGCAATGCCAAAATTTGGTATATAATCATAGATAAAGCTGATCAGGACGCTGAATACTTCAGCTATTGCATCAATCATTTAGCCGCCTCCTACAATCATACTACTCGACAGGGTGGTAACCGCCCGGGTTAAAAGGATGACAATGCATAATTCTTTTAACCCCCATTACCAGGCCTCTTACAAAACCATATCGTTGCAATGCATCATATGTATACTGCGAGCAAGAAGGATAAAACCGACATACCTGAGGTTTTAGTGGAGATAAAAATGCCCTGTAAAACCTGATCAGCGCCAAACATAGGTTGGTCGCAAGGCGCTCCGATATTGTCATTGTCGTTTTTTTAACAATTGCTTTTTCCGGCAAAGATTATGCAGCTCCTTGCAAGCTTCTATAAAAGAAACATCTGCTGCCGGTTTTCGTGCAATCAAGATAAAATCATAGCCTTTACATAGGTGCTCTTCCACCTTAAAAAAAGCCTCTCTGTAAGTTCTTTTGATCTTATTCCGGACAACACTTTTACCAACTTTTTTGCTAATTGAAAACCCAATTCGGTTATAGTTCAGCCCATTCGGGCAGTAATAAAGGACGATGTTTCGTGATACAACCGTCCTGCCATAACGGTAAACTCTTTTAAATTCCCAATTTTTCTTCAATCTGTGCATCGCCGTAATAACTTTATCAGGCACTAATTTTTTTTCTCATTCTTTGCCGTCTTCTTTTAATAACCTGTCTTCCCGCCTGGGTACTCATTCTTTTCAAAAATCCATGCACTCTTTTTCTCTTTCGCTTTTTTGGCTGATAAGTTCTTTTCATATTTACCCCTTCATGTTACATTCAGATTAAAAAAATTATACAGTAATAAAAGGAAGCATGTCAAGAAAACTAAAGTTTTTACTGAAAGCAAACAAAAATAAAAGGATCTTTTCTTTGCAGACAGGGGCAAGATCTGTTAATATGTTTTTATCAGCAGCTTATTTTTGTCCCAAATAACAGTGTTTTCCACAGTTTTTGTTAATAACTCATTTTTATGTTAATAACTTAGCCGGTCCTTATCTCTTCACATCGGGGGTTTTCAGATGAACAGCCAACTTAATGAAATCTGGCAGCTTACACTTAATGAGCTGAGTAAGGACTTGAACAAACCAAGCTTTGAAACCTGGTTCAATTTAACCAAGCCTGTTTCTCTTGAAAACCGTTGCCTGGTCATTGAAGTCCCCAATGATTTTACTAAAGAATGGTTTGAAACCAGATACCGTAACCAAATTATCAAGGCTTTAAAAGAGATCACTGATGACGATCACCGGGTCAGCTTTGTTATCGCTTCCGAATTCCAGGATAACCCTGATATTGAAGTTCTTGGTCAAGAATTTAATCAATCTACAGACTTCACATCTTCTCACAAAGATGAAAATCATGTCAAGAATAAGTTTATTTCAAGCTTTAATCCCCGCTATACCTTCGATACTTTTGTGGTAGGTGCTTGCAACCGCCTTTCCCATGCCGCTTCACTTGCAGTTGCAGAGAGCCCTGCCCGGGCCTATAATCCTCTTTTTATTTACGGTGGTGTTGGCCTGGGCAAAACACATCTGCTCCATGCCATTGGCCAATATTCACTTATAAACCATGACTTTTCCAGTGTTTTTTATTTTTCTTCAGAAAAATTCACTAATGAATTTATCAATGCTATTCGAGATAATAAAACTCTTGAATTCAGGAACAAGTATCGCAATATGGATATCCTATTGATAGACGACATCCAGTTTTTAGCCGGTAAAGAGCAAACCCAGGAAGAATTTTTTCATACATTCAATGCCCTGCATGATAACAATAAGCAAATTATCATTTCCAGCGATCGCCCGCCAAAAGAGATACCTACGCTCGAAGACCGCCTGCGCTCCCGTTTCGAGTGGGGATTGATCACAGATCTTCAGACCCCGGACCTGGAAACAAGAACAGCAATTCTCAAGAAAAAAGCTCTTTCCGATGGGATTGACATTCCGGATCATGTAATCCAATATATCGCAGGTAAAGTAATTACCAATATCCGTGAGTTGGAAGGCGCACTAATTCGTATAGTTGCTTATGCTTCTCTATCAGAATGTCCGGTTACACTCGAATTGACTGAAGCTGCCCTGCAGGATATTATTTTCACCCGCCAGAAGAATATTACTGTCAAGGGGATAATTGAAGCAACAGCTGACAACTTCAACCTCAAGCCGGAAGATGTACTCTCAAAAAAAAGAACGCAGGATATTGCTTTGACAAGACAAGTTGCCATGTACCTTTGCCGCATGCTTACTGATTTATCACTGCCTAAAATCGGCAATGAGTTTGGCGGCAGAGACCACACAACTGTACTGCACGCTTTTAAAAAAATTGATACTTTAATTGCTAATAACAGTGATTTGAAAAACCGACTTGAAATGATAAAGAATAATATATTGGATAAATCCTGAGCAACCTGTTAATAAGCTGTGCTTGGACCAAGAGTTAATATATTTTATTGAGTTGTTATTTTTTTTAAACACATTTTAAAGAGCTTATCCACAAAAGACTGGTCCGGACTCGGCACTTACGCAGACCATTATGCTTTTACTAACAATATGCACAGCCTTTATTACTATTACATCTTATATATATATGCAAGATCTTAATAATTATGTTGTTAATATCTTTTATATTTAAACAAACGCGCTCCATATTTTGAAATGAGGTGCTTGGATATGCATATATCTACCAATGCAAACCAGTTAACAAATTGCCTGGAAATAGTTGAAAAAGCATTACCTGTTCGTTCAACGATTCCTGTCATCAGTAATATTTTGTTCGAAGTAAACCATGACTGCCTGACTTTTTCCACCACAAACCTTGAAATTTTTATTAAAGCTAAAATGGATTATCAGGGCAGCGAAACAGGAAAAATATTACTGCCACCCAAAATAGTTGATATTATGCGTTACTTTCCAACCCCTGAAGTTAGTATAGATATAAACTGGGATAATTTTCGGTTAGATATTAGTGGTGGTACAGCCCAATTTCATCTTTATGGATCAGATCCGGAAGATTATCCAATCTCATTTGAAAGTCAATCAGGCTTGAAGTCAGGTTTTATTATAGAGCAGGCTAAATTTAAAAAAATACTCAAGTCAGTTGCTTTTGCAGCATCGAATGAAGAAACCCGCCCGGCTTTCAATGGTATTTTATTTTCTTTTAAAGAAAGTCTATTTTCGCTGACTGCATCAGACACTTACCGCCTTGTTATTAAAGATATCAAAGATGATAACTGGTCTTTTGATGAAAAAAAATCTTTGGTGCCAGCCAGGGCAATGCGTGAACTGCTGCGCATCTTAAGCGATAATAATGTAAAAATTTCCATTTTTAATGAGGATAAAATTCTTGCTTTTCAGCTTGATGAGATTTATTTTGCATCGAGGTTGCTTGAAGAAAAGTACCCCGATGTTAGTGGTGTTATTCCCAGTGCATATAAGACCCGCGTTATTATAGATAGAAAATTACTTGAGGATACAATCAGCCGCGCTGCATTACTGGCGGAAGGGAAAAATCAGGCTGTCAATATTATTGTCAAAGATGAACAGCTTGAGGTTAAGGTAACCGGACAGCAGGGCAGTATGGAAGAAATTTTACCTGTGGAACAAGAAGGGGAACCTCTCGAACTTTTTGTCAACACCCGCTTCGTCCTGGATATTTTAAAAATATTAGACGATCAAAAAGTAATAATCGATTTTCATGGTGAAGGGGGCCCGCTTATTTTCAGATTAATTGACGATCAAAGTTATCTTTATCTAGTTTTACCGATTAAAAAAATCAATTGAAATTCATGGGGGCAGCAATTTTTGTTTTATATTGATAGTTTACTGATCAAGGGATTTCGTAACTATCGGCACCAGCATCTGCAGTTTCATCCCCGTCTTAACATACTTGTCGGCGAGAATGCTCAGGGAAAAAGCAACCTCCTGGAATCCATATATTATCTTTCAGTAACACGATCTTTTCGCACAAACCGGGATCAGGAACTGGCCCATTGGGAAGATCGTGTTTTTTATCTTAAGGGTTGTTTCTTGAAAAATGATTTTAAAAACGAAGTTCAGATTAGCTATCGCCAAAATGGGCAGCTTAAAGTTTTAATTAATAATTATCCGGTTAAACGTTATGATCACTTACAGCAATTTCCGGTGGTTGTATTCAGCCCCGATGATCTTTTAATAATCAGGGAAGGTCCTTCAATTCGCCGGCGCTTTCTTAACCTCGAAGCGTCCAGGTTAAGTCCTCTATATTTTAAAGAACTAAGAGCGTACCATCGGGTTTTACAACAACGCAATCAATTACTGAAAGATAAGCATAAACACCCCAGGATCAATAGTCTTCTTGAACCCTGGGATCAATCCCTGGTAACATTGGGCAGCAGTATTATTCATTACAGGCTCGGGATGATTGGGGAGCTGGAGAAAGAGGCGCATCTTTTTTTTGATCAGATGACTAATACCAGGGAAAAGTTATCTTTAGAATATGTCAGCAGTATAGAAACAAGCGAAGATCCCCTGTTGACGAAAGAATATTTCTATGGAAAATTACAGGCTAAACGTGATCAAGAGCTAAAAAGAGGTTCAACAGCGCTTGGTCCGCATCTTGACGATTTAAGAATATCGATTAACGACTACGATACAAGGATGTATTCTTCCCAGGGCCAGAAAAGGACGGCAGCCCTGGCTTTAAAAATGGCGGAAGTAAGTCTTTTTAAAAAACAGCACAATGATTGCCCTATTATTTTGTTAGATGATGTGTTTTCCGAGTTTGACGAGGACAGAAAATCGCACCTGCTTGATTTTCTTAAAGATAATACGGGCCAGTGCTTTATAACTTCTGCCGTAGGTTTAAACGGCCTGGTTAATAACCTGGACAGGGATCATAAAATTATTTCGGTTCACCGGGGGAGCATAAGAAGTGAAAAAGGTGGGCACGGTAGTTGAAAATGTATTGCGCAGTTATAACCTCTGGCAGGGCTACCAGCAATACCTGCTGGTTGAAAGCTGGGATGATATTGTTGGCCCCGAGCTGGCAGAAGTAACTCGCGCAGAATCAATATCACGGGGAGTACTCAGAGTATCAGTGAAAGATTCGGTGTGGGCCTACCACTTGTCAATGTTAAAACCCCGCCTGGTTAAGAAACTTAATGAATGTGCCGGAGGAAAGATAGTCAAAGATATATTTTTCAAAATAGAAGCTCTCGAAAAGAAGGAAAACTGATCTATATATGTAATAATATAAAGCATAGACAAAGCAATTCAAATAATATAGCAGTATAAAAATGAATTTAAGGGGGCCAGCAATGTTTCTGCATATAGGGGGCTCACAAATTGTGTTTAACCGAGAATTAATAGGTATTTTTAACCTCGATTTAACGGATAAAAGTGTAAATAAACAATTTCTTGATTCTGCTGCAAACAGTGCTTCAAAAGCCTCATCTAGTTCTGATCGCCCCAAATCTTTTGTGGTTACAGATCGTCGCGTTTACACTTCTCCCATATCACCACTTACTTTATCCAGGCGCCGGAACTCTTCCTGAGAGCATATGGCGACCGGGATTTACTCTTTTTAAAATGGTATAATAAGATAACCGCATGATTTTCCGCCGCAATGCCGATAAGCGCATAATGCGGGTTGGCAAAGACAGATAAACTGATGCTATTTAAGGCTTAAGAGGTGAAGAATGGCTAAAAAAGAAAAAAATAATCACGATTACAATGCTGAACATATTCAAGTACTTGAAGGACTGGAAGCAGTAAGGCGCCGCCCAAGTATGTATATAGGCTCTACATCGAGCCGCGGTCTCCATCACCTGGTTTTCGAAGTTGTGGATAATAGTATTGATGAGGTCCTCGCCGGCTACTGTAAATCGATAAAAGTAACAGTAAATGAAGATAATAGTGTAACTGTTATCGACGATGGGCGCGGGATTCCGGTCGAGAACCACCCCCAGGAAAAGCGGCCTGCTGTAGAAGTTGTTTTGACCACTCTCCATGCTGGTGGAAAGTTTAATAGTGACAGTTACAAGGTGTCCGGCGGTTTGCATGGTGTAGGGGTCTCAGTCGTAAATGCCCTATCAAAGTGGCTTGAAATTGAAGTATACCGCGACGAAAAAGTCTACAGCCAGAGATACGAGAAAGGGAAAAAGGCTTCCTCTATTAAAGCAACGGCCGGTGCAAACAAAACAGGCACAAAAATTACATTTATGCCTGATGATAATATTTTTGAGAATGTAAATTTTGAAAATGAGGTTATCATTCAGCGTTTACGCGAGCTTGCTTTTCTTAACAAGGGGACCAAAATCGTCTTTAAAGATATTCGCAGCGGGCGTAGTGAAAAATTTAAGTATGACGGCGGCCTGATGCAGTACGTGGCTTTTCTAAACCAGGGAAAAGAAACAGTTCCCAACAAGCCGCTTTACATAAATAAATCTGTAAACGGTTTCGAAGTGGAACTGGCGCTGCAGTATCACGCCGGCTATGCTGAAGTGCTCTATTCGTATGCAAACAATATCCATACCCAGGAAGGCGGTACTCATGAATACGGCTTCAAGGTTTCGCTGACCCGCTTAATCAATGATTTTGGTCGCAAACTGCTATTAATAAAAGATAATGAGAGCAATCTTTCGGGTGAAGATATCAGGGAAGGTCTGACCGCTGTTTTAAGTGTCAAGCTGCTTGACCCTCAATTCGAAGGTCAAACGAAAACCAAGTTGGGCAATAGTGATGTTCGCAGCACTGTGGATAATATCTGCTACGAGGGGATAGAAGCTTTTCTGGAGCAGAATCCGGCAGTAGCAAGACGGATCATCGAAAAATCTATCAGGGCTTCACGTGCAAGGGAAGCTGCCCGCAAAGCAAGGGAGTTAACCAGGCGTAAAAATGCCCTGGAGATAAGCAACCTACCCGGTAAACTTGCCGACTGCACTTCCAAAGACCCCGGCGAAAGTGAAATATTTCTTGTTGAAGGTGACTCAGCGGGCGGGTCGGCCAAGCAGGGCCGTGACCGCCGTTTCCAGGCGATCCTGCCGTTACGCGGCAAAATTCTTAACGTAGAAAAAGCGAGGCTGGACAAGATCCTGGCCAACGAAGAAATCCGCACATTGATTACTGCCCTGGGAACAGGGATCGAAAGCGATTTTGATATTAAGCGGACCCGTTACCAGAAAATTATTATCATGACCGATGCTGATGTTGACGGTTCACACATCAGGGTTTTGCTTTTGACATTTTTCTATCGTTTTATGCATGAGTTAATTGACAGTGGATTTATTTACATTGCGCAACCCCCCTTATACAAAGTCAAAAAAGGTAAAAAAGAGCAATATCTATTTCGTGAGGAAGAACTGGATAAACTATTAAACGAATGGACCCGGGAAGGAGGGGTCAGCATTCAGCGTTACAAAGGCCTCGGTGAGATGAATCCGGACCAGCTCTGGGAAACCACCATGGACCCCGACAGCAGGATTATTAAGCGGGTTGAGCTGGTAGATGCTATTCAAGCTGATAATATCTTCGGAGTCCTGATGGGAGATAAAGTCGAACCGCGCCGCAAGTTTATTGAAGATAATGCCCGGCTGGTGAAGAATCTGGATATATAGATAATTGCTAGTTTATAATTCTATCCATGTCGAAAATTCCTCCATCTGTCTCCTCATCGGGGATTTGCCTGCCTCAAACCATTCGTTGCGAGGTATATTAACATCAGAAATATTTCCGACAACCAGAATAACATTATTGTCACATGTCTTTTAAAGTTTGATTTATTTATTTTTTTACAAGTGCTGCCCCGGCCTGTAGAGCTTTCCAGTTTGCCTCTACTATTGCCGATGAAGGAAATTTGTTTTCAAGGACTTTCCTGAAGGCGTCCCACGAAACTATATCGACAGACCCAATCACAGCTCCCAAACCAACCAGGTTAAGGGGCGCTTTCCACCCACTGGCGGCTGCCTCTCTAACCGTTGTACTGAGGGGTAGGGATATCCGGTTTGTACCTGCGGCTCCTCCATCCAGGGTTGCATCATATATAAGCAGGCTTCCTGTCGGCAGTGTATCCCGGTATCTTTCGAGAGATGAGGCTGAAAGAGCCAGCACCACGTCAGGCTCTGTAACTTCCGGAAAACTGATTTCCGCATCACTGATTACTACATCAGCCTTAGTGAAACCACCCCTGGATGCGATGGTATAAGAGGCCGACTGGGAGGCATATTTTCCGTCTAGAACGGCAGCCTCACCAAGAAGTGCTCCAATAAAGACCAGCCCCTGGCCGCCTTCTCCGGCCAGTATAACTTGCCACTCTTTTTTAAGCATTAAAAAGATCCCTCCTCTGATCAGTGGCTGTTGTCCCGGGCTTTTTGCTGAACTTCCCGGTAACGGGTGTTGAAATCGATTTTTGTTTCTTCATGCAATTTTCCGGTAGGAAAATGGTCCAGCCGCTTTTCCGGAGAAAGCTGTTCGAATTTATCTTTACCCAGAGCTCTTTCCTTGACAAGTGCCATCATCTCTGCAGCATCTCCTTCACGATTATAACGGCCGAAATAAGTCGGGCAGAATGATACTATTTCAATAAAAGAAAAGCCGCGATAGTTGATTGCTTCGGTGATCAGCTTCTCCATGGCCCTGACATGAAAAGGAGTTGTTCGTGCCACAAAACCACACCCGGCACCAACTACCAGGGAGCAGAGATCAAAGCCAGGTTCCGGGTTGCCGTAGCGCGAGGTCGATGTCTTTTTGCCGCCCGGGGTTGTGGCTGAGCATTGTCCGCCGGTCATGCCATAGTTGTAGTTGTTGGATACAATGGCTGTGATATCCATGTTTCTCCTTGCGGCATGGATAAGGTGGTTGCCTCCAATAGTAGCGGCATCGCCATCTCCCATAAGGGCAAGCACAGTCAGATCGGTGCTGACAGCTTTGATACCGCCGGCAAAAGCCAGGGCCCGGCCATGCGTGCCATGCAAGGCATGGGTGGCAAAATAATCGTCCGCTTTGCCAAAGCAGCCAATGCCGGTAGTAATTACAGTTTTATCAGCGGGAATCCCCAGGCCGGCGAGCGCCCTGGCTACGGCCCCGACTACCACACCGTGGCTGCAGCCCGCACACCAGAGGTGGGGGAGTTTATCCTGACGCAGGTAATCTTTTGCGGTAGCGTTCATTGCGATTCCCTCCAGGCCCGAATAATTTCATCGGGAAATATATTTTTACCGTCGCTTTTTGTGTAACTGTGCACATCTTTGTCACAGCATGTGCGCTCGACTTCCCTGACCAGCTGGCCAAGGTTCATCTCCGGGACCAGCAGTCCCCGGCAGCCTGATACAGCATCATTCAGCTTGCGGGCCGGGAACGGCCATATCGTAAGTAAGTTAACCAGCCCTACTTTATTGCCCTCTTCTCTCAGTTTTAATACTGCATTAAGTGCGGCCCGGGCAGTAATACCAAAAGAAATGATGGCGGTTTCTGCGTCTTCAATGAAGTGGGTTTTAATCTGTCCTATCTCTTCTACATTGCCTTCGATCTTGTCATAAAGCCTTCGAATAAGTTTAAAAGCGTTTGACGGGTCATCATCCGTAAAACCCTGTTCGTTATGTGTCGAGCTGGTAATTCTCAGTAGATGCGGGTCTCCAAAAGAGGCCATAGGGGGAATTCCGTCATAATCCGGCCGGTATGAGAGATACTCTTCAGGAGGAACAGAAGGTTTTTTACGTTCTATTATTTCCATCTCACCCGGATCGAACAAGGTTACTTTTTCACGCATCTGGGCTACAGTTTTGTCGGTAAGAACAAATACCGGTGTACGGTATTTTTCCGAAAGGTTGAAAGCTCTTATCGTCAGTTCGTAACATTCCTGAACGCTGGAGGGCGTAAGGGTTATGCTGGCATGATCGCCGTGCGTTCCCCAGCGGCTTTGCATAATATCTGCCTGGGCAGGGCTTGTGGCCAGGCCGGTACTCGGACCTGAGCGCTGAACATTGATTACTACACAGGGGACCTCGCCCATCACAGCCACACCAAGGTTTTCCTGCATCAGTGAAAAACCGGGGCCACTGGTGGCGCTGAATGACTTCACCCCGCAGCAGGATGCGCCAATAATGGCAGCCATACTGGCAATTTCATCTTCCATCTGGACGTAACAGCCTCCGAGAGCGGGCAGCCTTTCAGAAGCAATCTGGGCTATTTCCGATGAAGGTGTAATCGGGTAGCCGGCATAAAAACGAGCCCGGGCATAAAAAGCTCCTTCAGCACAGGCTTCGTTTCCCGATAGAAATTTAACGTTACTTTGCACCAACACCACCCCCTACCTCTATAGCAAAATCGGGGCACCACCGCTCGCACAAGCCGCACTGACGGCATTCTACTTCCTCAGATTGCCGCGGAAAACCTTCTTCATCGATCAGAAGACAACCGGCAGGGCAAAAACTGGCGCAGATATTGCAATTTTTACAGCGATCTCGGCTTAAATTCCAACTGCCTTCTTTATCTATCAATCGATCTCTCACTCCTTTTCAGGCATGATTCGCTTAATTATTAAAAATTTATCAGTAAAGGTCACCACGGTTAAATCATCCCGGTAACCTGCTGCTCCCAACTATCATTTTATACTTTTGCCGGGCTTAAAGCAAAAAGATTATTTGCCCTTAACGGCTGCCAATGCCACTGCCCGCCCTGATTATCAAAGGGTGCAAAAAGGGCAATCTTTTTCTGAGTTACTGCTACCTGAGATTGTTTCTGATCAGGTAGATCTGAAGTAAAAGGGGGCTTTCTGAAAGTGTTGACAGGGGGTAAACCTGGTTGTGCAGGTAAATTGTTTCTTCGGTCTGGGGGGAGACCCAGAGGCGGATGTTTTCTCGGGGTTCCTCCTTGTGGAAGATGGTTACGGCCCCATCTTCGATCACGTACTCTTCCATAAAGTCTATCGGTAAGCCCGGACCGTAAGCTGTAAAGACCGTGGTCAAAGGCTCAATCAATCCTTCGCCGGTGATCATAAAAGTTCCGGTTACCACTGATTTGCTCACCGAGTTGCGGCAGGTAAAGGTAAAGATGTCGCCTGACTTCACTTCCACATTGTAATAGACTGCTTCGTTGCGGGGATCTTTAACCAGCAGGCTATGGGTTCCGCTACTAAAAAATAACGGTCCGGCAAGTAAGATCCCCGCAAGCAGTACTATAAAAAACGCTGTTGCAAA
>Ga0114946_10000665_pt1 | contig 23049 bp, 20 predicted proteins | sample WalLakDeSediment_FD_88676 | JGI IMG/M metagenome (GOLD analysis project Ga0114946, IMG submission 88676) | Lake sediment microbial communities from Walker lake, Nevada to study Microbial Dark Matter (Phase II) - Walker Lake 11/02/13 Deep Sediment | ecosystem: Environmental > Aquatic >...
GCTCCCATGCGGAGAGCAGGTCCACCCGGACGATCGCGAGCAGCAGCAGCGCCAGGATGCCGATGCTGAACGCCACCATCTGGATCGCGCTCAGTCCGCCCCGGCGCGACAGATTCGCCAGGCCGAAGCGCAGCGCCATGCCGCCCCGGTCGCGCAGGGGCCGCAGCAGGACGATCAGCAGCAGGCCGAGCGCACCGAGCACCACGAGGGCGAGCGCCGTGCCGAGCAGCACCCAGGCCGCGAGGCCGGGATCCGCCGACTGCCAGTAGAGCAGGGCGCCGAAGGTCACCAGCGCCAGCGTTGTTGAGAGCCAAACCGAGACCGGCGGCAGGCCGAGATTGCGCTGCAGTACCCGCAGCGGCGGGACCTGGCCGATGCGCAGCAGCGCCGGCAGCGCGAAGCCGGTGGCCGTGATCAGGCCGACGCCGAGACCCGCGACCACCGGACGCCAGCCGGGCGGCGGCAGATCCGTCGCCAGCCAGTCGCCCAGCAGGCTGCTGAGCACGAACTGGGCCGCGAAGCCCAGGGCGAGGCCGGTCACGCTGGCCACCGTGGCAATGGCCAGCACGCGCAGGAAATAGACCCGCAGCACCCGGCGCCGACTGGCACCGAGCGCGCGCATCACGGCGGCGCCATCGGCCCGCTGGTTGGCATAGTGGTGCGCCGCGACGGCAATCGCCGCGCCCGCAAGCAGCACCGCCATCAGCGAGGCCAGGCCCAGGAAGCGCTGCGCGCGGTTGACCGCCTCGCGCAGTTCCGGGTTGGCGTCCTCCAGATCGATCAGGCGCTGCCCGGGCTGCATCTCGCTTTCCAGCCAGGTGCGCAGACTCTCGACGGCCCCGGGGTCGCCGGCGGCGAGGAACTGGTAGCGGACCCGGCTGCCCGGACCGATCAGCCCGGTTGCCTCCAGGTCCTCGAAGTGGATCAGCAGGCGCGGGGCGATGTCGAACAGGTTGCTGCCGCGATCCGGTTCGACCAGGAGTTGCGCCGTCAGGGCCAGTTCCAGGTACCCGAGCTCGACCGTGGCACCCGGGCGCAGTTCCAGCGACTGGAGCAGCGCGCCGTCGCCCCAGGCCTGGCCCGGCTCGGGACCCTGCAGGCGGGTTTCGGGATCCGGGTCGCCGGCCAGCTGGACCTCGCCGCGCAGCGGCCAGTCGCGGTCCACCGCGCGCACGGAGACCAGCTGCGAGTCATCGTCCGGGGTGAACAGCACGCTGGGCAGGGTCGCGCTGCGGGTTGCATTCAGGCCCCGCTGGCGGGCCGCGTCGAGCCAGCGTTCCGGGATCGGGGCGTTGGAGACCACGGCGACGTCGCCGCCGAGCAGCGTGGCCGCCTGCTGGGTCATGCCGCGGTCGACGCGATCGGTGAAGAAGCCCACGGCCGCCACGGCCGCCACGGCGATGACCAGCGCCGACGCGAGCACCCGGAGTTCCGGGCTGCGCCACTCGCGCAGGGTGTCGCGCAGGAAGACGAGCACCCGCGACCGGCCGGCCGTCACGTGAGCACCCCGTCGCGGATGTGCACGACGCGGTCGCAGCGCTCGGCCAGGGCCGGATCGTGGGTCACCAGGAGCAGTGCGGCGCCGCCGGCCGGACCGGTATCGTCGGCGCCGGCCAGGCCGAACAGCAGGTCGATGATGCGCGCGCCGGTCTCGGCGTCCAGGTTGCCCGTCGGCTCGTCGGCGAACAGCACCGCAGGGCGGTCGACGATGGCGCGGGCGACGGCCACGCGCTGCTGCTCGCCGCCCGAAAGCTGGTGCGGGTAGTGCCGAGCGCGCGCCTGCAGGCCGACCTGGTCGAGGGCGGCGCGGGCCCTGGCGGTGAGTTCGCGGCCGGAGAGGCCGTCGTGCGCCGGGTTCAGTTCCAGCGGCAACAGCACGTTCTCCAGCGCCGTCAGCGCCGGAAGGAGCTGGAAGGACTGGAACACGAAACCGACGCGGCCGGCACGCAGCGCGGCCCGCCCATCCTCGTCCAGTTCACCGATATTCTCGCCCAGGAGGCGAACTTCCCCGGCACTCGGGGCGTCCAGACCTGCAAGGAGTCCCAGCAGCGTGGATTTCCCGGAACCGGAGGCGCCGAGGATCGCGACGCTCTCGCCAGGGTGGACCGACAGGCTGATGCCGCGCAGGATCTCCAGTGCGCCGCTGGGTCCGTCGATCCGTTTTTCCAGGCCGGTGGTCTCCAGCACGGGTTTAGAGGATGCATCCATGTTTCGTTTCCTGATGGCAGTGGTTCTGGCGTTGCTATGGAGTGTTTCGGGCGCCAGTAATTCCCCGGATCCGCACCGGATCCTGGTTTTTGGCGATTCGCTCAGTGCCGCGCACGGCATTGCGGGCGATGCCGGCTGGGTTTCGTTGCTGGAACAGCGCCTCGATGAGCGCGACGCCCCCTGGCGGGTGCGCAACGCCTCCGTGGGCGGCGAGACCACGGCGGGCGGGCGGACGCGGCTGCCTGCGCTGCTGGAGGAATTCCAGCCGGACCTGGTGATCCTCGAACTCGGCGGCAACGATGGCCTGCGGGGCCTTTCGCTGCGGGCGATGCGCGAGAATCTCGAGGCCATGCTCGACGCCAGCGAGTCGGCTGGAGCCAGGGTGCTGCTTGCCGGCATCCAGATCCCGCCGAACTACGGGCCAGTCTACACAGAGCGGTTTGCGGCGGTCTTCGCCGATCTCGCGGCCGAGCGGGATCTCGCCTTCGTGCCCTTCCTGCTGGAGGGTATCGCGCTGGAACCCGAGATGATGCTCGAGGATGGCATTCATCCCTCCGCGGACGCCCAGGCGCGAATTCTGAAGAATGTGTGGGAGGAACTCGAAGCCCTGATCGACCGCGTCGAGCAGCCTCACAACGGCAGACTTGATTAGCACCAAAGCTCCACAAGTGGCCGGCTTGCCGCAGTTTCAAGGGATGCCCCTGTGGGAGGCCAGCCGCTGGGCGAAGGTTTGCCGCCGTTCGGTCGCCGAGAGGGCTCGCCTCCCACAAGGGACGCCCGCGCAGGGGGTGTTGCGCACGAGCGGATTCCCTGCGGAGCTTTGGGTAATCAGGAAAGCAAAAGCAGATGACGGCGTTCGCCCTCTGCCGCGTGCTGGCGTGGCAGGTTGCTATGGTGGCGGGTCCGCTTCGTCACGATGGGCATGGATCAAGGCGCGCAGTTCTTCGAGGACGGCTTCCGGCAGCAGCGAGCGGAGGACCGGATGCGCATCCGCCTCGATCTCGCTGAACACGGGGAGCGTCAGGATCCTGGACTGGCGCGTCAGCGGGTCCCCGAACTGATTGGTCTGGATGCGCGGTGAGGCGCTCGCGTCCAGCAAAGCGACCATGGGCCCGTCCTCGAGGACCTCGACCAGTTCCAGGGTCTGCCCCGCGTGACGGCCCCGGATGCCGATCAACGGCTGCAGCAGGCTCACGGCTCGCCCGGCCAACGGAGATTCGCTCATCGGGCAGCGCGTTCAGGCATCGTGGCCAGCTTCGGCTGGGGTGGGCATGCGTTCATCGCCAGTTTGGGCTCCCGTTGGGCTCTGTGACCGCCATTCTCGCGAAACCGGTCCGGTCGTCCGCATAACCCTTCCGCGAGGGGGTAAGGATGGCTGAGCCGCGGAGATCGATTGCTCGGGGGTGCCGCGAGGCCGGGGCCTTCCTTGCCGGGTGCGGGTGCGGGTTATACTGGGAGCCGAGTCCCCGTAGCTCAGCTGGATAGAGTGGCCCCCTCCTAAGGGGCAGGTCACAGGTTCGAATCCTGTCGGGGACGCCAGTCTTTCCGCTGGGCCGCGCCCGCCGCCCCGCCTTGCGCGGAGGAATGCCGACATGCCGCGACCGGGTCTCGTCCTGCCTTTGGCTCTGTTGTTCGGGGGCGTTTCGGCGTTGCCGGCCGCCTTTGCCGGGGGCATCTTCCAGTGGGTCGATCAGGAAGGTCGGGTCATTTACGGCGATCGGCCTCGCTCTGTGTGAACCGGGGGGGTGAATGGCTTGGATCACCCTTCCAGCCCTGTGCCTGTTTCCCGGAGCAGGGCAATGAAAGCGCTCTCGGCGCGTGACTGATGGCGGGCGCCATGCCGGACCCAGCCAAGGCTGCGGGTGATGTCGAGTCCGGGCAGGTCGGGGCAGGCGAGCCCGGGCGCGCCGAGCGAGCGTGGCAGCACGCCGATGCCCAGCCCGGCACGAGTGAGTATCCGGATCACCTCGAGATACGGACTCTCGTGTCGTGCCTTTAGGTGCAGCCCGATGCGGTGCAGGGCACGGTCGATGCGGATCCGCGTCGCGCTGCCGGCCGGCGGCAGGATCACGGGCTGCGCTTGGAGCCAGCCCGGCCACGCGGCGGAGGCTGGGTCGGGAGCGCCTTCCAGCAGTTCCTCGTGCAGCATCAGGGTGAGTCGATCGCTCCAGAGGGCGCCGGCCTCCAGGCCCTCCGGGAGTTGATCGGGCAGCGTCGCCAGGGCCAGGTCCACCTGCCGCCGTGCCACCGCCTCGACGCCCGCCTCGGAATCGAGAAACACGAATTCGAGGGCGATGTCCGGGTAGCGGCTGCGGCACGCGCTCAGGGCCTGGGGCAGTCGGTGCAGCGCGATGTGGTGCGATGTCGCGAGACGGAGCATGCCCCCGATGCGGTCGCCGCGATCGCGCAGGCTGCGCTCGATGTCCGCGAGGCGGGCTAGGATCTCGCGGGCCTGCGGCAAGACGATGGCGGCGGCTTCCAGGGGGCGCGTCTGGCGTCCCCGGCGCTCGAACAGCGGCTCTCCCAGCGTTTGTTCCAGCGCCTGGATGCGCTTGGTGACTGCCGGTTGGGTCAGGTGCAGCCGCTCGGCTGCCGCAGAGAAGCTGCCGTAGTCGACCACGGCCACGAACGCGGCCAGGGTCTCGATGCTGAAGTGTTCCGGACGGAGGGCTGTCATCGATCAGTATTCTCACGGGGAATGCATAGGATAATAAAACCGACTTGCTGTTATGTCTGCAACGTGAAAGTATCTCGTTGCGTTGTTCCGGGCGAGGCGCAGCACGGCAGAGCGCAGCGGCAATGGCTTTCGCGGACGCCGGAGCGGTCCGAACGGAACGCCTGATCTCGACATGGCCGATGACGGGCTGCGGCGTTTTCCGCCGTGCCGGGTTGGCATGGGCATTAGGGCGGAAGAACGCAGCGTCATCTGCCGTAGGCTTTGGGGTGCGTGGGGGCGTAGGGGTGATCCTCGGCGCCGGCGTGCCGGATGGCGGTGATGGCGGCTGTCGGCCGTCGCTGAATCGTGCTGGGAAGGAGAACTCATGACCGGACAGACTCTGTACGACAAGCTGTGGCAGGCACACGCGGTACGCGAGCAGGACGACGGCAATGCACTGCTGTATATCGACCGGCACCTCGTGCACGAGGTGACTTCGCCGCAGGCCTTCGAGGGGTTGCGTCTGGCCGGCCGGAAGCCCTGGCGAGCGGATTCGGTGCTGGCGGTGCCCGATCACAACGTGCCCACCGAAAACCGTTCCGCCGGCATTGCGGACCCGGTATCGCGGGTGCAGGTTGAAACCCTGGAGAGCAATGTCGCCTCCTACGGACTCCGGTTCTTCCCGATGCAGGACCTGCGCCAGGGCATCGTGCACGTGATCGGCCCCGAACAGGGCGCGACGCTGCCCGGCATGACCGTGGTCTGCGGCGATTCCCATACCTCTACGCATGGCGCCCTGGGGGCGCTCGCCTTCGGCATCGGCACCTCGGAGGTCGAACACGTGCTGGCGACGCAGTGCCTGTGGCAGGGCAAGTCCCGCAGCATGCTGGTGCGGGTCGAGGGTGATCTGCGCCCGGGCGTGACCGCGAAGGACGTGGTGCTTGCGATCATCGGCCGCATCGGCACCGCCGGGGGCAACGGGTACGCCATCGAATTCGGCGGTTCCGCGATCCGCAGCCTGTCGATCGAGGGACGCATGACCGTCTGCAATATGGCGATCGAGGCCGGAGCCCGCGCGGGCATGGTCGCCGTCGACGAAAAGACGATCGAGTACGTTCGCGGGCGGCCGCAGTCGCCGTCGGGCGAGATGTTCGAGCGGGCCGCGGCGGCATGGCGCGATCTGGTCAGTGATCCGGATGCCCGGTTCGACCGGGTCGTGGAACTGGACGCGGCGGAGATCGAGCCCCAGGTGAGCTGGGGAACTTCGCCGGAGATGGTGGTCGGCATTACCGGTCAGGTTCCGGATCCGGAGAAGGAGGCCGACCCGGTGCGCGCCGATGGCATGCGCAGTGCGCTGAAGTACATGGGCCTTACGGCCGGCATGGCCATCCGCGACATCCGTCCGGACAAGGTTTTCATCGGCTCGTGCACCAATTCCCGTATCGAGGATCTGCGTGCCGCCGCCGCGGTGGTGCGGGGACGGCGCAAGGCGGAGAATATCCAGCTGGCGATGGTGGTCCCGGGATCCGGTCTGGTGAAACAGCAGGCCGAGGCCGAGGGCCTGGACCGGGTCTTTCTCGACGCGGGCTTCGAATGGCGCGAACCGGGCTGTTCGATGTGTCTGGCCATGAACGCGGACCGGCTGGAGCCGGGCGAGCGCTGCGCGTCGACCTCGAACCGCAACTTCGAGGGGCGCCAGGGGCAGGGTGGGCGCACGCACCTGGTCAGTCCGGCGCTGGCGGCGGCCGCGGCCGTGGCCGGTCACTTCATCGATCCCGCGGAACTGGAGGGCTGAAGCGTGCAGGCTTTCACCGTACACGAGGGCATCGCCGCGCCGCTGGATCGCGCGAACGTCGACACCGACGCCATCATCCCGAAGCAGTACCTGAAGTCGGTCAAGCGGACCGGGTTCGGGCCCAACGCCTTCGACGACTGGCGCTACCTGGATCCGGGCGAACCGGATGCGGACAACTCCCGGCGCCGGAAGAACCCCGACTTCGTCCTGAACCAGAGTCCCTTCGACCGGGCCACGATTCTGCTGGCGCGGAAGAATTTCGGCTGCGGCTCCTCGCGCGAACATGCCGTTTGGGCGCTGGACGACTTCGGGTTCCGGGCCGTGATCGCCCCCTCGTTCGCCGACATATTTTTCAACAACAGCTTCAAGAATGGGTTGTTACCGGTTGTTTTGAAGGAAGAGGAGGTCGACGAACTCTTTCGGCGGGTGGGGCAGGAACCTGGACTGCGGATCGAGGTGGACCTGCAGGCCAAGGAGGTCCGGGTCCCGGGCGGGCCGGTCTTCCATTTCGATCTGGATGAATACCGGCGGCATCGCCTTCTGGAAGGGCTGGACGACATCGCGCTGACCCTTCAGCATGCGCAGGAGATCCGCGCCTATGAGGCGCGCCGGCGCGAGGAAGCGCCCTGGCTGATGGAAGGTCGGTAGGTTTTGCTGGGAAACGGGGGGCGAATATCCTTCCTCGTTGTCACGGCTGCAGGTCGCCGAGAGGGCTCGCCTCCCACAGGGGGCGGCGCGTGTGGATGTAGGAGGCCAGCCCTCTGGGCGATGGGTTGGCATTTTCCCCAGGGCTGCAGGTCGCCGAGAGGGCTCGCCTCCCACAGGGGGCGGCGCGTGTGGAAGTAGGAGGCCAGCCCTCTGGGCGATGGGTTGGCATTTCCTGGGGCTGCAGGTCGCCGAGAGGGCTAGCCTGCCACAAGGCTCGCCTGCCAGAGGGGGCGGCAAATGCGGGGGCGCTGGCCTCGCCAGCGCCCCAGGCCATGAAGACGAAGACAAAGACAAGCTGAGGAGACGACGGAGTGCAACGGATTCTGGTGTTGCCGGGCGATGGGATCGGCCCGGAGATCGTCAACGAGGCCATGAAGGTCCTGGACCGGGTGGCGGAGCTGGAGGGAATGGATCTCGCGATTGACGAGGGCCTGATTGGCGGGGCCGCCTATGACGCAGTGGGCCATCCCTATCCCGAGGCGACCCAGCAGATGGCGCGCGAGGCGGACGCAATTCTGCTGGGTGCCGTGGGCGGACCGCAATACGAAGCCCTGGAGCGGGAGTTGCGGCCGGAGCGCGGGCTGCTCGGCATTCGTTCCGATCTCGGGCTGTTCGCGAACCTGCGTCCCGCGATCCTTTATCCGCAGCTCGCATCGGCCTCCACGCTGCGCCCCGAGGTGGTGGCGGGGCTGGATCTGCTGATCGTGCGCGAGCTGACCGGCGACATCTATTTCGGGCAGCCGCGCGGCATCGAGCTGCGCGACGGCGAGCGGGTGGGTTTCAACACGGCCGTGTACAGCGAATCCGAGATCGAGAGGATTGCCCGTGTGGGCTTCGAGGCGGCCATGAAGCGCGATCGGCGCCTGTGTTCGGTGGACAAGGCCAACGTCCTGGAGGTCTCGGAACTGTGGCGCGAGGTGGTCATCCGCGTTGGTCGGGAATACCCCGAGGTGGAGCTTTCCCACATGTACGTGGACAATGCGGCGATGCAGCTGGTGCGGGCGCCCAAGCAGTTCGACGTGATGGTGACCGGAAACATCTTCGGGGACATCCTGTCCGATGCCGCCGCGATGCTCACCGGATCGATCGGGATGCTCCCGTCCGCCTCGATGAACGCGACCGGTGCCGGGCTGTACGAGCCGATTCACGGCTCGGCTCCGGACATCGCGGGGCAGGACAAGGCCAATCCGATCGCCACCGTGCTGTCCGTTGCGATGATGCTCCGTCACAGCCTCGGGCAGGAAGAAGGCGCGCGCCGGATCGAGGCGGCCGTCGGGCGGGTTCTCGACCAGGGGCTGCGCACGGCCGACATCCAGTCCGAGGGCTGCACGCTGGTCGGAACCGAGGCGATGGGTGACGCGCTGGTCGCGGCCCTGAATTGACACAATAGTTCACAAAATGGCGGTAATGTAATGAATGCAAAAACGTTTGACGTTGCGGTCGTGGGCGCCACCGGTGCCGTGGGCGAGACGATGCTGTCGATCCTGGCGCAGCGCAAGTTTCCCGTGGGCAAGGTCTATGCCCTGGCCAGCGAGCGCTCGGCGGGCAAGACCGTGGCGTTCGGAAACCGCGAGCTGGTGGTCGAGGATCTCGCGGAATTCGACTTCGCGAAGGCGCAGATCGGCCTGTTCTCCCCCGGCGCGTCGGTTTCCGCCATCTATGCGCCGAAGGCCGCGGCCGCCGGCTGCGTGGTGGTCGACAACACCTCCCAGTTCCGCTACGACGACGATATTCCGCTGGTGGTGCCCGAGGTCAATCCGCAGGCGATCGCGCAGTACACCCGGCGGGGAATCATCGCCAACCCAAACTGCTCGACCATTCAGATGCTGGTGGCGCTGAAGCCGATCTACGACGCCGTTGGCATCGAGCGCATCAATGTCGCGACCTACCAGGCCGTGTCCGGCACCGGCAAGGAGGCGATCGAGGAACTGGCCCACCAGACCGCGGCCCTGCTGAACGGCAAGCCGGTGGAGTGCAAGGTCTATCCGAAACAGATCGCCTTCAACGTGTTGCCGCACATCGACGCCTTCATGGACAACGGCTATACGAAGGAAGAAATGAAGATGGTCTGGGAGACCCGGAAGATCTTCGGCGACGAATCGATCATGGTGAATCCGACCACGGTGCGGGTGCCGGTCTTCTACGGTCACTCCGAGGCGGTGCACATCGAGACGCGGGAGAAGATCAGTGCGGAAGCGGCGCGCGAGCTGCTCTCGAGCGCGCCGGGGGTGACGGTGCTGGACAAGCGGGAGCCGGGTGGCTACCCGACCGCCGTGACCGAGAGCAGCGGGCGCGACGGCGTTTTCGTCGGGCGCATCCGCGAGGACATTTCGCACCCGCGCGGTTTGAACCTCTGGGTGGTGTCGGACAACCTGCGCAAGGGGGCGGCATTGAACACGATTCAGATCGCCGAGGTCCTTGCGCAGGAATATCTGTGATTTGCATCACATGAACGCGAAGTCTCTGGTAACCTTGCATCATTCCGACAGCCGAGTAGAGGGGCGTGTGCCGGGCGGTTGGTTGACCCGGTCCGGAGGCCTCGGTTCGTCGTGGGGGGACATGCGCGTGCACAAAATCATCCTGGTCCTGTTCGTACTGGCGTTCGGCACACCCGTGATGGCCAGTGTCAGCCTCGGGGAAATCGAGGTTCGGTCTTACCTCAACCAGCCGCTCCAGGCGCAGATCCGGGCCCAGGGCAGCGCGCTGGCGGATGAGGGCCTCGAGGTGAGGCTGGCCCCGGAAGAGGCCTACCGACGCGCGGGGTTGTCCCGCGGCGCCGTGCCGGCGGATCTGGATATCCGGCTGGAAGGCACCGGAACCAGCCGCATCGTGCGACTGAGCACGCAGAGACCGGTCCGCGAGCCCTATGTGGGACTGCTGCTGGAAATGCGCTGGGGCGCGGGTCGCGTGCTGCGTGAGTACACCATCCTGCTCGATCCGCCGGTCGCCTTCGCACCGGAACGCAGCGCCATTCCGATGATCACCCGTTCCGAAGCTCCGGTTCCGCGCCCGGCCGATCGCGCGGAGCCCGCGGCACCCCGCGGGGGTGTCCACACGGTGCGGCCCGGCGACAACCTGCTGGCCATCGTGCGGCGCCAGGGCTATACGGGCGTGTCCCTGAACCAGGCGATGCTGGCCATTCTCGAGGCGAACCCGCAGGCCTTCGCCGATGGGAACGTGAATCGGTTGCTGGCCGGCGCCCGGTTGAACCTGCCCGACCAGGGCGAGGTCTCCGCCGTCGATGCCGGTGTCGCGCGGCAGGAGATCCAGCGGCAGACCACTGCATGGCGTGACCGTGCGGCACCACGGCCTCCGACAGTCGCGGCTGAGTCGGCCGCACCAGCGCCGCCTGCGGAGCCGGATCCCGAGCTCCCTGAAGGCGTCGAGCCGGAAGCAGAGCCCGAAGCCGCTGCCCTGGCCGAGGAGGTGGATTCGCCCGTTCCGGCAGAGGAGCGCGAGGACGCGGCGGCGGCGCCCCTTGCGGACGATCCGGAGCCCATGGCCACGGATCGGCTCGAAATACTCGTTGAGAGGGAACAGCTGGCCGGCGTGACCGATGTACAGGGGACGCAGGTGATCGAGGAAGCGCTGTTGTCCCAACAGACAGCGATGAGCGAGTTGCGGGACGAACTCATCTCCCTTCGCGGCGAAGTGGCCGAGCGCGACCAGTTGATCGGCGTCATGAATTCCGAACTGGCCCAGCTGGAGCAGCGTCTGCGGGAGATCCAGGCACAGCCCGGCGCCGGACCACAGGCTGCTGGTTCCGGCGAAGACCTCGCCCTGCACCAGAGGATCGCCGCGGATCCCCTGCTGTCGCTGCTGGCACTCACCTCGATGCTGTTGTTTCTCCTCCTGCTGGTGTCGGTGTTTCGACCGATTCGCCGCGAAGCGGCGGTGGTGGAAAAGGCGCCCGCCCCGTCGAGCCCGGCTGCCGAGATGCCGCCGGCGCCCCCGGCCACCCCCGCTGCGGGCGGCGCTGCCGCCAGCGCCGGTGCAGCCAGCGCGGCTGCAGCCGGCCTTGTCGCAGGCGGGGCGCTGAAGGCTGGGGACGATGCGCATACCGAGCCGCAGGACGCCCCCGCCACCACCGAGAGCAGGGACGATGACCTCCTGGCGGATCTCGATCTCTACCTCGCTTACGGCATGAACGACCAGGCCATTTCCGCCCTGGAGAACGCCATCAAGGAGGGTCATGACAGACCGGAATACCGTGTCCGCCTGATCGAGGCGTACGCCGCCAACGATAACGCCGACGCGGTTCGTGCCAGCGCCGCGTCCCTGCGTGAACGCCTGGGACCCGGGGATGATGCCATGCGCCAGCGGATTGCCGCGGCAGAGGCTCGGGTTGGCGGGTCCGGCGGTGATTCCGGAACGGCCGTGCCGGTCCAGGGCAAGACGACGCGAGAAGCCGACGAGCAGACGAACTCGCTTGATTTCGAGGTCTTCGCTGCGCCTGCGCCGGAAGCCGCCGAGGATGCGGCCCGGCCGGGTGCGGCGAAAGCGGGAGAGGACGACGCCGACCTGCTGCGTTTCGATCTTGACGCGATCGATGGCGGCGAGCCGCAGGGCGCACCCTCCGGCCCCGGCAAGACGGAGGCGCGCAAGCCCTCGGAGCCAGGCGGGGCGGACGAGCTCCCGATGCTCGACCTTCCGGACTTCGACGCCCCCGCCGAGACCGGTCCTTCGGGCGATCTGTCGGGATTCGGCGGTGAGGCCGATACCTCCGAGAACGGCATGAAACTCAGTCTCGCCGAGGCCTTTGTCGAGATGGGTGACCGCGATGGCGCACTGGCGCTGCTCGACGAGATCATGTCCAGCGCGACACCGGAGCAGGCTGCAAAGGCGGAGGAGATCCGCAGCCAGATCGAGGGCGGCAAGGGCTGATCGGGATCGGGGCGACCATGGCGCGTCCGGTCGTTCCGCATGACCCCGCGCCGACCGACGCGCTGCTGTCTGCCGACTGGCTGGCGAGCCTGGCCATCGTCGGGATCCTGCTGTTGTCTTCGACGCTGGTGAACCCGATGGCCGTCGCGCTGATTCCGGGATTTCTGGTTCTGGCGTTGCTGGCCGCCAGCGGCGATTGCCCCGTGCGTCGCGGTCTCGCGCTCGCCTGGCGCCTGAAATGGTTCTTCCTGTCGCTGTTGTTCTTCTTCGGCTGGCTGTATCCCGGCGCCGGACCCTGGGGGTGGGACCGCCTGCGTCCTTCGCCCGAGGGGCTTGCCGATGCCGGTGTGCGCATCGCGGCACTGGTGTTGGTGGTCTGCTGGGTCGCGTGGTTGACGGCCGTGTTTGAACGAAGCGCGCAGATCCGTGGCTTGGCCCGTTGCCTGTTGCTGTTGCGGCCGCTGGGCGTGCGCGGCGAGGTCTTTGCCCAACGGCTGTTTCTCGCACTGGATGGCTTCGAGGCTCAGCGCGCGGACTATCTCGAGTTCAGGAAGCGGGTGCAGGGCTCACGCCTCGGCCTGCTGAGGGCCGGCCGGGAGTTCCTGGTCACCCGGCTCGACGATGCCCTGGCTGGAACGACACCGCAGGGTCGGCAAGCGGCCGCGCCGGAAGGAGGGGTGCCCGGGCGCCTGCCGACCGGGGGGCGGTTGGCGTGGCAGGTGGTGCTGCTGTGGCTGGCTGTACTGACGGCCACGGGGATTCGGCTTGCGGGGTGAGGGGGATCTTCCGATGGCTGCGTCCGCGACGATCTCCCAGCGCTGGGCACTGGGGGTGGAATACGATGGCAGCTGCTTTGTCGGCTGGCAGCGTCAGAAGGATGGCCCCAGCGTGCAGGCGGCGGTCGAGGACGCCCTCGGCTTCGTCGCCGGACATGCGGTGGATCTGCATTGCGCCGGGCGGACCGATGCCGGCGTGCATGCCACCGGCCAGGTCATTCACTTCGACACGACTGCGGTGCGCGAGGAGCGGAACTGGCTTCTCGGCGCCAATGCCCGACTGCCCGAATCCGTCGCCCTGCTCTGGGCGCGGCCGGTCCCCCGCGCCTTCCATGCACGTTTCGCGGCGCAGGCGCGACGCTACCGCTACGTGATCGCGAACCAGGCGGTGCGACCCGCGATCCAGGCCCGTGGCCTGGCCTGGTGGCGTTACCCACTCGATGCGCAACGGATGCACGAGGCGGCACAGTGCCTGGTGGGCAGCCACGATTTCACCAGTCTGCGGGCCATGGCCTGCCAGGCGAAGTCGTCGACGAAGACGATTCACTCCATCGCCGTCAGCCGCCAGGGGCATTTCGTCGTTCTCGATGTCCATGCCAACGCCTTTCTCCACCACATGGTGCGCAATATCGCAGGGCTGCTGATACCCATTGGGCAGGGCAAGCGCGAGGCCGGGTGGGTCCGGGAGGTTCTCGTGGCCCGCGACCGCAGGGCGTCCGGCATCACGGCTCCGGCCGGCGGCCTGTACCTTGTCGGCGTGGATTACGACCCGGTGTTTGGATTGCCCGAGGCGGGCGCGCAGCCGGTGTGGCCGATCGTTCCCGCCATCGCCGCGATGGAGCCCTGATCCATGTTCCTCGACCGGCCGAGGACGAACGGACAAGGGAGGCTCCTGATGATCACGGAAGCTCCGCAGGGAATCCGTTCGAGCGCAACGCCCTGCATGGCTGTCTCTTGTGGGAGGCGAGCCCCTGGCCAATGGGTTTCCCGGCTGCGGATCGCCGAGAGGGCTCGCCTCCCACAAGGGGCGGCAAACGCGGAAAGTGCGTTGTGCTCGACAACACGGCCTGCGGAGTTTGCGTGATAATAAGGTCATGCGTTACCGAATCAAGATTTGTGGCCTGACCGACCCCGGGCAGGCACTCGTAGCGACCGAAGCCGGCGCCGATGCGATCGGGCTGGTGTTCTATGCGCGCAGCCGCCGGGCAGTGAGCATCGAGCAGGGCGCGGCGGTCGCTGCCGTGATGCCGCCCTTCGTCGCCACCGTGGGACTGTTCGTCGACCCGGATGCGGCGGAGGTCGAGCGGGCTCTCGATGGCTGCAGGCTGGATTTCCTGCAGTTTCACGGCGCCGAGAGCGCGGCCTTCTGCCAGGGCTTCGGGCTGCCCTACCTGAAGGCCATTGCCATGGGCGACGGCTCGGACCCTCGGCCCGAGATGGATGCCCACCCCGCAGCGCGGGGCTTTCTGCTCGACAGCCACGCAGGCGGCATGATGGGTGGCTCGGGGCGGGCCTTCGACTGGCACAGGATTCCGGATTCCCTGGGCCGCCCCTGGCTTTTGGCCGGGGGCCTGGATGCCGGCAATGTCGGGCAGGCCCTGGCGGTGACGCGCCCCTACGGCGTGGACGTCAGTTCGGGCGTGGAATCCGCGCCCGGGCAAAAGGATCCCCGGCTGGTCCGGGATTTCGTGGACGTGGTGAGACAGGTGGAACGTGAGTGAGATGAAGCAGGCAATCGACTGGGCGGCCTTTCCGGACGCGCGTGGGCATTTCGGGCCGTACGGCGGACGGTTCGTCGCCGAGACCCTGATGGGCGCGCTGGACGAACTGCAGGCGGTCTACGAAAAATACATCAACGATCCTGAATTCGTCGCGGAACTGGATGCGGACCTGCGCAACTTCGTGGGCCGGCCGAGCCCGCTTTACCTTGCCGAGCGGCTGACAAGGGAACTCGGCGGCGCACAGATCTACCTGAAGCGCGAGGATCTGAATCACACCGGCGCGCACAAGGTGAACAACACCATCGGCCAGGCGCTGTTGGCGAAACGGCTGGGCAAGACGCGGATCATTGCCGAGACCGGGGCAGGGCAGCACGGGGTGGCCACTGCGACGGTGGCCGCCCGTCTCGGGCTCGAGTGCGTGGTCTACATGGGTGCTGAGGATATTCAGCGTCAGTCCCCGAACGTCTACCGGATGCGCCTGCTGGGTGCCGACGTGGTGGCGGTCAAATCCGGTTCGCGCACCTTGAAGGACGCGCTGAACGAGGCGATGCGGGATTGGGTGAGCAACGTGGATGACACCTTCTACATCATCGGCACGGTGGCTGGACCGCATCCCTATCCGGCGATGGTGCGTGACTTCCAGTCGGTGATCGGCCGCGAGGCGCGCGCCCAGCACCTGGAGATGACCGGGCGCCTGCCGGATGCCCTTGTGGCCTGCGTCGGCGGCGGTTCCAACGCGATCGGCCTGTTCCACCCCTTCCTGGCCGACGAGTCGGTGGCCATGATCGGGGTCGAGGCGGGCGGGGAGGGTGTTGCCACGGGCCGGCACTCCGCCCCGTTGTGCGCGGGCCGCCCCGGCGTGCTGCACGGCAACCGGACCTACCTGATGGAAGACGACAACGGCCAGATCATCGAGACGCACTCGATCTCGGCGGGGCTTGATTATCCCGGTGTCGGACCGGAACATTCCTGGCTGAAGGATCTGGGACGTGCCACCTACGTCTCGGTGACCGACGATGAGGCCCTGCGCGCCTTCCATCGGCTGACGCGCACCGAGGGCATCATCCCGGCCCTGGAGACGAGTCATGCCGTTGCCCACGTGCTGGACCTGGCCCCGAGCATGCGCAGCGACCAGAGCCTGATCATCAACCTGTCCGGGCGCGGGGACAAGGACCTGAACACCATCGCCCGCCTCGAGGGGATCGAACTGTGAGCCGGATTGCGAAACGCTTTGCCGAGACCCGCGCCCATGGCCGGGCGGCGCTGATTCCCTACGTGACCGCCGGCGACCCCGCTCCCGGCGTGACCGTGGCATTGATGCATGACCTGGTGGCTGCCGGTGCCGATCTGCTCGAGCTGGGCGTGCCGTTTTCGGATCCGATGGCGGACGGACCGGTGATCCAGCTGGCCTGCGAACGAGCCCTGGCCCACGGCACCAGCCTGCGCGACGTGATCGGCATGGTGCGGACGTTCCGGGAACGCGATCGGGATACTCCCGTGGTGTTGATGGGTTACCTGAATCCCGTGGAGCGCATGGGTTCCGAGGCCTTTGCGGAGGCTGCGGGCGCAGCCGGTGTGGACGGCGTGCTGCTGGTCGACCTGCCGCCGGAGGAGAGTACCGATCTGAGCGGGCTGCTCGAGCGGGTCGGGATCGAACCCATTTTCCTGGTCGCGCCGACCACCTCGAGCGCGCGACTGCACCATGTCGCGGCCGCGGCGCGCGGTTTCATCTATTATGTCTCCCTGAAGGGTGTGACCGGCTCCCAGAGCCTGGATACGAAAGAGCTGGGCGCCCGGCTCGGTTCCATCCGGGCATTGACCGAACTGCCGCTGGGCGTGGGTTTTGGCATCCGCGATGCCGAGACGGCGGCGCGGGTGGCCAGGGTCGCCGATGCCGTGGTGGTCGGAAGTGCGATCGTCCGACTGGTGGAGCAGTTTCCGGAAGCGCCCGATCAATTCCGTGCGGCGGCTTCTGCGCTCGTTCGCGAGATGCGCACCGCAATGGACGCCGCGCGTATGGCCGAGGCCCCGGCGACGGTGTGAGCACAGGACCGCGCGCACAAGACAGGACTGATGCATGAGCTGGTTCGAGAAGTTGATGCCCTCGCGCATCCGCACCGACAACGCGACCAAGCGTACGGTGCCCGAAGGCCTTTGGGTGCGTTGCGTGGGTTGCGACGCGACGCTTTATCGGCCGGAACTGGAGCGTAACCTCGACGTGTGCCCGAAGTGCGGCCATCACCGCCGGATCGGTGCGCGCCGTCGGCTGGAGGTGTTTCTCGACGAGGGTCCGCGCGAGGAAATCGGGTCCGGGGTCGAGGCCTCCGACGTGCTGAAGTTCCGGGACAGCAAGAAGTACCGTGATCGGCTTGCGGCAGCCCAGAAAGCCACGGGCGAGAAGGACGCCCTGCTGGTGATGCGCGGCGAACTGGAGGGGGCGCCCATCGTAGCGGCCGCCTTCGACTTCTTTTTCATGGGCGGATCCATGGGCTCCGCGGTCGGCGAGCGCTTCGTCCGGGGCGCCGAGCGGGCGCTGAAGGAGCGTATCCCGCTGGTCTGTTTTTCCGCCAGTGGGGGGGCACGCATGCAGGAGGCCCTGTTCTCGCTGATGCAGATGGCCAAGACCAGTGCCGCGCTGGCGCGACTGCGCGAGGAGCGCGTGCCCTTCGTGTCGGTGATGACCGATCCGACCATGGGTGGCGTCTCGGCCAGTCTGGCCATGCTCGGCGACATCAACGCCGCGGAACCCAAGGCGCTGATCGGTTTCGCCGGACCTCGGGTGATTCAGCAGACCGTGCGCGAGACCCTGCCCGAGGGATTCCAGCGCTCCGAGTTCCTGCTCGAGCACGGCGCGATCGACCTGATCATCGATCGCCGCGAGATGCGGGCGCGGCTGGCCTCCCTGCTGGCGATGCTGACCCATCACATCTCGCCCGCGAACGAGGCGAAAGCCCCGTTCATCTCCGCAGTCCCGGGAGAACCGGGGGGCGAACCCCTCCACGGCGAGATGCGCGATCCCGGCGATATCAGGCAGCCGGACTAAGCGCGTATGCCAGGATCGAGCAGTCGATCGGCGCCGGCCTCCGCCCGGATGGACCGTGCAGCGGGTACCGGTGCCGATCCTTGCGGCATCGACCGTCTCATCGATTGACGGCCGCGCGCCCCGTGCAGACCTCCACAACGCGCTTTCAGACGCTGCCGGAATGGCTCGCCTGGCAGGAGACCCTGCATCCCACGGTCATCGACCTCGAGCTCGAGCGCGTGTCCGCCGTTGCGGATGCCCTCCATCTGCGTACCGAAGTCCCCATGACCGTCACCGTTGCCGGCACCAACGGCAAGGGCACCGTCGCCACGGTGGTCGCCGCGCTGCTGCAAGCGATGGGATTCCGGGTCGGGCTCTACACATCTCCGCATCTACTGCGTTACAACGAGCGCGTGTCGGTGAACGGCGAGCCAGTCTCCGACGACGATCTCTGCCGGGCGTTCGCCGCCGCGGATGCCGCGCGCGGCTCCCTTACCCTGACCTATTTCGAGTTCGGCACCCTGGCCGCGGCCTGGCTGTTTCGCGAGAACAAGGTGGATTTCCAGGTGCTGGAGGTCGGTCTGGGCGGGCGCCTGGATGCGGTGAACGTCTGGGACGCGGACGTGGCCGCGATCACCAGCATCGATCTCGATCACCAGGCCTGGTTGGGCAACGACCGGGAGCGGATCGGCTGGGAGAAGGCGGGTATTCTGCGGCCGGGTCGGGCGGCGGTGCTGGGGGAGGCCAGCCCCCCGGCGTCGGTGTTGCGCGAGGCGCAGAGGCTTGGTGTGCGGTTGTGCCGGTTCGGTCAGGATTTCATGTTCGACGGCTCGATTGCCGGTGGCCGCTGGTGCTGGGCGGGCGCATCAGCAGACCTGGGGCTCGATCCCGAACTGACCACGGCATTGTCCGGCGCCCGGGGACAGAACGTGGCGACAGCGCTCGCGGTCGTCCACCTGCTCGGCCTTGAGGACCGCCTGGACCAGGAAGTGCTCAGGACCGGTCTCGGCGCTTCTCCACCGGGGCGCCTGCAGCGCCTTCCCGGTACGCCGGAGTGGCTCCTGGATGTGGCGCACAATCCCCAGTCGGCTCGGGAGCTCGCCGGTTGGCTTGCGCGCCATCGCGTGCAGGGGCCCGTGGTGGCGATCGTGGCAGTGATGGCCGACAAGGAACGCGGGCCCATGTTTGCGGCCCTGGATCCGGAGATCGATGTATGGGTGCCAGTGCCCATCCCGTCCCGGCGCGCGTTGGCTGCCCACGAGCTTGCGCGGGAACTGGGCGCCTTGCCGGGGAGCCGCGTCATCCCCGCAAACCAACCGGGGGCTGCCATGAGCGTGGCCGTGGAGCAGGCCGGACCCCACGGGCGCGTCGTGGTCTTCGGTTCTTTCTTGACCGTGCAGGCGGTGATGGAGCGGCTGCAGGCGGCAGGCGTGAACACCGTGCCGGCCTGACCCCTGTTTCGCGGGTGTGGCTGCGCGGAAAAACTCTCGACGGATCGTTATACTCTCGTTTTCCGGCGGCCATTGGCTGCCGGGCGCCACGCGGCGCGGCAAACCGGGTGCCTGTCTTTGATGATCGTCTCACTTCCAGTCGTTGGTTCCGTTTCCATCCGCGCCGGTGTGTGCCTGCCACGCTCTGTGCGGACCCGGGTCCGCTGATTGCCGATGGCGATGGAGACGCCCCTGCGTTACCGGATGGTCGGCGCGATCGTGCTGATCTTCATCGCCGTTCTCGTTCTCCCCTGGGCCTTCGATGGCGCCGGTTACGAGGCCATGCAGGGGTTGGAACAACCGATTCCCGAGCGCCCCGCGTTCGTCGTGCCGCAAACGCCGGCGGGCCCCGCACATCCGCCGATGGACGAGCGCGCGCAACGCGGCCAGACCGCGCCAGAACTGCAGGGGTTGGAGCCCGTCCCGCAGACGCGGCGCCCCGCGGACACCGAGCCCGCTGCGCCTTCCCGCTCGGTTGGCCAGGAAGCTCCACGGCCCCCGACGGCGACCGAGCCGGCGCCCGATGGGGTTGGCTGGGCTGTGCAGGTCGGCAGCTTCGGCCGGGAGGAGAACGCGCGCGAGCAGGCGCAGCGGCTGCGCGCCGAGGGCTTCCCGGCGTTCGTCGAGCGTGCCAGCGCGAATGGCCGCGGGGTGTGGCGTGTGAAGGTCGGTCCGCGGGCCCAGCGCGACGAGGCATTGCGTCTGCGCGACGAGGTGCAGCGCCGAATGGATGTCTCCGGAATCGTGATCGCGCATCCCTGACGGCCCTCCGAATCGGCACGACATCGACCGATGGGTCGCCCGATGGGCGATAATGTGCCCGGGGTCTGGGGTAGACTATCGCGCTCGCGGGCTTGCGCGCGCGGATCTCAGCGGAATCGGCGCGAACGGGCGGCGGGCGGGTACAGCGACAGCCATGCAGATGAGAGTTGGACGACGTGAACTGGATTGACTTCGTATTCATCGGCCTGGTGGCCCTGTCGGGGCTGATCAGCCTTTATCGCGGTTTCGTGCGCGAGGTCTTCTCGCTGGTGACCTGGATCGTGGCGATCTGGGTGGGCGTGCGCTTTGCCGGGGATGCCGCCGCCTACCTGCCGGCCGCAGTCAGCGACGAAACCCTGCGCCTGGGGATCGGCTTTGCGGTGCTGTTCATCCTGATCCTGATCGTGGGCGCCCTCGCCGGAATCATCGCCACGCGGCTGGTCCGTGGCACCGGCCTGAGCGGTACCGACCGCTCGTTGGGTGTCGTGTTCGGGTTGTTGCGGGGGGTGCTGATCGTGGCGCTGCTGGTCTTCGTCGCCTCGCTGACGCTGATACCCGATGAGCCCTGGTGGCAGGAGAGCCGGCTGGTTCCTGAATTCGAACGTATCGTGGGCTGGGTGCTGGACCTGCTGCCGGAGGGGATCCAGGAACGACTGCGCGACCTTCCCGATGAAGTCGATCCCGGACAGGGAAGCTAGAGACCCACTGGAGTTCTGCTATGTGTGCAGTTGTCGGCGTAGTCGGTACCGCGGCGGTGAACCAGTTGCTCTACGACGCGATGCTGGTGCTCCAGCATCGGGGACAGGATGCCGCCGGTATCGTGACCTCCGATGAACAGGGGCGTCTCCACCTGCGCAAGGACAACGGTCTGGTGCGGGACGTGTTCCACGCGCAGCACATGCGGGGTCTGATCGGCAACATGGGTATCGGGCACGTGCGCTACCCGACTGCCGGGACATCGAGTTCCGCCGAGGCGCAACCGTTTTACGTGAACTCCCCCTTTGGCATCACGCTGGGCCACAACGGCAACCTGATCAATGCGCGGGAGCTGAAGCAGGCCCTGTTTGCGACGGATCGCCGGCACATCAATACCGACTCCGATTCGGAGATCCTGCTCAACGTCTTCGCCCAGGAACTGCTGCGCTTCCTGGACAATGGCCTGAACGCCGAGTCCGTCTTCAACGCCATCGTCCGGGTCCACCAGCGCGCCCAGGGTGCGTATGCAGTCGTGGGCATGATCGCCGGGCGCGGGCTGGTGGCGTTCCGGGATCCCTTCGGCATCCGGCCGCTGGTCTATGGCCGTCGCGAGACCGCGGATGGCGTCGAGTGGATGGTGGCCTCAGAGAGCGCGGCGCTGGATTCGCTGGGCTTCGAACTCGAGCGCGACCTGGCCCCGGGAGAAGGCATCTTCATCACCCCGGACGGTGAGGTCGCGACGCGCAGCTGTGCGCCGAACCCGACGCTCAACCCCTGCATCTTCGAACACGTTTATTTCGCGCGCCCCGATTCGGTGATCGACAACGTCTTCGTGCACCGCGCGCGGATGCGCATGGGCACCCGGCTGGGACAGAAGGTCCGGCGCATCTGGCCGGACCATGACATCGACGTCATCGTGCCGATCCCCGATACCGGGCGTACCGTGGCCCTGGAGATGGCGCACGAGCTCGGCATCAAGTACCGCGAGGGGTTCATCAAGAACCGGTATATCGGCCGCACTTTCATCATGCCGGGGCAGACGCGGCGGCGAAAATCGGTGCGGCAGAAACTGAACGCGATCGGGCTGGAGTTCCGGGACAAGAACGTGATGCTGGTGGACGATTCCATCGTTCGCGGAACCACCTCGCGCGAGATCGTGCTGATGGCGCGCGAAGCCGGGGCGCGCAAGGTCTATTTTGCGTCGGCGGCGCCGCCGGTGCGGTTCCCGAACGTCTACGGCATCGACATGCCCGCCGCCAGCGAACTCATCGCCCACGATCGCGACGAGGAGGGGGTCTGCACCGCCATCGGTGCCGATCGGCTGATCTATCAGGACCTGGACGACCTCGTCGCCGCGGTGCAGCGGGGCAACCGTTCCATCGAGAAATTCGACTGCTCCGTGTTCACCGGCGAATACGTGACGGGGCTGGCGCCGGACTACCTGGACTATCTGGCCTCGCTGCGCGCCGATGCGGGCATGCCCGAGGCGGAGCCCGTGGCCGGCGAGGTCCTGGACCTGGCGAACAAGAAGTAGCGGCCGTCCGGCGTGCAGCCGGCGGCTTTTGGGGTGATCGATGGTGGAGCCTCCTGAATGGTTGGACGCGGTCGTTGCCGATGCCCTGGTGCGTGAACCGCAGGGCTGGGGCCGGCCGCTGCTGGTCGTGCGCGCGGACGAGCAGCGCCTTTATGTCTGCGAGGGCGGGCGGGCGCCCGAGGTCTTCCCGGTGTCCACGTCGGCCCGCGGTATCGGCAATCGCGACGGCAGCCTGCAGACGCCTCGCGGCCTGCACCGGATCGCACAGCGTATCGGCGACGCGGCACCGGCTGGGACCATCTTCCGCGGCCGGACCGACACCGGCGTGATCGCCGACATCCTGACCGACCCCGATGCACGCAGTACCGGCGACCGAATCACCTCGCGTATCCTCTGGCTGGAGGGCCTGGAGCCCGGCATCAACCGGGGTGGGGATGTCGATAGCTTCGCCCGGTACATCTACATCCACGGCACCGACGAGGAGGGGCGGATCGGTTCGCCCGCATCGCATGGTTGTATCCGGATGCGCAATCAGGACCTGATCGGATTGTTTCCCCGGGTGCCTCTGCATTCGCTGGTCGTGATCCTCGAGCGGGTGTCTTGAGGCTTCGGCGTTCTTGATTAGCGTGAGAGTCACAGCCCTGTAGGTCGGGTTAGCGCAGCGTAACCCGACGGCGTCCCGGGGACGCCGCTATTTTGCGCCCATGGGTGGGGTGCGAGGCCCGTCGGGTTACGCCCTTTGGGCTAACCCGACCTACAGTTTGCGGCTTTTCATCCTAAGGGGTGGCGCGCTGCGA
>Ga0114946_10000666_pt1 | contig 23040 bp, 22 predicted proteins | sample WalLakDeSediment_FD_88676 | JGI IMG/M metagenome (GOLD analysis project Ga0114946, IMG submission 88676) | Lake sediment microbial communities from Walker lake, Nevada to study Microbial Dark Matter (Phase II) - Walker Lake 11/02/13 Deep Sediment | ecosystem: Environmental > Aquatic >...
GATGGTGATGGCGATGGTGACGGCGATGGTGACGGTGACGGTGACGGCGACGGCGACGGCGACGGTGATGGCGACGGTGATGGCGACGGTGATGGCGACGGCGACGGCGACGGCGATGGCGACGGCGATGGCGATGGCGACGGCGACGGCGACGCTCTGATCGGCTGCTCCGACGGCCAGCGCGAGGGCTTCGTGGACCTCGACACCTATCCCGACATCGCAGGCTGCTCCGGCGGCTGGTCGGTCCCCAGCATCGTCGACACCTTCGCGCCCGCCTGCGGCCAAGTATCGGGCGACGACAGCGACAACCCCAGCGGGCAAGGCTGCAACGTCGCGGATCTGTGCGAGGTCGGCTGGCACGTGTGCACTGATCCCGCCGACGTCATGGCGAGCTCACCAACCGGCTGCATGGGCGCGACGCAACAGGACGATCCGACGCTGTTCTTCGTGCAGCGTCAGTCGGGTCCGGGCAACGCTGGGTGCGGCGAGGGTGCCAACGATCTGTTCGGATGCGGCAACCACGGTGCGGTGCCCAACGTCAACTGCACGCCGCTCGACCGCTTCTCCGGCAACCTGTGTGGCGCAATTGGCGCGCCGTGGATGTGCGGCAACGACGGCTTCGCTGAGGCCAGCAACGTGACCAAGGGCGATTCAGCGGTCGGTGGCGTGCTCTGCTGCCGCGATTAACTCGACTGAAGCGCAGGGCCGGTGATCGCCGCAGTCAAAAGCTGGGCGATCGCCGGCGGGCTCGAGCCCGGGTTGAGCGACAGCTGCAAGCTCACCCGCCCAGCGAAGCTGCTAAGCTGCGACCCGCATGGCCAGGACGGACCTCACGGGCGCGAAGATCCAGCATGCCTTCGCCGCGGACGCGAGCGGCAAGGACTTCGAGGAGTTCTTCCGCCGCCTGCTCGAGACTGAGCGAAGCCTGCGTCACGAGGTCGGTACCGCGGAGATCCACGGACCGACGAAGTCCGGGAAGGCCGATGGTGGCAAAGACTGCATCTTCACCGTCGGCGGAGCCCCGCGTACGCCACGGGCCGAGTTCGAGGAGCCGCTGACCTGGGACGAAGCAGGCAAGAATATTTATTATAGCATCAAGACCGGCAGCAACTGGAATCAGAGCGTGCATGCGGATATCGGCTACAGCGGTTGGCTCACCGATAGTTCGAAGTACAAGGACACGGACCCGAAGCCACCCAAGAGCGGTGAAGTGCTCGCCCATGCCCGGCGGGCCGTACACTCGCTTGATACGTGGTGTATCGCCGCGCAGTGACCCGATGATCGCATCGCGCTCGGGATCGTGCTCGAATGCGGGGGGCTGGCGATTGGGGGTGATGCGACGCGCCCACTGCTCGAAGGACATCAACGCCCGAGGTTCGGTTGCGCCGAGAGCTCGGATGACGTCGGTGCTCAGCGTTGGATCGTGGCCCTTGATGAAATCGGCGAGATGGTTACCATCGATGAGCGCGAGCTGATCTCGCAGCTGCGAGCGCAGCTGCCGGCCTGCATGTTCCAGCCAAAATCCCAGCAGCTCGGCGACATCATCGAGGAATGATCGACCCCCGTCGGTCTGCTGGCTGAGGACGAACACATAACGGCGGCCAGCCGCGAGATGCTCGAGCAAGTCCGCGGACGGCCGCTTGATTTTGGGTCCAGGAGGGGAACCATCGGCTTGGAAGCGATACGCTTCGTTGCCAAGCTCGGTCTTGATGCTGGTTTTCCACTTGTCTCCACCCTTGCACGAGTACCAGGTCTCCCCAGCCTCGTCCCAGGTCAAGGGGTCCCGGTCCTGTCCGCGGGATCGCTCCGGAGCATCGACGACGGTCAGGACGAGGTCGCGTTGTCCGTCCCCCTGGTACCGTTTGAGCGGCCCATCGAGCCGCGCGGACGGTGCATGCCGCTGTCGCCGCTCATGGTCGAGCAGCTCCCTGACGAAGCTCTCGAACGCCTTGTCACGGCGAAAATCGGCCCCGGCGATGGTCCCGCCGTTGATGTCGGACAGCAGCATGGCTGACTCGATCGTAACAGCCGTGCTCACGGGCGTCGACGACGGGCCGGCACGCTCGCCGTCTACGCTCCAGCCCTGATCAACACCAAGCCACGCAGCTCGCCCTCGGATCGGATCTGCACGGCGGCCGTCGGCCCGAGCGCGTAGCCCTGCTCGATCGCCGCGCTCGCGGCGAGCAGCGCCAGCGCCCCGCTCGCGACCCCCAGCTCCCCGGTCGAGGCCGCCGGCCACATGACCGGCAGGCGCTCGCGTCGGGTCTGGTAGCAGCGCGCGTGGGTGTGGCTGACCTCCCAGGCGTCGTAGCGCTCGCCGTTGAAGTTGCCGGCGACGAAGTCGATCTCGCCCTCCGGGAAGCCGGCGGCTTCGATCGCTACGCCAAACGCCTCGACGAAGGCGTCGCCCACGGAGCGTCGGCCTTCGAGCACGGTCTGCTCCTCGTAGCCCAGGCCGAGGCCGCGGATCTCGACGCCGCCGGGGCTCGGGCCGACGACGACGAACGCGGCGCCCTCGCCGGGGACCAGCCCCTGGGCGCGACCGGGGCCGAGCAGCCGCTGATCGCTGGCGAGCCGATCGATCTCGGGCTTGCGCAAGAGCGAGTCGGCGCCGCCGAGGATGCAGCGCGTCGCCTGGCCAGCGCTGCACAGCTCGCGGGCGTGGGCGAGGGCCTCGACGATCCCCGCGGCGCCGGTTCGAACGATCCGCGAGCGCTCGGACAGCGGGTGACCCACCAAGCTCGCCAGCCTCGCGAACAGCTCGGCGTCCTCGAACTCGGCCAGCGGGTGCCCGCGGTGAGCCTCGGGGACCTGCCAGACCAGCGGCGTCTCGGGGGTCAACGAGCACTCGCGCAGGGCTCGGCCGGCGAGGTTCAACAGCCACTCGCGATCGTCCGCGCGCAGGCGAGGATCGGCCGAGACCCGGGCGCCGACCTGGGGCTCGTCGTCCTCGAGCAGCTGCGCTTCGATGGGTGAGAACCGCTTGATGCCGGCACGGATCGCCGCGCAGGTCTGCGCCGCCGTGAGCCCGACGGCGGTCACGGCCCCAGAGCCAAGGATCGCGAGGGTGTCAGCCATGGTCATCAAAAAAAGCAGCGCGGGAGTTCGGCCTGGGCTCGGAGATCGACGTGGCACTTGCCGGCCCGCTTGGCCTTGATCCACGCCGGCGCGACGTGGCCCAAGACGATCTGCGCGAGCGGCTTGCGGCGCGGCTCCATCGCGATCGTGAACCGCCCGGTCAGGATCACCGTGCGCCGCTCGGCCTCGATCTCGACCGTGTCCACGCGCAGCTCGGCGCGCTCGAGCCGATCTTCGTAGACGAGGTGCACGGGGACATCGAGGGTCGGCAGGCGAAAGCACCACTCGCCCTCGGGGGTCAGGTTGACCAGCCGCACCACTTCGCCGCCGATCGGGTCGCCGCCGATCGGGTGGTCGAGCTGCTGATCGATCGGCGCCGATTGATTGAAGGCCGGATCGAAGTCGCGGGGCGCCAGCGGCCAACGGCGGCGCTTCCAGGCGTCGTCGAAGGTCCCGGCCAAGCTCCGCCGGGGCAACCACGCGCGCCCGATCGTGGCCAAGCCCGCCGGCGCCGAGCGGCCGCTCGGGTGGGTCAAGGCGGCGCTCGGGTCCTCGACGTTGGGCAGCTCGCTGCCGACCTCGGGGTCGGACGATCGCGCGCGCTCGTAGCCGATGCCCACGGGGTTGCGCTCGTCGACCTGCGTGGGCGTGCGCGTGCCTCCGTAGGCCCGCTCCCAGCCCAGCGGCATGATCGAAAACGGCGTCGGGGCGCCGGGCTGCTCGCCGTCCCACAGCCGATCGCCGGTCACCTGCAAGCGCTTGCGCAGCTGCGATCCCAGCTCGAGCTCGACCACGAGCTGCTCGACCACGCGCCCCGGCGGCGCGTAGGCCATGGCCTCGACGACCACGTCCATCCGCGGCTTGAACAGGGCGAGGTCGCTGTCCCAGCGCGGCCACCCGCGCTTGGGGTCCCCGCGAAATTCATCGCAAAGCCGCGGCTCGACGGGCGCAGGGGCCAGCGCGGGCGCACCGTCCTCGCCGACGACGAAGCTGGCCTTGACCACGACCAACACGACCTCGCCGCCGCGGCCGTTGGGCAGCACGCAGTGCTGCGCCGCGAACGGGGTGCGGTTGATCAAGCTCGCGGTCACGCCCATCAGACCCAGCCTCCGTCGCCGTCGAGGCCGACCGGCCAATACGGCAGGGCCGTCAGGATCGTCGCCCAGCTGGCGTGGCGACCGTCTCGCAGCCAGCCGAGCAACAGCTGCTCGGGCCCGACGCTGGCCGCGGCCCGCGACGCGCTCGGCAGCGCCCCGTTGATCTCCTCGCAGACCGCCCAGTACGCCTGGATCACGCCGAGCACCCGAGCGTGCGCGGCCGGCCCGATCGGGTGGCTCGCGTAGCAATCGGCGACCGCCTCCTCGTCGCTCATGCCCCGCGCCGAGCGATCGTCGAGCGCCCGCGTCCACCAGCGCTCAGCCTCGACGAGCGCCGGCTCGAGGTCGCGCAGGTACGCGTAATGGGCGAAGCGGTGAAACTCCGAGGCCTGGTCGAGGCCGACCGGGGCGAGCGGGTCGCGGCGCAGATCCTCGGCCGCGCCCAGCAGCCGCTCGAACCCTCGGACAACCCCGTGCCGCCGGGCCATGTCGAAGTTCCGCACCCGGCCCAGCTTGGGCTCGTTGATTTCGATGTCGCGCAAGCACGGCCGGGGCTGCGGTTCGACGCCGACCGGCGACAGGATCAGGCGGACCATCTCGCGGTAGCGCACCGGAGCCTCGACTTGGAGCCGATCGATCAACAAGCGCTCGGGCGCGAGCGGGATCAAGCTGCACGGCCGGGCCTCGGGATCCGAACCCCAGGCCGCGTCGTCATCGAAGCGCGGCGCCGCACCACCGGGCGCGAGCTGGGTGGCCGCGCTGAACCGCCGGTGATAGTCGCGGTAGATCGCGAGGATCCGGGGGTGCGACGCGAGGCCCCCGGGCCAGCGCAGGCGCAGCTGCTTGCGCGGGTAACGGGCCACGAGCCGCGCCCACCACGGGCCGACCTGCGTGAACGCGTGCTCGAGCTCGGCGCAGTAGCCGGCGTAGATCGCCGCGATCGCTGGTTCGAGTTCGACCATGGTGACTGCTAGCCTGGGCCGGGCTTTTGCGTGGCGATCAAGCGCAGGAGCTCGGCTTGATGGACGAGCTCGGTCTCGGGGTCGTCGTCATCGAAGTCGTTGTCATCGGGCTCGAGGTCCTGAGCTCGATCCCCGACGAAGCCGACGTGGCCCGCGGACGCCCCCGCAGCGCGTGCAGGACGACGAAGCGGCGCATGCTTGGGCGCGAATCGAGCGACGACCGGCTGCGGCTCGAGCGGCTGTGGAGCGGGCGGGAGCACGATCGTTCGGTCGACGGGGGCCTCCATGCTGCGCGCCGGCCCGGCGCCCGGGGCTGGCGTGAACAGCTGCTCGGTGGTCATGAACTCGGTCGCCGGCTCGGGCTCACCAAACAATTCGTCGTCGGTCAGGAACGCCGTCGCTACCTCGTGCTCGTCGGCGTCCGGGTCGGGCTCACGCTGGCCGAAGAGCTCGGCGTCGGTCAGGAATTGGGTGGGCACATCCGGGCTCATGAACTCGGTCCGCGGCTCCTGGTAGGCGGGCGCCTGGGCCATCATCGATCCGACCGGTGGGTAGCCGGGCAGCGCCGCATACTGGCCGCTCGCGAGCTGGCGTTGGCGGCTGCGCTTGCGCGCCTGGCTGCGCGTCCACAACGACCACGCCACGAGCATGCTCGAAAGCACCCCGAGCACGCTCGCGCCGATGAGGACGTAGATGCCCATCTCCCATCCTTCGGTTAGACCCGGGCCTTGGCTACGTCAACCCAATCCGACCATTTGCGCCGGTCAAGCGCATTATTATCCGAAAGATCAGCCATAGCCGAGCCCGCCGTGCTTCCGGTAAGATGCGCGACGCGACTGCCATGAGCCTGAGCCCGACCGACCTCATCCAGCTCGATCGCGTCCTCGCCCTCGCCCTCGCCAACGAAGCCCGCGGCGGCCTCCCGGTCGGCGCGCTCGTCAGCCTCGCTGGCGACATCATCGCCGAAGGTGCGTCCGAGGTCCCGGGCCCGCCCTATCACCCGGGCCGCCACGCGGAGATCCAGGCGCTCGCGGGGGTGCCCACCTCGCTGTGGCCCCGGGCCGGCGAGATGACGGTGGTCACCACCCTCGAGCCCTGCTTGATGTGCTTCGGCGCCTGCTTGCTGCACGGGATCGGCCGCATCGTGTTTGGCGCCCTCGACGAGCGCGGCGGCGCTCGGTTCATTCGCGGGCACCTGCCGCCCTACTACGCGACCACCGGCGGGCCCGCGTGGGTCGGCCCTTGCGATCCGGGGCGCTGCGACCCCCTCTATCACCGGACCGATCAGGCGTTCGCTAGCTTGCCTTGCGGGATCGCCAAGCCCGCCAAGCCGTGATCGAAACGTGGCGCTCATGGCACAGCCCACCCGTGCCCCCCATCGACTTGAACAACCTTCGGTGCTCGCTCCGGTTCTCGAGCTTCTCACTCGCCTGCCTCGGGCTCGCCGGCATCGCGACGGCGTGCGGCTCCAACGACAGCCCCCCGTCGGCCGACGAGCAGCTCCTCGGCGGCGACGCCGAGTGGCCCGAAGCGCCGATCCCCAAACCTGGGGGCAACGGTGAGCCCGCCAACGACAGCGGCGGCGACGACGAGGGCGGGGCCTCGACCGGTGGCCAAGGCGGCGACGGCGACGGCGACTCCTGGGGCGATGAGGGCAACGGCGACGGCGACGGCGACACCGACACCGGCGACGGCGACGGCGACGGCGAGTTCATGTGTCTCGACCCAGGCGAGGGCCTGACTTGCGGCGACCAGCCCGATGTATGCGAAGCGGTCCCGACCGTCGAGCCGGTCGTCGAGATCATCGCGTGCTGCACCGACGAGGACTGCGGGTGCGCGGACGGCCTGTGCTCGAGCAGCCCGTGCGTGGCCGACGGCTGGTGCGACTGCAACTGCCCCATGGGCATCGATCCCGACTGTGAATTCGACAGCTGCGCGCTGCCGGCCGCGGGCGACGAGGACGCCGTCGTATGCCCGACCTCGACCGATCCGGTCGTGCTCTACATGAGCAACGATGACAGCAACTCGCAGGCCTCGCCGGCCTTCGTCCGCCGGCTCGTCGCGGACAAGACCCTGGTCAAGGCCAGCAACATCCGCATCTACGAATTCCTCAACTACTACGATCTCACCTACGCGAGCCCGACCGATAGCCGCGCCAAAGTCGGCATCCAGATGCGCCGGACCAACCAGGACACCGGCGAGTTCACCTTGCTGCTCTCGGCCCAGGGCCAGCGGCTCGAGCCCGAGCAGCGCCCGCGCTTCAACCTGTCTTACTCCCTCGACATGTCCGGCTCGATGAGCGGCGAGCCCATCGCCTTGCTCAAGGACACGGTCCGAGCCACCGCCAGCCAGTTGCGCGCCGGCGACACGATCTCCATGGTCGGCTGGGACACCCTGCAATCGACCTTGCTCGACGGCCACGTCGTCAGCGGACCCAACGATCCAACCGTGCTCGCGGCCATCGAGCAGGTCGAGGCCGGCGGCGGCACCAACCTCCACTCCGGGCTGGTCAGCGCCTACGCGCTCGCCCACGACCACTACATCGACGACGGCATCAACCGCGTGATCATCATCAGCGACGGCGGGGCCAACGCCGGGATCACCGACATCGAGCTGATCGCCGCCGAGGCCAACGAACAAGACGGCGCAGGCATCTACCTCATCGGCGTCGGCGTCATCGACTCTTGGAACAGCTACAACGACGAGCTCATGGACGACCTGACCGACGCGGGCAAGGGCGCCTACTTGTTCATCGACTCCCCCCACGAGGCCGAGCGGATGTTCGCCGACCCGATCCGGTTCTTGGCCAACACCACGGTCGCCGCCCGCAACGTCCAGATGCAGCTGACGATGCCCTGGTACTTCGGCATCAAGGAGTTCCACGGCGAGGAGTACAGCGCCGATCCGGCCGAGGTCGAGCCCCAGCACCTCGCCTACAACGACGCCATGAGCTTCCACCAGATCATCCAAAGCTGCGATCCCGACGCGCCCCGGGCCAACGACACGATCAAGGCCCTGGTCAACTACCTCGATCCCGACACCCTCGAGCCACGCAGCGACGAGTACGAGACCACCCTCGCCGAGCTCGTCACCGCCAACGCGAGTCAGCTCTACAAGGGCGACGTGATCGTCAGCTACGCCAAGGCCTTCATCGCGATCGACGCGATGATCGGCGAGCAACAGACCGACGAGGCCATCGCGACCGCGGCGGCCATGGTCGAGTGGCTCGAGCTCGCAGCCACGACCCTCGCCGACGCCGAGATCGCCGAGATGGTCGAGGTCATGGACGCCTACCGGCTCGTGCTCATCCACCACTTTGGCTGAGCGGCTCAGGCCTTCGCGCCGAGCTCGATGACCAGGTAGCCGCCCGACTTCTCGTCCTTGTTGATCACCAGCAGCTCGCGCTCGGACGCGTCTTCGAGGAGGTGATTGAAGCTGCGGTAGCCGTGGTAGCTCTCCGAGAAGTTCGGCCGCTTGCGCTTGATCGCCTGCTTGACCATCGAGCCCCACAGCTTGCCGGGCCGATCGCGGAACATCGCCTCGATCGTATCGAGGGTCAGCTCGATGGCCTCGTCCCTGCGCTGGGCCTCGCTCTTGCCCCCGCCGGACTCCTTCGGCTCGCGCTTGCTGCTGGTCTTGCTGCGCGGGCGCTTGGGCTTGTTCTCGCGGACCAGGTCATCGTAGTAGATGAACTCGTCGCAGTTCTCGACCAGCAGATCGCTGGTCGACTGGCGCACGCCGATGCCGATCACCGCCTTGTTGTTCTCGCGCAGCTTGCTGACGAGCGGGGAGAAGTCGCTGTCGCCGGTGATCAGCGCGAACACCCCGACGTGGGCCTTGGTGTGGGCGAGATCGAGGGCGTCGACGACCATGCGAATGTCCGCAGAATTCTTGCCCGCGAGCCGCACGTGGGGGACCTCGACGAGCTCGAAGCCGCGCTCGTGGAGGTTTTGCCGGTCGGACTTGTAGCGGCTCCAGTCGCAGTAGGCCTTGCGCAAGACCACGTTGCCGCGCTCGAGCAGGCGCTCGAGCACCAGGTTCATGTCGAACTTCTCGAACTTCGCGTCACGAGCACCAAGCGCGACGTTCTCGTAGTCGGCGAAGACCGCGATGTTGGGGGTGTCGCTGCCGGGGTAGGCCATGCTCGGAGGGCGTACCACACTCCTGGGCCGGCTTGCTCGGCCGACCGGCGCGCAGCGCCTCGGCGCGCGGGCGTATCCTCACACCATAGCCGTCCACGGCAAGCTCAGGCGGGCCGCCGCATTGATAATCCCGACCATCGAATAGGTCTGCGGAAAGTTCCCCCACAGCACCCCGGTCAGCGGATCAATGTCCTCCGACATCAGCCCGAGCTTGGTCCGCCGGGCCAAGATCCCCTCGAACATCGCGCGCGCCTCGGCGACCCGGCCAATCTGGGCGAGCGCGTCAATGTACCACAGGCTGCACACGATAAACGCGTTTTGCGGCGCGCCAAAATCGTCGGGCTCCGAATAGCGCAGCAGATAATCCCCGCGCCGCAGCTCGGCGCCGATCGCCTCGACCGTCGAGACAAACCGCGGGTCGGTCGGCGCCAAGAACCCGACCTCGCCCATCAGCAGCACGCTCGCGTCGAGGTGCTTGGACCCGTAGGCGCCCGTGAACGCGCGCTGCTCCGGGTCCCACGCCCGCTCGATCAGCGTCGCCTTGACCCGCTCGGCGTTCGCCCGCCAATAGCTAGCGCGATCGTCGAGGCGCAGGTGATTGGCGATCTTGGCGAGCCGGTCGCACGCCGCCCAGGTCATCAGCACCGACGAGGTGTGGACCCGCGCCCGGGTCCGATACTCCCAGATCCCCGCGTCCGGCATGTCGGCCAGCGCGACCCCACGCTCGCCGACCTCCTCGAGCTGCTGAAACTCCCGGCGGCCGGCCGGACGCAGCAGCCGCGTGTCAAAGAACGCCTGCGACGAGGCCAGGACGATGTGCCCGTAGACGTCGTGCTGGTGGTGCTGGGCCGCCTGGTTGCCCTCGCGCACCGGGACCCCGCCGGCGTAGCCCGGCAGGTGGCTGATCTCGCGCTCGTGCAGGTCGGTCTCGAGCCCGACCCCAAACACCGGCTGCACGTGGCCGCCTTCGCTCAACGCGGTGATGTTCGCGAGGTAGCCCAGGTAGTGCTCGAGCGTGCCCGTCGCCGACAGCCGGTTGAGCGCGGTCACGGTAAAGTAGGCGTCGCGCAGCCAGCAATAGCGGTAGTCCCAGGTCCGGCACGAATTAGCGTGCTCGGGGATCGAGCTGGTCACCGCCGCGACGATGCCCCCGGTGTCCTCGTTGACGCACAGCTTGAGGGTGATCGCCGCGCGGGTCACCGGCTCTTGCCACTCGAGCGGGATCGCCAGGCTCCGCACCCATTCGCGCCAATAGTGGCGGGTCTCGATCTCCCAGGTCTGGGCCAGGCGATCGGGCGCGTCGCTGAGCGGCTCGTCGGGCCCGGCGATCAAGAAGATGTCGCGATCGAGGCGAAAGGTGGTCTCGTCGTATACAAAGGACACCGGCGCGTTGGTCGTGACCCGAAAGCCGGCGTCGCCCCCGTCGAAGCTGATGTGATTGCTGCCCCGCCGGGCGACCTGCGGGCGCTCGCCCCAGCCCTGGGTCGGGTTGATGCGAATGGTGATCCGCGGGCTCCCGCTCAGCGGGCGGATCCAGCGGACATGCGTCTGCGGGCGCATGACCCGGCCGCGCGCGTAAAACCGCGGGGCGAAGTCGAGGATCTCGACGCTGTCGCCGTCGTGCGCGAACAAGGTCGTGCGCAGGATCGGCGTGTGCAGATCGTAGGCTTGGGCGGCGTGCGCGAAGCCGACGAGGTCGACGGCGTATTCACCGGTGCCGCCGAGCAGCCGGCAAAACACCGGATCACCGTCGACCCGGGGCAGGCACTGCCACACGACCCGCCCGCGCGCATCGATCAGCGCCGCGAAGCTCGAATTGCCGATCAGCCCGAGCTCGAGCGACGGCCCGTCATCGTCCGTTACTGCTCGCACGCCAGCGCCCCTCGTTGCGGCCCGAGCGGCGCTGGCCGGCTGATCCGCCGGCGCGGCGGCGCCGACTTCGGGCGCGGGAGCAGCTCGAGGAACGCCTCGACCCACGCGAAGATGTCGGCCCGCCGAATCGAGCGGCGCAGCGCCGACATTCGCTTCGCCCGGGCCGGCCCGGCCATGGTCAGGGCCTCGTGAATCGCGTTGGCGGTCTGCTCGACGTCGTGCGGGTTGACCAGCACGCAATGCTCGCCAAGCTGCGCCGCGGCCCCGGCGAACTCGCTGAGGACCAAGACCCCGTCGTCGTCCAAACAACACGCGCAATATTCCTTGCAGATCAAGTTCATCCCATCCTTGAGCGAGGTGACCAGGGCCACCTCGCTCGCGCGGTAATAGGCGAGCAGCTCGACCTCGTCGAGGCTGCGATACATGTACTGGATCGGGTTCCAGCCCGGCTCCCCATATTTCCCGTTGATCGCCCCGATCATCCGCTCGATCTCCTGCTTGAGCGCCGCGTAATCCTCGATCTCGACCCGGCTCGGGATCACGATCTGCACGAGCGTCACGCCCCCGCGCAGCTGCGGGCAGCGCTCGAGCGCCAGATCGAAGGCCGCGAGCCGCTGCGGGATGCCCTTGCTATAATCGAGGCGATCGAGGCCGAGGATCAGCTGCTGCCCTGGCATTCGCGCCTCGATCTGCGCCCGGGCCTCGCTCACGTCGGCGCGCGCGGCCCGGCTAGCGAAGCCGCGAAAGTCGATGCTGATCGGGGCCACCGCCACGACCACGCTGAGCCCGCCGCCCTCGATGGACCGCACACAACGGCGGGCGCCGCTGCCCTCGACGACCAGGTCGAGGCGCAGGCGCTCGACGCAGCTCACGAAATTGTCGAGATCCCGCTCGGTCTGAAACCCGACCAGGGAGTAGGCCAGCAAGCCGTCGAGCAGCTCGTCGCGGCGGGGCAAGGTCGCAAATAGATCGACGGCCGGAAACGGGATGTGCAAGAAGAACCCGAGCTGCCGCTCGACGCCCGCGTCACGCAGACCCGCGGCGACCCGGATCAGGTGATAGTCGTGGACCCACACCAGGTCGTCGGGCCGGGTGCGCTCGGCGACCACCTGCGCGAACTTGCGATTGACCGCCTCGTAGTGCCGCCAATAGATCGGCTTGAACCGGCACCGGTCCGGCTGGTCGTGAAACAGCGGCCAGAGCACCTCGTTGGCGAAGCCCTGGTAATAGTTCTCGACCTCCTCGGCGCTCAGCGGGACCTGCTCGAGCCGGCACCCGAGCGCGCCCGCGGCCTCGGCGAGCAGCGCCCGCGCGTCGCCCCCGCCCGGCTCCCCGACCCAACCTATCCATGATCCGCCGTTCGCCGCCAGCACCGGCGACAGCGCCGAGACCAGCCCGCCGGAGCCCGGCACGGCCCGCGCGCGACCATCGGCGGCTCGCTCAATTACCACGGGCAGTCGGTTGGACACGACCACGAGTTGTTGGTTGGTGTTGGACATCGGATCCCGGCGCAGGATCGCTGCGCGCTCAACTCCACAGGCCTCGCGATTCGGCGCGAGCCATCCGCGAGCGCTGTGGGCCCTCCGCCTCGACCAGCAATGCAGTATCCGTACCCGCGGCCGCCGGCGGGACGGTCGCGACCGACGCCGCTGAACCGCGCTTGGTGCAAGGCTTGCACTGCTAGGCCGCGGAGACCAGTTATGGCCAAGGCATCAGCAAAAATCAAAGGTACCGCCAGCCAGATCGGCGCCGCGTTGAGCGGCAAGGTCGGCGTCCTCAACACCCTCGAAGGCGAGCACAGCGAAGTCGCCTCGTTGATGAAGAGCGTCATCGGCAGCAAGAGCGCCGAGCAGCAGCGCGAGCTCTACGAGGAGATTCGTCAAGAGCTGCTCATTCACACCCAGGGCGAGGAGCAGGGCCTCTACGCCCAGTGCAGGGCCCACGAGTCCACCCGCAACCTCGCCGACAAGGCGATCCAAGATCACATGGAGATCAAGCGGCTGCTCTCGACCCTCGACGAGACCGACGTCGGGACGGCGCAGTGGGACGAAAAGTTCCACGCGCTCAAGAGCGCCGTCGAGACCCACGTCGAGTTCGAAGAGCAGCGCTTGTTTCCCACGGTCAATGACACATTCAGCAGCGACGCGCTGCGCGACCTCGACGGGATCTACAAGTCGCTGCGCAAGCGGATCGAACAAGGCGGCGAACAACTCGACCCGGCCGCGTAGGCCGGCCGGCCACCCACCCAACCCACCTAGCGAGGCGGGCTCCCCACGTGGGAGCCCGCCTCGCTGTTTGGTTGCAGTTTGGTCAGGGGGGTCTCAGCCCTGCGGTCCCGTCAAAGTCGACCCCGGCGACGGGCGCCAAGCAGGGCGCCGACGCCAAGCAGCAAGCCGCCATAGGCGAGCGCGCCCGGCTTGATTCGGGCGAGCGCCCGCACGATCGCCACGACCGGGAGCTTGAGCCCCGGATCGTCCATGATCTGCGCCCGCGCCCGGCGAGCGGCGACGCGGCTGACCACGGTCGCGACGCCCACGAGCACGGTAAGCGCCAGCGGCAAGGTCACCCGCAGGTGAAAGCCCGCGCGGCTACGCCACGCGCCGATCGTCCCGCCGATCGTCCCGGTCGCGGCGCGAATGTCCGTACCGAGCCGTTGTTCTTTGTGGCGAATCTGCGCCTCGAGCTCCGATTTACTCAGCTCGCGATGGGCGCCGTGACTCTCGAATCCGGTGTAGGGTTGGGTGTTCATGATGCCTCACTGACAGGCCGCCCGCGGGGCGGCATCGGCTCGAGCACATCGGCGGACACGGTCGCTCGCTTGTCGCCGGTGTCGATGAACTGCGGGCGGGTGAGCGCGAACACGCCGGCGCTCGCGAACAGCACGCCGCCGATGATCAACATGCCCCACCCGGCGTGGCCGAGCGCCGCGCCGATCCCAAGGGCCGCGGCGATCAGCATGAACAACGCGCCGATGCCCGCCGTGGCCAGCGCGATCGCGTTGCGAAGCAGGTTGTTGATCCACTTGTCGAGGAACTCGGACATCTCGATCTTCGCGTGCTCGAAGCGCAGCCTTAGCAGCTCGGCGAACTCGCGCGCGACCGTCCCGGTTTGGCTGGGCAACGACTCATCGCTAGTTGGAGTGACTTGTTTGATCTTCCGTTCGGGCATGATTCTCCAGGGGGGTTTTCGTTGATGAGGCTATTCGGTGGCCGGGATCAGCCCCGACGGGCCGACCTGCGGTCCAGGCGAAGGTTCGGATTGGGCCGGCGGCTTGGGCGGGGGTGAATCGACGCCCAGCTGGCGGAGCAGGGCCGCGCGCGTGCCCTCGTCGACTCCGCCCTCACGCGCGGCGTACGACGCGAACACCGAGGTCAGCAGCTGCTCACGCGCGCGCCGGCTGCGGCTGTTGGCGACCGCGAGCACGATGATTGCGATGATCGCTCCGAGCAGCAAGATGCCCAAGGCGGCGAACACCGCCCATCCAATCATCGAGGTCCGGCCCAAGATCCCTTGTTGCTCGGCGCGGTTATTCGCGCGGATGTCCGCCATCGCCTGATCGACGCCGAGCGCGGACTGGCGTGAGACCTCATGGATCATCGTGCCAATCGCGAGGCGCAGGTCGTCGTCGGCCAGGGCCGTGGCCAGCATCGGCGAGGCCTGCTCCGACATCTGCGCGAGGGTCGGGCGCAGATCTTCGTCGATCCCAGCGGCGAACGACGCGGTCATCGAGCGAACCATGGCCTGGGTGATGTCCGTCGCGACCAGCCGCGCGTGGGCACGATTGCGCTCCGACGAAGCCGACGCCAAGGCCCCGCTGATCGCGTCATCGACGATCCCGCGGGCGTCGGGCAGCTCACCGAGGCCCTCACGGACCCCGCCGACGACGCCCCGGACCGCCGAAGCCGTCATCTGTTCGAGGCCACCTTCGAGATCGTACTCGGTCGCCCCGCGCCCGACCCCGCGGACCATCGCCGCGCCCAGATCCTCAACCGAGCTTTGAAATTCCGGGCTGGCGGCGATCTGCTCGATCCGGCGGAGGGTCTCGCGGTCCTCGACGGTCTCGACCGCACCCTCGACCGCGGCCCCGGTCAGCTGCGCGGTGGCGGGGGCGCAAGCCGTAAGACTCAAGCTGGCGCAGATCCCAAAGAAACCGACTACGCGTGTGAGCGTTTGCATGCTCCAGGTCGCTTCAAAAATCGTGCGCGCTTAAAAATGCCTCGCGGTCGGCGGCTGGGCGCGCGCGCCCCCCGTGCCGAGTCGCCACACTCGGACGCCCGCTCCAGCGAATGGGTCGTTAGCGGCGCCGAATTACGCCACACGCAATTCGGTCCCCGGCGCCGCCGGAGGGATCGCTAATCTGATCATCAGCCTCGGCGTGAATGACCAGCGCGGTGCCGTCCCCGGCGACCAAGGACCACTCCCCCGTATCAGCGAGCGTCGCACCCGAGGCGACGACCGTGACCTCGACGGTCCCGTCCGCCGCGACCACGAGGTTGGGCAGATCGCCGGCGTGCGGGCCTTTGGGATCGGCGAGGCCGTGGCCTGCGTCGGTCGGGTTGAGGTGCGGGCCAGCGGACTCGAAGGTCGGGGGCGTGCACTCGCCGGTCTCGTGGATATGAAAGCCGCGCGGCCCCGGTGGGAGGTTGGTGCCCGAGACGCTAATCCGGACGCCGTCGTCGACCTCTTGTAAGATCGCCACGCCGACGACCCCGCCGTCTGCATCACGCAGCTCCGCGACGGCCTCGCGCGGGCCAACCTCACGCCGGCACGCCGGCAGCGCCGCCAACGAGATGATCAGCGCGGCAGCGGTGAACTTGATGTGTTGGTTCATAGCGCGGTGTTTCTAGCACCAACCGACCATCACTCGATGACTCGTCGCGACGCCACCGGCCGGGCCTCGACAATCTCCTGGCTCGTATGCAGTCGCATCAATTGGGCGATCCAGCTCGCGTGGGCTGCTAGCAACCCGTGGTGGTCGAGGATCAACGCGGGCCCGCGGATGGTCTCGGCGAGCCCGACCGCCGCGCGGCGCAGCTCCGCGAGCGCCTCGGCGCCGTGCGCGGCGACGAACACGAGCACCAGCTCGCCGTGGCCGGCCGCCGCGGCGCTCGAGCTCGTGAGCCCAGCGCACAAAACATCGTGGCCGCGCGCGGCCAAGCTCGCGGCGCAGCGCGCGGCGATCGGCCGGGCGTCGTGACTCGCGATCACGCTGACCTTCATCGCCGGCCCCCGTGGCCAGCGGGATTGGACTCGGCGCGAGTTCGAAGAGCAGTGCCGCGGCATCATGAAGCGATCGCGTCGGTCCGCCGCGACGGGCTAGCGCCGCTGAGCCGCCGGCTAAAGTCGTCGATGGTGAGCTGCAAGCCCTCGCGGATGCTCACGGTCGGGCGCCAACCGAGCCCCGCTCGCGCCCGGCTGATGTCCGGCCGCCGGCGAGTTGGGTCGTCGGCCGGCAGCGGGCCCTCGACGATCACCGAATCAGACCCGGTCGTCCTGACGATCAGCTCGGCGACCTGGCGAATCGTCAGCTCCTCGGGGTTGCCGAGGTTGACCGGCGCCGAGTCGCTCCAGATGTCCATCATCCGCACGAGCCCCTCGATCAGATCGCTGACGTAGCAAAATGACCGGGTCTGGCTGCCGTCGCCGTAAACGGTCAGCGGCTGGCCGCGCAAGGCTTGGCTCACGAAATTCGAGATCACCCGACCGTCACGCTCGTGCATCCGTGGCCCATAGGTGTTGAAGATGCGGGCGATTCGGACGTCGACCCCGTACTCGTGGGCGTAGGCGGTTGCGAGGGCCTCGCCGCAGCGCTTGCCCTCGTCGTAGCAGGCCCGCTCACCGATCGGGTTGACCCGGCCCCAGTAGCCCTCGGTTTGCGGGTGCTGCTCGGGATCGCCGTAGACCTCGCTGGTCGACGCGATCAGCAGGCGGGCGCCGACGAGCTGCGCGAGCCGAAGCATGTTGAGCGTGCCTTGAACCGCGGTCAGGATCGTCCCGACGCGGTCACGTAGGTACTGCACAGGTGACGCCGGACAAGCCATGTGAAAGATGGAGTCGACATCGAACCGGACCGCGCGCGCCACATCCGCCTCGATTACCCGAAATTGCGGACACGCCAAACGCTTGATGTTCTCGCGGCTGCCGGTCGAAAAATTGTCCAAGCAGGTGACCTCATGACCATCGCCCAAGAGCCGCTCACACAGGTGTGAACCGAGGAACCCCGCGCCGCCGGTGACTAGAATTCGCACGAACGCCAGCTGTTGCAAAGCCTGAACCAGCAGCCGCACATGGGGTCCAGCGGCGCTTGCCACGAGCGCGCGCTCGATTGACACGCTCAACCAGCCTCGAGCCAGCCGAGACCCGGCCTCGGTTGGGGAGGCTCAGGACCATTGGCACATCGATTGCACCCAGCCGCTGACGATGGCCAAGCGGATCTTAATCACCGGTGGAGCCGGATTTGTCGGCTCGCACGTGGCCGACGAGCTGCTCGAGCGCGGCTACCAAGTCCGGGCCCTCGACAACCTCTCGGAGCAGGTCCACGGGCCCCGAGCCGGGCGGCCCGCCTACCTCGCGAGCGAGGTCGAATTGATGATTGGTGATGTCCGGGACCCGGACGTGGTCCACCGGGCGCTCGCCAACGTCGACGCGGTCTTCCACTTCGCCGCGGCCGTCGGCGTCGGCCAAAGCATGTACCGCGTGGCCGAGTACGTGGATGTAAATTGCGTGGGCACGTCGACCTTGCTCGAGGCCCTCGCCGAGCGCCCGGTCGAGCGGTTGATCGTGGCGTCGAGCATGAGCGTCTATGGTGAGGGCCTGTGCACCCGCGCAGACGGCTCGACCTGCGAGCACGCGGGCCGCAGCGCCGCGCAGCTGCACCTCGGCGAGTGGGAGCCGCGGGACCCAAATGGATCACCGCTCGACCCCGCGCCCACGCCCGAGGCCAAGGCCCCGGCCCTCGAATCGGTCTACGCCCTGTCCAAATACGCGCAAGAGCGGCTGTGCCTGATGATCGGCGCCAGCTACGGCGTCCCGACCGTCGCTTTGCGCTTCTTCAACATCTACGGCACGCGCCAGGCGCTCTCGAACCCGTATACGGGCGTGCTCGCAATCTTCGCCACGCGCCTGCTCAACGAGCGCCGGCCCCTCGTCTACGAAGACGGCCAGCAGCGCCGCGACTTTGTCAGCGTCAAGGACGTCGCCCGAGCGTGTCGGCTCGCGCTCGAGAGCCGCGACGCCCCCGGCGAGGTCCTCAACATTGGCAGCGGCGAGGCCCGCTCCATCGAACAGGTCGCCGTCGATCTCGCCGTGGCCCTCGGCAAGCCCCAGATTCGGCCGGAGCTGACCGGCGAGTACCGCGTCGGCGACATTCGTCACTGTTACGCCAATATTGACCGCGCCCGGCGGGTGCTCGGCTTTGAGCCGCAGGTCAGCTTCGCCGACGGGCTCGTCGAGCTCAGCGGCTGGCTCGACGCCCAGGTCGCCGTCGATCGGGTCGCCCAGGCCCGGCGCGAGCTCGCAACCCGGGGGCTGACCATATGATCGGTCAACGCCAGCGCCCAACCCTCGTGATTGGCGGGGTCGGCTTCATCGGCACCAACCTCGTCAGTCGGCTCGCCGAGGCCGGCGAGCGGGTCTGGGTATTGGATAGCTTCGCCCGCGCCGGGGTCGAGGACAACGCCGCTTGGCTCGCGCGGACCCACGCCGAGCAGGTCCGACTGATCACGGGCGACGTCCGCGACTTGGCCACGGTCAAGGCGCTCGTCGCCGACGCCGGCGCCGTCTTTCACCTCGCCGCCCAGGTCGCCGTGACGACCAGCGTCGCGGATCCCCGCGAGGACTTCGAGGTCAACCTGCAGGGCACCTTCAACGTGCTCGAGGCGCTCCGCGCCCAGCGCGAGCCGGCGCCCTTGCTGTTTACCTCGACCAATAAGGTCTACGGCGACCTCGAGGGCGTCGAGATCGTCGATCGGGGTCGGCGCTACGAGCCCAGCGACCGGGCGCTCGCCGCCAGCGGCGTCAGTGAGCGCCAAGGCCTGTCGTTTCACAGCCCCTACGGCTGCTCGAAGGGGGCCGCCGATCAATATGTGCTCGACTACGCCCGGGTCTACGGGCTCCCGGCCGTGGTGTTTCGCATGAGCTGCATCTATGGCCCGCACCAATGCGGGACCGAAGATCAGGGCTGGCTCGCGCATTTTCTGATCCGGGCGATCCAAGGCCAGACCATCTCGATCTACGGCGACGGCAAGCAGGTCCGCGACGCGCTCTACGTCGACGATCTGATCGACGCGATGCTGCTCGCGCGCGCTGAGATCGGCGGCCTGTCCGGGCGGGCCTACAACATTGGCGGCGGCCCCGATCGCAGCGTCAGCCTGCTCGAGGTCCTCGACCAGATCGCCGCGCTGCGCGGGGCCCCGACCCCGGTCGAATACGGCCCCTGGCGCCCCGGCGATCAGCGCTGGTACACGAGCGACGTGTCGCGCTTCGCCGCGGCGACCGGCTGGCGCCCGCGCACGACCGTCGCCGACGGGCTCCGCAAGCTCCACGCCTGGCTGGTCGGCGAGCGCGAGCCGGTCGCCGCGCCGACCGACGACCCCAGCGACGAGCCGAGACGAGGTATTTGATGCGAGCGCTAAAATTAGTGGAACCCAAGCGAGTCGAGATCGTCGAGATCCCCGATCCAAACCCCGGCGCCGGCGAGGTCCTGGTCCGCATGGAGGGCTGTGGATTGTGCGGCTCAAACCTGCCGGTGTGGCAGGGCCGCCCGTGGTTTCAATACCCGCTCGAGCCGGGCGCGCCGGGCCACGAAGGCTGGGGGCGAATCGCCGCGCTCGGGCCCGGCGTCACCGGGCTCCGGCCGGGCCAGCGGGTCGCCGTGCTCAGCTACAAGGCCCTCGCGGAGTACGACGTCGCCGACGCCGGGGCGCTCGTGGCCCTGCCCGAGGCCCTCGACGGCCAAGTCGTGCCAGGTGAGTCGCTCGGCTGCGCCATCAATGTGTTTCGCCGGAGCGACATCTCGGCCGGGCAGACCGTGGCGATCGTCGGGCTCGGCTTCATTGGTTGCCTGGTCGCGCAGCTGGCCGCGCGCGCGGGCGCCCGCGTCATTGCGATCTCGCGGCGGGCCTACTCGCTCGCCCTCGCCCGGGACATGGGCGCGCACCAGACCGCCACGCTCGAGCAAGACGACGGCGATCTGGTCGGTCAAATTGAAGCGTGGACCGACGGGCAGCTGTGCGATCGGGTGATCGAGGCCGTCGGCGTCCAGCGGACCCTCGACGTCGCCGCCAAGATCACGCGGATTCGCGGGCGCCTGATCATCGCCGGTTATCACCAAGACAGCCCGCGCCAGGTCGACATGCAGCTGTGGAATTGGCGCGGGCTCGACGTCGTCAACGCCCATGAGCGCGACGCCAAGGTCTATGTCGAAGGCATGCGCGCGGCGATCGACGCGATCGTCGCCGGTGAGCTCGACCCGACCCCGCTCTATACCCACGCCGTCGACCTCGCCGACGCGAACGAGCTGTTTACGGCCCTCGACGAGCGGCCCGACGGATTCGTGAAGGCCCAGGTGATGCTTTGAAGATCACCTGCGCACGCGCGACCGGATCCCGCCCGCGCCTGGGATTCCTCGGCTTGGGTTGGATTGGCCGCCACCGCATGAACGCGATCCTCGACGGGGGCTGGGCGGCGGCGACGGCCGTGGCCGACCCGAACCCGGAGGCCCGGGCCGCCGCACGAGCGCTCAGCGGCGGGGCCGCCGTCGCCTCGCTCGACGAGCTGCTCGACCACGAGCTTGACGGGCTCGTCATTGCGACCCCCTCGGCGCTCCACGCCGAGCAGGCAATCGCCGCGCTCGAACGCGGGATCCCGGTGTTTTGCCAAAAGCCGCTGGGCCGCACGGCGGCCGAGACCGCGCGGGTCGTCGCCGCCGCCCGCGACCGCGATCTGCTGCTCGGCGTCGACCTTTGTTACCGCCACACCCGCGCGGTCCAGGCGATCGCGGCGCAGATCCGCGGCGGCGCGCTCGGCCGGATTCACGCGATCCGCTTGACCTTCCACAACGCCTACGGCCCCGACCGCCCGTGGTTTTACCGCCGGTCGCAATCGGGCGGCGGCTGCGTCATCGACCTCGGCGTCCACCTCGTCGACCTCGCCCTGTGGCTGCTCGAATTCCCCGAGCTGCGCAGCGTCAGCGCGCAGCTCAGCTGCGCCGGCGCGGCGCTCGGCGACGACCCCGAACAATGTGAGGACTACGCCGTCGCCCAATTGCAGCTGAGCGATGGCTGCGTGATCCAGCTCGCCTGCTCGTGGCGCGCGCCGGCGGGCCGCGACGCGGTCATCGACGCCAGCTTTCACGGGACCGAGGGCGGCGCGACGCTGCGCAACGTCGACGGCTCATTCTACGACTTCGTCGCCGAGCTCCACCACGGCACCGACACGCAGATCTTGGCCGAGCCCCCCGACGACTGGGGCGGGCGCGCGGCGATCGAGTGGGTCAGCCGGCTGCGCGCGGGTCGAGGCTTCGATCCGACCGCCGAGGGCTACGTGCGCGTCGCCGAGGTCCTCGACGCGCTCTACTCCTCGACGAGCACATCGACGAGCACCACCATAGCTGACCCAGGTTGATCATGCGCATATTAATGACCACAGACAGCGTCGGCGGGGTCTGGAGCTACGCCGTCGAGTTGGCCCGCGCGCTCGGTCCGCTCAACATCGACGTCACCCTCGCGTGCCTAGGGCCCCTGCCCCGCGCCCACCAATACGCGGCGGTCAACGCCCTCGACAACGTCGAGCTGGTCACCGCTGATTACCGGCTCGAGTGGATGCCCGACTGCGAGGATGACCTCGACCGCGCGGGTGATTGGTTGCTCGAGCTCGAGGCCCGGATCCAGCCAGACATCATTCACCTCAACGGCTACGCCCACGGCGCCCTGCCGTTCGCGGCGCCGACCCTCATCGTCGGCCACTCCTGCGTGTTGTCGTGGTGGCGGGCGGTCAAGGGCGGCGACGCCCCACCGAGCTGGGACGGCTACCGTCGCCGGGTTCGCGCCGGGCTGAACGGCGCCGACGCGGTCGTCGCCCCGACCGCGTGGATGCTCTCGCAATTGCTGGGCTCCTACGACGCTCGATTCTCCGGCTTGGTGATCAACAATGGCCGGCGCCGGGCCGACTACCGTCCGGGCCAGCCCGCGAAATACGTGCTCGCGGCCGGCCGCTCGTGGGACCAAGCCAAGAACCTCGAGACCCTCGACGACGCCGCCGCAAGCCTCCCCTGGCCCGTGCGCGTGGCCGGGCCAACCATCGATCCCAGCGGTCAGCCGGTCGCCGCCCGCAACGTCGAGCTGATCGGGGCCCTCGCTAGCCACGTGCTCGGCTGGCGCATGGCGCAGGCCTCAATCTTCGTTCACCCCGCGCGCTACGAGCCATTTGGGCTCGCGCCCTTGGAGGCCGGGCTCTCGGGCTGCGCCCTGGTGCTCGGCGATATCAGCAGCTTGCGCGAGATCTGGGGCGACGCCGCGGTGTTTGTCGCGCCCGATGACAGCGAGGCCCTCGCCGCGGCGCTGCGCGAGCTAATCGACGATCCCAAGCGCCGGGCGACCATGGCATCGCGGGCCGAGCTGCGGGCCAAGCGTTACGGCGTCGCGCGAATGGTCGCCGCCTATCACGACCTCTACCTCGAGCTGGCGAGCGACGCCCGGACCCTGAGCGCATGCGCATCTTGATGTTTTATCACTCGTTGTTGTCGTGCTGGAACCACGGCAACGCCCACTTCTTGCGCGGCGTGGTCTCCGAGCTGCTCGCCCGCGGCCACGACGTCCAAGTCTACGAGCCGCGCAACGGCTGGAGCCTCCGCAACCTGCTGCACGAGCAAGGCTACGCCGCGCTCGGTGA